>Ga0070733_10002191_pt1 | contig 14146 bp, 15 predicted proteins | sample Coa_R1_9_FD_66450 | JGI IMG/M metagenome (GOLD analysis project Ga0070733, IMG submission 66450) | Surface soil microbial communities from Centralia Pennsylvania, which are recovering from an underground coalmine fire - Coalmine... | ecosystem: Environmental > Terrestrial > Soil > Unclassified ... | reverse complement strand
CGGGTGCGCCGCCAGGGACTTGAACCCCGAACCCGCGGATTAAGAGTCCGCTGCTCTGCCAATTGAGCTAGCGGCGCTTGAGACGCTGTGATGTTAGCAGTATCCAAGTGCCGGTGCGAATCCACCCCGCACACCCGCCCCCTCCTTCTGTCCCAACCGCCCCACCGTCCCCAGCGCAGCCCAGCCCAGCCAACCGCACCGCGGCCAGCTACACCATCCCCCATGAAGCATCTCAGTGCACACCCCCGATCGCGGATGCCAGAATCGTGTCGACGATAGCTCTCACCCCTGGACACCCATGACGACGCCACCACCGACAGGCCCAGCACGGCCGGCCAGGTCAGCCGCGCTGCCGCCGCCCCGCGATCCGGCCGGGCCGTACCGGGTGTGCCTGGTTTGCCTGGGGAATATCTGCCGCTCTCCGATGGCCGAGGCGGTGCTCAGGGCCGAACTCGACCGGGCCGGGCTGAGTGGTGCGGTCGTCGTGGACAGCGCGGGGACGGGGGATTGGCACATCGGCAGCCGGATGGATCCGCGCGCCCGGGTGGAGCTTGGCCGCCGAGGCTACGATGGGGCGTCGCATGTGGCCAGGCAGATTCAGCCGGACTGGCTGGCCGAACGTGATCTTATTTTGGCCATGGATAGGCAGAATCTCGCGGCGCTTCGCCGCATGGCCACGCCGGGTGATCGCGACCGGATCAGGCTTTTGCGCTCATTCGATTTTGCCTCGCCGCAGGATGCCGAAGTCCCCGATCCATATTATGGTGACGGCGAGTCCTTCGGCCCGGTACTCGATTTTATCGAGGCTGCTGCGCGCGGTCTGGCCAAGGCGATTCTTGCTGATTTTACATGACCCTCGCGGACAGGATAGCCCAGCTCACCGGGTCATCGGTGACCGCTCTTGAGGTTATCGGTGGCCAGCATTCGTGGCGGCATTATCGCGCCTGCTTGGCGGACGGCCGTTATATTTTTGCAAAGGCTGCCGAACGGATGCCTGGTGAGCTCATCGACTCTGAATCTCAGTCTTTGCGATGGCTGGCCGAGCCTGGCGTGATTCCCGTTCCCGATGTTATCGGCTGCGATGAAAATACCTTGATTTTGTCGTGGGTACCGCCCGGCCGCGCTGACGCGGCCGCAGCCGAACGGTTCGGGCGGGACCTGGCCGCCTTGCACGCGTCGGGGGCTGACTGCTTCGGCGCGCCGTGGCCGGGGTTCATCGCCAGTTTGCCGCTGGACAATACACCGGCCGGCGGGCCCGGGGGCTGGCCGGAATGGTACGCGAGGCGCCGCCTGCTTCCGTTCCTGCGCCGGGCGGCCGATGCTGGCACGCTGAGCCGGGCCGACGTCAGGCTGGTCGAGTCGGTGATCAGCCGGATCGGGGAACTGGCCGGCCCGGCCGAACCGCCCAGCCGGATCCATGGTGACTGCTGGTCGGGCAACGTACTGTGGTCGGCGGGCAGAGGGTGGCTGATCGACCCGGCGGCGCACGGCGGGCACCGGGAGACCGATCTGGCCATGCTGGCCTTGTTCGGCGCCCCGTACCTGGAGCGTATTGCCGCGGCCTACAACGAGGCGGCACCGCTGGCCGAGGGGTGGAAATCCAGGCTCGCCCTGCATCAGTTGCACCCACTGCTCGTGCACGTGTGCCTGTTCGGCGCGGGATACGCCGGATCGGTGCGTGAGGCGGCCCGCGCGGCGCTCGCCGCCTGAATCGGCCGCCGGTCAGGAGAACGGGTGCCAGGGGCGCCGTTCGATGATGTCCGGCTGCTGGCCGGACGCGCCCGGGCGGTCGGCAGCCGGCCAGATGCTCTCTCCGGCCGCCGGCGGGCCGTTCTCTCCTGGCGCCGCCATGAACTGGGCTGGGCCGCTGGGCTGTCCGGCTTGGGCCCGGCCAGTCTGCCAGCTGTGGGCCCGCTGATCCTCGTCCAAGGGGCCTTCGGGTTCCTCCGCGCCATCTGCCTGCGCCTCGGGAGCCAGCGGCAGGGTCACCCGGAAGGTGGCGCCCCGGCCGGGTGCGGTGTCCACGAAGACCGTGCCGCCGTGGGCGCTGACGAGGGCGGACACGATGGCGAGCCCAAGGCCCGTCCCACCGGTTGCCCTGTTCCGCGCCGCGTCGGCCCGGTAGAACCGCTCGAAGACATGCCGCGCCTGGTCCGTGGACATCCCCGGCCCGTGATCGACGACCTCGAAGATGACCGCGGGAATCAGCTGGTCGGCGGGGCCGCCGATCGTCGCCGGGCCCCAGCCTTGCAGCGTGCCCGATCGCACATGTACCTCGATTTGTGTCCCGTCCGGGGTGTGATTGAGCGCATTGCTCATCAGGTTGCCGACCACCTGGCGGAGCCTGGCTTCGTCGCCCATCACCAGGAAGGCGGTGCCGTGCCCGACAGTCAGTCCTATCTCCCGGTTCGGCGCGATCATCCGGGCATCCTGCACCGCGTCGGCGGCCAGCGCCAGCAGGTCCACCGGGCGCCGTTCGAGCGGGCGCTGCTGGTCGATCCTGGCCAGCAGCAGCAGGTCCTCGACCAGCCCGCCCATCCGGGTGGCTTCGTTCTCGACCCGGTTCATGATCCGGTCGAGTTCCCCGGAGGTGAGCTCGCCCTCGCCGTTCACGGTGAGGCCGCCACGCTGCCGGTAGTACTCGGCGAAGCCCTTGATGGCGGTCAGCGGCGTGCGCAGCTCGTGGCTGGCGTCCGCGGCGAACTGCCGCATCCGCGCCTCGGACTGGCGGGCCATCGCCTCGGACTGGGCCTGCGCCCGGAAGGCGGTCTCGATCTGGGCGAGCATGACGTTGAGCGACCGGCCCAGGCTGCCCACCTCGGTGTTCGGGTCACGTTCGGTGACACGGCGGGTCAGGTCTCCGGCTGCGATCTCCCCGGCCGTCTGCTCGATCTCGGCGAGCGGCTGCAGGCTGGCCCGCACCACGGCAACGCCGACGACGGCCAGGCCGAGCACGACGATCGCGCCGACGATCAGGTCGATGCTGACCAGCCGCCCGATGGTCTGATTGAGGTTGCCCAGGTCCTCACCCGCGACCAGGGTGCCGGTGACCGGGCCGTTGAAGGTCTGGAAGGTCTCCTGGCTGGTGATCACCCGCCAGTTTCCGCCGCCGAAGGTGGCGGGCAGCGTCACCAACTGCCCGGAGTGGCTTTTCAGCCAGCTTTGGCTGGTGGGGATGCTGGGCACGGGCGCGGTGTTACCTGACGCGGACTGGCATCCGGTCATCGTCTCGCCGGACGGCACGAAGGCCTCTACGAACGGCCCAGGGCAGTTGACGGAGCCGTTGGGGATGATCGCACCGTTCTTCGCCAGCGACGCGTAGGCGTCGTGCAGAAGCGACGTGACCTGCTGGTCCGCGTTCGAATGCAGGTAGCCCCGGAACTCGAAGGCGCCTGCCACGGTGATGCTGATGAGTGCGGCGATCACCAGCGCGAGCAGCGCGGCGACCAGCTTGACACGCAGCGGCGTCCGGGCGGACAACTCGGTCACGGACCGCCACGGGCTTCGCCCCGGCTGACCGGGCGGGGCCGTCGCGGTGGTCGAAGGGGCGGCCATGGCTGGCACCTAGGACGGGAGCCTGAGCACGTACCCGACACCCCGGAGGGTGTGAATCAGCCGCGGCTCGACCGTATCGATCTTGCGCCGGAGCACCGAGACGTAGGACTCCACGATCCCGGTGTCACCCCTGAAGTCGTAGTCCCACACGTGATCGAGGATCTGCATCTTGGACAGCACCCGGTTCGCGTTGCCCATGAAGTACCTGAGCAGCTTGAACTCGGTGGGGGAGAGCTGTATCTGGTTGCCGCTCCGCCACACCTCGTGGCTGTCCTCGTCGAGCTCCAGGTCGGCGAACTTCAGCCGTGGGGTGACCTCGGCGCCGTCGCCCCTGGTGCGCCGCAGCACCGCCCGGATCCTCGCGATGACCTCTTCCAGACTGAACGGCTTGGTCACATAGTCGTCGCCACCCAGGGTGAGGCCGCGAATCTTGTCCTCGGTGGCATCCCGCGCGGTCAGGAAGACGACCGGGATACGCGCGCCGCCGCCGCGCAGCCGCCGGACCACGTCGAAGCCATCCATGTCGGGCAGCATGACGTCCAGCACGATGAGATCCGGCCGGTGCCGCTGCGCGGCCTGGACCGCCTCGCCGCCGGCAGCGGCCGTGACCACGTCGAATCCCGCGTAGCGCAGGCTCGCCGAAAGCAGTTCAAGGATGTTCGGTTCGTCCTCGACGACCAGCAGCCGGGCATCCGCCTGACGCTGCCCGTCACTACTGGCTGCAGTCATGTTGGATAGTTTGACCGGTGACCCTGAGTGTTCCCTGAAAGCGGCCTGAAGAATTCAGGCGGATAGCTCGCGTGACTGCTGGCAAGGTAATGCAGGTCAGCGGCCGATCACGGGCTAACGACGCGGTGACTACCGTTGAGTACCGTCACCGGTGCTAAGCCAGTAGTCGATCGCAGCCCGTCTGGAGCCGACGCCGAGCTTCGCGTAGATCCGGTTGACGTGATTCTTCACCGTCTTCTCCGCGACGGTGAGCGCGGTCGCGATCTGGCCGTTGGAATGCCCCTCGGCAATGAGCGCCATGATCTGCGCCTCCCTGGACGAGAGGCTGAGCGCGGACGGGTTGCGGGGGATGCTGTCGGTGCTCATACGACCTCCGGGTAGCCCCCGTAACGGATCGTGGTGACACGCATGATACCCAATAAGTCCGGAAGAGCCTATGAGCACGAAATGGGCAGTCTGCGGCAATCTGCTCCGGCTCCCGCGCCGGTTCACCTGGGACGTGTGGTGCCGAAAGAGACCACTGTGACAGATTGTTTGTGCACAGCGAACCATAGATCACCCAGAGTTCTCACCCCCGGAGGCGAGCCCGTCCAGCGGATCCCGCCTTTCAAGCGTGGCTCAGGCGGCCTGGCGGGAGAGCTTGGAGCCGGTCAGCAGGCGCTTGGGTATCGCGCGGTCGGCGCCCAGGTCGCTGAACAGTTCACTGGCCTGGGTGTGATCCCAGAGCACGGCGTCCCCGGCGTTGGCCGTAGCGTAGTTGGCGTTTGCGATCGGCACGGTGGTCGTCTCCGGGCTGCGCAGTGCGAAGGCCGCCTCGATGAGCTGGTAGAGCTGTGTGCCCTGGTCGACGGTCAGCGTGCTTGCGGTCCCGAACGCCGCCGGGATGGCGGAGAACGGGTTCAGGAACGTGCCGGGGCTGGTCAGCTTCGACAGCAGGGACTTGAGGAACAGCCGCTGGTCCTGGATCCGCTGCAGGTCCTGGTTGGCGAAGTTATGCCGGTCCCGCACGTAGCTGAGCGCCTCGCCGCCGCTGAGCGTATGGCAGCCCGCCTTCAGGTTCAGCCCCGACGCCCGGTCCCTGAGCGGCCCCGGCAGGCACATGCTCACCCCGCCGATGTCGTTTACCACGTTGACGAAGCCACCGAAGCCGATCTCCATGAAGTGGTCGATGCGCAGGCCGGTAGCGTTCTGCACGGTTTCCGCCAGCAGCTTGGGCCCGCCGAACGAGAAGGCGGCATTGATCTTGTTACTGCCGTATCCCGGGATCGCCACGTAGGAGTCGCGCGGGATGCTGACCAGCACGTCCGGCGTCCCGTTCGACGAGATGTGCAACAACATGATCGTGTCGGAACGGCTGCCACTGATGTCCCGCCCGGTGGAGTACTTCCGCTCATCCGCCCGGGTCAGCCCCTGCCGGCTGTCCGAACCCGCGATCAGCCAGTTCGTCCCCGCCGAGGCGGCCGGCCTGTTCGGGTAGTCGACCAGGATGCTGGACCGGGTCAGCTTGGAGTTCAGGTAGAAGTACAGTCCCACCGAGACGAGCAAAATGAGCACGATCAGCCCGGCGATCAGCTTGACCCACCGGCCCGGCCGGCGCCAGCCACTCCGGCCAGACCGGCGTCCGGTCCGCGGTGGCGGCTGCTGCGGCCAGGTGCTTGGCGGCGGCATCTGATCCGGCTGAGCGCCCCATGCCGGGTCACCGCTCATGGCCCGCCCCCCGGACGGAAGCCGTACCGTGGGATCGGATGATCCCGTAACGGAGGGATATTCATCCTTTGACGACGCACGCCTGGCCTCGTCGCGGTACCAGCCCTCTGGCGGCCAGTCGCTCATTTGTGGTTCCTCCACCAGGTGATCACACGCTCGCGGGTGACGGAAGATCGGGGACACCAGCGGCCCCCGCCCACGCGGCCATAACCGCGCCTGCCCGGCACCCCGCAGCCCCATTGTGCTACCAGCTCCGCAGTGAATAATGCATCCCGCGCCCAGATCCAGAAACCTGGTAGTCACAATCAGCGTTCCTCCAGCTACGTGAGGTGAACCACGTGTTTCGCCCCTGGCGGCTGGCCGGCGGTTAGTGCAGGGTGATCAGATGCGGCTTCTGCTCATCGGCGCTCCCGGCGCGGGCAAGGGAACGCAGGCCACCCTGCTCGCCGAACGCTTCGGCATCGCGCATATCTCCAGCGGCGATCTGCTTCGCCAGAACGTCAAGGACCAGACACCGCTCGGCCGGACGGTACAGTCCTACGTCAACAGGGGCGACCTGGTCCCCGACGAGGTTGTCCAGGCCATCCTGCTCAAGCCGGTCCTGGCCGCGACCAACGGCTACGTCCTCGACGGCTTCCCCCGAACGGTCAAGCAAGCGAAAGCCTCCTACGCCATCGTCCAGCCGCTGGGCGCCGAAGTCCAAGCCGCCATCCACCTCAACGTCCCCCGCGAAGAACTGATCCGCCGCCTCCTGGCCCGTGGCCGGGGTTGCGAAGACGCCCAGTCCATCATCGAACACCGCCTCGACGTCTACCGGGAGAAAACGGTCCCCCTCCTGGAGTACTACGCCGGCCGCGAATGGATGTTCAGCGTAGACGGCACCCGCCCACCTCAAGCAGTCCACGAAGACATAGTCACCCGCATCCAGAAACTAGCCGACCTGGCCGCGTCCCTTTGACCCCAGGAGGCTGGCCCTCAGGGGTGCTTGTAGATGTGGTGATCACCGATGCGGCGCCACACCAGAAGCGGATCGCCATCATCGGTCTTGTCGAGATGAAAGGTTGCCCGGCCGTCAGGTGAGGCGAAGTTCCAGGTCAGTGAGTAGATTTCGGTATTGCTCAACCTGTGGATCCGCAACCGCTTGGGCCATGGTGGCGTACCGCTGAACGATCCCGCCTCAATGGCTGGAAGAAAGTAATCCCGCAGCATCTGCTGAAACAGGCGCTGATGGTCGGACGGAAGCCGCCGGAAGTCGTTCCTGAACGACTCCAGCGAGCGATACTTCATTCGCTCGTCTCAGTGGCCAGCGACGCAAGGTCGGCGAGGAAGGACTCGGCGTCATCGAATGTGCGATACCGGCCGGCCTTCAGGTCTTCTTCCGCCTCCCGCTCAGCCACCTGGTGCTCTTCAGTCCAGAACCACATCTCGTCCACCGGTACCGGCAAAGTGGGCCGCAGCTCGATCACCCCGTCCTCCCGCTCGATGATCTCCAGTTGCGCCCCCGGCTCGTCCAGCCGGTACTTACGCCGCAACTCGGCAGGAAGCGCGACCGTTCCGCGCCCTTGAACAGCGGCATACCCGTGATAACTCATAGGGCCACTATGGCGTAATGCCGCATTACGGTCAAGCAGCAATGACGCTAACGCAATCACCGGCCGCCCACCGGAACACCCCGCAAACGCAAAAACCCCGAACCCTGACGTGGGTTCGGGGTCATTCCGATGTCTTGCGACATCACAGGGGGTGAGCGATGGGATTCGAACCCACGACATCCAGGACCACAACCTGGCGCTCTAACCAACTGAGCTACGCCCACCAAGGTGCCGGGCGATCAAACCGATCGCGTTCGGCCTCCTGAAGTGTAGCGGCACTGAGTCACAGGTCCGAACCGGATTCCTCAGCCGCGTCCCCTGGGGGGCCGGGCCGGACAGAATGGCGGGCGCCGATCGCCCTGGCCGTCACCGAGTCCGGGCCGGGCTGCGGCACGAAGATCGCCTCGCGGTAGTAACGAAGCTCACGCACCGAGTCGTTGATGTCGGCCAGGGCCCGGTGGCCGCCGCGCTTCGGCGGGCTGGCGAAGTAGGCGCGTGGGTACCAGCGCCTGGCCAGTTCCTTGATACTCGACACGTCGACCATCCGGTAGTGCAGGAATGCGTCGAGCTCGGGCATGTCGCGGGCCAGGAAGGACCGGTCGGTGGCGATGGAGTTGCCGCAGAGCGGTACCTTGCGTGGCTCCTTCACGTGGAGTTGCACATAGCTGAGTACCAGCTCGTGCGCCTCGGCGAGGGCGATGCCGTTGGGCAGGTCGGCCAGCAGGCCGGATGTTGTGTGCATCTCCCGCACGACGTCGGCCATCTGGTCCAGAGCTTCGGGTGGTGGTTTGATGACGGCCGCCACACCGCCGTCGAGCACGTTCAGCTCGCCATCGGTCACCAGGCAGGCGATCTCGATCAGAGCGTCACGCTCAAGGTCGAGACCGGTCATCTCACAGTCGATCCAGACGAGCCGGTCGGTCATCTCCCCAGCCTAGAGGCAAAGTGGACCGCTAACGGTCCGGGCAAGAAAAGGAATTACCGATCCGACAGGGTGCCGCCGAGCTGGAGGATGTGCTCGGGGATGCCGATGCCCAACGGTAGCTGCGAATCGGGCTCGGGCTCGCCGAACTCCAGCCGGGTGGGCACGACACCGGCCCAAACGTCCAGGTCATAGTCTTCCGGCTCGTCCGACGCGGGGCCGGTGCGGATCTTGACCGAGGCCTCGGCCAGCGGCATCGCCAGCACGGCGGTGGCGGCCAGTTCCTTGCGGCTGGGGGAGCGGGAAGCGTCCCAACGGCCGGGGATCATGTTGTCCACGATGGTCCGCAGGGCGGCCATCCGCTCCTGTTCGTCGTGGATGAGGCGGGCCGTGCCGAACACCATCGCGCTACGGTAGTTCATTGAGTGGTGAAATACCGAACGGGCGCAGACCAGGCCGTCCAGGTGGGTCACCGTCACGCAGGCGGGCTGGCCGTCGGCGGCGAGCAGGCTCCGGTTCGCGGTCGAGCCGTGCAGGTACAGGCTGTCTTCGATTCTGCCGTACGCGGTGGGGATCACCCGTGGCGCGCCGTCGTGGATGACGCCGAGGTGGCACAGGAAGCCGGCGTCGAGCACGGCATACAGGTCGGCGCGGTCGGTCCGGCCGCGCTCGGACAGGCGGCGGAGCTTCGTGCGCGAAGTGGCGGACAGCGGCGTTTCGGTGCTCATGATCACGACGGTATGGTGCAAGTGGACTCTCAGCAAGAGCCACTTCGGCGGGAAAAAGGGTGACCACTTGTCCAAGGTGACTGTCGAGCCGCCGCTGACTCTCGACCGCAGCGGCCGGGTTCCACTCGCCGTCCAGATCACCGGGCAGCTTCGCGCCGCCGTCTCCGGAAACCGGCTGCGGGCGGGGGAGCGGCTGCCGTCATCCCGGGCGCTGGCCGCCTCGCTCGGCGTCAGCAGGACCGTCGTGACCAATGCCTACCTGCAGCTGTTCGCCGAGGGCTGGCTGGAGGGACGGCACGGCTCAGGCACCTACGTGGCCCAGGGCGCGGCCAGCGGTCAGGCCCCGCCACCCCCCATCGAAGCACGGTCAGCCGAACCACTGCCCAGCGCCGCTGTCATCCAGCCCGCACCAGCCCCGCCCGGCCAGGCATTGATCCCCATGCTGCCCGGCATCCCCTGGGTGGCCGGGATCGACCAGGCCGCATGGCGCCGAGCCTGGCGGCGGGCCGGCCTCACCTCCGCCGCCCGCTGGCCGGATCCCCGTGGCCTGCCAGCCCTGCGCGCCGCGCTCTGTGGCTACCTCCGCCGCAGCCGCGGCCTCGCCTGCACCCCCGGCCACGTTCTTATCACCCGGGGAGTCGCCAACGGCCTGTCCCTGCTGGCCGCCGCGGTACTCCGTCCCGGCGACCGGGCCGGCGTCGAGGAACCCGGGTACCCGGTCGGCCGCTCCATCCTGTCCGCGCGCGGCGCGACCGTAGTTCCGGTCCCGGTGGACTCGCACGGCCTGGTGACCGGCGCCCTCCCCGGTAATCTGCGCCTGGTCTACACGACCCCGGCCCACCAGTACCCGCTCGGTGGCCGGCTTCCCGTGCCCCGCCGCCAGGCGCTGACCGCCTGGGCCCGGGCCACCGGGGCACTGATCGTCGAGGACGACTACGACAGCGAGTTCCGTTACGACGTGGCCCCGCTGCCCGCGCTCTACGGCCTGGACCCGGACGTGGTGGCCTACCTGGGCACGACGGCGAAGACGCTGACCCCCACCTTCGGCGTGGGCTGGCTGGTCGCCCGGCCGGACCTGGTGACCGAGCTGGCCGGCCTGCGGGAGACCCTGGGTGACCGGACCGACGAGGCGGCCCAGTATGCCATGACCGAACTGATCGAATCCGGCGACCTCGACCGGCACATCAGGCGGATGCGCCGCGAGTACGCCCGGCGCCGGAACGCGATCGTGACCATCCTGGGCGATCCCACGCTGCCCGCCAGGCTGCGCGGCGACACGGCAGGCTTGCACGTCGTGCTCGAACTGCGGCAGGGCCGCGAGGACGACGTGGCGGCGGCCATCCTGGAACGAGGCGTGGCGGTGCACACGCTGCGCCGCTACTTCGCCGGGCCGCAGGACGTGCAGGGCCTGGTGCTCGGCTACGGCGGGCTCACGGTCGCGCAGGTCACCGCCGCCGCCAGCACGCTCCGCGACATCCTGCTGGACCAGGCCCAGCCGAACTGACCGGCTCAGCCCGCCTTGGCCAGCGCGGCGGCATCCTCGTCGGCCAGCATGTTGCCCATCCTGCTCACCGGCACCGGATGCTGTCCCAAATGCGCCCCGCGGCCCAGCGGTACGTTGGCCGTGCGCTTCACCGGCACACCGGTCAGCAGCTCCACGTCGATGGCTCCGGGCCCGGCGGCGGCGCAGCCCGGCACCTGGGAGGCGCCGAAATGACCGCCGCACGCCCACAGCTTGCGGCTGCGCGGAACGGTGTGTGCCTTGGCGAACGCGGCGGGGCGCCCGGCGGGCCAGCGCCGGGCTATCGACCACGAGTCAAGCCAGTCCAGGATCGGGCCCGCCCCGGTGACCGGCCCGGATGTGAACGGCTCCCATCCGAAGGCGACCACGCCCACCTGGACGCACAGCCTGCCCTGGGTGTGAACATCGGGTATGTCTTCGCTCGGCTCCACGATCAGTGCCGAACCCTCATCGGCGACCGGCCGCTCTCGATCGAGCTCACTGGCGGGGATGAGCGCACAGCCAGCCCGGACGATGGGAAGGATCTGCACGGTCTCCCCGGTGACGGGGTTCCACACCAGATGCGGGGGTCTGCCGAGCTTGATGAACCGCTGCGCCGCCGAATACGCGGAAATCACGTGGGGGTCCAGGCCCAGGGTCATCCAGACCACCCGGGGCGCGCCACCCTTCATCTGCCCGCCATCAGCCGATGCCCGAGCGTATCCGGCAGTTGGCATCCACGCGTCACACACGGCACTCCCTCGCAGCGGTCTAGACCTTCGGCCACTTCCCCTCTTCACCTGACTACGTCAGACCAGCGCATTAGTAAATAGGTGCGGCTGCTGTTCTTGCTCAGAGGCTGGTATTCCTGTTGAGCTAGGGCGGCGCAAGCCTGCGGCCAGCACATGGAGGGAGCACGATGAGTGACGACGGCGCGGTTCCAGGAATCGAGAGCATCCCCCGGCTGGCCCGGTGGCTGAGCGCGAACGGTATCCCTGAGGCCGAACGCCTGCCGTCAATCGAGCTGATCCTCGGTGGCCGGTCCAACCTGACCTACCGGCTCGCCTTCCCCACCGGTGACGGTCCTGCCCGGTTCGTGCTGCGCCGGCCACCGCTCGGCCACGTCCTGCCCACCGCACACGACATGAGCCGGGAGTACCGGCTGATCTCCGCGCTGCACGGCACGGATGTCCCGGTCGCCAGGCCGGTCGCCTTCTGCTCTGACCTCGAGGTCATCGGCGCGCCGTTCTATGTGATGGAACACGTGGACGGCCTGGTGCTGCGGACCAAGGACCAGGCGGCGCTGGTGACCACCGACCAGGCCCGCGGCATCTCGCAGCGGCTGGCCGAGATGCTCGCCGCGATCCACCAGCTCGACGTGACCGCCGTCGGCCTGGCCGGCTTCGGCCGCCCCGCCGGGTACATGCAGCGCCAGTTCGCCCGCTGGCAGCGGCAGTGGGATCTCTCCGTGTCCCGTGACGTGCCGGGCTACGCCGAGCTGGTGGCCAGGCTGGCGGCGGGCCTGCCCGAGCATGGCGAGGGCACGCTGGTGCACGGCGACTTCCGGGTGGACAACGTGCTCATCGCCGTCGGGGCAGACCCCCGGATCGCGGCGGTGGTCGACTGGGAGATGGCCACACTCGGCGATCCGCTCGCCGATCTCGGCCTCACGCTCGTCTACTGGGCCGACCCGGCCGACAAGGAGTGGACCGAACTGGAGGTGGGCGCGAACGTCACCTCCGAGCCCGGCTTCCTGACCCGTGAGGAGTTCGCGGCCGCCTACACCGCCCGCAGCGGGCGTGACATCTCCGGGATCGGCTACTACATGGCGTTCGGCTGCTTCAAGCTGGCGGTCGTCCTGGAAGGCATCAATGCCAGGTTCCTGCAGAACAAGACCGTGGGCGAGGGCTTCGACCGGGAGGGCAGGGCCGTCCCCATCCTGATCCAGCGCGCCCACCGCCTGCTCGACTCAAGCCCGCTGTGACTGCCCAAAAAATAGTGAGGCCCGGCGCCCCGCTCTCGCCGGACCTCACGTCTATCTCCCGCCCACCGCCGGGCGAAGCCCGGCACCGGGGGGTCCGGGGGGTCGTCCCCCCGGGCAAACACTGCGGGCAATGGCGCAGGTGGAGCGAAGCCCACCAAGCAGCATCGGCCGCCTCGTTCCTGAGGCCCGGCGCCCCGCTCTCGCCGGGCCTCAAGTCTTCTGATGAGGCCCGGCGCCCCGCTCTCGCCGGGCCTCACATGTTGAGGACGCGTATCCGCGACGGGGGGTTCACATGAATCTTGAAAAATTCTCGCCCGTCCGCAGCCGTCGGCAACGGCCCTGGTCACAGGCCAGCACGCGGCCACGCAATGCCGTAATTGCGACGTAACTGAGAAGGAGGACACTGGGCAGGTGGCGAGGATCATCCGGGTGCACGACCGCGATGACCCTCGGCTGGCCGAGTATGTGCGGCTGACCGACATGAACCTGCGCAAGAGCCTGGAAGCTGCCAACGGGCTGTTCGTCGCTGAGGGGGAGAAGGTCATCCGCCGCGCATTGTCCGCCGGTTTCCCGTTGAGATCCATTTTGATTACTGAACGGAGGCTGTCTGGCCTCACCGGTCTGCTGGACGCCACCGAGGGCGATGCATACATCGTCCCCGGCCAGGTCGCCGAGCAGCTCACCGGATTCCCGGTGCACCGCGGTGTGCTCGCCTCGATGACCAGACTGCCCGGCCGGGACCCCGGCGGGCTGCTAGCCGCCGCCCACCGGATCCTGGTGCTCGAAGACATTGTTGATCATGGAAACGTCGGCGGGCTGTTCCGCTGCGCGGCCGCCCTTGGCGTGGATGCCGTGATCTTGTCTCCCCGGTGCGCTGACCCGCTCTACCGCCGCGCCGTCAAGGTCTCCATGGGTGCCGTGTTCGCCATCCCGTATGCGCGCATGACGGACTGGTACGGCGGACTGGCCGGGATACGGGCTGCAGGCTTCCGGCTCCTGGCCCTGACCCCCGACCAGTCGGCCACGCCGATCGGCAAGGTCGCGATGGGGGACCGGGTGGCTTTGATGCTGGGCACCGAGGGCGACGGGCTGTCGTCCCGGTGGCTGCACGAGGCCGACGAGGCTGTCTGCATCCCGATGCACGGCGGGGCGATGGCCGCGGGCGTCGACTCGCTCAATGTGGTCGCCGCTGCCGCTGTCGCCTGCTATTCCCTGCTGCGATGAAGCCGGCGGGAGAAAACGACCTGCCTGCTTGCTGTACGCTGACCTTGCCCGATCGCTCACGCGGGCCTTCCGGGCCCGCACTCGCGATGCGGTTGTGCATGACGCTCAAGGCGCGACCCAAGGAGGTGAGACCCGTTACCGCGATAACAGGCCGGGTGCTCCCACCGCGCGGCCGCGCCGCTGCGCGCGCATAGCCGGGCAGGG
>Ga0070733_10002190_pt1 | contig 14147 bp, 14 predicted proteins | sample Coa_R1_9_FD_66450 | JGI IMG/M metagenome (GOLD analysis project Ga0070733, IMG submission 66450) | Surface soil microbial communities from Centralia Pennsylvania, which are recovering from an underground coalmine fire - Coalmine... | ecosystem: Environmental > Terrestrial > Soil > Unclassified ... | reverse complement strand
GTTACAGGGTCAGACGCCGAACCGCGGATGCTCGACCTGGCCATCCTCTTTCCGTCTGGGGTGGCGACCATCCCCACCACGTCCAGTTTGTCACCGTCAACGCGGGCAAAGGCCCCTAGAGGGACATAGCAGTCGCCTCCCAGCTCCTTGGAGAACGCGCGCTCGCACTCGCTCGAAGTCCGGGTGTCTGCGTCTTCTATGGGGCTTAACAGCGCAAGCACCTCAGAGTCGTCGGCCCTCGCCTCTACACCAACGGTCCCCTGACATACCGCCGGGACCATGACCTCCGGGTCGAAGACCTGGGTAACTCTCGCGGACAAACCTATCCTTGCGAGACCTGCATAGGCGAGGACTATCCCGTCGAGGTCGCCATGCTCCAGCTTGCTTACCCTCGTTTCGACGTTCCCCCTGACCTCGACAACCTCCAGCTCGGGCCTCATGGCCAGGAGCTGGGCCTTCCTCCGCAGCGACGAAGTGCCGATTCTCCCTCCAGCCGGGACGTCGGCCATCTGCAAGCCCTTCTTTGACACCAGCGCGTCTCTATGGTCACCTCTTCTGGGAGTGGCCCCGAGGGTCAGCCCCTGCTCGATGTCGTTGGGGAGATCCTTCAGGCTGTGCACGGCGGCGTCCACCTCTCCCTTCATCAGGGCCTCCTCGAGAGCTCCGGTGAACGCTGCCTTCCCGTCGACCTCCTTCGCCCTGCTCGGAGGGAGAAGGTCCCCGAGGGTCTTAATTTGTACAACTTTGACTTCTATGCCACTGTGCCTCGCCCTGAGCGCGCTTACGACGATTTCAGCCTGGGCCAAGGCCAGCTTGCTCCCTCTAGTCCCTATCCTGATTGTTTCTTTCAACTGGCTCGTTCACTCCGAAGACCTCACCGAGAAGTGCCAACTTCTCCTCCTCGTTGACCGACCCGTTCCCGCTTCTGGCGAAAGAGGCCGGCCTCGCCATCATCTTGCTGACGATTCTCCTGCCTAGCTCTTCGACTACCTGAGGCGCGCGCGACTGGTCAGCCGCGATCTTGCGAAGGGCCGCTTCGGTCTCCTCGACACGTATGCCGTTCGCAAGGGTGTAGACGTCAGCCAGGGTCGAAGACAGCCTTGTCTGGATGATCCATGAATAGAACTGTGCCGCTTCGGCGGAGACCGCAGCCTCGATTTCTCCGGCTCTGGGATCGCTCTTCCTCTTCTTCGCCATCGAGGCGAGGTCGTCCAGGTCAAAGAGGGTCACGTTCTTCAGGCTTCTGACCTGAGGCGAAATATTCCTCGGCATTCCCAGGTCGACGACGATTCTCCGCCGACTCCCTCCGAGGCTCTTGCCGTCAAGTATGGGGACATCTGTCGTCGTGGCCGATATCACGACGTCGCTCATGGCGGCTTCCTTGGAGATTTGGTCGTATCCGACCGTCCGATAGGGGGTGAGTCTCCTGGGGAGGTCTTTCCTCCGGGAGGCGACCACGACGTTCCGTGGCTTGACTTTGAGTTTGCCCACGGCCAGCTGTACCATCTTCCCCGTGCCGACGACCAGGACCTTCGGGTGTTTTCTCGCCCGCTTGGAAATCGCTTCTAGAGCAAGGTCGCTCAGCGAGTCCTCCTCGGACCCGAGAGAAAATCTTGACCTGACTCTCCGGCCCACATTGGATGCGCGATCGAAGAGTGGGGAAAGCAACCTCTTGGAGGTCCCTGACTTCCTCGAAGAGACCCCTGCTGCTCTCACCTGGGCCAGGATCTGGGGTTCCCCAAAGACGATTGAATCCGCGCCTACCGCCACCTTGAAGAGATGAGAGACGGCCTCCCGACCCCTGAAGTTGTAGAGCTTATCTTCTGTCAGACCTTCGACATTGCGCATCAACGCCTCTTTCAAAGAGAGGGCGACGGACTCAGGAGACCTCGCCGCCATGTATGCCTCGAGCCTGTTACACGTGGACAGCAGAACAACTTCGTCAGCCCCAACCTGCTCCGCCAGCTCGGAAGTTCCTCTTTGCGTAAGAAACCGAGCTGCCGCCTCTCGGACTTCAATGGGGGTGGTCCTGTATGATATTCCTGCGACGAGGATGTCAGACCCCAAGTTCCTCTCTCCAACTCTCGGTTGGGGTTGGATGTTCCGGTCTGCGTTCAGGATCTTCGGCGTAGCCAAAAACCTGGAATGCGGGGAATTGATAATTTATTTAACGTTTGTTACAAACCCTCTTCCTCCGTGAAGCGTCATCTCCTTGGCGGGCTTCGTTCAAATGAAATGAACGATGTCGGCGCCAGTGTCTAATTTCAGGGGTTGATAATGTGAACCCCTCCCCTCGAGAAGCTGTGAAGGTGCCACTACATGGACTTCACTGAGATCATCTTCCTCAGCCTTCTTGTAGTGTCCCTCGTCCGTGTTTCGAGCCTTTGGCTTCTCTCGATCGCCTATGGCTTCAGGAAGGCCGCCAACGTTCAGCCGAACGACAGAGTGTCAGTCATCGTCCCGGCGTTCAATGAAGCGAAGAGCATCTCGGCGAGCATCGAGTCACTGCTCGCCCAGAATTACGGAGACTTCGAAGTTGTGGTGGTAGACGACGGGTCCACCGATTCAACGCTTGAAACGGCGAGGAAGTTCGAGGGACCCCGGGTGAAGGTGCTCCACCAAGACAACAAGGGAAAGGCAGAGGCGCTCAATACCGGGATTAGGGCGGCATCGGGTTCGGTCGTCCTGACCGTGGACGCAGACACTAGGCTGGGCGATGGAGCCCTGGAGTCTCTTGCGCGGAGGTTCGCAGCGGAAAAGGACCTTGGGGCGCTGTCAGGGAACGTGAAGGTCGACAGGCCCAGGGGCCTGCTCGGCAGGATGCAGGACGTCGAATACGCAACGGGCATCGGGCTGACAAGAAAGGGCCAGTCTATGCTCGCGACTGTGATGATAGTCCCGGGGCCCATAGCAGCCTTCAGGAAGGAGGCTGTCGAGAAGGTGGGATATTTCTCCCCGAGCACATACGCAGAGGACTTCGACATCACCTTGGCTGTTCTGAAGGCGAGATACAGAGTAGAGTACGAGGACCGCGCGGTCGCCTACACCATCGCTCCGAAGAACGTCGAGGACCTTCTCAAGCAAAGACGACGCTGGTTCCGCGGGATGGTCCAGGTCCTGGCGAAGAACGAGGACATGTTCATGCGGAAGAAATACGGCGTGGCAGGAATGTACGGGATCCCTTACATGTGGTATGACACGATTTCGCCGCTGGTGAACCTCGCGCTCTCATTGATGGCCGTGGTTGCAGGGTTTGAGACAGGGGATTGGACGACGATACTCATCGGGCTTGGGTTCTACTGGGTTCTTCAGACCGCGGTGGCGATCTCGGCAATCCTCCAGGACAGTGGGAGGAGGGCCTGGCAGATTCTTCTGAGCCCTTTGCTGATATTCTACAACACTTTTCTCGACGGTATCAGGGTGGCAGCGTTCATGGAGGAAGTCCTGAGCCTGAACATGAAATGGGAGACCCCCGCACGGTGAGATGATGGCCCCGGCGACTTCGGACTTCAGCATCGTAGGGACAGTCCTCGCTCTGGCCATTGCGATCCTGCTGCTCTCTGGACTTGCGCTCTACATCGCCTTCCGCCTGAGGGAGACTCTCAGCGAGTCCAAGGGTGGCGGGGCGAGGGCGGCAAAGGTTGCATTTCTGATAGGGTTGCTCTTCCTATCAGGTGGTGTCTTCTACTTCTTCGCATCGGGCTTCAACGGCTTCGGGGGGCCGGGCAACACATCTACGACTGGGACAACCACATCCATGTCGAGCTCGTCAGTTTCCTCCACCTCGTCTTCCAGTTCATCCTCCAGTTCATCTTCCAGTTCAAGCAGCACCTCCTCCTCCACCAGCACATCTACCACTTCGACGACTTCCAGCACCACAACGACGACAGCCTCTAGCTCAGCAGGTTCTGTCACCATGCAACTGTCGTATCCTTCGTCCGTGAACGTAGGCCAGGGATTCTATCTGACTGTCTCGATTTTCAACAGCGGGTCCACGACTTTCTCAGGAGCGAGCGTCAACATAGGGAGCATGACGGTCTCCTTCACCATCGAGAACGCGACTGCGTGTTCCCAGCAGTGCCAGTCCGTTACCTGGTCCGGTGGTGTCATCAATGTCGGTAACTTGGCTCCCGGCTCCACGGTCCTGACTGTCGGCCTGAAGGCTCCGGGGTCACCCACCCAGTTCAGCGGCCAGGCGACCCTTAGCTATGTTGGAGAGTCGCAACCGATCACACTTCCGATTTCCATCAGGGTCTCAGGCAGACCCTAGCTGCTAGGCGTCTGGTTCAGTAGGGTGTCAGCGGGAAGATGCGTCGAGCCTAAAGTGGGCCTTTGAATCCTGGCGCTGCGGCCCGGATTATCGTTCCGAACCCGTTGGCGAAGCCGAAAGCCTCCCTCAGGGAAGCACGCTCTACTATCTTCATGTCCTGCACCTGAATCCTTTTGTCCCAGAACTGCTCCAATATCGCCTTCTTCACGACCATCCAGCCTACCTCTCCGAGCATCCCCGTCAGAGCCTTCTCCAACGACGCCGGGTCCTGGCTGGCCTGCTCTAGGGTAAGGTCGTACTTGGTGGACAGGTAGTACAAGACGGTCCTCTTCCCGTCCTCGTTGAATATCTTCAGAAGCGCAGAGTCGAGCTTCTCCATTATCTCCGATATTGTCAGAGGGCGAGAGGAATCGGAGGCCTCTCCATGTGCCCCGAAAAGCTTCATTGAGGACTCGACCGCTTCCGGTTAATTAGTGGTTATGGAGCCCGAATTCGAATTGGGGGCCGGGGCTATGGTTCGATGGTCCAATGGAAACACCGGGGTCGCAGATCAAAGTCCCTGATGCGGGTCCAGCTGACTAGTTTTCCCTAGTCCGGTGTCTAGGGTGCTCTGAAATCTTGCGTTTCAGATAGTCCTGCACAGCCGCGTTGAGGAGTTCCTGAAGGGTCATCTCGTCGTCGATGGCCCTCTTCTTCGCCCTCTTCCAGAGCTCTTCGTCTACCTTGATGGAAGTCACCACGGAGGGCTTGGCCATGTTAGGAACCATGGGCAAAGGCCTATTTAGGGTGTGTGGATATGTGGTTTGTAGCATAGTAGTATTCCAAGAAGCAAAGATAGACCATTAATCTATAACGTATATATAGAACGGACAGGACGCTTCTCCTAAGATGTCAATCACCGAGTCCTACGTCTCGGTTCAGGTCGCCAACACGGAGTCGAAGAAGACTCCGTCGCGGAGGTCTGAGCTGGAGATCAAGATGGACGTGCTCCAGGTGGTATCGCAGGGGATCGACAGGCCGACCCAGATCATGTACAAGGCCAACCTGTCGTGGGTAGCCCTGCAGGAGAACCTGAAGTCTCTGGTGACGAAGGCCTTCCTCAGGGAAGAGAACCTTGGCTCGAGGAGAAGGTACGAGCTCACCCAGAGCGGCTACGAGGTACTGCGCACGTTCCTCAAGGTCGTCGAGACGATGGGTTCAACACCACTGGTGCAGAAGCAAGTCTCATTCTGAGCGGTCTATTTTTTCAAAAAGATCTAACTGCTCAGCGACAGCTCTGCACCGCTTTTTTGATTTCGCATGAAGATTTTCAGAGATTAGGGGATTCAGGTATAAGTAGACTGCACGAGACGCTTGGTCAGACGTGTCCGGTCGCGACAAAGACGTTATGGTGTTTCATTTCGAACCAAAGCGCAAGGTCTACCTCGTATCGATGCACCTTGAGAACCGTCCTGGCGCCCTGGGGAACTTAGCTGACATCCTCGCAGTGAGGGGGATGAACATCCTCGAGGGCTTCTTCGGCGGCATGTCGCACCAAGACAAGGCGACACTGAGCTTCTTCCTGGAAACCACCAACCAAAGGATGGACGAAGCCTGGCTCAAGGATTACATCGAGAGCTCCGTTTATGCGTCAGACGTCGAAGTAAAGCCCCAGGTCGAAGGGCTCATCGTGGACAGCGTGAACTTCCCCCTGACGTGGAACACCGGGGACAGGGCGGTGATGATGAGGATCGAGGGGGTCCGAGAGATGATCGACACAATCCTGGGCACCCAGGCCGAGAGCGGCGCTTCGGCTGTCTATGACCTGGGGTACAACTATGGGAAAGAGGCGTGGGTGAACCTTGTCTCCACCGTCCAGCCGAAGAACAAGGCCATCCTCTCCGAGATGCTGAAGATCTATTCGGCAACGGGTTGGGGAAGGCCAGAGCTCGTGGAACTGGACATGGGAGGCAACAGGGCAAAGGTGAGGCTACACGACTGCTTCGAATGTGCCTCGCCCCAGGAAGGGGCTAGGAGCAGCAACTTCGTCCGCGGCCACATCGGTGGAGCCTTCTCGGCAATCTTCGGGAGCGAAGTCAGGGCGTCTGAACCTAAGTGCATCGGAAGGGGAGACGGGGTCTGTGAGTTCGACGTATCGCGCTAACGGCTACGCCTTCTTCTGCGACGTCAGCTGTCCGTTGCCGTAGCTCAGCACGTTCCCGAACAGGCTCTTCACCACGTTGACCTCCCTTTCGTTGTGCGCCCCGAATGTCATGAGGAACACCGACGTGACCCTGTTGGTGTTGAGCATCTCATTCGCTTGCTTGAGGAACTTGTAGGTCATCTCGAGGCCGGAAACGAGAACCAAGTCAGTTACGCTGTCGAAGATCACTCCGAACTTCAGGTCCGGGTTCGAGTTGATGGCCTTGTCGAGAACGTTGAGAAGCACTGACTGGTCGGCGTTGGGGACGAGGACCTCGTCTGGCCTCTCTCCTGGCTTCGGATAGGAGACCTTCCTCGTCATCGTGAAGAACCTTACGTTCCCCAGGCCAGACAGGGCATTGTGGATTGGGCTCCCGCCTGCCGTGAATGCGAAGACGACGTACTGTTTGGAGCCCAATTCGTTGGCGAAGTCCCTTATCGGTTCTTCGAAGTTGGAGGAAGAGTCGACCTCCATCAGGAACTCTTTGCCCAAGAAGCCCTCCGGGACGACTCCCAGCCTCCCTGAGAAGGTCGTGGCTGAAGGTATGGCGGGGCCAACGGGGGCGACTCCGGGCTGGAAGAAAGCAGAAAGGAGGGTCGCCCTCCTGAAGGTCGCCGCAGTCGCCGAGAAGGCAGCCGCTGCGAACAGGTATCCGACTGAGCTGGCGTCTATCCCTTCATTGAGGAGGAAGCCGTTGAAGACGAGAAGGTCGATCCCGATCCCCACCCAGGCGATTGGAAGTATCGCGAAGGCGCGCCTGACCTGGGCGTCGGCGGTTCTACGCCTTGCTGCCATCAGAAGGAAGGACGGGTAGACCAGGAAGACTACCAGGATTCCCAGCAGGGTGAACAAGTATTGCTGGTCGAACTGAGTCGAGACTTCCAGGGCCCCCACGAGGTTGGGGATCACCTGAGCCTCGAACGACGTCGGCACAGCCAGAAGGTATCCTTCTGCCAAGACGATGTAGGTTGCATATACAATCAGCATGGTCGCGCCGAGTTGATGCCTCCCCACTTCCCGTAGGATGTCGGTCAGCTTCCTGCCGTTCGGCCTGTAGTATATCGCGACCGCAACAAGCGTGAGCAGGAATACGTCTGCTAGGACGAAGGTCGTGTTGGAGACTGTGTAGACTCTGAGATAGAGGTCGGTCAGCCCTGGAGGACACCCAGTTTGGGTGCATCCGTCAGTCGGGACGAATGTCCTGACGAATTCGAGAGAGACGATCCCCATGTAGAATCCGTGCACCATCACAAGCAGATTCCGGACCTGTGGGTACTCGGTGGTCTTTTGCCTGTAGACGTAGACTGCGGACGTCGCGGTGATAAGCAGTGTGACGAGATGAATCGCAGGAATCAGCAAGTCAGATGGTTCGAAGGCCATCTCAGGTCCTCCTCCCCTCAAGCCAGACGGTTATTTCCTCCAGAGTCCTCTTCGGCTCCCCGGCTGGCAGGCGCTTCAATCTGAGCCTGGCCATGTTCGCGTGCTTCTTCCCCAGCTGCTCCGCGTACTCCACCGAACCCAGGTCGTCGAAGATCCCTAGGAGCTCGACCACGTCGGCGAGCCCGTAGGCGCTCCGCTTCATAGCGGACCTCAGTCTGCCCTTCGTCTTCACGTCGGCGTGGGCCATTGCGTGGATGACGACAATATTGGAAGCGTTGTTCTGGAGGTCCTTCAGCATCGGCTTCCCCAGCTCCTTTGGTGACCCTGTCATGTCGAGTATGTCGTCCACCATCTGGAACTCTATACCTAGGTTCCTGCCGAATTCGTACATGTCCTTGATCAACCGCGGCTTTCCTCCTCCGACAATGATGCCCGATGCCGCCGCCGCCCCGAAGAGGGCCCCAGTCTTCAGCCCCGCGAGTCTGACGTAGTCGTCCAGGGACGCGTTGAGCTTCTTAGACAGTTCCATCTCCAGATACTCCCCCTCGGCCGCTTCCTTCGCGGCCTTGGCGACCGCTGAAGTCAGCATCGCAAGCTGATCCTTCGTGACCGGGAGCTCAGCGTAGTCTGCGAGCCGTTGGAATATGTCGAATATCATCATGTCCGAGAGAAGGATTGCGGTGGTCACTCCATGGATGGTGTGGGCCGTGGGGAGGTTGTGGCGGGTGGCAGAATTGTCAATGATGTCGTCCTGGGTCAGGGACGCTGAGTGGGCAAGTTCGTAGGCAGCCGCAATGGGCAGCGCATCTTTGTAGGACCCCTTCAGCGCTTCGCACGCAAGCAGGGCGAGGGTGGGCCTTAGCCTCTTCCCGCCGCCTTCGACGTAATCGTACGCCATACTGGCGAGTCTGCTGCTGGGGTCTCTGTGGCGCCCAAGCTCGGCTTCGACCGCCTTCACGTATGGTGCGAGCTTCGCGTCCATGTCCTCGTCGTTCAACTGGACCTTCAGGCTCTCATAGGTGCCCAAGATATGTCACAAACCCCCAGAGTATGTACTCTCCGTCAGCCGCCACGTCTCTCAGCGAATCTCGATGCTTCCCGGTCCCAGCGTAGGCCCTGTAGGCGAATGAGTAGGGAATGAAGATGGCAAGGAATGTCGCGAAGATAGGAATGACGCCCCCTGCGACGAGAAGCAGGATGTAGGCGCCTGAAAGGAGGTCAATCGTATCGATAATCCTGCTCGACCTTGAAATCCCTAGCTCCGATGGGAGCGTCTTGACCCCGGCAGCCCTGTCGGCTTCGACGTCCCGCTGGTCGAAGAATATGGTGTTAACCATCAGCCTGAGGAAGATGAACGGAGCGAGGGCAAGAAGTGCCACCGGGAGAGAAAGGTAGTACAGCCCTACGAGGATCGGTATCAGGGACCATCCAAACGAGATGGCCACGTTCTTGACGAACAGGCCCTCCTTCAGCCTTGAGATGCCCAGAGACCCCTTGACCCGGCTTGACCCTACGCTATAGGCGAGCGCCAGGAGAAGCGGCACAAGGAGTCCTGCGAAGAAAACGAGATTCCTGAATATGGCTATGGCATACCCGACGAGGAACGCGCCGCCCGCGATGGCGACAAGCAGGCTCCGCCGACCTTCGAGGTATCTCGTCCTATCCGGGTGGGAGACCTTGTCTTCGTCAAAATCAGCTGCCCTGTTGATCGAGTAGGCCCCGAATGAGAACAGGTAGGCCATGAACAGGAGGTCGAGAGAAGGGGTCCTTCCGATCACGAAGGCGACAGTCGCAGCCATGCTTGCCGTACCCAGTGCAAGCAGGTGACCTCCGTAGACTAGCTCCTTGTATATTGAAGCCCCTACGCTCATTCCTCGTTCCCCAGGGGCTCTTCGGGGGTGGGTTCTTCGGGTTCGACCTCGGCGGGCGCTCCGTAGGGCTTGGGCCTTACCTCTCCAGGAGAGTACAGTCTCCAGCCTCTCTTTGGCTCGTACATCTCGTCCGGGATGGTCAGAGGCCTCGTCTTCGACGCATCCAGCATCGCAACCTCGTATGATTCGCCTGCTCCCTGAAGATGCATCTCAATCTGCTGAATGGTGGTCTGGAAGTCGGCCATCGGTATGTCGACGAGCGCCATGTACGTCTTGTCCTCGCTCCCCGCCTCGAGCCAGGTGAACGGCAGGCTGTTGCAGAACTTCCTGACCTTCGTCATCCCTCCCTCGTCCAGTTTGCGGGAGATTATCAGCGCCTGCATGACTCCGCCAGGATTCCCTTCTTGGAACGGCTTCACCCACCTGATGTTGTTGCTAAGGATGAACCCCTGTTTCAGGACGTGTTCGGCGTGGTGATATCTCACCGTCCTCGGGTTGACTGATATCTCCTTGGCCGTTTTCGCAAGGGGCATCGTCGGGTCCTTCATCATGGCGGTCAGAATCTTGAGGTCGATGTAGTCAACGTCCGACTCCCTGTTGACGTCCACGAAGGACGGCCCTATCTCGCTCATCGTCATCTCGAACCTGTTCCAGTCGACCTTCCACGCCTTGTCATCGAAGTCATAGTATTCTGGCCTGAACGGCGGGTAACGCATCCAATAGAGCTCCTTGTACTCATAGTCGTCGATGAGCCCCTCCGCCTTGATCTGCTCCAGGCTGTCGATGTACTTCTTCTTCAGCCTGTAGGGGACGGCGGTGACGCAGAACGCCTTGTTGGCTCCCATCCTCTTCCCCGTGAAGATGGTGTAGCTCATCCTGTCCGACCAGGACTTCCCCGACGCGCCGTTGGGGGTCACCATCAGGTAGCCGATGGTCAGGCCCAGCTGGCCGTAATTGACGTTGATAGTAGTCGCCAGGCCCAGCTTGGTCAGGTGTCTGTTGACCTTGTATCGTATCGTCTCCGCGTTGAGGCCTGTAAGCCGTGAGAGGAGCGAATAGTTCTGAACGCCGACCCTCTTTATGGTCTCCAGGAGCTTGTAGTCCTGGTTTCTCCTCTGCAGCTTGTCTACAGAGCCCAAGGACCCCATCGCCCGCTTTAGTGCTTATAAGCAAAATGTATTCAGGATTCATAAACGGTAGTCGCTTTATAAGCGAAGGTTGCCGCTTCGTTCTGAAAAGTCAGGGTTCCCGAACGGATCTTGCTATGGAGGTCCAGGGAGTCTTCCTCCGCTTTGTTTTTATCCCCCTTCTCCGAAAGGAGGTCCGTCTCGTGGGGCAATCAGAATAGCCCGCCGCCTGAAAGCGGAGACCTTCCGTAAAATCGGAAGCGGACATTTCTAAAACAAAAAGCGGGAGGCTTCTTACCCAACCCCTCACCTAGGCTGTTGCCGCATCCATTCGAAAGGTAGATTTGTAAAACCGATTCTGCGGCCAAAGAGCATATATATCAAAGCCGGTTGACTTCGGAATCGTAGACTTGACAGAGACAAAACAGGCCGCCCCCAAGGAGATCAAAGATATTGTCGACCCGAACGCAAGAGTCCCGACAGGTATCCCTGGACTCGACGGACTGATACAAGGCGGACTGCAGCCGGGAGACTTCATACTGCTCGTCGGAGGAATCGGCACCGGAAAGACGATCCTATCGTCCGCGTTCGCATACCAGGGCGCCACGGTGCTTAATCAGCCAGCCGTCTACGCCACCTTCGAAGAGGACGTTCACAGCCTCAGGCGGAACATGAAGAAGTTCGACATGGACTTCCAAGCACTGGAAGACCAGCACAAGGCAAGGCTGCTAGACTTGGAGGCGCTGGAGGGACGGGGCATGGGCTCCAACCTCGAGACCATCCTTTCTGCCATCGACGAGGTCAAGGCAAAGCGGCTCGTGATAGATTCCCTGACTGCGTTCCTCAGCGGGACCACGGGGAAATTCGACTACAGCTTCTTGATGCACCTGATCTATAAGACCCTGAAGAGGGAGAAGATCACCACCATCATGACTGTAAGCAAGTTCAACGTCCCGAACGAGTACTCCCAGGGCCTCGAAGAGTTCGTAGCCGACGGGGTCTTCCAGATAGAGAACTATCTGGCCGACAATATGGAACTGAAGACCCGATTCATGGTGCGCAAACTTAGGGGCGCCGAGCACTCTAGGAAGTATCACACCGTGGTCTTTTCCTCCAAAGGGATCGAGATACTTCCTTATACCGTCTAACGCCCCTGCAAAGGCGTTTTCTCGCGCAAACTAACAAAAGTCAGATATCCCGTAAGAGGACAACTCAGCCGTCAAATGAAAATCGGCAAGCTTGCGGTAGTCGCAGGGCTACTCCTACTGATGCTTGGCACCTCTCCGGTCCTCGCCGACTCGCCGCACAGCTCGCTGTCTCTGAACCTGAACGGGGCCCTTCTGTCCGCCGGCACTGAGCACTACTCACACCAGGGCGGGCAGGTTGTCGCAGGCGAGGTCCTGGGAGTACCCTTGGATCCTTCGCACTCTGTGATTCATTACTCGCTCTCGGCGGTAGTCTCAGGGCTCACCGTTTCGGGGCAGGTATCCTTCGACCTGAAGGTCAACGGTCATCAAGATAGCACAGTGGAGGTCAAGGGAACGGCCCTTATCGGGGACATGGTCCCAGCAGAGGAGTTCCCGCTCGGATGCACCTTGGGGGTCGACTGCACCAGCGCGATACCCGGCGCCTTCCTAGGACTAGCCAACGTCACGATAGCCAACTGCAACGGAGAGTCTGACAACTGCCCGACGACACAGATGATGCTGCCGATGCAGTTCGAGTCCGCCTTCCTCAATCCGTTCGGAGGGCCGATAGTAATGGCCTCAGCAGGAGGCGAGTTAATGGTCATCGCGACCTATTCTCAGTCTAGGGTCATATGGACTGGGACTCAGCTTGGCGGGATAGCATCCGGCAGCCTCGCAGGGAACCCTGTCTCGGGTGAGTTCGCGATGACTGTTTCTGCTACCGAGGACCTCAGGGGCGGCTACGAGCTCGACCACGGGACCATCGCCTTCTTCGGGTTCGACAACCCCGCGCTCAACGCAGCAGGCACCTTCGTCGGCAAGTCCACCATCCCGGCCGGTGTCCCCTGCGACCCCAGCCTGGGCTTCCCGCCCGGCACGTGCCAGATTACCGGCTTCTCATCCTCCGGCGTATTCGCCCAGACCAATGCTCTCGGGGGCTCCATAAAGGGGACCTATTCGACCCAGTGGACAGCCCCGGCGGTGCTCTTCTCAAGTACCGTCTCGGCGACCGTAAAGTAACGAAGTCCGGCGACCATCACTTCCGGTGCAATAATCAATAGAAGTCAGCCTGCCTTTTCCTGACTTGTCCCCAAATCATTATATCCAAACTTCGAACACACGAGCAAACATGCCTTCGGACCCAGAGAGCTATACCTGCAAGATATGCGGCATGGGGAACCTGGGCGACAAGACTGTCCTGGTGGAGCATCTTAGGAACGACCACGAGATCCTCGAAGTGGCTTCCTACGTCGCGACGACCATGATGCACGAGGAAGACAGGGACAGGATAGCGAAGGAATACTTCAAGCAGCTTGAGCAGATCAAGAAGGAGATCGCCAGCGGCTAATCCCGCACAGGCGATAGAACTAGGCGTATGGATTGACTATACTAATGATTGAAATACTCAATTTTGTCGGATTAAGGTGGAACAAGCGTTGAAGAAGAGTGGAGTGTTCGCTGTCCTGGCACTCGCTGTACTTCTGTCAAGCTCTTTCTTCCCAGCGACCTACGCGGCTCCAAGCCAGGTCCCGCAGCAGGCCGCGAGCGTCGTTCTTTCAATAATCCCGCCCAAGCTTCCTGCGGACGGAGGGAGCTATGCTGCCGTCGTGGTATCCCTTGCTGACAAATCGGGACTGCCATCCGCTGCGCTGACCCAGATTGTTGTATTCCTGAGTTCATCGCAAATCAACATTGCGAGCGTCCCTGACAGCGTGATAATCGGCCCTGGCCAGGAATATGCCATGGCCAACGTGACGACCACCCCTACTCCGGGGACAGCGATGATTACTGCCCACGCCCAGGGACTTGGCGCCCCGCAGTCAGCTCCGATCACCACGGTCACGCCGAGTGGCTTTCCGTCGAAGCTCAAGGTATTCACCTCGCCTTCCGAGTTCCTACCTAGGTCAGACGTCGGCAGCGTCAGAGTTGAAGTCGTCGACGACGCGGGCCTCCCTTCGAAGGCGATCAGCGACATCACAGTCCAGTTGACATCCTCTAACAGCAGCATCGCAAGCCTCGACCAGAGCACACTCGTGATCCCGGCCGGGAGCATATACACGACAGGGACGCTCCACACCTCCGGTCACGGCGCCGCAGTGATCTCCGCGGCTTCCACGGGGTATGCGACGG
>Ga0070733_10002189_pt1 | contig 14155 bp, 10 predicted proteins | sample Coa_R1_9_FD_66450 | JGI IMG/M metagenome (GOLD analysis project Ga0070733, IMG submission 66450) | Surface soil microbial communities from Centralia Pennsylvania, which are recovering from an underground coalmine fire - Coalmine... | ecosystem: Environmental > Terrestrial > Soil > Unclassified ... | reverse complement strand
CGCATCTTCGAGCCATTCTTCACCACCAAGGAGATGGGCAAGGGCAGCGGGCTTGGTCTAGCCACCGTGCACGGCATCGTGCAGCAGAGCGGCGGCCATATCTGGGTGTACAGCGAAGTGGATCGTGGCACCACCTTCAAGATCTATCTACCCTCGGCCGAGGATAAGCTAGGGAAAGCGGCGGAAAGCGGTGCCGAGGCGCTGCCGCCTCGCCGGGAAGGCGTCACCGTTCTGGTGGTCGAAGACGATGCCCTCATGCGCCGGCTGACGAAAAAGATGCTGATCGAGCACGGCTACACGGTTCTGGATGCGGAAGACGGAAAAGCCGCGCTGGATCTGGTTCACTCTCATGCCGACAAGATCAGCCTGGTGTTGACCGACGTGGTCATGCGGGGCATGACCGGACCGGAACTGGTTTTGCGCCTTACTGAGTCCTATCCGAAGTTGAGAGTGGTCTACATGTCGGGCTACACCGGCGAACTGCTGGCAAACCAGGGAGCTGATTCTGGGATCCGACTGCTGGAGAAACCGTTTACCCGAAGCTCATTGCTCGCGACGCTGGATGCGGCATTAGGGTAGACACGTCCTGAGATTCTGCGATTGGCTACCCGGGCCTGGTTTGCGATACTCTCAGACCGCCACGAAGGGAGTCTCATGAAGGGAAATCAGAAAGTTCTTGCTGAGCTGAACAAAGCCCTGCGCGAGGAGTTAACCGCCATCAACCAGTATTTTCTGCACGCTGAAATGTGCGAAAACTGGGGATATCACCGGCTGGCGGATTTCATCAAGAAACAATCCATCGGCGAGATGAAGCATGCTGAAGTGCTGATGGAGAGAATTCTGTTTCTCGACGGCAGCCCATCCATGCAGCCGCTGGAGTTGCGGGTCGGAGCCACGGTCAAGGAAATGATCGAGAACGATCTGGCTCTGGAGGTCGGCGCGGTGAAGCAGTACAACGACGCGGTCGCCCTGGCGACCAAAGAAGGCGACAACGGATCGCGCGATCTGCTGGTGACTCTGCTGAAAGACGAAGAAGAACACGTGGACTTTCTCGAGGCTCAGATGCACCAGATCAAAGAGCTGGGCTATGAGCGGTATCTCTCCATGCAGATGGGAGAGAACGAAGAAGAATGACGATGTGGCGCGGGCACTCCTGCCCGCGAAATGCCGACGAGAAGATAAGAAGCCGACTTGGGGCAGGTGGCTACTCTCGCAGATCTCAGAACTGCGCAGGGGAATTTCTTGGAGTTAGAGTTCGCGGGCAGGAGTGCCCGCGCCACATAAGCCTGCGCTTGGCTCAATCCACAACCACGGGTAATCTTCCGGCTGCATAACCAACCCTTTCCTAACAGGATTCTGTCGGATATATTCCATGGTTTCACGCAGGCTCTCACTACCGCGAAGGACGTGATCGAAGGACTCGTCTTGCCAGACCGGGCCGCTTTGTCCGTTGAATTTATTGATGCTGCGTGCAGAAGTCCCCTTTATTCTTCGCAGAATCTCAGGGAGGGCGAAGGTCCAGCCTTCGGAGTCACGTAGAGCGGTGAATAGCAGGTGTACGTGATTGGGCATGATCACAGCTGCATACAGCTGGATGGTTTTGCCGTGGTCGAAAAGGCAATGTTGCAGAGCGAGTGTGCGAGCGTCGGGTGAGAGCTCCAGGGATTTCTGGGTGCGAAAGGTCGCAAACAATGGGCGATCGTCCCGCTGGTAGTGGGGCAAGCGGCGGCGATATTCGTAACGCCGGAAGGTTGCGGAGGGCATGAGATCAGACGCGTCAGCTGATCATAAAAGATTCAGAGATCGTCACTGGTGGGATAGGCGAGAACTTTTCTTGGCGAGTTCCGGAATGAAACTCGGCAAGTGTGGGGCGGGCACTCCTGCCCGCGAAATGCCGGCGAGGAGACGAGAAGATAAGAAGCCGACTTGGGGCAGGTGGCTTCTCTCGCAGATCTTAGAATCGCCCAGGGGAATTTGTTGGAGCTAGAGTTCGCGGGCAGGAGTGCCCGCGCCACATAAGCCCGCGCCACACAAGCTGCGCCACACCAGACGCGCGAACTCAAGCTACTTTACTGTGACAGTCAGCAACTGCGCGCCGCTGACTACGTAATCGAGTGAGGGGGTCGCGGTCTCATCCACGTTGGATTCCCCGCTGACAATCATCTCCTGGTTGCCGCGCATTCCGTCCATGACGTTCATCACGCTCAACGGCAGCGTCGGCATGACCTTGTCGGCCACGCGGGCCTCGGGGTCGTTCTCCAGCAGAGACACGTAGACGCGGTTGTTGGCGTGCTCTTTGTTGAGCACAGCGATGGTGGAAGCAAGATCCAGTTTGCGGCCGAACATTGGGTTCATCCGTCCCATGCGGTCAAGGGTTTCGCCATCGCTGACCAGAATGCGCAGCGGGCCTTTAGCCGCCGAGGTGGGAATTTTGACCGGAATCTGGCGCACGATGCGTTCGCCGCGATAGGGAGCGAGCACGGTTTCCACCACGATCTGATCGCCGGGCCGAGCCTCGGTAACGTCGGTGCGCGCGCCCTCCAGCCGGGCCCAGCGCCGCTCGCGGACCAGGTCGAAATCGAGCTTTACGCTGCTGACTGCCGGCGCGTTGTAGGGATTGTCATAGATGCGCCCGAAGCGTTCGCCCAGCGACATGGCGGCAGCCATGGCAGCCGGTTGCCCGTTCTCCGTCGGAACGAACATGTTCTTCAGCCCGACTTCGGGAAAGCCCTTGACGCTGATGCTGCCGTTGAGCCGGTAAGTGATCTCCTCGCCGTACTCGTTCATCCCGTGCAGCGCATTGAATACCGTGGCCATGATGGCGACCGGGCTGAGGCGCGGGTTGTTCAGCACTTCGAAATGAAACTCCTTGGAGCCGGTGTCGCTGTGAATGCCTAGAGTCACCGGGATCATATCCGGCTGCTTGTTAAACACTCCGAGAATGCCGCTCTGCCGGTCCTGCACAAACGATCCGGCCTGCTCGGTCACGTTCACGATCTTGAAGGCATTCAGCGGCGAGGCGAGCGATGTAAGCACCTGCGCCTTGTTCATGGGCAGATCCACCGCGCCAAACTGCAGCAGGGGATGGCCGCAGGCAAGCAGACGCTGCGGATCAACATAAGTGACGGTGCAGGTTGCGGCGATATCCATGTCGCCGCGGACCAGAATCGCGCTCACCGCCGAGCCGGGTTCCAGAGGCTCCGGCTGCTTCTCTTCGCTCACCGAACCCGCACCCATGACCGGAGTGATTCCCGCGGAGGCGAACTGTGTGGCGAAGCGGCTCACGGCATCTTCGGAGAAGCCATCGAAAACCAAAGGGGTTTCGATGGGCTGCAAATAGTTTGCGAAATTCTGGACGGTCGCAGCCGGGATATCGTTTGGTTCGCCCGGGGCTGCGGTCTTTCCGGCTGCTGCCTGTACCGCCGGCTTGGCGGCCGCCGCCTCCTCGGCGGGCGACTTGTCGAGGGCGTTGATTTCGAGCATATTCGCGATCGGAGTCACTCCGGCGATCGGCTCCTTGGAGAACTGCCCGATGCGGAAGGCCAGCGCTCCGGCCAGTTTGCCGTCGAAATAAACCGGGCTGCCGCTCATGCCCGCGACCACGCCCGTGTACTCGACCTTGGTGCCGTGAAGGCGGACCAGGATGATGTCTCCCTTGGGGCCGTTGACGTTGCGCAGAACGCCCAGGACTTCCACGTCCATTGGCTCTGGCTTTACGCCTTCAAACACGGTGTAGGCGACGCCCCGCATGCCGCTGTGGATTTGATCTACGGGGATGGTCGGGACAGAAACCTGCGCGGCGAGAAGAGAAGAAAAGGCGCAGACCAGAACCGCGAATACTGCTTTTTTCATCGAAAAGCCCCAGAAGGACCCGCCAACAGGCCCTTACAACCGATTAGACACGGACGATCTGGATCTTGTTGCCCGGAGGGGGTGGTCGAGCCCGAGGGGAAACATCCCGGCAGCCCAATCCTTGCGTCTATACTAGCACAGGAATCTTTGAGGGCAGCGTTATGGGGAACACAGGCTTTCAGGCATTTATTGTGGGTAGGGTTTCGGGATCCGGGGTTTGCGGCCGCAGGACGACGGTGGGAAGTTGCTGGGCCAGGGCGCCTTGGTTGGGGCTGTGTCTTGCACTTGGCTTGGGGCTTAGCCTCGGCGCGACCGCGCTCTGGGCGCAAGACCAGCCGTCTTCCGGCCAGTCTTCTTCAGGCCAGTCTTCGTCCTCATCGAGCCAGCCGACTCAAGATTCGAATACCGGCAAGCCCAAGCAGGACGTTCCTCCAGAGGCGGGCGGGCCGAATGACAGCATGGGGCCGTACGCCATCCCGAAAAAGACCACGACCGAGGCGCCTCCGCCCCCGCCGCCGGTTACGGCCAAGAAACTCGAGGATGTTCCGGACTATTCGCTGAAAGTGAATGTTCCCCTGGTCAACGTGGACGTGCTGGTTACCACCAAAGACGGCCAGTTTGTGCCGGGCCTCAAGAAGGAAAACTTCCGTGTGATCGAAGACGGGGTTCCGCAGAACGTGAGCCGCTTCAGCGTTTCCGAAGCGCCGATCACCGCTGTGCTGCTGGTCGAGTTTGCCTCCACCAGTTGGCCGATTCTCGCCGATACGCTGAACGCTTCCTATGCCTTTGCCAACACCCTGCGGAAAGATGACTGGGTCGCAGTCTCCTATTACGACATGAACCCGCATATTCTGACGGACTTCACGCAGGACAAGCGGGCTGTATTCGGCGCGCTGAACCAGTTGCGGATTCCGGGATTTGCCGAGACCAACGAATTCGATGCGCTCTATGACACGCTCGACCGTCTGGACCGGATTGAGGGGAAAAAATATGTGATTCTGGTCTCGACCGGAGTGGACACGTTCAGCAAGCTCACTCTGGACAAGATCATGAAGAAGATCAAAGACACGAAGGACGTCACGATCTTTGCGGTCAGCATCGGCTGGTATCTGCGGGAGTACTGTGAGGTGAACTACTGCACCGGCATGTCGCACGGCATCGCGAGCATGGGCATCAAGCGGATTGACTACCTGCAGGCCGACAACGAGATGAAGACCTTCGCCGCGATGACCGGCGGCCGGGCGTATTTTCCAAGATTTGAAGCCGAATTCCCGGAGATTTTCCATGACGTGGGAGACGATATCCGCCACGCCTATAGCCTCGCTTACAGTCCAACCAATACCAAGCTTGACGGCACCTACCGCAAACTGAAGGTCCAGGTGATCGCTCCCGACGGCGGTCCCTTGAAGGTGAAGGATCAAAAGGGCAAGGACGTCAAGATCGACGTGGTGTCGCGCGATGGCTATACGGCCAAACACACGGTGGACTAGCTCGCTTTCAGCGCGCGTGAAGCAGCACGTCGAACAGGAAGAAAACGGCCGCTCCTACAAACACGAGCAGCGCCATCTTCATGGCCGGTTCTTTGTTGACCTCAGGGACCAGGTCGGACGCCGCCACGTAGATGGTGACCCCGGCGGAGAGGGGCAGACCGGCGCCCACATGGTGCCGGAACAGGGCCATGGTCAGCACTCCCGCCAAGGTTGAGCCTCCCAGCACCACCGATGCCGCCCACGCCCGCGAACGGCTGCTGCCGCTGGCCAGCATGACCGAACTCATGGTGAACCCCTCCGGAATCTTGTGGAGAAACACCGCCCCGAAAATCAGCCAGCCCAGCCAGTTCGAGACCAGAAAGCCCGACGCAATCGCGATGCCGTCGAAGAACGTATGAATTACAAGTCCCAGCAGGACCGAATAGCTTTTGTGCGAGTGCATGAATGCGTCGCGATGCGTTTCTTCGCCGAAATGAAAATGCGGTGTGACCGTGTGCTCGAAGAAATGGATGATCAGATAGCCGAGCAACACCAGCCAGGCCGCGGATCGGCCGCGGAGTTCGAGGCTTTCCGGGATCATCTCGACCAGGGCCGTGGCCAACATGAATCCGGCGCCCAGCGCGACGAAGTAGCGCAAATAGCGGCGCTCCCACTGCCGCCGCACGATGATCGTGCCGCCAAACACGTTCGCGGCGGCGGCGGTCAAGCCGAGCAGAATGCTGATGAAGATGGGATTCATGTTCCTGGTAACTAGGACCGAGACAGCTTCCTACAATACCGCGTCAGCCGCTGTGTCGGATATGCATCACGTCGCCATCCTGCACGATGTAGTCCTTGCCTTCGAGGCGCAGCGTGCCTTTGGCGCGGGCGTTGGCTTCGGAGCCGGCTTCGAGAAGTTGATCCCAACGAATGGTTTCCGCGCGGATGAAATGCTTTTCCAGGTCGGAGTGAATGGCTCCAGCAGCTTCTTGGGCGCGGCTGTGGGCGGGGATGGTCCAGGCCCGGCACTCGTCTTCGCCGGCGGTGAAAAAGGAAATCAGGCCCAGCAGTTGGTAGGTGGTTCGGATCAGGCGGGTTAAGCCGCTTTCCGTAAGACCGTAGCTGGAAAGAAACTCGGCAGCGTCGGCATCGCTCATTTCGGAAAGTTCCGCCTCGACTTTGCCGCAAATCGCGGTAGCGCCGGCGTTGGGACGAGCCGCGATCTCGGTCAGCTTATACTTCGCCACGGCTTCCTCGAGGTCTTTTCCCAACTCCGTGGACTCGCCAATGTTCAGCACGTAGAGGATCGGCTTCTCGCTGAGAAACATAAAGCCGCGAATGCGCTTCTTGTCCTCGGGAGTCATCTCCAGTTCCCGCAGCGGCTTGTCAGATTCCACGTGCGTCTTGGCTCGCTTCAGAAGCTCAAATTCTTTTTCGAGTTCCGGCGTCTTCATCTTCTTGAGATCTTTTTTCGGGCGTTCCAGACGCTTCTCGATCTGGCCGAGATCGCTGACCATGAGATCAAACTCGACGTTCTTGATGTCGCGCAATGGATCGATGCCTCCCACGTGCGGAATCGCGGGGTCGTCGAAAACCCGCACCACGTGGGCCAGAGCGTCCACCTGGCGCAAGTGGCCGATGTAGGCCGATTCTTTCAGCGCGTCCTGTCCGATGGCGCCGACGTCCACATACTCGACGGAAGCGTGCGTGAGTTTCTTCGGGCTGTAGAGAGCGGCGAGGCGATCGAGGCGGTCATCGGGAACCTTGGCGACGCCCACATGGGCCTCCCGAGGATTGGAGAACGCGTTCTCTGAGAGTTGAGTCTTGGTCAAAATGCGAAACAGCGAGGATTTGCCGACCTGGGGCAATCCGATAATGCCAGTTTTCATAAAGGGCTCTTGGTTTTTAGCTCTTGGCTCTTAGCTAGTGCTGGATTCGAGACAGGGCGAACAGAATTTCCCGGAGAGCATGAGAGAACCCTTCAGAATAACTGATGCATGCGGGATTGCCCAAATGCCGGTGCGGTTTCTGGCTCGGCGGTTGGCGTTTCAGCCTATTGCCCGGCGGCGTGCGCCGCGGCCGCAGCCCCAGGTGGGGCCGCGATACTTACAGAATCCGGCTGGGTCCAGACGGCCTTTCCACTTGTGAGGTCGAGACGGTTCATCGTGACTTTTAGCTGGTGCTGATCCACGTCAACCAGCAGATAGTGGTAGTTCACTTCCTTGCTCTGGAATGGATCCTCGGGAGCGCGTTCGATGGGATAAGCGTGCGCTGCCCCGCCCCCGCTGACGAAGTAGGTCACACCGCCATGTTCGTGGCGTTCGTAGTTGTGGACGTGGCCGGAAAACACCACGATGCGGTAGGGCGCGTGAGCCTGGCGCTCTTCCAGCAGCTTTCCCAGCGCCTGCTCGGTCTTGCGGGCCGAGTGTCCGCCGCCAAACATTTTGTCGTCAGAGGAACTCGTATAAGGAGGGTGGTGATCCATCACAAAAACGAAATCCACATCGGCGGGCACGTGATCCAGTTTGTCGGCCAGCCACTCGCCCTGGGCGCCGCCGATCTCATCTTCGGAGCTATCCACGACCAGCAGGAGAGTGTTCGCCGCCCGCACCGAGTAGTAGCGGCTCTTCTTCAAATCCGGAAAACGCTGAAAATAGTTGCCCAGCGCGGTTTCCTCTTTGCCGTGGAGATCATGATTCCCGAGGGCGGGATAGACCGGAATCTTCTTGTCGCGCCAGATACTGGTCTCGCTGTCGAATACCTTCCAGTCGTCGGGGTCATAGCCGTTGTAGACAATGTCGCCGGTGAAGCAGATAAACGCCGGGTTGGCATCGGCGATCGCCCGCACTAAAGCCACGCGCACCGGCGGGTTTGCGGCATCGGTATCTTTTGGATCGTGGAACCGAGTGTCGCCGTAGGCGACGAAGTGGAATGGAGCTTTGATGTTCAGTTGCAGATCTACGGGGGTGGTGGTCTGCGGGCTGGATTTCTTGGTGCAGCCGGAAAGGACAAGTATGACTGCGGCCATCAGCAGCATAGCGGCAGCGAGAGCGCGGCGTGTCTTCATAAGCAGAATTCTAAGCTTCTCCCTCATTTTCCCACGACCAGCACTTCAAACTGCCCATTCTCGGCCGTAGACAGAAACAGCCGATGGCTCTTGGGATCGAGCGCCATGGTCTTGGCGCGAGGCGCGGTCTTGACGGTCTCGACCACCGAGTATTTGTCCGGACCATCTTCACGAATCACGGTTATGGTGCCTTCGCCGTTGGAATTGAAAATAAGGCGGGTTTCAGGGTCGAAGGCCGTGGCGTCCACGTGGTCGCCGATGGGAAGCGTGGTGATGACCTTGCCGCTATCAGCGTCCAACACGGCCATGACTCTGCTCCGGCAGCCGACGAAAAGGCGGCGGTTAGCCCGGTCCACGGCCATACTGCTGGGGGATGAACACGGAGCCGTCGGCCAGCGTTGCTCCACTTTAAGGTCGCGGGAGTTGATCTTCAAAACCAGGCTTTCATCTTCCAGATTGTTGTAGACGTAGCCCCTGCCGTCGGCGGCGGCGAACTCGGGTCCGCCGCCCAGGTCAACCGTACCGGCGACCTTGCCCGTGGCGGCGTCAATCGCGGTGGCGCTGTTGCTGCCTCCGTTGAAGGCGAAAACGCGCGCCGTGGCTGGATCATAGATGATGGCGTCCGGCTTGGTTCCCGTGGGAACGTCGCCGATGGTGCTCAGCGACTTCAAATCGAAGATGGTGACGGTTGCCGCCTGTCCATTGCTGGTAAACCCGCGGCCCGACTCGGGCGCGATGGCGATGCCGTGGACCCCGGCGGTCTTCGGGATGCTCCCCACCAGGTTGAGCGAATCAATGTCGAGTACTTCCACCTGGGTTCCGTGGGAAACGTAGAGGCGGCGGGCGCCTTCATCCACGGCGAGATAGTCCCAACTGCCCGAGCCGGGAACCGGGATTTTCTTGATGACCGAGTAGCCGCCGTCGGCGGCAAAAGATGCACAGCTCAATACAAGCCCGGCTGCCAAACTGAGAACACCAATTCGCATGAGTTTCTCCTTGAAAACGAATCGTAGACGATCCGCCTGAGATTTGTCTGAAGACGCGCCTCTTACCATCAGAATGTAAAACGCAGCATGAACTGGATCTGTCGCGGCAGACCGGTGCCTGTGTTGGGAGACGCCGCGTTGTCATTGTTGTTATTGAAATTCACCGTCGTGCCGATGATCCCGAATCCTTTTTCAGGGGTCAGAAAGCCCGGTTGGATTCCGTCCGGTGAATCGTTGTACAAAAGGGATACTGCCGCATTACCCGGCGTCCCCGGGTCCCCGAGTTGTACGTGATTAAAGATATTGAATGCCTGTACGGCGAATTCCATGGAAACGCGCTCCGTGAGTTTCGTCTCCTTGGTCAGGGCGAAATCAATCTGCCAGGTGTTCAGTGCACGAATCACGCCGTTCGGCTCATTGCCGAAGCGAGTGAAGTTCCCGTTCGCGTCGGTGGGCGGAGGTTGAAATGCGGCAGCGTTCAAATAGGGCTGGCCAAAGTGCCGTCCACTCGCAAGGGTCAGCGGAACCCCGGGGATAAGGTCGGGCCGTTGGCTATCCTGATCGTCGCCATTCGGGAGCAGGTAGGTGGCAGGAAGTCCAGCTGCCGCAAACGGGTTGTTTGGATTGGTGATGTTCCCGCCGAGATCCATCAGAACGGTCAGCGGATGCCCAGTATGCCAAAATCCGATGCTGCTGAATTGCCAGCCTCCGATGACTCTGCCAAACCACCCCGGAGAGTTAAGAAATGTCTTTCCGGGTCCAAACGGTAGTTCGTATACCGCATCGACGGTGACGTTGTTGCGAACATCGAAAATGCTGGGACCCTTGTCGCAGGCCAGGCAGTTCACGTTCTCGGGTCCGTTCGATTCGCCTCCTCCGACTGAGCCATCGTTGATCGAATGCGACCAGGTGTAGCGGGATAGGAACGACAGGCCCTTGCTGAAGCTCCGTTCAAGAGACAACCCGAGCGCGTTGTAGGTACTGGAACCGATGTCTTTCTTGATGTCCACCGAACCGAATGGGTAGGTACTTACCTGAGTGTTCGGGTCAACAACCGGAGTGTAATACTGGTCCAGTTGCCGGATGCAATCCGTGGCGTTACCGGGCTGGCTGGCGTCATTCGTTATGAGCGGTGTGGTACACAGGTTGGTCAAACCGCGGGAAAACAAGCGCACACCTCTGCTGCCGAGATACTGCGCCGTCGCCACGAAATTTGCCGGCAGCTCATGCTCAACGGTCAATCCCCACGTTTCGGCGTATAGATCTCTGCGGCCGTGCCGTTGCAAAGCGCGCGGCGAGAACGTCAGCGCCTGGGGAAGGCCGCTGAGATCCGGGCTGGTCTGCTCGTAGCCGGGGAGCAAAGGCAGCGTGCCTTTTGCATCTACACGCACTGTGTCGCTCTCCAGTCCGGCGTTCAAGTCGTCGTTCTGGGCGGCGCCATGGTAGATGCCGAACCCCGAGCGGAACACGGTCTTCCCGTGCAGGGCCGCCGGCGCCCAGGCCAGCGCCACTCTTGGATCAAAGTTGCGGTAGTTGGGGTCATACAAAGACGGATTTCTGGGGCAAGGCGACGGGCCGATGAGGCCGGTCGGCGCGACGTTGAACGAACCTGATCCCAGGCAGACTCCATGAAACTGATCCAGGTCAAACACGGTCGTGCGATTAGTTGCCTCGTGGGCCACTCCGTAGTATTCCCAACGCAGCCCAGCGGTCAGGGTCAGGGTGGGAGTGACTTTCCATTCATCCTGAAAGTACGGCAGATAAAACATGCGACGCAACCGGTGGCAGCACCACGGCGCAATGTAGGTAATCTGCGACAGCGTGGCAGTCGCCAAATCATCGGTGTTGCCAAAGTTGAGGGTATTGTCCGCGGTTTGCCCTTGATTGAGCCGCACTCGTCGAATCTCCATTCCCGCCTTAAAGGTATTCCGGCCATGGACCCATGTCAGGTTATCCACCACCCCGTAGGTGGTTCCAATCTCAATGTCGGCAGTGTTGTCGTTGAGCGTGACGAAATCAGGCGTGCTGACCGCAAACGGAAGCGCACTTGCCTGGGGATTGTGAAACGGAGCGCGGTTGATATAGACCTTGGTTTCGTTAAACAGAGTCGGGGTGAAGGTATGCTGCAGCGCGATCAGATAGTTCGCCGGATGGTTGATCGTCTGCAGCTTGTCGCCCGGAAGGCTGCTGCCATTGGGGGCATCAACCAGGCTTATGTCGCGTTGAGCGCGGCCATAGAGCAGGGTCTTCTCGCTGATCTGATGGTCAATTCGAATGAGCCAGGTATCTTCGTGCACAGTGGTGGGAGTGGGTGCCGTAACCAGATCAATATTGTTCATGTCACTCGGACTGGCAACGCTCCCCTGCCAGGCAAATGCGGCGTCAGGATAGACAAAGCGCGGAGCGCAGCCGTCGATCGTTCCCACCGAAGCTCGCCATGGGTAGGCCTGCATGATGGAGCACATCTGCGGAGCTCCACTCAAGACGCTTTGTTGGTAGCTCACCGGCAAAAGAGCGCCGTTGCCGCCATTGGCCGAATTGCTCCAGCCCGGGTTCGCGCCTGCCGGCACCGCAAGCGACTGACTGATGGATTGCAGCTGGCGAAGGCCCTCGTAACTGATGAAGAAGAAGGTTTTGTTCTTCTTGATGGGGGCGCCCACCGTGAAGCCATACTGCCCCAGGCGGAACGGGGGAACGGCGGGATTGCCGTTAACATCGAAGTCGTTAAAGTTGCGCGCATCAAACACCGAATTTCGAAGATACCCGAAGGCTGAGCCGTGCCACTCGTTTGTCCCGCTCTTGGTTTCTACGTCAATCTGGCCGCCAGCCTGCGTACCATATTCCGCGTCATATAAAGCGCTGTTGACCCGGTACTCTTCAATCGCATCCTGCGAGATCTGCAGCCGGGTTTGTGACTTCTGTGCCTGCTCCTGAATACCGCCGGCGTCCACGCCATCAATCTGGAAGTTGTTGTCATCGCGAGCGCGCCCGGCGAAGCGGATAGTGCGTTGATCGCCTCCGCCATCGTCCTGGGCAAACGGAGCAAGGAGGGTGAAGCTGGCCCAGTCACGCCCGTTGTTGGGGAGATTCTCGATCTGGGTCTGGTCGATTACGGTTGCCGCTTCAGCCGAACTACGATCCGCAGGGGCGTTGGTGGCCCTGACTTCGACCTTCTCGGTAGGCGCGCCCACCAGAAGTTGAACATCTAGCGTGTGGGTTTGGCCGATCAGGAGTATGACATCGCGAATGATCTTGGTCTTGAAGCCTGTAGCCGTGACCGACACGGTATAGCGGCCAACCGGCAGCCCCGGAAAGCGGTAGTAGCCCTTGGAATTGGTTGGGTGTTCCTCTGTCAGACCGGTATCCATGGCCACGGCTTTTACGGTGCCACCGACAATCACGCTGCCGCTTTGGTCCGTGGCCGTGCCTTCGAGTACGGCGCGATCGATCTGCGCGGAGGCGCGTTGTACCCCACTCGAGAAAAACAGCGTGGCGGCGAGTCCAACCGTCGCGAGTTTCACGAGCCGGCCGCTGACGAGAGAACGGAGGGTAGAGATCATGATTACAGCTCCTTCAAGTGTCAGGGCACACTGTTGAGAGGGTGGACGTGCCGCAAATCTCCGCTACACTCTCATGTCCGGCCCATATCGGTTGCGGAGGACTGATGACCGCAAATCGTAGAGCTGGAGTGTGACGCGGAAATGAAAGGCACGTTAATATTTCTTCAGGTTGCTTCTCGCTTATTTATTTCCTGCGCGTCCCGGCGCCCGGCGTTCTAAACTTTCCCAATGGCCGGTCAACCTGACCATCATTGACGACGATGAGGCTGCTGATAGTCGAGGACGAGGCCCGGATGGCAGACCTGCTACGTCAGGGACTGACCGAGGACGGTCACATCGCTACCTGCGCGGCTGATGGAATCGAGGGACTCGAGCTGGCGCGGTCCTGCGATTTCGACGTCATTATTCTCGATATCATGATGCCGAAACTGAGCGGGTATGAACTCGCAAAACGGCTGCGAGCCGAGAACCTGCGAACGCCCGTTCTTATGCTGACGGCGCGAGATTCAGTTCCTGATATCGTGCGCGGACTCGACTTAGGCGCTGACGATTACATGACCAAGCCGTTTTCTTTCGAGGAACTGCTGGCGCGCCTGCGCGCGGTGAGGCGCCGGGCCCTGGTCGCGCAGGACACCAACCTCCGCGTGGGCGATCTTACGCTCGATCCAGCCAGCCGCGAAGTCGTACGCGGCGAGTCTCGGGTCTCACTGACGCGCACGGAATACAATCTGCTGGAAAAACTGATGTACCGCGCCGGCAAAGCCGTATCCAGGCGCTCTCTGATCGAGGCGGTTTGGGGCTTCGGTCATGAAATTGAAGAGAACACTCTCGATGCATTCATGCACTTGGTGCGCGCGAAAGTAGATATCCCGGGACGGCCCAAGCTGATTCATACGGTGCGGGGCGTGGGATACATGATCCACGAAAGCACCAGGGCACAGGATAAAACGGCGGCACCATGAAGAAGCTGTCAATCGGATTCCGGCTTACGCTCTGGTACCTGGCGATTTTTGCCCTGGCGCAGGCCATATTCGGCGCGGGCATGTGGGTAATCCTTCGTCATCATCTCTACGATCTGGTGGAGAACGGCATCACCGGTCAGGTTGAGGATCTGAGGAACTTCCTGCAGGCGCAGAAGAAGAATGCTTCCATCGCCAAGCTGCAGGAGGAAGTAAACGAAACCTACCTCCTGGAGCACTCCGGCGACTACATGGAGCTGTT
>Ga0070733_10002188_pt1 | contig 14155 bp, 11 predicted proteins | sample Coa_R1_9_FD_66450 | JGI IMG/M metagenome (GOLD analysis project Ga0070733, IMG submission 66450) | Surface soil microbial communities from Centralia Pennsylvania, which are recovering from an underground coalmine fire - Coalmine... | ecosystem: Environmental > Terrestrial > Soil > Unclassified ... | reverse complement strand
TTGCAGAAGGACGGAGCCAAGAAGCTGATTCTCGACCTGCGCAACTGCGCCGAGGGCGAGGAAGCGGAAGGCATCGCGACTGCCAACCTCTTTCTGAATCACGGGACCATCACCTATCTCCAGGGACAGAAGTATGCTCGCGAGGCATTTAATGCCGACCCCGCGAAAACCGTCACCAGCCTTCCGTTGGTGGTGCTGGTAAACAAGGGCACAGCCGGACCCGCGGAGATTGTGGCCGCTGCCATCCTGGAAAATGCCCGTGGGGATGTGGTCGGCGACAAAACATTCGGTGAGGGGTCGGTGCAGAAAGTAATCGAGATGGGCGATGGATCGGCCCTGATCCTGTCTGTGGCCAAGTATTACGCCCCCAGTGGAAAAGCCATTCAGGATGCGGCAGTAACGCCCAATGTGCTGGTTGCAGACGAGGATGATGACGCTCCTCTGCCTGATGAAGACGACAACGCCGCGCCGGCCGACCAAACCGCGAAACCTCAGCCTCCGCAGCAAGATGAACAAATGCAGAAGGCGATCGAAGTGTTGAAGAGCCGGACCAGCTAGCCCAGGCTGGTCGGCTGCAAGACCGCGTTACCCAGACGTCGTACGCAACGCCTGCTCCAGGCCCAGAGAGCGGTGAGCCTCGGTTCCGGCTCTCTCATCCCCGTCCGCCGGAACGACCACGTCATTCCCCACGAGTAGAACGCGATGATAATCAGCACCTGGACGGGCATGCCGAAAACGATGTAGAGGACCGGCATAAACAAGACAGTTTTTTGCAACACCATGGCCTGCACCAGGACTTGAAAAGGCAGGAAGACAGTTAAATGCAGCATCGTCATCGCGGTAAGCGCAGCTTTTCTCAAGAGGCCAAAATCAAAAATGTAGTAGGTGAAACCGAACACCAGCGGGATCACCGAGATCAATCCGATCCCCGCGGTAATCAGCGCTTCCATGTAGCTTTCCGGCGTATGCGGGAAGCGGGTGGGCCACATGGCGAAATAGATCAGCGACGACGCCTGGATCAGCAGAATGCCGCGCGAAAGATAAATCACGGGCATCAATTTCTTTGAGATAAAGAACGTGCCGGCGAAAAGCAGCAGCGTGACCGCGCAGGTCAGAGACCAGGTTTGTAAATCGGGTAGTACCGGCTCCATGCGCAGGTAGGGAATTCTCAGCCTGAGCAAGCGGAGATTGTGATCGGACACTTCCATTCTCGCGTTCAATGGCAGGACTGCGAGACCTGCGGTCAAGGCCCGGCTCCAGAGCCAGCATAGCCATGGCAGCGCAACTATCCAGATGTAGGAAAACAGCAGGAACACAGAGATCGAGGTGGTCACGTTCATCGGGCCAAGGCGGAAGTGGGTCAGCGCGCGATGCATGGAGATCACGCCGCCACGATGGCCGCGGAACTGCACCGGGTCCGGCAGTACCGGCTTGCCCGAATTATGCGCGAAAGATGCGCGCATTTCAGAACTCCTTGAAAAAGCCAAATGCGCTCCCGCCCCGCAGATAGAACGGGCTGTGGTAGTAATCACCCACAAAATTGAAGCCCCAATTCGGGCCCATCCATTTTCTCCAGGTAATAGTTAAGGTTTCGCTGTTGAATTGCGAAAGCGCAGCGGTAGGTCCGATCAACTGATACGCCTCTTCTCCGAAGCCCGCGCGAACCGTGATGTATTGCTGTTGGTTGTGGCCCTGTGTCACTGCGACAAAGCCTGCCGGCGCGAAAACCGCCCCGGGATGGCTGATGTTGAAGTAAAGCCCCTCTTCTACGATCCAGGGTTTCTGAAAATAGTAGGTGCTGCCCACGTAGAAAGTGTGGTCCCGGTGAACATCTTTGGCCATGACATAGCTGACACCTGCTGTAGTGATCAGCTGTTTACGGCCAAGCCACTTTTTGTTGAGGAATCCATCAGTCCGGAAACGCGGCCAAAAAAAACCACCCGCGCTGGAACCCACTGTAAGAGCTCCGTACCAGTCAGGGTTGAAGTTATAAGTGTCGCCTGCGTCGAAGTAAACGCCGGCATCTCCAAATTCGTGTTGCCCGGTTATCTCGGCGTTCCAAATATTCTTGCCCTGCTGGTAAACGCCGCGGGTGTAGCCGCCGCTCCAGGAACCGAAGCCGTTGGTCAGGGCCATATAGTCTGCCCCAGTTTCCACATAGTTGGTCAACTGTTTGACCTGAGCCTCGGACTGTGGAGCGACCATTGCCGGTCCCGGCGTCGGGTCCGGCTCCGGCGAAGTCGGGGCAGACTGGCCGTGTGTTTGAAGAGTAAAGACAATGCCCGCCAACGGCAGCAGGGCCAGGAGTCCATAGTGCCGTAGGTTTGCAATGTTCATTTTCGCGCCCATGTTATTTGTTCACCTTCGTGGTTTCGAATTGAAGCTCTTTTCCCTCCCGAGCGATCACCCTCCAGGCATCGCTATCGCGAATGACTTGTGCGGAGCCCCGCACTACCGCCGGCTCGGAGAAGCTGGCGGCGGGAAGACGCCAGGTGTAGTGTTCAAGACTCAGGGGATGGGTGGCGTTGATCGTGACCCGCTCCCCGTCTTGGGAAGTGGTCCAAGCCACTTGTTTCCGGGAATTCAGGAATGTGGCGAGTTCAGTCATCGTGTACCAGCGGAAGCGCCCTTCCGTTCGCAGTTGGCCTGTCCGCTCCATCCAATGATCGACAAGACCCCGGTATTGCATCATCCCGGGTGGATGGAAGTAGACGAGTCTCACGGAGCGATGGTCAGCAGCAAACTCGGTCACTGCCTCCAGCCAATGCTCGATCTCCGCGCTGGAATACCCTTCCCTCGCCATTTCCTCGAATGCGGCAGCTTGGTTCAGGTGCACAATGGGAAATGCCCAGATGTTCGGTCCTTCGCGCACGCCGTCGCGATATCCCTGTGTCGGCGCCATCCCGCTGTTCCCTGTGAAGTAGTACGCCACGAATCCATGCGAGGCCAGCCAGGCGGTCACCCATTTGGGCTGGTTGCCATTAGGCGCGGAATATTCCACCACTGGCTTTCCGGTCGTTTTCTCCAAAGCAGCTTTGTTCAATGCCAGATATTTTTCCAGGTCGTCGGGATTATCTTTGTCCACGTGTGCGGAAAAATAGTCGTGGATCCAGCCCCCGTGGCTTCCGATCGCATCGCCAAGGCCAGAGAGGCGACGAACCAACTGCTGACTCACAGGATTATTTGTGACGTTAAAACCTTCCCCATCCCCGAACCTCATCGCATCGGGACCAGCGGTGATGTGAATCGAATAAGGGCCCTGGCGCATGAGCGACCATGAACTCATCGCTTCCAGGGGCTTGATGGCAGCGTTGGAATCAACATGCCAGTTCAGGACCAGCCCCCCCACGCCATCGGGAACCGCCATCAGAAACGGTAAACCCAGCGAATGCTCGGCAAAGTAGTTTAGAAACGCGTGTAACAGTAATCCGTCCGTGTTGGCCTTGAGATATCCCAAAGGCAGATTTACGAACAGTACCGAGCCGCTGCCGTAGACGTGCTCACTGGCTACGATCCCTGTGCCGGAGTGGAGAAGTTCGTGACCGCCGTTCTTGCCCGAGGTCACGAAACTGGGATATTGCAAGTCGCCGAATTTATAGCGCCGGAGCTGCACATCGAAATCCGGCACAGCAATCTCCGCACCACCCCCCGGGCTGGAATCCCGGGTGTCTGGCTGGAAGGGATAGTACTTCCCTGGAGGGATCTCCATCTCACGCATCAAAGAGAATTTTCCGGCCACGCTTCCCCATCGTATGGTGTCATCGTGCAACTGGTCGTAGAGGGCATAGTCCACGCCTGCAAGATCCGATAAGCGAGACCAGCCCCTGGCGTATTTGCCCTCGGGCGTCAGGGCGCCCGCATCGTAGACCAGCAGCAACCTTCCGCCTTCGTTTACGAAGCGTCGCAGGGATGCGATAAACAAATCACTGGCATGCTGGTGCACGGTATCGGGCAGAATCACGCCCGCGCACTTGGGGTGTCCGAAAAACGGGCGCACAAATTCGGAGTCGCGTATGGGGACGACGTGAAGTCCTTCCTCGCTGGCCGCGTCCAGCCATACCGTCACTTTGTAGTCGGAAAGGTTGACGTCGTCGGGAAGCAACAAGAGCAAACGGTCAGCGTCGACATTGGAGTGGCCGAGTGACGACCAGGTTCCGACCATAACCGCCAGCAGCAAGCCGGCGATCCCGAGGACTATCCAGGGGTACTTCATAGCCCGGCCACCGCCTGTCCCTGTTCCCGTGCCCAAAGCGTGCCGAAGACAACGACGCCGGGCTCAACTTCAATGTTCGGAGCACTAACAGTAGTTGGGTCTTGCGGCGTGCCGCATCGAGTTCCTCTTTGAAGCATCGCGGTCCGCTCGGCGATCACCGGCCCGTGAATCCTGCAATCGGAACCGATTTGCATGACGCTGGCGCTGATCAGGCTTCCTTCGACCGACGCGCCGGGCTCGAGAACCATTTCTTTCTCGCTCTTGACGCTGCCGCGGACCCGCGCTCCCGCGCCTATGCGCAACCGGCCCCGAACCACTAGATTCCCCAAAAAGACTTCGCCTGCCAGAATTTCAAAGTCGCCGTCGTGGAACAAACGCTGTGGAGTCGTGGCATTCGCCGAAATCGGCGAAGGAGTTTGCCCAGGGTCCGCCTGTGCACCAATCGCAATGTAAGGGGCATTCAGTCTTAAGAAGCTGCATCCCTCGGAGAGCCGGATGCCGGTATCGGAGGACACTCGGCCATACAGGCGGCAGCTGGGATCGGCACTGAACTCTCCCACCGCATGGACCCAGCGCATGACGCTGCTTTCACCACCGAGACGTATGTCTTTTTCCGCGAGAATCGCGCGGTAGCGATTTTTTGTACCGCCGATCACGCTACCCGCTGAGTAAATGTCTTTGGAAAAATTGGTTTCAGAAGGCAGAAGCAGGTCAGTGGCGGAAGCGATTACCACCGGCTGGAATTCGTTTCGTTCCCGGAAGGGAAGGAACAACGCGTCTTCTCCGCGGCCCAGAACCAGGTATTCAGACCCATCCGGCATGGCTCCGGTAGCGTGCCCACCGGAACTGACACATTCCCGCAGTGCCGGTTCCAGTCCCCGCATGTAGCTGCGAAATCCATCGGCAAAAAAGCGAATTTCGCCGGTGTGCTGTTGGATTACGTTCAGGGGCAGAGCGTCGGATTTGCTCTGCAATTCCGTCAACGCCGGTACCAACGGCAACAGCAGCAACGCGCTGGTCAGCACCATCAGACCCACCACTGCGAGAATGGGGTTCACGACGCCGCCTTTCGAAATCGCTCGGTCTTGTCCCAATGGAATTCGGCTCCGGTGAGCGCGTCCTTCACCTGGGACACTGCCGCCCAGGAAACCGCAAAAATGCTGACGGCAAAACCCAAAATCAGGAAGGGCACAAGGCAAACTCGCTTACGAGAACCATCCAGCCGTACCGCCGCGGCAATCTCAAAGAACGCCGCCAGATTGCCGATGGCCGCATACGCGGTCACTGAGAGGATGGCTACAATTCCGTGCAGCGGAGCGATGCCCTGGTAGAAGACCGCCAGCGCCAGCGCCCAACCAAGCAGGGTAAAAGGCGCCATGATGTAGACGCCCAACAGCAGGGTCCCATCGATCCGCTCTCGCAGGCTCGCACGATGCCTGCCCAGAAGCAGATGCAGGCCATAGGTCACCATGGCCTGGTTGTGTCCTTTGGCCCAACGCTTGATTTGTTTGACCCGCACCGGCCAGGTCTCGGGCACTTCTTCATAACATTCTGACCGGTTCTGATATACCGTTTTCCACCCATGCAAAAGCAGACGATAGGTCAGGTCAGTGTCCTCGGTCAGGGACGTGTCGTTCCATCCGCCGATTTCGTGCAGGGCACTCAGACGGACTCCAGCCACCGTGCCGCCATGCTGGGGAACCAGGCGAAGGTTCATGCGGGCTTGCTGGTCTACCTGGTAACCGCCGGATCGCTCCAGGTCCAGAAGGCGGGTGAGCAGATTTGTGCCACAGTTCATGGGCACCACTCGCCCCATCACCCCGCCGACTTCCGGATCAAAGAAAGGAGCTGTGAGCTGCCGGATCAAACCCGCCCCGGGAATGTAATCGGCGTCGAAAATCAGGATGACTTCGGTCTGCACCAGCGCCATAGCATCTTTCAATGCCGCTGCCTTGCCTCCCTTGCCTTCTTTGCGGTGAAAAGGCCGGATGCGGCCGGGAAACCGCTCCACGAACTCGTCGATGATCTCGCGGGTCCGGTCTGTCGAACGATCGTTGACCGGGATCACCAGCATCTTGTCCTCGGGATACTTGACTGTCATCAGCGCGCTGAGGATGTTGGCGACGACCTTCTCTTCGTTGTGAGCTGCAACCAGCACCGTAACCGGCGGCCAATCTGCGGTGTCGATGTCAATGTAGGGATGCCGCTGGAATCCAAAGAGACGGTTCAGCGTGAACCAGTAATGGCGCGCGGTGTAGACGCAGATGACGGAAACAATAACGTAGAGTACATAGATCATGACGCGCCATTAGGACCGCGACCCGAGGCTGTCACTCCTTGCCCGCGGATACAGCCCGTGCCGCAACCGGTGCCAGATCGCTGCTCCGCCGCCGGGGGTGCGGTCTGGGCGGCAGCTTGAACTGTTTGTCGGCCTCGAGCAGCGGTGTCTTCTTCTGATGCCAGCGAGATACCGCCTCCACGATTCGCTCCGAGCTATGCCCGTCGCCGTAGGGGTTTTCACCCTCTGACATGTCCTGATAAGCATCGGTGTCGGTGAGCAGACGGTCCGCCTCGGCAACGATCGCTTCCCGGGACATTCCAATGATCCGGGCCATGCCGAATTGAGATGCTTCCGGCCGTTCAGTAACTTTGCGCAGTACGAGCACGGGCTTGCGAAACGTAGGAGCCTCTTCCTGAATGCCACCGGAATCAGTCAGCACCAGGAAGCAGCTGCGCAGCAGGCTCACAAAATCGATATAGCCCAACGGTTCGGTCAGGTGGATCCGTTCCGTATCCTGCAACAACCCGTTTACCGTGCTGCGCACGTTCGGGTTCATGTGCACGGGATAGATCACGCGGATGTCGGGATGCTTCTTGACCAGGTCCTTTAAGGCCAAACACATGTTTTGCTGATCAGTCCCTAGGGATTCGCGGCGATGAGAAGTTACCAGTACGAGGCGGCGCCCGTCGTCGCGAGGAATGCCGGCCAGCGGCGTTCCTTCCCACGAATGCGGCAGGTCGCTAAGCGCGCGCAGAGTGTCGACGACGGTGTTGCCGGTCACGACGATCTTCTCTGCCGGAACGCCTTCGGCCAGGAGGTTGTCACGCGATAGGGCGGTGGGGGCGAAGTGGATCTCCGTCATCACCGACGCCAGACGGCGGTTGGCTTCTTCCGGAAAGGGGTTGTAGATGTCGCCACTGCGCAGGCCGGCTTCGATGTGGCCGACTGAAATCTTGCAGTAGTAGGCCGCCAAAGCCGATGCGAACGCGGTGGTGGTGTCGCCCTGCACCAGAACGATGTTGGGTTCGAAACGGTGACAGGCATTCTCCACCGTGTCTAAAACCCGGCCCGTCAGCGAACTGAGGGTTTGGTTGGGACGCATGACGTCCAAATCGAAGTCAGGCTTTATTTTGAAAATTTTGAGGGCGTGGTCGAGCATGCTTCGATGTTGCCCGGTGTGGATGACCGCGGTTTCAAACTCCTCAGAGCGCCGGCGAAATTCCGCAATCACCAACGCGAGCTTGATTGCTTCCGGACGCGTACCCAGCACCGCGATGACTCGACACTTCGGCACTTTCCACCTGCAATTTCTTTGGATTAGTTTGCAGACCGGCCGGCTTTGCCCTGATTCCGCAAACACCTAGTCGGCTCCCAGCGTCCTGAGTGAGGCTGCTACTGCCTAATTTGGCGATAAGGGCTGACTACTCTTGATTCTAATGAGCAGGTAATTTCCGTAAAGATTACCAACGTTACCTTGCGCTGCAGACTTGCCGCCGGGAGCGGCGATTACGCGGGGTTAGGACCCGCTTTGGCCCCTGCGACACGGGTCACCGGTAGCTGTGTCTTTAATCACCGCAGAATCTGGGCCGCCATGCGAAAGTGTGGTCAGGATGGGAAATCCCCATTTGGAAGGAATAGCTGTCTTAAAGGCGGATGATAGCCCTGACCCGGTTCCTCTTGGGTAGTGTCGCCCAAGGGGTTCTTCGGACCGTCGGGGCGAGGGCGATCATCTTCAACCGGCGTTTCTCACCCCAACGTCGTTCACAGCATTCCACCGGTCTTGACAGTCAGAATGCTTAGGGCGACCTCCAGCTTGGTAATTGCTTCTTCGAGTTCAGGGTGACTGTCCGCGCCAACCTTGTGTCGCAAAGAGGTCAATAGTTGGCGCGCGCCAGCGACGTGTTTGGCGGCTTCAATCGGGCGAAGCTCGTCTCCTGGCGGTCCCTTTTGTGTTTCTAATGCGGACTTGGTGTTCATTTTCGCCTCCCGTTCCAATCCCCAGTATAAGCGTACTCGCGAACTGCGCCGATTCGCCGGGGTGCTTCCGCTGCCATGACGGCAGTCATACCAGCGCCGATGGGCAGACCATCACTAACGATTGTTCAGCGTGCCATCAGGTGCTTGCGACCGGTGAAGAAAACCCCAAGATCTTGACCGATTTGGGAATGAAGTAGAAGCCGGAAAATCGACCTTCTGACAAATCGCAGGTGACTCTGATCACATCTTCCGTGACGAGAGGCACATCGGTAGCTATCTCCAGGCGGCAGAATAATAGTACGTCGGGAAAGGTCTTTGGGGCGCTTCCCACTCGAGTCTCCGGCAGGAGCACCCCGAGTTGGTCGTTAATCGGCAACGCTAATGACCGCGAACCGCGGGACCTGCAGATGTTCCAGTGGAACCGTAGAATAGAAGAACGCGGTCAGCTACCCTCGCTACTTGCGCCCGGACAACGGCCAAAGGAGAATTCATCATGGCATCCGACACTCTCACCATCGTCGATAATCGCACCGCCACGAACTACACCGTACCGATTGAGAACGGCACGATCCAAGCAATGGACCTGCGGAAGATAAAGACTGGCCCTGACGACTTTGGAATCATGACCTATGACCCCGCCTTCATGAATACTGCGTCCTGCCGCAGCAGCATCACGTTTATCGACGGCGACCGTGGCATTCTGCGTTACCGCGGTTATCCCATTGAAGTGTTGGCTGAACGCTGCAGCTTCCTTGAAGTGGCCTATTTGCTGCTCTTCGGCGACTTGCCCACCTCGGACGAGTTGAAAAGCTGGACCAACGAAATCACCCATCACACTATGCTGCATGAATCCACCAAGCACTTTATGGAAGGCTTCCGCTACAACGCCCATCCCATGGCCATGCTGGTGAGTACGGTAGCGGCCCTGTCTTCCATATATCCGGACGCCAGGGATATTCAAGATCCCGCCAACCGGTTGCTACAAGTCAAACGCTTGATTGGCAAGATGCCTTCTATCGCGGCCATGTCGTACCGCCACAGCCTGGGATTTCCGTATGTGTACCCGGACAATGACCTGAGCTATAGCGAGAACTTCATGAACATGCTCTGGAGGATGGTCGAGCCGAAGTACGTGGCGAACCCGGTTATCGCTCGCGCGCTCGATATTCTATTTGTTCTGCATGCCGATCACGAGCAGAACTGCAGCACCAATGCCATGCGGTCGGTGGGGAGTGCGCACACCGATCCGTATCTCACGACTGCCGCCGCGGCCGCTGCCTTGGCGGGACCTTTACATGGAGGAGCCAACGAAGCGGTCCTGCAAATGCTCGACGAAATCGGGCGCAAAGAAAATATTCCCGCCTTCATCAAGAAAATCAAGGATGGGCACGGCAAGTTAATGGGCTTTGGTCACCGCGTCTACAAGAACTACGACCCGCGGGCCAAGATCATTAAATGGACGGCGGAGAAAGTATTCGCGGTCACCGGCGGAAACCCCAAGCTCGATATCGCCCTCGAGTTGGAGCACATTGCCCTCGAGGATGAATACTTCGTCACCCGCAAGCTGTATCCCAACGTCGACTTCTATTCAGGGATCATTTACCAGGCCATGGGTTTCAAACCGGAGATGTTTACTGCGCTGTTTGCCATCCCACGCACGGTAGGATGGCTTGCCCAATGGCAGGAGATGCTCTCCGATCCTGAGCAGAAGATTGCGCGGCCGCGCCAGGTCTACGACGGACACGAAACACGCGAGTTTGTGCCAGTTGAAAAGCGTGCGGCGGCCTCGGCGGCGACCGGTTAGGCCGGAAAGTCGACATGGTTTCGCCGATCGAAGGCACGGTCTCCGATATCAATCCAGGTGTCAGGCAGGACCCGAAGCTCGCACTCCGCGATCCCTACGGCCGCGCGGCTTCAAGGCCAGACATCCAGGACCCCGGGCGGCTGGCGTTCTGCGCCACCGCCCTCGGTTATGAAAACTCCGGGAACAACTTCGCGTAACCCTCCGTATATACTGCTGCCACCGAGGATTCCCTTTGAGCCCTGACAACGAAGCCCAGCCGCCCGTCACCCCGCTGACGCCGACCGAACCGGTTCCGGCCACGTCGCCATCAACTCTGCGCAGGATCTTCATCGGCAAAGACGGCCTCCGTGCCGGCTGGAGTCTGCTCATCTTCGTCGCGATGGTCGCTGCCCTTGCTTTCTGTGCGAACCGCATCGGCCGCAGGCTCCACCCACCCGATCCAAATAGCATGAAGCCCGGCGCAGAAATGTCTCCGTTGTTCGGAATCATCGCTGAGGCCATTCCCTTCATCATCGTACTTTTCATCACTTGGATCATGTCCAAGATCGAGCGCCGCCCTAACTCCGTCTATGGCCTCGGCGACAGCCGAATGCTCTCGCACTTTTTTTCCGGCTTGGCATGGGGAATCACCTGCCTTTCGCTCCTCATTCTGACGCTCTGGAAGACTGGACTCCTCGTCTTTGACCGCCGCCTGCTGTTTGGCAGCGACATCCTCCGCTACGGAGCCATGTGGCTGTTCGGCTTCCTCCTGGTTGGCCTGCTCGAAGAGTACCTCACTCGCGGCTACGTCCAGTACACGCTCACCCGCGGTCTCGCCGGCCTCTATCAGTGGATATTCAAGGCCCGCCACAGTGCAGCTTTAGGCTTCTGGACCTCAGCCATCATTCTTTCTTTTCTGTTCGGCTTCGGGCACAGGAATAACCCAGGTGAATCTCCCATCGGATTGCTCTCGGCCGGCCTGGCCGCCATGGTCTTCTGCTTCAGCCTCTGGCGCACCGGCTCTCTCTGGTGGGCCATCGGCCTCCACACTTCATGGGACTGGGGTCAGTCTTTCCTGTATGGCGTGGCCGATAGTGGGCTCATGGTCCAACACCACCTCTTCGCCACTCACCCAGTAGGCAAACCCATCTTCAGTGGAGGAACCACTGGTCCCGAAGGCAGCATCTTTATTCTCGCCATCCTTGCCCTCATCACCCTCGTTGTTGTTTTCACTCTGCCCCGCGGACATTATGGGGGCGCGTCCAGGGCGTTCGAATAAACCGTCTACGTCGAAGCTACGATTGCAGCTTTGCGCCTTGGATTCGTTCAGGATGGGGATGTGGGGCCCGTCGGAGCGGGAAGACCGACACGCCGCAACAGGTCCTGGAAACGCGGGTTGTCCCGCAAGCCGTCCATGCCCGGATCTATACGAAGATAGATAAGCCAATGAGAATGCTCTTCGTAGGATTTCTCCAGGTAATCAATCGCACGGTCGTTTTCTCCCAGGCCGATGTGAATTCCGGCGAAGATGTAGGATGCAACATACTTTTGCTTTGCCAGTTTTGTCAGATCCTCGAGTATTTGGCGTGCTTCGGTTGTCTTACCAGCTGTGCCGAACGTGTGCGCCAGCGCCGCCCGCATGAGAGGACTGCCGCCCGACAGCCTTATCGCTTTCTCGCCCTCGGCAATGGCCAGGTCGTAGCGGCCCGTTTTTCTAAGCAGAAGGCCTAGAATCCAGTACGTCATAGGATAGTTCCGGTCCAACTCGATCGTTAGACGGAGTTGTTCGGCGGCTTCGTCGTAGCGGCGGGCATTGTAGAGGGCCCACCCGACCGCGACATTAATAATCAGCCACAACGGATCAAGATCTTGGGTCTTCTTCATTCTGGCCATCGCTTCGCCGTGTCGCCCCATTGTCATCACATACTCGGCGTACCAGTGGTTGGCAGTCGCGTAGGTGGGACACAATTCGAGGCTGCGCTTGAACTCGGCCTCTGCCTCGTGCCACTGCCAATCGTGGAGCCACAACACCGCCGCCAGCGGCGCGTGGGCTTCGGCGAGATCCGGGTCGAGCTTTAAGGCAGCCAGTGCCGCCGCTTTGCCCTTTGGGAACGCCTCATGCGGCGGCAGGTAGCTGTTCCATCCCAGGAGCACATAGGAATCGGCCAAGCCAATGTAGGCGAGTGCGTAGCTAGGGTCGGTGTCGACTGCCTGCCGAAAGTATTCGATCGCCTTGTAGAACCCTTCTTCCGTCCACTTGTTCCAGTGATGACGACCTTTTAGGTAAAGCCGGTACGCTTCGGCATTCTCGGTATGGTGTCTTGTGAGTCGCTTCTTTTCTTTACGGGTCAGCCGTAACCGCAATTTGTCTGAGATCTCATTGGAAATCTCGTCTTCGACCGCGAAGATCTCGCCCGGCGAGCGGTCGTATCGTGCGCTCCACAGTTGAGTGCCGGTGGCTACATCGACTAATTCGGCCCCAATGCGCAACGAGGCGCCGCTGTGCATCATTCTTCCTGTGAGCACCGCGCGCACATTAAGCTCGCGACCGATGGCTTGAACGTCAATCGCCCGACCTTTATACCGAAAGACCGTACTCTGCGCCATCACACGCAGTTTCGGTATCGTCGCCAGGATATTGATGAGGCTCCCCGTAATCCCGTCACTGAGGTATTCGTGTTCCGGGTCGCCGGCAACATTTTCGAATGGCAAAACCGCGATCGAGTCAATGATCTTGGAGACCCGTGGTCGGTGGAAGGCAACCGCTTGCACGGTAGATGTCCGGCCCAACTCGGTGTCTCGCTTTAGGCGTTGCAGTTCAACCCGGATGTCGCTTGCGTGCTGATAACGCAGGTCTCTGTCCTTTTCTAAGGCTCTACGGATCACCTCCCGGAGCAACGGCGGGATGCTGGGGTTGACTCGGATGGGATCCACTGGCTCGTGGTTGACAATCGCTTCCGTAATGAGGCTCGAACTGGCTCCTTGAAAGGGCAACATTCCCGTCGAGATCTGGTAGAGAACGATGCCGAAAGAGAAAAGATCCGTGCGAACGTCCAATTCCCTGGCCTGGGCTTGCTCGGGAGACATGTAAGCCACCGTTCCGACAGTGATCCCCGGGCTGGTGAGATGTTCGTCGGACTCGATGGGGGCAGCGTTCATGCCAATGCCTTCGGGGTTCGAGGTAACTTTGGCAATCCCGAAGTCGAGAATCTTTGCCTGACCGCGATTGGTCACGAAGATGTTCGCCGGTTTGATGTCCCGGTGCACGATACCCTTCGAATGGGCCGCGTCGAGTGCATCGGCGATCTGAATGCCCAGATCGAGAACAGCTTCGATCTCCAACGGCTTGCCGGCGATCCGATACTTGAGGGACTGACCCTCCAGCAGTTCCATGGCAATGAAGCTTCGTCCATCCGCCTCGTCAATCTCGTAGACGGTGCAGATGTTCGGGTGGTTAAGCGCGGATGCGGCTTTGGCCTCCCTCTGGAAACGGATGAGGGCCTGCTCGTGATGGGCGAACTCATCAGGGAGGAACTTGAGGGCGACAAAGCGGCTGAGCTTCATGTCCTCAGCCTTGTAGACAACGCCCATGCTGCCGCCTCCCAGCTTCTCGATGATGTGGTAGTGCGAGATGGTCTGGCCGATCACTGGCGCGAATCTTACGTCCGTGGACGGGGCGAGTCAATCAAGACCGGGGAGTCGCCCACCGTCCAGAGAGTTGGCAATGCGACCATGGTTGGCGCCCTTTGTGAACTCCTACTCCCAGAAGGCGCTGTTCCTCTGCTCGTTACGCCAGTAACTTGGCATGGTCCACTCTCTGAAGAATAATGCGGCGAGCACCTATTGCGTCTCGGAGGCACTTGTGGCTTGGCCGTTCAAAAGAAAATATGAGCGTGTGAAC
>Ga0070733_10002187_pt1 | contig 14158 bp, 14 predicted proteins | sample Coa_R1_9_FD_66450 | JGI IMG/M metagenome (GOLD analysis project Ga0070733, IMG submission 66450) | Surface soil microbial communities from Centralia Pennsylvania, which are recovering from an underground coalmine fire - Coalmine... | ecosystem: Environmental > Terrestrial > Soil > Unclassified ... | reverse complement strand
TGAGGTCGGCATCCCGTCACTGGCGCTGCACGACGGTGCGCGGGCCGCCGCAGGGCCGCTGCTCGCGCTGTGGAGCCTCGGCAGCATGGCCGGCGGGATCCAGTACAGCTCCGCGCGCTGGCGCTCGGCGCTCGGTTCGCGGTACGCGCTGCTGATGCTGCTCAACTGCGCTCTGATCGCACCGCTGCTGCTGGCCACGGGCTCGATCGGGTTGGCGGGTGTCTTCAGCTTCGTCGCCGGCTTGGCGATCGCACCTGCGTTCTCATGCGTCTACTCGTTGGTCGGCCGCGTCGTGATCCCCGGCACCGAGCACGAGGCCTTCGGCTGGACGCTCTCGGGCCTGCTCTCGGGACTCGCGGCCGGCTCGGCTGTCGCCGGAGCGGTGATCGGCCCGCTCGGGGTCCAGGGCCCCTTCGTCCTGGCGGTCGTGGCAGCGGGCCTCGCCGCACTCGGCGCCACACGCTTCCGGGGCCGCTTCGCGGTCCAGGTGGCGGTCTGCTGAGCTCCGCTCAGCGACCTACGACTAGTACTGGGTCAACGCCAGGGCGGCGTTTGGTGAGAGCTGCGCGGCCGTGGCAAACGCCTCGGTGGCGTTGGCGGTCATCGAACCGACCAGGGTCGAGAGCATCTCCTGGACCGAGACGATGCTGTTTGGCACGCCGTTCACCTGCTCGGTGTTGAACCAGTTCTGCGCAGCCGCAGTGAAATCCACGAGCGCGTCGTCACCGAGCTCCGCCGGGCTCTCCTGCGGGATGCTGGACTGTCCGCTGCCGCCCGGGACCGCAGAGCCGAGCACCCCGGCGCCCAGCTGCGATTCCTCGAAGAGGTCCTGAGGTGACGGTGCGATCTCGAGCAAGCTGGGGTTGAAGCCGGTCATCACTCTCGATTATCGGACATCGGCCCTGACGTGTTGAGCGGCCTGGACGGCTGTTGGGCGGGGTCTAATCCCTTCGCAACCGCGCTATCGCTACATTGCGCCTGCCTTGATTCACATTTCGTTCACATGCTCGGCCTGCGACGGCCGGCTCGTAGCTGCAACCGCGGGAATGTTGGCAACCGTGACCCGGGTAGGCCAAGTTCATGGCTGAACACAGGCGCATGACGCCCGGCGGCGCGCTGTCCTTCGTCGAGCGGGTGCTGCGCGGGGGACACAACATCTTCTTCGAGCTGCTGGCGCAGGCTGCTGACAACGTCGTCACCGCGACCGAGCTGCTGCACCAGTTGCTCCTCGAGTTTCCCGACGGCCGCCACCACGTGACAGCGATCAACGACTGCGAGCAGCGCGGCGACGCGATCGTGCACGAGCTGATCGGCCGTCTCAACCGTGAGCTCGCCGCGCCGATCGATCACAAGGATCTGCTCGCTCTGATCTCGGCGCTCGACGACATCGTCGACCTGGTCGATGAGGTCGCCGCGTTCCTCAACCTCTACGCGGTCGAGGCGCCGATGCTGCAGGCAGAGGAGCTCGCGCACGTGCTCCGCGACGCCGCCCGCGAGCTCTGTTCCGCGGTGCACAAGGCGAGTCGCTTCGAGGACATCTCGGCTCATGTCGTGGAGGTCAACCGGCTCGAGAATGCGGCCGACCAGATCGTCCGTGGAGCGATCGCATCGCTGTTCGTGGAGGGCATCGACCCGATGGTCGTGATCTGCTGGAAGGACATCTTCGAGCGCCTCGAGGATGCGATCGACTCGACCGAGCGTGCGGCCTATGTGCTCGAGGGTGTGGTGATCAAGAACACATGAGCGCCGATGTGATCCTCGTAATCGTCGTCGTGACCGCGCTCGCCTTCGATTTCACCAACGGCTTCCACGACACCGCGAACGTCGTCGCGACGTCGATTTCGACTCGGGCGATAGGGCCGCGTCGCGCGATCGCGATCGCCTCCGTTCTCAACTTCGTCGGCGCCTTCATCTCCCTGAAGGTGGCTGAGACTGTCGGCAAGGGCTTCGTCGATACCGGCGCCGTGACCACGACCGTCGTGTACGCGGGGTTGCTGGGTGCGATCTCCTGGAACCTCATGACCTGGTATGTGGGACTTCCGTCGAGCTCGTCGCACGCGCTGATCGGAGGGCTGGTCGGCTCCGTGATCGCGGCCAGTGGCTGGAGTGCCGTCGACGGCAACGGGCTGCTGACGAAGCTCGTGCTGCCGGCAGTCGTCTCGCCGCTGGTGGCGTTCGCGGCCGCCTGGCTGGCGGTGATCCTCGTCTACCGGATCGTGCGCAGCGTGCGACCGGGCGGCGTGAGCCGTGGTTTCAAGCTCGGCCAGGTCGTCTCGGGCGGGCTGCTGGCGCTGTCCCACGGGACCAACGACGCGCAGAAGACGATGGGGCTGATCACGCTCGCGCTCGTCGCCAGCGGCAAGATCAGCGCATCGCACTTCTACGTGCCGCTGTGGGTGGTTGTAGCCGCAGCCACAGCCATCGCGCTCGGGACATTCACCGGTGGCTGGCGGATCATCAAGACGATGGGCACCAAGATCATCAGCATGGATGCGGCTCAGGGCTTTGTTGCGCAGACGGCCGGTGCGGCCGTGATCCTCGCCTCCTCGCGCGGCGGCTTCCCGCTCTCGACCACGCACGTCATCTCCGGCGGGATCGCCGGCGCGGGTGCCGGAAAGCGGCTGTCAGCGGTGCGCTGGGGAGTCGCCGGGGAGATCGTCACGGCCTGGTTCCTGACGCTGCCGTGCGCCGCACTGGTCGGCGGGATCGCGTACGGCGTCGTGAGCCTGTTCGGCAGCGGCGATACCGGACCGATCGTGCTCAGCATCGTCCTTGTGCTCGGTCTCATCGTCGTATTCCGCGGCGCTCGTGGTCGGCGAGGCGGCGGCGCGCGCGTCCCTGCGCCGGCAGTCGGGGAGGCGTGACTGCGATGGCACTGCTCGCCGCGAGCACCGTGGGGTCGATCGTGCGCGTGGTCTGGTCGTCGCTGCTCTCGAGCGTGCTCGTCGCCGTGCTGTTCGCCGGAGCGGTGACCGGTCTGATCGTCGGCGGCGAGCTGCGCAGGTCGAACCGCGGCGCTGCGGCCGCCGCATGCACCGCGGCGGCGCTGGTCGCGCTGGCGATCTGCGTCGCGGCCGTGGCCTATGGCGTGATCCTCGTGGGGCAGAAAAGCTGACAAACCCGACGGGCGGGCGCTCAGGTCGGTTTCGTCCGACGCGCTGAGCAAACTACCCGCGATGCTGCGCAAGCGCGTGGACGCCGATGTGCGGGCAAAGCGGCCCGCTGACCGCCGCCGAGTGGCTCCCGTGCCACTGCGTGTCGCGCTGATCGGGGCGGTTGCCGCGCTGGTGGCCGCGGTCGTCGGCGCGAGCGATGGATTCTGGCTGGCAATGCCCGCCGTGCTGCTGGCCGGGTCGATCGCCACCACACCAGCAGGCACCGTTGCCTGCCGGACCGGTGCTCGCGGCGGATGCGGCAGCCGCTTCGCTGGGCTCGGCGGGCTCGCTGCCGGCCCTGTGGCTGTTGGTGATCGTTCCAGCTGCATGTCTGGTCGTGCTGCAGGGCATGGCCGGGCGGCTGAGACGCGAGCGGGACGCGATGGAGCAGGCGGCGTTCAGCGACGCGCTGACCGGCGTCGCCAACCGGCGTCTGTTCATGTCCGTGGCCGAGCATGAGATCGCGCGCCACAGCCGCGCCGATGAGCGCTTCACGGTCGTAATGCTGGACCTCGACGGCTTCAAGCTGCTCAACGACCGCTACGGACACGCCGCGGGCGACCAGATGCTCCGTGAGGTCGCGTCCGGGCTCTCGCGCACGTTGCGCAACCAGGACACGGTCGCCCGGCTGGGCGGCGACGAGTTCTGCGTGATCGCGCCGCAGACCGGGAACCCGCGACCGCTCGCGGAGAAGATCGTGGCCGCGGTGGCGGCAGCGTCCGGTGGCCACCTCGAGCTGCGCACAAGCGTCGGCCTCGCCGTCTTTCCCGAGGACGGAACGACGATCGAGCTCCTGCTGCGCACGGCCGATGAGCGACTCCTTTCCGCCAAGCGCCGCCTGTATGGGAGCGCACAGAAGCGCGCCGCCTAGGGGTTGCGGCGGCGCGATATGTAGGCTCCGGCATCAGCGTGTCGCCTGACAGGGAAGAGCTCTCGGCCTGGTACGCCTCATCGGCGCTGCACTGGCCTGCCAGCGTCACCAACATCGCGGAGAAGCAGGCGGTGGCGGAGCGGATCGCCACACACGTCAGCGACGGTGCGCTGATCGGGATCGGTTCCGGCTCGGCTACCTACATGGCGCTTTGGGCGATCGGCCAGCGCGTGCAGCGCGAGTCGCTTGCGATCCGGATCGTCACGACCTCTTACGAGACGGAGACGGCCGCGTTCACGCTGGGGATCCCGACGGTGCCGCTGGGCTCGGTGGAGCCCGAGTGGGGGGTGGACGGCGCCGACGAGGTCGACCCGCACGGTCGCGTGCTCAAGGGCCGCGGCGGCGCGATGTTCATGGAGAAGATCCTCTGGTCCACCTGCCGGCGGATGTATCTGGCGATCGATCCGAGCAAACGCGTCGAGCGTCTCGGGCAGGGCTTCCCGATCCCGATCGAGGTGCACCGTCGGGCGGTGGATCTGGTCGGGCGCGCGCTCGACGATCGGGGATGTGCTCGCTGGAGCCTGCGCCTGGCCGGCGGCAAGGACGGACCGGTGATGACCGAGTGGGGAAACCTGGTGATCGATGCCTGGTTCGATGAGATCCCCCACGGCCTGCACGCTGAGCTGAAGGCGCTCCCCGGCGTGATCGAAACGGGGCTCTTCGAGGGCTACCGCTTCGAGATCATCTGAGCGCATTGTGACCCGCGGAGCGCGGGCAGGCGGTTCAGCTAGCACCGGCAGGCAGCTCAGACGGACAAACTGGCCCGCCTGTTGGTGATTTGACGACTACGTCCCGCTGAGCGCACGTTTTTCGGCAAACCTCGGCCGGGCCGCGCAGTTTGTCCGTTTGAGCTGGCTACTCGGATTGACGACCGAGGATCGCCAGGAATCGGTCGATCCTGCGGCGCTCCTCGCCACCCAGTGGGCCGCCGGCCTCGGTCAGCAGGGTCATGGGTCCACGGTCGCGAGCCCAAGCGCGCGCCGCATCGGTGAACTCGGAATCGACCCACACCAGCGGCAGCGTCTCGGCGTACGCCATGACCGTCTCAACCTGCAGGTCGCGGGTCTGTTCGGTGCGAAGGAGCACGATCGCTCGCTGGTCCAGGTCATGGGCGACACGGTCGACGGCGTCCAGGCCCTCAGACGAGAGCAGCGCGACCTCACCCTCCTCGAGCATGTCGTGAGCCCAGCCGGCCGGGGTGCCGGCAAGGGCGGAGGGAGCGCATACGAAGCGGAAGCGAATCTCAGTCACGTCGCGGAACGCTACCTGTTGGACCCGCAGAGGGCATCCTCCGGCCTCTCGCTCAGAACTTGTGACCCAGGTGTTACCGAAATGCAACTCGTGAAGCTCACCTGCATATCGGCTGCGTAGGATGCGCTCGGTGTCCGACCGCAGGCCAATGTTGCGCAATGCATCGCTCGCTCGCCTGCTCGCCGGATTCGGGCTCCTGAACGTCGCCGAATGGGCCTTCATCGCCGCCTTCAGCGTCTACGCCTACCGCACCGGTGGCGCGCTGGCGGTCGGGCTCATCGGCCTGCGCTTCCTCGCTGGTGCCGTGAGCAGCGCGATCCTCGCTCCGCTGGTCGTCGGCAGGCGCGGGATGCTCAGCCTGATCGCGTTCCTGCGCGCCTGCCTGCTGGGCGCGGCCGCGCTGATGGCGATCGTGAGCAGCGACTTCCTGCTCGTGCTGCTGTTCGTGGTGCTCGATGCCGTCGTGGCTGCCGCCTACCGGCCCGCGCAGTCACGACTGATGCCTTCACTCGCGCGCTCCCCACAGGAGCTCACGAGTGCGGTCGCCGGCACGAGCATGGCCAAGACGATCGGTCAGGCGGCCGGCGCGCTGTTGGGCGGCATCGCGGTGGAATTCGTCTCGCCCGCTTCCGCGATGGCGGGCGCGGCGGGCGTCATGCTGCTCGCGTTGGTCTGCACGCTCGGCGTGGGCGGGACCCCGGTTACCGACCCCGAGACATCACAACGACGGCTGCGGGAGGGCCTGCGGGCCTTTCCGAGCGTGCTGCGCGACGCCCACGCGTGGCCGCTGGTGGTGGCCAGTGTGCTGCGGACGATGGTGCGCGGTCTCTGGGGTGCGCTGCTGGTGATCGTCGCCCTGCGCCTGCTGCACGCCGGCAGCTCCAGCGTTGGCCTGCTGCAGGCGGCGACCGGCATCGGGGTGCTGATCGCGCTGCCGCTGACGGTCTCACAGATCGGACGGTCACGGTTGGCGCTGCCGTGCCTGGCATCGTTCGTCGCAGCCGGAATCACAGTGGGGCTCGTCGCAACGACGTCGTCGCTCGCTGTCGTCGCCGGACTCGTCGTCATCTGGGGCGCCGCGATGGCGGTGGCGGACGCGACGTCGCTCTCACTGTTGCATCGACTGCTGCGGACCGAGGCGTTCTCAAGGACGGTGGCCGTGATGGAGTCGCTGAAGCTTCTGACAGAGGGTGCCGGTGCGCTGCTGGCGCCCGCGCTGGTTGCGGTGTTCGGCCTGCGCCCGGCGCTGGTCATCGCCGGCCTGCCGCTGCCGGTGCTGGTGGCGAGCACCTGGGCACGCGTGCGCAGCTCTGATGAGTTCGCCGCGGGTCGCGGCGAGCTGGTGGCGCGACTGCACCGCGTGCCGTTGTTTCGAAGCCTCGACATGGCATCACTCGAACAGTTGGCGGCTTTTGCGCAGCGTGCGACGGTGGCGACCGGCGCGGAACCGATCAGACAGGGCGAGGAGGGTGACCGCTTCTTCGTGATCGAGTCCGGTGAGGCCGACGTGGTCATCGACGGCTTCTCTGTCAGGCAACTCGGGCCGGGGGATGACTTCGGTGAGCGCGCGCTGCTGCGAAACACACCGCGAACGGCCACGGTCCGTGCGACCGCGGACATGCGCCTGCTGGCGATCGAAAGAGAGGACTTTCTGACCGCGGTGACGGGGGAGAGCGGCATGGTCGCTCTGCAGCTCGACCTGCGCGGGATGCCGCTGCCCGATGTACTGCGGGGGCTCCCGCCGTTCGCTGGGATCGAGGGCGATGACCTGCGCGCGCTCGTGCGCGCGGCAAGGCGCGAGCGGCTTGCCGCTGGGACGGTCGTGTTCGAGACTGGCGACCCGAGCTCCGCGGCGTATGTGATCCTGCAGGGGCGGGTTGAACTCGAGCGCGATGGCCTGGTGCGGTCCGTACTGCTGGCCGGCGACATCTTCGGGGAGCTCAGCCTGATCCACGGCACCACCCGATCCGGGCGAGCGGTCGTCAGCGAGGAGGCGCTGGTCGTGGTGCTACCGGCCGAAGCGGTGCTCGCCGCAGCACGACGGACAGCGGAACGCCGACTAACTGCTGAAAGTCGATAGGTCCACGAAAGAAGATTGACTTGGTGCAGTATGCTTGGCCCCGTCGTACGCCCGAAGTCCAGGAGCCAGCATGCACATCGATCCATACATCGTCCTCGGCAGCGCCATCATCGGGCTGCTGGTCGGCATGACCGGGGCCGGCGGCGGTGCGCTGATGACGCCGATGCTGATCCTGCTATTCGGCGTGACGCCGGCGGCCGCGATCTCCAGCGACCTTGTCGCCTCGGTCGTGATGCGGCCGATCGGAGCGGCAGTCCATTGGCGTGCCGGCACCGTGAACCGCAAGCTCGTGGTGCTGATGGCCTCGGGTTCCGTGCCCGCTGCGATCCTCGGCGCGTATCTGCTCCACCAGATGGGTGACTCCAAGAGCGACGTCAAGAACATCGAACTGGTGCTTGGCGCCGCACTCCTCACAGGCGCTGCGGCGATGGTGCTGCGCTACGCGCTGGATCGCCGGTCCGGCGAGACACGCAATGGCGGCATCCATGCGATCGTGCCGCGGCCGCTGCCGACCGTGCTGATCGGCATCGTCGGTGGGGTGATCGTTGGCATGACCTCCGTCGGCGCGGGGTCGCTGATGATCGTGCTGATGCTGTTCCTGTATCCCACGATCAGCGCCAAGCAGCTCGTCGGGACCGATCTGACGCAGGCCGTGCCGCTGACGCTGGCGGCGGCCGTTGGCGCGCTGATCTTCGGCAAGGTCGAATTCGGGCTGACGGTGTCACTGATCATCGGCTGTGTGCCGGCGGTGTTCATCGGCTCGCTGCTGTCGTCGAGCGTGCCCGACCGCTACATCCGGCCGGTGATCGCGTTCGTGATCCTCGCCTCCGGCCTCAAGTACGTGGGGCTCAGCACCACGGCGCTCGGGTGGACGCTGGCCGGGGTGCTGCTCGGCGGAACAGCATTCATCGCCTACGAGCTGCGCAGCAGCCGCCAGCGCAGCCCCGCTGCCTTTTCGTCCAGCGCGCTTGAGTAGTCAGGCTCGGGCGAGAAAACTCGGCGCATGAGCGCACAACCAGTAAGCGGTTTCGGAGACCTCTCCGCGGTGGCTGCCCTGCAGGCCGTTCAGGCGACCCAAGCGGGAACGGCCGCAGTGCAGGCCGCACTCAGCCAGACCGCGGGCGGAACGGCCGCACCGGTGGTCAGCTCGAGCGTCACCGCTCCGGGCTCACTCGAGATCTTCGCCTAGCCGCAGCTCTGCCGGCCGTCTCAGGCGGCCGGTGCGGTGCTGCTCGCAGGCTCCGCATCAGATTGCTCTGAGCGTCCTGCGACATGGCAGGCCACCCGTGCCGCCCCGATGTGGCGTGGCAGCGGGGTGGTCGTCTGGCAGGCATCGATCGCGAACGGACAGCGCCAGCGGAAGCGGCAGCCCTCACCGGGGTTGATCACACGCGGCGGCTCGCCGGTGTCCCCGGCAAAGTCGGCCTCGGCATCGCGCGGATCCGCCACCGCCGAGAGCAGCAGACGTGTGTACGGGTGCTGGGGATCCGAAAGCACCGTCTCCGTCGGCCCGGACTCGGCGATCTGCCCCGCGTACATGACCACGATGCGGTCGGCGACGTAGCGCGCGCTCGCAAGGTCGTGGGTGATGTAGAGCAGCGAGACGTCCTCGCGGTTGCGCAGGTCCACCATCAGGTTGAGGATCCCGGCGCGGATCGACACGTCGAGCATCGAGACCGGCTCATCGGCCAGGATCAGCTTCGGTTGCACGGCCAGCGCCTGCGCGAACCCGATCCGCTGACGCTCGCCGCCGCTCATCTCGTGGGGGAAGCGTGTGAGCATCCGCGTGCTGAGGCCGACCGCCTGGCAGACACGCTCGGCCTCCGCCGCGCGTTCCGCACGGCTCGTCAGGTCCGGCCGGTGGAGTGCCAGGTTCCGCATGATCCCGTGGGAGATCCGGTGCACCGGGTTGAAGGCGCTGAACGGGTCCTGGAACACCATCGGAACCTCACCGCGGTACCAGAGGAGGTCCTTGCGCGAGCGCAACGAGCTGAGCGGACGTCCGCGGTAGTGGATCTCCCCGGCGGTCGGCTTGTAGATGCGCGCCAGCAGGCGCGCGATCGTGCTCTTGCCGCTACCGCTCTCTCCGACAAGGGCGACGATCTCCCGCTCGTTGATCGTGAGGTCGACGTCGTCGACGGCGTGCAGGTTCTGTTTGGCGAACATGCCGCCGACGTGGAAGTGACGCGTCAATCCGGCCGCGCGCAGCAGCGGTTCTGCTTGGGCGCCGCCGACCTCGGGGGGCAGCTGGTCACTCATCGGTGGCCTCTGTCTCGTTTGCGCCCTCGGTGGTGCCCGCCGCCGGTGCTGCCGCCGCTGTCTGGACCCGCTCGGGTTCCGCGGCGCCCTGACCTTCGCTGTAGAGCAGACACCTCACCTGCGTGTCCTCCACCACGTACAGGTCGGGCTTCACCTCGCTGCACTGCGGCATCGCCACCGGACAGCGTTCCTGAAAACGGCATCCTGGTGGTGGCGACGCCAGATCAGGTGGCGATCCGGGGATCCCGAGCAACGGCTTGAGCGGACCGGTCACGCTGGGGAAGGCGTCCATCAGTCCGCGGCTGTACGGATGCAACGGCTTGCCGAAGATCGTCTCGGTGGCCGCCGCCTCGACCACCTGGCCCGCGTACATGACCAGCACGCGGTCCGAATAGCGGCTGACGACGTGCATGTCGTGGGTCACGAAGATCACGGCGAAGCCGAGCTCCTGCTGGAGTTCCCGGATCTTGGTCATCAACGAGCGCTGCGCAACCACGTCGAGCGCCGAGGTCGGCTCGTCCATCACCACGAGCTGGGGGGTGAAAAGCAGTGCCATCGCGATCATCGCCCGCTGGCGCATGCCACCGCTGAGCTGATGCGGGTAGCTCTTCAGGTGTGCCGGGTCGATCCCGACCAGCTTGAGGACCTCAGTGGAGCGCGACCGGATCTCCTCCTTCGAGAAGCTTCCATGCGCCTCCAGCGTGTCCTTGAACTGAGCCGCGATGCTCTTCATCGGGTTGAGCGCGTTCATGGCGCTCTGCATCACCACCGAGTAGTCACGCCAGCGCATGTGGCCCAGTGCCGTGTCGGTCAGGCCGACCATGTCCTGACCGCGGAAGATCACCTGGCCGGCGGTGACCTCGCCGGGAGGGGCGAGCAGCTGAGCGATCCCGAAGAGCATCGTCGACTTGCCGCAGCCCGATTCGCCGACGATGCCCACGAATTCCCCGGCGTTCACGGAGAAGCTGACATCCTCGACCGCGCGGACATCGGCCGTCTCGGTCAGGTACTCGATCGTCAGGCCCTCGACCTCAAGCAGCGCTTCGGGCACGCCGCCTCCTTCTGACGTTCATCAGGGCCGGGTTCCCGATCTCATCAAAGGCGTAGTTCAGGAGCGCGAACCCGACTCCGAGCAGCGCCACCGCCACGGCGGGCGAGATCTCCCACCAGGGGTTGCCGCCGGGCTGTATCGCGTCCTGCTGCTGGGCGTTGTAGAGCATCGTGCCCCACATCAGCTGGCCACTGTTGCCGAGCCCCAGGAACTGAAGGCTTGCGGCGAAGCCGACCACGAACACCGCCAGCGACAGGAACGACGCTGCGATGAGCGAGGTCATCGTCGGCACGATCTCCACGAAGATGATGTACAGCGGGCGCTCGCCGCGGATCTTCGCCGAGACCAGGAAGTCACGGTTGCGCAGCGAGAGCCCCTGGGAGCGCAGCTGCCGTGCCTGGAACGCCCAGCTGGTGATGCAGAGGACGATCGTCAGCGAGGCAAAGCCCGGTGCCAGGTACGAAGTCAGCAGGATCAGCAACGGCAACACGGGCAGGATCAGGAAGACGTCGATGATGACGACGAGGACCCGGTCGACCACACCTCCGACGTAGGCAGCGGTGACGCCGATGAACGTCGACAGGAACGTCGCGATTGCGGTCACCAGCAGGGTCAGCAGCAGTGTCTGGCGGGTGCTCCAGATCAGCTGTGAGAAGACGTCCTGACCGATTGAGGTCGTACCCAACAGGTGTGAGGCCGACATTCCGAGGTTCGGTGCGTAGTTGGTCGCCGAGGGATCGTCCGGTGCAATGAGGCCCGGGAAGCAGGCGACGAACACGAGCAGCAGCAGGATCAGGGCGCCGACTGTCGCCTTCCGGCTGCGGGTCACGGCGTGCAGGAAACGGCGCGCGCCGGATTTCGCGGGAAGTCGCATCTCAGGCCTCACGCGTGCGAGGGTCGATGATCGCCGTGATGATGTCGGCCAGCAGTACGCAGACAAGCACCGCGACCGTGTAGAAGAGGAACAGGCCCTGCATCAGTGGCAGGTCGTGATCAGTGGTGGCGGTGTAGAACTGGTAGCCGAGGCCGGGGTAGGAGAACAGGTACTCGACCAGGATCGCGCCGCCCAGCACGTAGCCGAGCTGCATCGCAAAGCCCGTCAGGTTCGGCAGGATCGCGTTGCGCGCGGCGTAGTCGTACATGACCCGCGCGCTGGACAGACCCTTTGCGCGGCCCATCTTCACGTAGTCCTCGGCGATCGTCGTGACCATGTTGTTGCGCATCGAATAGACCCAGAGGCCTGCGGTGACGATCACGAGTGTCAGCCCTGGAAGCAGCGCGTGCTTGAACACATCCCAGGCGAAGGACGGGGTGAGGGCCGGGGTGGCCCCGATGTCGTAGTTGCCGCTGATCGGAAGCCAGCCGAGCTTCACGCCGAACACGTACAGCAGCAGCAGTCCGACCACGAAGATCGGCAGCGTCGAGACGATGAAGAGCAACGGGGGCAGCAGCGCGTCCAGCTTGCCGCCGCGCCGCCACGCGCTGAAGATCCCGACCACGGTTCCGATCGCGAAAGCGATGATCGTCGTGACGCCGACGAGTCCGAGCGTCCACGGCATCGCCGAGCCGATCGCGGATCGCACCGAAATGCCCTGGGCGGTGATCCCGAAGTTGCCGGTCAGGCAGTTACCCAGGTACTGGAGGTAGCTCGAGATCAGCGTGACGTGGTTGTTGATCCCGAACTCGATGTCAAGGGCGTGCACGGCTGCCGGATTGATTCCACGGAAGGTGGACAGCACTGCGTCGGCCTCGTTCCCGGGCATTACGCGCGGGATGGCGAAGTTGACGGTCAGTGCTGCCCACAACGTGAGAAGAAACAACCCGCCGCGTTTGGCGAGATACCTCATCTCTTATCCGTGAAACCTCTCCGGCACCTGGCTACCTGATCACTTGGGTTGCAGGTGCGTCAGCACCACACCCATGTCGGGGCTCTGGTACGGCGACGGCTGAGCGTAAGGATCTGCCGCCGTCGGCCAGCCCGTGAACGAGGCGCTGTTGTACTGGAACCAGTCAACACCCTCGGTCACCGGGATCACCGGGAACTGCGTGTTCATGACCTTCTGGATCTTGTTCACCACCTGATGCTGCTGGGCCGTGTTGTCGCCCGGATACTGGTTGAACAGCGCGTCGGTCGACTTCGAGTTGTACCGCGAGTAGTTCGTCGAGCCGATGTTGCCGCTGTACAGCAGGCCACGCAGCTCGTAGTACGGGCTCGGGCCGGGGGCCGGCGCCGGGCCGCCACTGCCGGCATAGGCCAGCTGGAACTTCCCGCCCTGCAGGTTGGTCGTGTACGGGCCGGAGTTCTCATCCTGAACCGTGACGGCGATACCGATCTGCTTGAGCTCCTGGGTGATGATCTGCAGCGAGGCGTCCCAGTCCGAGTAGCCGCTGATCGTCTGGATCGTGAACTTCAGCGACTGACCGCCCTTGGCGAAGATCCCACCGGACTTCTTGAAGCCTGCTGCCTGCAGCACCTTCTCCGCCTGGCTCGGGCTGTACTTCACGCTCGGCAGCGACTTGTCGAACCAGCTCGAGTAGGTCGGCAGGATCACGCCAGTCTGGTTGGCCGGCTGCTGATACCCCGACTCACCCAGCTGCGAGACCTTGCTGCGGTTGACCGCCATCGAGATCGCCTTGCGAACTGCGACCTGCTTGAGCAGCGGGTTGGTGAGGTTCGGCACCAGCGACACGTTGAGCACCGGCGGGAACCAGTAGTGGTTGGCCGCCTTGTTTTTGTCGACGTAGAACGACTGGATGTTCGGAACGTACTGGCCGCCCCACTGGGCCGAGCCGTTGGCCAGGTCCAGGTTGGCCGAGGTGTTGCTGAGGAACGACGGGTAGTCGACTTCCTCGACGGCCGGCACGACGTGGCCGGACTTGCTCTGCCAGTAGCCGGGGTTGGCGAGATACTTGATGTTCTGCCCGGTGCATCCGGAGACCTTGTACGGCCCGCTGCCGACGGGCGTTGTGTCCGTGTAGGAGTGCAGCTTGCTCTGGCTCAGCTTCGACCAGATGTGCATCGGCACGATTGGCGTCTGATCGGCCACGTAATAGAAGTACGGCTGTGAGGCCGACTTGAACTTGAAGGTCACCGTCGAGCCCTTGGCGGCGACTGCGGTGAGCGGGCCGCCATCAGCGGTCCAGAGTGCGTTGAGGTCGATCGCCTTGTCGCTCTTCATCGCGTTGAAGGTGTATGCGACGTCGGCGGCCGTCAGCGGTGTGCCATCGCTCCACTTGACGCCGCTGCGCATCGTGACGGTCAGGGTCTTGAAGCCATTCGACCACTTCGACGACTTTGCGAGCCACGGCGTGACCTGAGTGCTCGCGGACTTGGCGAGGATGTCGACGTACTCGAGTGGCTCGTATACGAAGCCGAACGACGTCAGCGACACCGCAGGGTTGAATGGGTTGAACTGGCAGGTCCAGGTCGC
>Ga0070733_10002184_pt1 | contig 14166 bp, 11 predicted proteins | sample Coa_R1_9_FD_66450 | JGI IMG/M metagenome (GOLD analysis project Ga0070733, IMG submission 66450) | Surface soil microbial communities from Centralia Pennsylvania, which are recovering from an underground coalmine fire - Coalmine... | ecosystem: Environmental > Terrestrial > Soil > Unclassified ... | reverse complement strand
GTTTGAACAAAGTTACCCTTCCCTGGATGAAGCAACACGGGTTCAATGTGACGGATAACTTCGGCCAATTTGCGAACACGCAGGCCGGCGTGCTGGCTCTCTCCTTGTTTTACGAGCAGACCACGGGAACGGTCCAGCTGTACGCCGCTATTGCTCAGGTCATGCTTAATCGTTTGGCGTTGGCTGTGACCAATCCTGTGCTTGCTAGCCAGCTAGGGATCGCTCCCGTGACGAACACGGCTCCCAGTTTGTCGAGCATCGTCGAGTTCGCGAGCAACGTCTGGTCTAACGGTAACCTGAATCCGAAGACGGAAAACGGTCTGATCACGATGATGAACGATAGTGTCGTGGGGGCATCCAACTCCCTTAATGCGGGTGCCTGCAATCAATTCATTTCGGCTGCCAACACGGCCTATGTCGCTGCCAATTCGCTCGCGGCCCCGATTCGGTTTGATTCTAATATCGGCGTAAATACCTACTGGTTCTACATAGCAGGCGCTAAAAATCCAGTGAGCACCGCCTATTGGAATACGACATACCAGAACATTCAATCGAATAAGTACGATTGGACGTTCGAGACGTACGTCTCCAAGAAGCCGGCGCCGCCACGGCCACGGCCGGGACCGCGGCCGCGGTAGTAGGCCAAGGCGTTGGGAACGGTTTGCAGTGCAATAAGATTGGGGGGTAGGTGCGCGTTGGAATAGGCAATTTTTTATTGGTGCTGGGCGTCGCGTCCGGAGCATTCTCGGATCTCACTGGTGCCGTCTGTCGGCCACCTGAAGAGGCTATTGCGCGTCTGCGCGGCTATTTGGCGTATCGGGGACACCGCTCGTTGATTACCGTTCGACAGCATGGTTTTCTGTACTTATCGGCCGCTAACAGAGAATATTTCCGTTTTGAGGAGACCGGGCCGGGAGATAATCCAGCAGATCGGAATGTATACGTCTATGAACGTGGGGCGGACTGGAACGTGGTCTCCTGTCCGGCTGACAACACCTGGGAGCGCTGCGCGGATGTGTTGGCTCCCGGCGGCGATTCGGCAGCCAGCCGGGTCCGCGATCTCCTTAGGCAAGCCTCCTTGGAGCGCTCGGGTTGCCGATTCAGCGTGGACACTCCCGTCTGGCACCCGTCGCCCGATGGTCCCGCGAAGAGATTAATGGGACGGGACATTCTGCGTGCGCTTCGGAGCTTCGGCTATAGCCAGCTTAGAGCGGCTTATGCAGAAGACTTCAACGTCATGGATCCGCAAGTATTCTTGATGGTGGAGTATGAAGGAGGTAAAGATTTTCTGAATTGCGGGGTCAGGGCAGGCAATGGACCGCGTTGCGCTTGGGGCCGCTTCGGGCAGACGCCGACTGCCGAGCTTGAGCGCGATATTCTGAGTCACGCGTATCGGATTTATCCCTCTCCGAGGTAGGCGGTACGCACTTGTCGTCGGGCCGCGTACGTCGGTGGCCGGTTTTGCATCTCCCATCCTCATTTGGCGAAGCGCCACCGACTCGATGCGCGAGCCGACGGTCCTGTGCTGCGCAAATATTCGGTCTGTCGCCTTACCGGCTGGCCTGCTCGATAGGCTTTCGGGTCATTACGTTTAATGTATGGTCAGATCGCGGAGCCGCTCAATCGAGCAATTGGCATCGAAGAGGTAGAGTTTCAGGCAGTCCGTGAGCGTGTGATCCCCGGATCGATTCGAACTGGCGAAGTCCGCTGTCTGTCCGTGTCGCCGTCCTCCCACAGGATCGTCTTCTCGGGTTGGTCCTGGAGTCAAGGCACGGGCGGCGTCTTCGAGATTGATCGGGATGCCGGCACCATTCGCGAACTGCCCGCCTCGTTGCCTTCATTTTGCGGCGGGCCGGACGGCAAGCCCGCGCTCGAGCATGCCGGCAAACAGCTGGGCTTGGTCGACCAAGGCACGGGCTCAGTTCAGACGATCAAATCAATCGGCGCGGACGCCTCCTGTGAATGGGCGCCGGATGGGCGGTGGATCGTCTGCGTCAATAATCGGCGGCTCGTGCTGGTTGATTCAAGCGATCCATCCCGGCCGAGAGACCTTCGTACGTCAGGCAGCGGCCCTGTTGCGTGGTCCCCAGACTCGAAACGGCTCTTGCTTGTCAAATCGCAAGCGTCATGCCTGCCAACCCTGCACGGCCAAAGCCTTGAGGTTCTCGACGTCCAAACCGGCAAGGGGGCTCCAGTCAAGAGCTCACACTGCAGTATCCTGAGCGGATCCATCGGGTGGTTGGACCGCGCGGTAGCGAAATAGGCACCGCTTTCCTGTATTTGCGTCCTTTCCTGTATTTGCATCAAGGTCGACGATTTGGAGAGCCTCGCCGGAATCGCCGCAGACGCCGTGATAAACTACACGTTTCAATCCAATTGTTTTGGCGCGCATTACTGGATCACTCTGAGCGGTTCCGGAAGCGACGTGAAGATTCCTGACCATGCAGTGTCCACGCTGTCAATCGGATGACATCAAACGAAGCCGGCGGAAATTCTGGGAACGCATCGTTCTGCATGTCCTGAAAGCCCAGGTTTACCGCTGCCGCGACTGCAGGCATCGTTATTGGGTCGGCGTACAGTGGAATCACGTTATCCTCGGGACGCTGGCGGCTGTAATTGTGGCGGGTGTGGTCACGACGATGGTACTGGTCCGTTATAACCAGACTCATCGCCCGCCGTCTGCCCCACCGATCCCCGTACGAAGACGCCGGCGCGTTCAGCCGCTGCCTCCCGGGCTTCCTCCGTTGTCGAGTGTGCCTGCCCCCGGCCCGGTGGACAAAGCCGCTAAAAAGAACCCCGATTCGAATTGAAAACCGGGATGGCTAATCTGTTTTTATATTTGGCTGAACCTCGCTCCCGCTCAGCCCTTTCGGCTCCATGAACTGGTAGCCGCTGGTTTCGAATACAACTTCAAAGTGCTCTTTCATGAATTTGATCAAAGGTCTGGAAGAGACATCCGCGCCAAGTGTCCAGAAATCGACGAGCGACTGGTTAAAGAGGACACAGGGGTGCCTTTGGTGTAACAGCTCCGCGATTGCGTTTTCCTGTTCCGTGTCGCTGGCCGCGGATACCCAGATGCCGATATTGATGGCGCGCGGAGCCGGCTTGCCGGTGAGAAAGTTGAAGCTGAACAGCCCCGGCGCCGAAGCCAGCATGGTGCAGGAGGAGGAATCGATGCGCGCCGTTAAATTACGGACAATGGCCACCCTTTCGTGGTCCATGCGCATGCCATCGGTGCCGGGTAATCCGAGTGGCTCGGCTTTTTGATAGTTCCGGATGGCCGACCCTGTTGAAAAGACATTCAGCGCTACGAGTGCAGCCACAGCCGGCATGGTGAATTTCGACAGAACCCGGGCCCTCAAGCGGGGAAATCGGCTGCACAGGAACGCCAGGCTGTCCGACAGGCAGATTGCCGCGACCACGACGATCATGATGTCGACGAAGATCACCTGCAAACCGGCAGCGGGATAGGCGTACAGAATCTGAATCGCGGCAAGCAGGGCGAGAATTGCTCGCGGGAGGCTCCCGAGGCGATCCGGCAGGGCCTTCCCGGGGGGAATCGCCACAATCCAAAGAAACGGAGGGGCATAACTCATCAGATCGGAGTATCGCCCCATCACGCAGAGAGCCCCGACGCCCAGCGGGAACATCAGTTTCATCACCCCGAGGGCGCCCTCCGGCGCACGCCTGGCGGCGTAGAATCCGGCGCAGGCAAGTCCAAAAAAAGCCCAGGGCAGGGCGGCGCCCGCGACCTCCGCTCCCAGAAACCAACCGCTGCCAAACTTCCGGGGCTGGACGATCAGCGAATCGATCATGCCATGGACCGAACTGCCGTGCGCAACGGCGAACCACCCAACGGCCACGATGATTGCGGCGAAGCCGGAGGCGGCGGACAGCAAGTCGCTGAACTCAACCGATTCTTCGAATTCCCGCCGCGAAATCGCGAGCAGACAGGCGCCGATCGAGGCAACCGCGACGAAACAATATCTTTCGGCCCACTGGTCTGTGTGGTGAACCCACATGAGCGCCACTGGAAACACGAGCGATACGCATCCCGCAGCTGTCAACAAGACGGAACGCCGCCATCCGCGTCTGAGTGCGGCCAGGAGCGCCAAAGTCAGCGCTATTGCAGCCATCACGCCAAGGTTGATTTTTGTCGCGGCCATGGCGGCGGCCAAAGCGCCCAGGCAGAACATACGGACGATCCGGCTGGAAATGCAGCAGGCCGCCAGTCCCACGGCTACGAGCAGCGTGATGCAAAGTTCCTGAGGATGCGCTGGTTGAACGCCTATGAGTCCGAGTGCGGAAAATGTAAAATAATGCGCTGCCGCGGCCAGCAGCAGAGAATTCGTGGCGCGGTAAATCAGCAGGAATATCAAAAGAGCGCAGGTCACCCAGAAAAAAATGGACACGAGCTGAACTGAATCATGTGAAACGGGACTGCCCATAAGGATATGAGCGCACCATTCGTAGAAGTAGTAGAGCGGGCCGTAAACGACGGCAATCTGGTCGTAGAGGGCGCGGCCTTCGAGGAAGCGCTCGATGATTATCATCAGGGTTCCCTCGTCGTCGTGCAGGGTCATATTCAGATTGCTGAACGTTCTGAAATACGCTGTGACAATGCCGCAGAGGGTGATCAAGATCGAGACGGCCACCAGCTTGACGGTTTGAGCGGAGATCCCGGTTCCGCGGAGCCTTGCCATGCCGCGTTGCGGCGACGCCGCGGAAGCGATCCCGGCAGAGCCAGCTGAACCGCCAATGAGTTGAGAGGGCATTTTGAAGGGTCAGCGAGATATCGGCCGGGCTCGCGCCGGAATCGACTCTGAGGTGGCGGCGGTCAAGCAAACAGTCTAGATCGGCTGTGGAGTCTCCGGTAGTTCGTCCATAGTCAGCAGAGCCGACATGCCGGGCGATGGCAGGCGCTGCAAACCAAAGTTAGTACGGCCACGCAGTTTGAGGACGCGCGTCCTGAGATTGGAGTCCATGGGGCCGGGACACACCGGCAGCGCCGCCTTTACTTCCGCGCCTGGACGGACCGGCGCGGAAGTATTCTGTACAAGCGAACGCCGATGGCCGGCTCGTACAGGCCGCGCGCCCGATCCGGCACAAGGATCGACAGATCACGGACGTCGGATTGGGGATCGGGAGGGGAGGCCGACCTCCCTTCCGCCAGGAGTTTTCCGAAAGCATCGGCATCGAGGAGCAGCGGCGAGAGCAGAAAGCCGGTCCGCGCCGTCTCGGGTGAAATGCCGAAGACGCGCCGTCCCGTCCCGGTGTGGACGGCCAACCTGGTTTCGGGCGGGCGTGCCAGAGCCGCGACAATCGATCCCGCATGGTTCAGGCGGAAATCGATTTGCGCCCAAACCGCGTAACCGTCGCCGGGGGGCACGGCGACGGCCTGTCCGGCACTGGTCTTGGTTTCCGCAATGAGGTCAAGCGATGAATCCTCACAGCCAGCCGCCCGCAACACGAGATACGGCCCCGAATTCCCCGACGGGCGATAACAATCCATCAACGCCAGCCAGGACAACGCGTCCGAAGACGTGGGATACCGGGTATCGATCGGTGCGATCTCGAAGAATACAAAATCCGGCCGGCCGGCGCTCCGAAAAAAAGAAGCGTTCCGCCCGGAGAGCCAGGAGTTGTAAGCCCCGAAGGACTGTGGAATCGGCGGCACGCGAACCTGCAGTCCGTTTCCATAGAGCAGCACCTGGCTGTCGGGGAAAAACTCGGCGGTGCCGGAAACTCTTTCGAGGGGCGCCTGACGCCGAAACGCTTCCAGCTGCGCGTGGTAATCGGCGGCGAGGCTTCGGCCCTTTGCGAGTTGTTGGACGCCGTGCAGACTCTCCATCAGCGCAAGGTGCCGCTCGAAGCCCGCCCGCGTGCGTACTTCGATAACCGCGAGCACTACGGACAGTAAAACGACCCATGCAGCGCACGCGCGCGTCAGAATTCGCATAGCGGGCGGATGGGACGTTCGGGGATTGAAAAATCCCGCCGTGCAGATGAGGATCAGGGCGCAGGGCAACAGCGCGTTGACGATTCCCATCCAGACGTGAAAGGCATCGTAGCGAACGAAGGCCTCTTTGAGCTGTAAAAAGAAAAGCAACGCCACCCAGCCGAGTACCGGCGTCATAGACCATGGCCTGGCGCGGTAAAAGAGGGCGGCTGCGGGAACTACCATGGTCAGCATCAGGATCGCGACAAGACCAAGCTCTCCGTAAGGACCCGGTAGAAACATTTCGCCGCTGTAGGAGCCCGCCGTCGAAAGAGCGCCGCGCAGGAAAGACGGTAGCCCGAGCAAGGATTGTCCCGCGAGCAGCCAAAATGCCAGCGAGACGGCGAGGATTTCCGCCGGGATGATGGGGCGGCGGCGCTTGATCAGGTCCTGCACCGCGAGGGCCGCGGCCAGCGCGCCAACGGCGACGAAGCTGGTGAATTTTATCCACATCGTCAATGCGCAGGCGATGGCCAGCAAATGGAGAATCGGGGTGAACGTCCGGTCGTCTTTACGTTCCGAACACAGTACGGCCGCGAGCAGAATCGCGGGCAATACGGAGACCGGATCGCTCAGCAACGCGATCCACGCGACGAAGAGAACCTGGGGCGCCGGCCGGCGGATTTTCCGGCAGGCGATCAGGGAGACGCCGAGGACAAATGCCAGCGCGATCAGCAGCCGGGCACCCAACAGCCATGGATAGATCCGCGGGTTTCCTCGCGGCCCCTCCACAAAACCCCACGGACCGTAAGTGTATATGATGTCGCGGCCAAACTGCGCGCCGCGCAGGAAACCCTCCGTCAGCACCACCTGCCAGGAAGGATCGAGCAGGTTCGCCTCGGGCCGAATGGGCAATGGCGGCGGCAGAGCGTATGTGACCAGAAAATAGACGAATGAGGGGATGGCCAACAGGACGAGTGCAACGACGCTCCGCGATTCAGCCTTCCGGATGCCGGTATCCAAAGAACCAGTCTGGACTGAATTGGCGGGTCAGCATAGTTCGTCCATGGTCAGCACCTTTGGCATGCCGGACGATAGCGGGCAGGTGTGAACCAAAGATAAGCGGACATGCGGCGACAGCCGCGTTTCCAGCTCGGACGCGGCTGTCGCCGCGTGTCCAGTAAGATTGGAGTACATGAGCCCAGGACACACAGGTCAGGCGGCAGGTCAGGCGGCGCAGGCGAAATTGCCGATCGCCGGAGTGAAGCATCTGATCGCCGTGGGAAGCGGCAAAGGCGGGGTGGGAAAAACCACTGTCGCGGTCAATCTCGCGATCGCGCTGGCGCGTATGGGACACAAAACGGGGTTGATGGATGCCGACGTCTACGGTCCTAACGTGCCTCTGATGATGGGCACCAATCAGGCCCCGGCCGCCATTGGCGAGCGTATTCAGCCGCTGCAGAATTTCGGCGTGAAACTGATGTCGATGGGGTTCCTCAGTCCCGGCGATAAACCGCTGGTTTGGCGCGGGCCCATGCTGCACAGCGTGATCCAGCAGTTCCTGCGGGGCGTCGACTGGGGCGCGCTCGATTACCTCGTGATCGATCTCCCGCCGGGTACGGGAGACGTTCAGCTGTCGCTGATGCAGACGGCGCCGGTTACCGGAGCGGTGGTGGTGACCACGCCTTCGGATGTGGCGCTGGAGGACGCGCGCAAAGCGGTGCGGATGTTCGAGCAGGTGAAAGTGCCGATTTTGGGAATCGTCGAGAACATGAGCTACCTGACGTGTCCGCATTGCAACGAGCGCATCGATGTGTTCAGCACCGGCGGCGGACGCCGAACCGCGGCGGCGATGGGCGTAAATTTTCTGGGAGCGCTGCCGCTCGATCCGCATGTCCGCATCGGCGGCGACACCGGGAAACCGATTGCCACGTTCGGACCGGACGATAAACGCGCCCACGCGTATTACGAGATCGCCCAACTGGTGATGAAGCGCGCCGACGAGGCCGCCGAAGTAAAGGGCCCGACGATTACGGTTTCAGATTGAGCCGATAAAAACGCGGCTGAAGGCGCGTGCACCCAGAGGCTAGAGTTTTGGTTTTGGCGCGGGAAGGTCGCGGGCCTCCACTTTGTGCTGGAAGCCCGTTCGCGCGTGCGAGCCGTCGCAGAACGGCTTGTTCTGCGACTGGCCGCAGCGGCAGAGCCCGATCACCGTGCGGCCGCCGAGGCCGAATGCCTGTCCCGCGGGATCGAGGATCTCAAAATCTCCCTCGACGCGCACGGATCCATCGCTGTTAACCGTAATTTTCGTGGCTGGCATGAAGAGCCGATGCTAACACGTCTACTTCTTCGGCTTCGTACCGGTATCGTTACCGTCGCGCACTTCATCGCCAAAGGTCACGCTCGACTCGGAGCCGAACCGCTTGTAATTTTCGTATTTCACCGTCATGTGGATACGCTGCGACGAGTCCTTGAACTGCAGCGTGTCGTTGGCGCGCGTGTAGGTGGGGAACCAGTACTTTCCGTCGATCTGCTCGCGGTACGTCTCGAATTTCGGGAACGCATCGTTCTTCGTCTGGATGCCGACGCCCTTGCCGTAGGTCTTCACGATCTGCAGATCGCGGTCATCCACCCAGATATCGCCCTCGAAGTAGCGTTCCTTTTTGACCAGGGTCTTCGGCTTCACGGAGAACTGGTAGCAATCGATTTCGTCCAGCTTCTGCTTGCCGACGTAACGGATATCGTATTTGCCGATGTCTTCGGTGGTCAGGACGAACGGCTGGACGCTGCGCAGGTCCTGCAGGTCCATCGGAGTGAGCAGAATGTGACTCAGCGTGTTCATCGGCGCGAACACGACCTTTTCTTCGCGCTGCTTATTCGGACCGAAGATGATGTCTTCCACTTCTTCCCACTTGCCTTCCACGTTACCGCTGCCGTCGAGCTCTTCCAGCTTCACGGATTGGCGGTAGGTGTAATTCTCACGTGCTTTGCGGAACTCCGCTTCCTTGGCCGCGAACTTCTGGATGATTTCATCCGGCGCGAGGTCGGCCGCAACGGCCATGGAAGAGAAGAAAGCGAAAAGAATGAAACAGCGCATCGTAATGCTCCTATTCGAAGGATAATACTTTCGCCCTCGCGCCTCAGCCTGGACCGGAAGCGCCGACGAACGGGCGCCCTTGCGATTCGGCGACGCCGCGATGGGTAACGCGGCCCTGCCAGGTGTTCACTCCCGCCCGAAGACCGGGGTGCTCCCGGCAGGCCCCCTCAACTCCTTTGTTGGCCAGTTCGAGCAGATAGGGGAAGGTGGCGTTCGTCAACGCGAAGGTGGAAGTGTGCGGCACGGCCGCGGGCATGTTCGAGACGCAGTAATGAAGCACGTCGTCGACGAAATAGACGGGATCGGTGTGGGTGGTGGGGCGCGAAGTCTCGAAACAACCACCCTGATCGATCGCGACGTCCACGGCGACCGAGCCGCGTTTCATGCGCGCGATCATGTCGCGACGCACGAGCTTGGGCGCGGACGCTCCCGGAATGAGCACTCCGCCCACGACGAGGTCGGAGTGCTTCAGAGTTTCCGAAATGGTCCATGCGTTGGAGGCCAGGGTGACGACGAGGCCGTTAAAAATATCGTCCAGCTCACGCAGCCGGTTGAGGCTGCGGTCGATGATAGTGACGTGGGCGCCCATGCCCATGGCGACTTTGGCCGCATTGGTGCCGACAACGCCGCCACCGAGGATGGCCACGTTCGCCGGCGCGACGCCGGGGACGCCGCCGAGCAGGATGCCGCGACCGCCGTTGGGGCGTTCCAGATATTGCGCACCGACCTGTACCGCCAGACGCCCCGCCACTTCGCTCATGGGAGTGAGGAGCGGCAGCGATCCGTCGGGTTCGACGATCGTTTCGTATGCGATGCCGGTCACCCCCGCGTGGAGCAACCGATCCGTCAATTCCGGTAAAGGCGCGAGATGAAGATAGGTGAACAGGGCGAGACCCTGGCGAAGAAAGCGATACTCGGCGGGCTGAGGTTCCTTGACCTTCACCACCAGATCGGCCTTCGACCAGACTTCCGGCGCGGCCGGAACGATGGCCGCCCCCGCGTGCACGTACTCCTCATCGGAGATAGTACTGCCCTCGCCTGCACGGGTCTCGACAAGGACTTCGTGGCCGGCCTCGCGGAGAGCCGCAGCGCCGCTTGGGACCAGGCCGACGCGCGTTTCATGGTCTTTGACTTCCTTCGGCACGCCGATGATCATAGATCTCTAATTGGCCGGTGCCGATGCGGGCGCCGGAGCCGGAGGCGAGGTTTCAATCGCGGCCGGAGGGGAGTTGTCGATCGCCGCGGGCGGTGGGCTGACGGAAGAAGCGGCGCTTGTTTTCGGGCCAAGACCCAGGGCGATCAGAGAAGCGGCGCTGAGCTTGCCGGTCGGGCTCAGCTTCCGATCGGTCTGAAACTGCCGCAATGCATCCTGGGATTGGGCGTCCCATACACCGTTCGGTTCGGATTTGAGATACCCCTTATCGATCAGCGCCTGCTGGATTTCCCGATACCGGTCCGGCGTCGGAGCCAGTTGTCGATTCCGCCACGTTGCCGCCGCGACGTCCGGCTTTTTGGCCGATTTTCCTTTTTTCGAAGCGACGGTCTTCTTTTTGGTCGAAGCGGGTGGGGCTTTCTTTGTCGTGCTCGATTTGATCGTGCCCGATGGTGTATTCGATTGCGGCAACGCGAGCGACGCGGCGAGCATCGTCAGGAAAAAGAGCGGCAATCCGTATTTCATGTCCAATAAAAAGGGGCGGTCTTACCGGAGTAAACCGCCCCTGCTAATTCTACGTGATGAGCAGCGTCCGATTACTGGTTTGGTACCGTCCCCGCCGCGAAGAACGATTGCCATTCGCCGCCGCCTCGCGGACCCTGCGTCTGCCGCATCACCTGGAAGGCCACCGGCTGGCCGGGCTTGAGAGTAGCCTGAATCCGGCGGATGTCCTCCCGGCTGTTGACTTTTTCGCGGTTCAATTCGACGATAATGTCGCCCTTCTGGAGACCGATATCGTCGGCGAATGACCCGGGCTCGGTGGAAGCGATCAGCACGCCGCCCGGCCCCTTATAACCAAGGTTCGTCCGATCGGCCGGACGCAGATCCTGCACCGACATGCCGAATTTCAACTGGGAAACATTGCCCTGCGTATCCGGCTCGTTGGGTGCAACGCCGCCGTACTCCTGCGCGAAGATCTTCGTGCGGTCGCCCACCACGACTTCCAGCGTCATGGGTTTCTTGTCGCGAATGATGCCCACTTTCAGCGTGTTTCCGACCGGGGTTTCGGCAACGATATCGATCAGATCCTGCCCCTTGACGATCGGCTTGCCACCGATCGAGACCACGACGTCCTGGGGTTTCATACCGGCCTTATCCGCCGGTTGATTGGGTTCGACGGAATCGACGAAGACGCCACCGTGCTCGGCGCCGTAGACTTTCAACAGGCTTTCGTTGTTGACATATTCCTTGAACCGAATTCCGATCGATCCACGCGTGACGTGGCCGTTCTTGATGATCTCGTTGTAAACTTTGACCGCAGTGTTGATCGGCATCGCAAAACCGATGCCCTGATAGCCGCCGCTGCGGCTGGCGATCATCGTATTGATGCCGACGACCTCACCCCTGATGTTGGCCAAAGGCCCCCCGCTGTTGCCGGGGTTAATAGCTGCATCGGTCTGGATGAAGTGCTGAAAACTGGCCTTGGAATCTCCCGGGATGTCACGGCCGAGGGCGCTGACGATACCTGCCGTCACCGTGGCCTGAAAGCCGAACGGCGATCCGATGGCGACAGACCAGTCGCCAACCTGGAGGGCGTCGGAGTTACCAATTTTCGCCGCCGTCAGATTCTTCCTGTCGACATGAATCACCGCCAAGTCCGTGTCGGTATCGGTGCCTATGACTGTCGCGGGATATTCCATGGGGTCGTTCATGAAGATAACTTTGACCTTGGTAGCCTTCTCGACGACATGATTATTGGTAAGAATGTAGCCGTTGCGGTCCACTATGACGCCGGAGCCGAGGCTCTCGCTGCGCTGATCTTCCGGATCGGCAAACTGGGGACCGCCGGGGCCACCAAAGAAGCGGTTGAAGAAATCCTGCAGATTGCCGCCACCACCCGGGCCGCCGTTGTTACCGCCGTTGTTGTCGTCTTCATCGTCGCCCTGCGGCTGCTGACGGCGGCGCGGAATCGCCTGGCTTCGCGGCTGCTGCGCAGCGGCTTTGGGGATGTAATCAGTCTTGATATTCACTACCGAGGGCTCAAGCATCTTGGCAAGCTTGGTAAATTCACTCTCGGTTTGGACCGGGGCGGGGATCACGAGTGGCGTAGCGTCCGGGGCGGCCGTCTGCTCTTTGGCGGCTTTTGCGCCCGTCTGCACCAGAGTGCCGATCACAATACCGATCGACAGCGTGAACAGTATCAGAGTGAACGACAGAAATTTTTGTCTTCGCACTTTATCGTAGAAACTCATTGTTTACCTGCTCCCATATGTCTCAGATGTTACCAGGAAAGGGATCGTTTCGGGCGCGTCAGCTCAACCCACAGGACTCCAGCCAAAATCATTCCCGCTCCTACTTTACCGCGATTCGCCATCCTCTCGCCCGTCAGGGCATACGAGGTCAGCCAGGCAATTGGGGGCTCCAGGACGAAAATCAACGCCGCGCGGGTCGAAGACGTGTATTGCTGAGCCCATGCCTGAGTTGTAAAAGCCAGCGCCGTTGCCAGCAAACCGGTAGTAAGCACGGCGGCTGCCACTCCCGGAGTCAGATGAAATCGGACGGGTTCGGCGAAGCGGAAAAGTGCCGAACCCAGAACCGCCGCGGTGGCGATCTGAACCGCCGCGAGCGATTTGAAGCCGTGCAGCTGCGAGTAATGACCGATGATCACGATATGAAAAGCGAACGTTACCGCACACAAAATACTCAAGAGATCGCCGCGGGAAATTCCCGATCGCCAATCGGCGGATGGAGCCAGCGTCATGAGCATCATCCCCAGCGAAGCGATCAGAATGCCCGCAGCCTCCACGAGGCGCGGCTTTATGGTGTAGACGAGCGAGCTGACCAAAGGTACCATCGGAATCGACAAACCTGTCAGGAACGCCGATTTCGACGGCGTGGTCAGCTCCAGTCCGCGGGTTTGAAAGACATACGCCGCGAACAGCAGACTGCCGGCGAGCACGCCCGGTCCGATCCCTTGTCTGCGGATGGCGCCCCGGTAGATCAGGATGAGTGCCGCGGCGGCGACCCAGAAGCGCAGGGTGAGAAAAACAAAGGTGGAGACCTGCGCAAGGGCGGCTTTAACCACGACAAAAGTCGTTCCCCAGATGACGGTGACGCCAACGAGGGCAAGCTCGGCGCGCAGCTCTTTTCTCATACAGGGCGCGGAAAAGGGGTCAGACGCATTTAATTGGGGCGGTCGCTTTGTGAGTCAGGGTCTTACGGCCGGCGGGAAAAGGCGTCTGACCCCTTTTTACAACCCTTGCGGGGCGAGGTATCACTCGGCTGCGCTGTCCTGTAACAGCAAAGCAACTGTCAACAGGGCCCGCTTCAGGCCGAGATCCCGGCCGTCAGCGCGGTACCATTCCGCAGCCGTATGCGCACCACCTCCCTGCCCCCCGGCTCCGATGCAAACGGCTGGGATGCCCATCGAAAGCGGGATGTTGGCATCCGTCGAGGCGCAATCGAGGCGCGAACGAATTCCAAGATGCGCGTCGACAGAGCGAATGCGCGCCACGATGGGCGCATCGTTGGCCAGATACGCGGCAGGCCGGCTCCCGATTTCCCGCACTTTCGCGGTTACTTTCGCGCCGATCGCCCGCGAATTCTCCACCTCCTCCGCACGCGCCACGGCATTTTGCAGACCGGTGACCAATTGTTCGATCTTCTCATTGCTTTCAGAGCGGATATCGATCTTGGCGCGTGCACTGGCGGGGATCGCGTTAATACTGGCGCCGCCTTCAATCAGCCCCACGTTTACCGATACCTTCGGCGTGGAACGCGGATCGACGGGTCGCTGGTCGATAAACAGCGAGATGGCGCGGCTGAGGGCATGCACCGGGTTGGCGATGCCGAAATCGCTCCAGCTGTGCCCGCCTGTCCCCGTGAACTGAATTTCGAAACGGCGACTGCCGAGCGCTTGCGTGGTGATATGATCCGTCGCCGCGCCATCGAGGACGAGGAAGGCGCCGATTCGCTGAA
>Ga0070733_10002183_pt1 | contig 14171 bp, 17 predicted proteins | sample Coa_R1_9_FD_66450 | JGI IMG/M metagenome (GOLD analysis project Ga0070733, IMG submission 66450) | Surface soil microbial communities from Centralia Pennsylvania, which are recovering from an underground coalmine fire - Coalmine... | ecosystem: Environmental > Terrestrial > Soil > Unclassified ... | reverse complement strand
GGCGTGCGCCGCGATCGCGCGCGAGCAGTCATTGACGCTTCGGGGACATGGCGAACGCCGAATCCAATCGGGGCGGGCGGTGTTCTTGCGGAAGGCGAGGAGCTACTTTCCGACCGCATTTCATATGGCGTTCCAGACATCCTCGGGCGCGACCGAAGGCTTTATGCGGGCAAGACGACTCTCGTCATCGGGTCTGGCCATTCAGCGGGCAACGCTCTCATCGATCTTGATCGTCTGGCGCGCGAGGAGAAGGGGACGACGGCGATTTGGGCGACGCGCGGCGCCGATCTCTCGCGCATCTACAGCGGCGGCGACGCTGATCAACTCCCGGCGCGCGGCGAGCTTGGCTTTGAAGTCAGGCGCTTGGCGGAGAGCGGACGCGTAAGGCTCATCACAGGCTTCTCGACTGTGGCGGTTCGCGACACTGAGGGCATGATCATTGTCGAAGGAGAAACGAGCGAGGGGCGTCGAAGCATCGGACCGGTTGATCGGGTCATAGCCGCCACGGGACAGCGTCCGGACCTGTCGCTGACGCGCGAGCTGAGACTCGAACTCGATCCGTGGCTGGAAAGCGTAAAAGCGCTTGGGCCGCTTATCGATCCGAACGTCCATTCCTGTGGCTCTGTGCCGCCCCATGGACATCGCGAGCTAAGCCATCCGGAGCCGGACTTCTACACGATCGGCATCAAGAGCTATGGGCGCGCGCCGACATTTTTGCTGCTCACCGGATATGAACAGGCCCGTTCAGTCGCCGCCGCGCTCGCCGGCGACATGGCGGCTGCGGACGATGTCCGTTTGACCCTTCCAGAGACCGGCGTCTGCGCCACGCGCAATGGGACGCCGGAGTCCTCATCCGCCAGCTGTTGCGGTGGCCCTGCGCCGTCCCGGAGCGACGCGTGCTGCATCGCGGACGCCGAGGCGAAGGCCGCCGGGAAAAGCGGCTGCGGATGCAGCATGGCCGCGTGAGCGGCCAGTCGGTCGAGAGATTGGCGGCGAGGTCAGCCCCGTTCAAATATGGCCAGCGCGTTATCGTCAACGCGCTCGGATTGGCTCAGATTTTTGCATGGGGCTCGTCTTATTACCTTCTTGCCGTTCTCGCGGGACCGATCAGCCGCGATTTGAACTGGCCATTGGCCTGGGTCGCAGGCGGTCTTTCACTTGGCCTTCTGGCGGGATCTGTGGCGGCGCCTCGCGTTGGCGCCGCTATTGAACGCCACGGCGGACGCTCAGTCCTCGCGTTCAGCGCGGTCGCGATCGGAATGGGGCAGGCGGGTCTGGCGATTGCATTAAATCTCGCGGTCTACGCCCTGGCATGGCTCGTCTTGGGCGTCGGAATGGCGGCGGGCCTTTATGAGGCGAACTTTGCGGTTCTGGTCGTCTCTATGGGCCAAATGCGCGTTCCGCGATCACAACGATCACGCTCTATGGCGGATTCGCCAGCACGGTGTGCTGGCCTCTCTCCGCGTTCCTGGCGTCCGAGATAGGCTGGCGGGGCGCCTGCTTGACCTACGCGACGATTGAGATCGTCGGCGCGCTTCCTCTCTACCTTCTCGTTCTACCTCGCAGTGGGCCCCCCTCCTCCTCTCTTCCTCGCGATACGAGCGCATCTGATGCGACGAGCGCACAAAGGCCGTCATCGGCGCTCTTGATTCTATCGGCCGCCATCTTAACCCTGTCGGCGGCCCTATCATCATTGATGTCGGCTCATCTTCTCACCCTTCTTCAAGCCGGCGGGCTTTCCCTACCCGCCGCGGTCGGACTCGGCGCATTGGCGGGTCCTTCGATGGCCGTAGCCCGCGCGATCGAAATGGCGATCGCTCGTTATCATCATCCGATCTGGACACAGTTTGGATCGGCGAGTTTCGTCGCGATAGGCCTTTCGGCCCTTTGGGCGAAGTTTCCATTCACTCCGGCTGCTCTGGTGTCTTATGGCGCCGGGCTCGGACTTGAATCCATCGCGGTTGGAGCCCTGCCGCTGTCGCTGTGCGGCGCGTTCGGCTATGCGAAACTTATCGGCCGTCTAGCGACGCCAAGCTGGCTTGCCCAAGCCGCCGCGCCTTGGATAGGGGCGATCCTGTTCGAGCGCACGGGCCCGGACGCCACTCTCGCCGTCGTCGTAGCCGTCGCCCTCATCAATGTGACCCTGACAGTCGGATTGGCTTGGACGATCTTAAGACGCTCTCGATGCGCGCAACCGGCCTGACATCATCAGGATGGCGTCCGCCGCAGGTTGCTGTCCGCGAGAAGCGCGGCCGGCGCTCCTCTCGGATAAGATATTGTTCAGTCGGTCGACCGCCATGCGCCGGCGGTCGACCGTCAGGTTCAAGACCTGAAGAGGAATTCCCAGCAAGGCAAGGAGAGACGCCATTTCAGCCGCGACAGGCGGCGCTTTCACGCCAACGATTGCGTCGGACTTGGGGCCGGCATACTTAAGCGCCGCGCCATTCGATCCAGCATGAGCCGCCGCCTCTCCGAAGTCGATCAAGTCGCGATCTATCGATGGCAGGTGTTCAGAGCGAATCAACTCGGCCCACTCGTCTTCGTCCAATAAGTGCCAGTAAGATTCGGTCATGGCAGCGCCTCGGCGGCGCTCGCGCAAGACGCGCCGCACCCAAAAGCGGCGGCCCGCAAGTTCGAAGCGCGAAGCGAGATTGTGATTCTCGGATCCTCCCTCGGAATTGAGGCGCCCGGCCCCACAATGCGTAATTCGCGGCCGCGGACCCGTCCACCGCGTCAGACGCATATGGCCACGCATGCGCTGCATGGCTTGGGGCAACCGCTGGGCTTTCGCGTGGGCCGCGATCGGCATCGGATGAACCGAACCTGACCTTAGAAGGACCGGACGTGGCGGCCGGCGCGAGCGGAAAAGAGAGTCTTGCCGGGCTCGCAGAGGGGGCCTGACCAGTCCCCGCCTCGGTCTTCAAGGCGCGAGCGCGAGCCCTTTGGATAATCTCTCACGATTGAGCGTATCGCCGTGTCCGCAAGCGTTGCAGATCACGATGGCGGCGACGAGATTGCCGTTTCCGAGATCGCCGCCAGGCGCCTTTGCGGGAGAGCCGTAGCCCTCATAGATCCGAACAGTGATGTCGGACGAGCCACAAGCACTGCAGCGCGCCTCGACGTTGTGGATCTTGCTGAAGGTCTCGACTTCAGAGGGTTCGAGATTTCTACTCATGCCAGACGTTCCCCTGGTGAATACGACCCTTCTAAAGCAACTCACGTATATCTCGGTGGCGCTGCGAAACGTAGACTTTGATCGCGAGCTCCGCCTCCTCCTGGTCGCGGCGGCCGATCGCTTGGCTGACGCTATCGGCCATTGCCTGGTGGGCGCGCGCGATCTCGATCCAGCTGCCGCGTCGCTCCGATATGAAAAACCATAGGCGAAGATGAAGATTGAAGATGCGTGGAATGACTTCCGCCAGATAGACATTCTGCGCAGCGGTCGCGAGGACTGCATAGAAGCCCCGATCGGCCTGGACGAATGCATTCACGTCCTTCTGCTCGGTCGCCGACGCGATCAAGGAAAATTGTCCTCGAAGATCGCGCATCTGCCTTTCACTGGCCCGCGCCGCAGCCAGGCGAGCCGCGTACCCATCGATCAAAGCACGGAATTCGTAGATCTGTTGGACGCCGGGGGCGCTGATCTCGCTGACGAACATGCCCCGATTCATACGATGTTGCACGAGACCTTCGATGGCCAATCTCTGCAACGCTTCGCGAATCGGCGTTCGTCCGATTTGCAGTTGCTCCATCAGATTTTTTTCACCGAGAAGCGCGCCGGGAGCCAATTCCAAACGCGTGATCTTCTCGACGAGCAACTCGTAGGCCCGCTCGGTCAGGGAGCGCGGCAACGCTTCGAACTTGGCTTGGGTCGCGACAAGAGGGACAGGGGACGCCATGCTCGCCGGCCTAATGCTCTGATTGCCGATACATCTTAGCTCCCAACTAGCGTCTGCCTAAGCCCCGCGTCCAGCTTTTCCTTGTCCATTCCGCGCCCGATGAAGACGATATTGTAGTTTGCCCGCGGTTCGCTCCGGGTGATTTCCAGGTTGCCCATCGCATATTGGACTAAATACGCGCCTTTCTGCGCAACCGAAAAACCGTCCGCCAAGACGAATCCTTTCGCGCGCCAAACGGTGGGCGGAAGCCCGCTGAAGAACGAATGCAGCGCGGAGACATTGCGCAAACCCTCCGCCGACAGCACAAATGATTCAGCCGGCGCGTGGCGATGATCCTCATGGTCGTGATCGTGGCCGCGCTCATGCTCGCGCACATGGTCAGGGTCGTGCTTTTGATCATCTTCGCCGTGGCCGTCATGAGACCGCTTATCAACCGCGGAGCTCGCAGGGCCGTTCAAGACCGCTTCGACGCTAACGTCGCATCGCTCTGAAAACAGGATTTCGGCCTCGGGGTTCAGCCTCGCAACGTCCTTGCGGACTCTCTCCAGAGCTTCCGCGGTCGCAAGATCAGTCTTATTGAGAACAATCAGATCGGCATTTTCGATCTGCGCGCCATAAAACTCGCCAAGCATCTCGCTAAGCCGCTCGTAGCGGGAAGCGTCCACGATCGTGACGACCGGACCGACCTCGCATCGCGCGCTCAACGACGGATCGGCGAAGGTCTCCAGCAACTCCTCAGGCTGGGCGACGCCGGTCGCCTCGACGATAATGCGTTGGGCGCCCGCTTTCGTGTGAAGCTCCTCGACGGCCTGAAGCATCGGGCCCTTCAGCGTGCAACAGAGACAGCCCGAATTGAGTTCGACCATATTGACGTTGCGTCCGGAGAGGATCGCGCCGTCGACGCCGACATCGCCGAACTCGTTGACGATGATCGCCGTCTTCCGGCCGTCAGGAGGTTGGTCCAGCAGTCGGCGCGCGAGCGTCGTTTTTCCCGACCCGAGAAAGCCGAAGAGGAGGTTTAGACGCAGGTCATGCGATATCAAGACACCCTATCAAGGTCGTTTCCGGAGCCTTGACCTCCTGAGGCGCCGCGCCGGGCGGCCCAAACGTCATTCCGTCGACGAAAATCTCCTGGAACTCGGGTCGGGTCGCCAAAGCCACGTGCTCGATGCGGCCGGCGAGATCGAAAGCGCGCAGGCGCTCTTTCTCTGAGAGGAGGGCCATTTGCGCCCCGAGCGCCGCCGCATTGCCGACATACGAGATGCGATTCACGGCGATTTCCGGCAACAGACGAATCTTCAGCGCGCTTTCGATGCTAATGTAGTTTCCAAATCCCCCGCACAGCATCAGCTTCTCGATCGCCTCGAGCGGAATTCCCATCACGCGCTGAAGCATGACGATGCCCGAGTAAATCGCGCTCTTGGCGAGCTGCAGCTGACGGATGTCCGATTGCGTCAGGCTGATCGGCTCAGCCTTGCCGGACTCTTCGCGCGAGGCGAGGACGAATTCACGGCCGTTAGCGCCGGTCAAAAGGCGGGCTCGCAGCGCTTCTGGAAGGGCCCGATCGGTCTCCCGGGTCAAAGCGCCGCTGGCTTTAATGATCCCCGCATCGATCATCTTGGCGCAGGCGTCGATCAGTCCCGAGCCGCAGACGCCAATCGGCGGCGCGCCGCCTATGGTGCCGCAGACGACGTCGCCATCGATCGCGACGCGGTCAATCGCGCCGACGGCGCCCCGCATGCCGTCTCTGATCTGCGCCCCCTCGAAAGCTGGGCCGGCCGGCGCGGAACAAGCCATCAATCGGTCTTTCGAACCCATGACGACTTCGCCATTTGTGCCGATGTCGACCAGGGCTTGAATCTCGTCGTTCTCGTAGATTCGCGTTGCGAGAACGCAGGCCATTGTGTCCGCGCCGACGAATCCGGCGACGATCGGCAACAGGCAGATCTGCGCGTTTGGCGCGCCCTTCAAGGGCAGGACGGTCGCCGGGTAGACCAAAGGATCGCGAACGACCGGCGCATAGGGCGCCAAGCCAAGATAAGACACATCGATGCCCAAAAGGACATGATGCATGCATGTGTTCCCGACGATGACGATTTTGTAAATCTGCTCGGGGGCGACGCCGCCCGCCGAGCAAGCCTCGCGGATGAAGTCGTTCAATGCGCCGAGAACCTTGGCGCGTAGCGTCTGAAGTTTCTTCTCGTTAAATTGGGCGAAGGCGATGCGCGACATGAGGTCGCCGCCATGCACCGCCTGCGGGTTGATGCCGCCGACCTCAGCCAATTGTTGACCCGTCCGAAGGTCGAGGAGCGCGCCGACGATGCTTGTCGTGCCGATATCGAAAGCCATGCCGTAACAGGACTCTGTCGTATCGCCAGCCTCGACGTCGATAATCCTTTTATTGAAAGTCGTGACGGTCAGACGTCCGCCTTCCGATCTTAGGGCGCTCGGCAAACGACGGAGAACCTCCAGCGGGACTTCACGATCAACTTCGAAACCGAGAACGGCGCAGATTTCCTCCAAATCCGAAGTCTGATGATGTTCCTCGCGCGGCGCCGTCGCGAAGACGAAAGTCTTGCGAACGCCTGAGTCGAGTTCGATGCGATCGTCGTCGGCGGCGAGGCTACCCCCCAAGATCTGATGGCCGCTCTCCGAATGGGGGGCCATGGGGACGACCGTGCAATCGCCGATCACCTTGGTCTGGCATGCGAGGCGGAACCGCTCCTGCAAGGCTTCGGCGCCGAGCTGAACCATGTCCTGCACGGTCGGAGGGGGCAATTCGCCCTTGAGCACCTTGACCCGACAACTGCGGCAGCGACCGCGTGCGCCGCATGTCGCGGCAATCTCGACTTGCGCCTGAAAGGCGCCGTCGAGAATCGAGCCGCCGCGCGGAATCGCGACAGTCCGCGGGTCGGCGGAAGAATCCGCCTGCGCGAACGTGATCGTGGCTTCGTCGATCATGCAGCGCCGTTCATGCCCATGCTTCGCGTGGCTCGCCGACCAACTGGCGAGCGAGCTTCACGGCCTCGATTGCGTCCTTGCCCCAACCGTCGGCGCCGCATTCGTTCGCCCATTCCTGCGATGTCGGCGCGCCGCCGACCAAGATCTTCACCTTCTCCCGATGGCCGGCTTTGCGGAATTCTTCTATCGTGACCTTCTGATAGTAGACGGTCGTCGACAATAAAGCCGAAAAGCCGACCAGGTCAGCCTTGTTGGTCTTGGCGGTCTCGATGAATCTGTCCGGATGCACGTCGGTTCCGAGATTGATCACGTTGAACCCGGCGTTCTCCAGCATGATGGTCACGATCGATTGGCCGATGTCGTGCATGTCGCCGAGGACTGTCCCAATCACGAAAGTTCCGATCGGCTTCTCCGCCCTGGCGGCGAGCAACGGGCGAATAAGGGCGAGCCCCGTCTTCATCGCGCGCGCTGTGATGAGCATTTCGGGAATAAAGATGATTTGCTCGCTGAACCGGTCGCCCTGTAGCGTGAAGCCGGGAAACAATCCGTCATCCAAGATGACGCGCGGGTCGATGTTGGCGTCGATCGCCTCCTGCACTCTTTTGCCGGCGTATTTGTGATCGCCCTCCTCGACAGCCTTCCAAAGCGAGGCCCATTCCCAGTCGGACACGGCGCGCTGCTCCCAGCCTTCTGGGATTTTCATCTCCGGCTCAGCCATAGTCACGTTCTCCCGGATCTAGCGCGCTCAGTCGAGGGGATATTTGCCGTAGACGCCGTACTCTTTCTGCGCCTGCAGCATCGCGAAGATGTTTTGGATAGGGACGTCGGCAAGGATGTAGTGGGACGGCGAGAATATGTAGCCGCCGCCGACGGCCAGGTTCTTCATGACGTTGAGGACGCCTTCGCGAACCGCCTCAACTTGTCCGCGCGGCAAAAGCCGCTGGACGTCGAAGCCGCCGACCAGGGCGATATCGCCGCCATATTTCTTTTTAATGCCTGCCTGGTCCTTGTTGCCGCCGGTCGGCTGCATCAGGCCGGAGAGATCGACGCCGAGCTCGATCTCGTCGGGAATGATCGGCGAATAGTCGCCGCAACTGTGCAGCTTGAGGAAGATGTCGGGGTTTTCTTTCCGGAACTCGCTAAACATGTGCTTAAAGCGAGGCTTCGCCAATTCCCGCCAGGCTTCTGGGGCCAGCATCATCGATTGTTGGGCGCCGACGTCGTCGCCGACGCGGATCATGTCAGCGCCGAGCTTGATCGCATTCCGACCGAGGGCGGTGTAGTATTCCGTCAGTCCATCCAGAACTTCTTTGATCATCTCCGGCTGATCGTAAAGATATAAAAAGAAGTTCTGCGTTCCCACGAGGTGCGCATATGCCGCTTCGATGAGGGTCGACGACATATCGACTATGATGAAATAGTCCTTCTTATATTTTTCGACGATCTCCTTGATTGGACTGAGGATGGCCATATCGTCGGGATCCGGCCACTTATAGTCTTTGAGCGACTCGGGCGTTGTGATGGGGTGGACTTTAGGAAAATTCTCCGGAACCACTTTAGCCGGCCCCCAGAACTCCTGGGTCTTCGCGAATTCTTTCTCTTCCTCCTCGGTTCGCCCCTGCAGACCGCTTTTGCCGTAGCCGACGCCGAAATGATTGAACCAAGTCTCGCCGATCTTGATCGGACGATGGGAGAAATCGGCATTGATGCCGATCTGATAGATGATCGCGTCGTTGCCGAGCTTGAGTTCCAACTCGGGATTGTGCTTGCGGCCGGTGGCCGCGTTGGTCACCCCGAATACCCGGGCAATTTTCTCTTTCGCCTCGTGTTTCATCCGATAGAGCACCGGCACGCGGTCGACCGGCTCGTGGCGGAGCACGCGGATGAACCGCTCTCTGGGCAGATAATCGCTCATTGGGTCCTCCACGATCGTATATTCTTCATATATTATAGTCGCGCGTTCCGGCGGAGTCCAGACGAGAAACGCCGAAAAGCCCGGAGCGCGACATTTTCGGAAGCATGGCGCAACTGTCGAGCAGCCGAACGGGAAGGCGCGACGGATCAAATAGGGAAAAGAGCGGGATTTGATCCTCCAGGCGCCAGCGGACCTCGCGCCCCTCCACCTGATAGGCATAGCCGGGACCCATGCGCGAAGAGAGGCGGAATCCCGAAGGCCGCGCCCAGCGATGCAGCGCGCCGACGAAGCTCCTTGTCGTCTGCTCGATACTCAGCCAGCCTGCCGTTTCGAGGAACAGCGCTTCCAGCAGATCATAACGATCCATCAGCTCGATTGCCGCGGCGTCCAGCGCCTGGCCGAGGGTCAGCACAAAGACGATGATCTCCTGAGCGTCGCCAAGCACCTTAGGAAAAGCGGCGCAGGAGAACCTGCCGCCTTGGCTCAGAACAATTTGATCATCGTTCATCCGTTCAATGGGCGCTCGGCGATAGTGAATGGAAGGCGCAACGAGTTCGCTCGCTAGATTTGCGCAGTTTTCCGCGGCTTTTCTGATCGCCGGGCGGACGGCGGCGATATTGCGATACCCTTGCATGCGCAGCATGCTGTCAGGCGAAATGTGAGGCGCCGGAGGACGAAAAACGCCGCAGTCCGGCAAATCGTCAGGCAGACCAGCAACGTTACATTCGGGCCGCTTCATGTAAGAACCGCCCAACTCTATCGAAGACGTACCGCAACAGTCGCGCGCCTCAGCAACCCGCAAGCGCGGTTGCGCGGATCTCCTCGTAGCGCGCTTCGATCTCCTCGGCCGCGGCGGCCGCCGCGACGCTGGCTGAGCCCTCCCGCACTTCGGGTTTGCCCTTGCTCCACTGTTCCAGATAGGCGTCGCTGCCTCCGAGCTTTTTCTTCATGGCGATCAGATCAATGAGTTCTTGAAACCGCTGGCTCAATTGTAGCTTTTGAGACTTGCCGCCATCGGTCGCCTCCACCAGCGAGGGGATGTTCTGCCAATACAAGATGGTGACCTTGGCCATGCCGTTTCCCCCTTTCTGTCTAGGCAACGCCTTTGATCCGGCTTTGCTTGCGCCATGGGACTTTAATATATTATAGGTATACTAAAGGCCTCGCAAGAGCCCCAAGACAGGAGCATGCACGACGCCGGCCAACAGCTGGTCTTGAAGCCGACCCGGCGTGAGCAGACGAGGTTGACGATCGCTTATGTCGCTCTCCTGGAAGGCGCGACAGAAGCGACAAACATTTGACGGAGGAGGCAATGGCCGCAAGTTACAAGCGATTTCCAATTCCGGAATTCGACCATGTCGCGCTCAAGGATATCTCTTGGGCGCCGCCGAAGTTCCTCGATCCGGCCGAGGTTCAGCGTCTAATCTCCAGCCGTCTTAAAGGCGATCTTAGCTCCCTCGGCGCCTATCCGGTCACGCCGAGCGACGCGCTTTGCGAGAGCCTTCGCCTGCATGGCGACCACCGCCACGCGGTGCTGTGCATCTTGCCCGATCGCTCAACTGTGATGGGCCGCTCGAACGCTTGGTCCATCCAACAGGCGTGGATCCTCTCCTCTCTCGAGGCCCAGAGTCTCAATGTCATCGCGCAATGGAAGACCCCGCGGCCAATGAATACGCGGCTTGGTCCTGAAAATGGAATCGAACTGTCGGCGCAGGCCGTCTACGTGCTGACCGGCCATCGCTATGGCGATCATTGGATTGGCAATCGGTCGATCATCCAGCCCGAATGGAGAAAGGAAGGGGCGAGCGGCGGCTTCGCCATCGTTTCGGCGTCGTTGGACGAAGTTAACAATTTCCATGATTGCAACCTCTACTTCTCTTGGTGAGCGCACGTAACGCATGACTGAGAGCTTGCACTGGACTCTGATCGCGACGCCTAACGAGATTCCCGAAGGCGGCCTTAAGGCCTGTGAGTTGGCCGGGCGCAGTATTGTCCTCAGCCGATGCGGCGGCCGCTACGGCGCGATCGATGGTCGCTGTCCGCATATGGGCGGGCCGCTCGGCGACGGAGACATTTTAGACGGCCTGCTCGTTTGCCCATGGCATGGAAGGGAGTACGACCCGTTTTCCGGAGAGTGCAGCCTCGGCGAGCGCGTCGAGGCGTTTCCGGTCGCGCTGCGGGAGGATGGGGTCTATGTCGGATTGCCAAATGCTCCGTCCGGCGGAACTTGAGACCTATGTTTTTTTGCGGTGGGCCCATGCCAAGGAACATGGGACGGGGCAATCTTAAAGTCCGTGAGACAATACGGCCTCCAAGGCGATTAATTGCCGAGGTCATGCCTCCGCCTCACATGGCCATGCGCCACGACATAGGTACAAGACTTCAAGACGGCGACTTCCATGATAATTTTCGGCGCCTGAAAGTTCAGGGTCGGAGATTTGGCGATGGTGGGTGCTGCTCGCTCGATCGGAGTTTCGGACGACCGAAAGGACATCGCCGAATTCCTCTCCGGGTTTTCGATCGAGGTGACGCCCAGAGCCGCGGCCAAGATCGAAGACTTTCGCGCGGTTTTGAGACCGGGCGCAAACGTATACATCACCTTCCTGACGGGTTCGGACTTTAGCGACACGATCGCTCTTGCCGAGCGACTGAGACGAGAAGGATTCAATCCCGTTCCGCATTTCGCCGCCAGAAGCCTGCCCGGTCGGGCCTTCGTCGAAGACGCTCTGAGGAAGCTCAAGGATCGCGCCGACATCGCGCAGGCGCTGCTGATCGGCGGGGGTGGGCCGCAGATCGGCGACTTTGCGGACACGATGCAACTGTTGGGGACCGGCCTCTTCGATCGGTTCGGGATAACGCGGATCGGCGTCGCCGGTCACCCGGAAGGATCGCCAGACATTTCGGACGCGGCGATCCGGTCGGCGCTCGCCTGGAAGAACGACTTCGCCAAACGCAGCGACGCTCAATTCTATATTGTCACCCAGTTCTGCTTCGAGGCTGAGCCGATCATCGCTTGGGACAAGCGAATTCAAGGCGAGGGAAACCGCCTGCCGATCCACATCGGAATCCCCGGCTTGGCCACGATCAAAACTCTGGCGGCGCACGCGAGGGCTTGCGGCGTCGGCCCGTCGGCGCGTTTCATAGTGAAGCAGGCTCTCAACATCGCCAAACTGCTCACCGTGTCGGCGCCCACTAAGCTCGTCGCCGATCTCGCCCAATATCGCGCGACCGATCCGGAATGCGGCATCAGCAACGTTCACTTCTTCCCGCTCGGCGGCATTCGAAAGACGGCGGAGTGGGCTTACGCCGCTATCGACGGGGGCGTGAAGGACGAGCCGACTGGCGGCTCTCGCTCACGTGTCGATCGGCGCGAAATCGCCGCAGCGGCGCAATAGTCGCGTCGTGGCGCCAGCCAGCAGTCGCCTTTGGATGAACATTCCTTTCAACTCAGCGTCTGGCGCGGTGGCCGAGCTCGGGCCCAGTCTCGAAGACGATCAGCCGTTCCGGGCCGAAGATAATGTCAGCCGCAAGCGCGACAATGCGCCAACTACGACAGGCGCTCGCAATATTCTGACGCTCTCGTGCCCGAACCGCCCAGGCATTGTCGCGAAGGTCGCGACGACCCTATACGAGAGCGGGGCCAACATTCTCGACGCGCAGCAATTCGACGATACGGAGACTGGAAATTTCTTCATGCGCGTCGTGTTCGACGCAGCCAAAGCCCCTATCGACATTGCTAAGCTGCGCGCACGGTTCGAAGAGATCGCCGCGATGTTCGCAATGGAATGGTCCTTGCGCTCGAGCCAAGACTTAAAGCGGGTGTTGCTTCTCGTCTCGCGCTTCGATCATTGCCTCGCCGACATTCTCTATCGCTGGCGTAGCGGCGAATTGCCCATGGAGATCGTCGGAATCGGCGCCAATTACCCTCGCGAGACCTACGCGCATATCGATTTCGGGGATATCCCCTTCCACTTCCTGCCGGTGACCCGAGAAACCAAGCTCGAGCAGGAAGCTCAAGTCTGGGATGTGGCGCGCAACTCGAAATGCGATCTCATCGTCTTGGCGCGCTACATGCAAATCTTGTCCGACGGCCTCGCCGCCAAACTGCAGAGGCGCTGCATCAATATTCACCACTCGTTCTTACCGGGCTTCAAGGGCGCGAGGCCCTATCATCAGGCGCATGCGCGCGGCGTCAAGCTGATCGGCGCTACGGCTCATTTTGTGACCACGGACCTCGACGAGGGACCGATCATCGCGCAAGACGTTGAGACGATCTCTCATCGCGATACGCCCGATGACCTCGTCCGCAAAGGGCGCGATATCGAACGCCGCGTGTTGGCGCGCGCGCTCGCCAACTGCCTGCAAGATCGGGTGCTGCTCAATCGCAACAAGACGGTGGTTTTTTCCGCCTGAGCGCAGATCGAACGTACAACTGGTCTCAGGAAGTTTCGCTCGGCGGCCGCCAAGGAACGAGAGAATTTCGCCAGATATAGTCATCGGGCATAAACCGCGCCTCCTCAAGCTCGGTCACCGTCCGATCAACGAGCCTCTTTATGAAATCTTGACAAAGGAATGCAAAGCGCCGCGCAGTCGCGGAATCGCAGAAATAGTAATCTCCATCGATGCATCCGCGCTCCCGATGGCTTGCGGCGAGCTGGGCTGAGACGTCGAGCTTTGTCGCGGGCATGTCAATCCCGAAAGTGTCTTGAACCGGCGCCACCTCGCAAACGAGATTGTGGCGCACGTTGACGACGAAAGCGCGCTGCTCGCTCATAGAAACGCTTCCGCTCGGTTGTTGCCGGTACAATTCCCGAAGCAGTAGGGCTTGTTGTCCGAGCGCTTGCACCCGCACATGAAAAACGCTCCCGTGATGGGAGCGACAAACTCAATGGGATCAAACCTTGTGCCCACGTGCGAGCCGTCGCACCAAGGTTGCGTCTTGCTCAGGCCGCAGCTGCACCATCGATAGAGCCTACCTTCCTCGACGGCCGCCTCGTAAGGTCCGTTCCGCGGCGAAACAGGCAAACGCATCGCGAAGTTCCTATCCAGTCGGTCGGCTGGGCAAGGTCACGATACGAGCCAGGTGGTCGAAGCGGTCGGAAGCATGCGGGATATTGATCGCCGAAACGAAGTAATCTTGGAAATTTGGCGCGATCGCAGTCTCGACTTTTTCGACCCGTCGGACGACCGATTCGATTTCGCGGCGAGCGCTCCGGCTGACAAGCGCGATTCGAGCTCCAGCGCCCGCCGCGTTTCCGGCCGAACTCACGCGCGACAGATCGCAATCGGGGATCATGCCGATCGTCATTGCGTATTTGACGTCGATGTAGCTGCCAAAAGCGCCGGCGAGGTAAATGCGATCAACGGTCTTGACGCCCATCGCGTCCATCAGCAGC
>Ga0070733_10002181_pt1 | contig 14179 bp, 11 predicted proteins | sample Coa_R1_9_FD_66450 | JGI IMG/M metagenome (GOLD analysis project Ga0070733, IMG submission 66450) | Surface soil microbial communities from Centralia Pennsylvania, which are recovering from an underground coalmine fire - Coalmine... | ecosystem: Environmental > Terrestrial > Soil > Unclassified ... | reverse complement strand
CTCTTCTGGGTCGAAACGCCGAGCAATCCGCTGCTGAACATCGTCGACATCGCGGCGGTCGCATCGTTGCGTCGCGGCGACCAGATCGTGGTGGTCGACAATACTTTTGCGACCCCGTACTTCCAGCAACCCCTCGCGCTCGGAGCGCAGATCGCCGTCCATTCAACGACCAAGTATATCGGCGGCCACAGCGACGTCGTCGGCGGCGTGGCGATCACCGACGACGGCGACCTCTACGAGCGGATCAAGTTCGCGCAGAACGCGGCGGGCGGAGTTCCGGGGCCGCACGACGCGTGGCTGACGATGCGCGGCGCAAAGACGCTGGCGGTCCGCATGCGCGAGCACGCGCGGAACGCCCAAACGGTTGCCGAGTTCCTCGAGTCGCGCGACGACGTCGCGCGTGTCTACTATCCCGGCTTGCCGTCGCATCCGCAGCACGACCTCGCACGCCGCCAGATGAGCGGCTTCGGCGGAATGCTCTCTTTCGTCTTGGAAGGCTCGGTCGCACGCGCGCTGGATTTTGCGAGCCGCCTAACCTATTTCAGCCTTGCGGAAAGCCTCGGCGGCGTCGAATCGCTCATCTCGCATCCGGCGCGCATGACGCACGGCTCCATTCCAAAGGAAGAGCGCGAACGCCGCGGCATTACCGACGCGCTCCTGCGCCTCTCAGTGGGAATCGAAGATGTCGAGGATCTGATCGGGGATCTTCGCGAAACGCTCGACGCTACGGCTGATAGAGCGGATAGCGAACGGCCGTTGCTTGCTTGAGGACGGCGCGCGCCTCTTCGGCGCTCCCATCGCCCATCCGCGTCGTCTCCGCGAGCACGATTCCGCGCTGGCCGTCCGCCCAAACGACGGCATACTCTTTTTTTGCGTCGAAGCCGCTGCCGTAAGCAACCTCGACGAAAGTCGCCGGCATGCCGTTGAGCAGCGTCATCGGCGTTTTATTGCGAATCAGCGTGCCCTCTTGCGCGCCGTGCGTCTGGCTTTCAAACTGCCCCTCCCACTGCGACGGTTCGGCGTTGTAAGCTTCCATCGAAAGCGTAATCGTCCGAGCGTTTTCCTTGCCTTGATAGAGAATCCACAGCGCAACCGGTTGCAGGTCGTCACCGAGCTGGCTTAAAGGAATCTCCTGGCGATTCACCAGAACGGCATCGGCGGGTGCCGTGAAGTTCATCGCCGCATCGCTATAGGTATGCGGGTCTGGAGTAGGGGTCGGAGGCGGCGGAACCTGCGCGACGACGCGCCCGAAGCTTTCCATAGACAGCAGTACCACGGACAGCAGCAGAACGAAGAAAAATCCGAATCGTTTCATTCCTGATCCAACACGGCGGCAAGCGCCGGGAGCGAAGTTTCGTGCCGGTAACCGGTGTTGCGGTGATCGTCGTCAAATTCCTCGTGGCGCACGTCTAGCCCGAGGCCGCGAATCCGCTCCGTAACGACCCGCGCGCCGATATCGAGATTATACTCGTCGCGCCGTCCGCAGTCGAGATAGCGAAGCCGCAGCCGTGCCAGCGCATCGCGACGATGAACTACCCGCTCCGCCGGATCGAAAGCAAGCCAGCGGGAAAACACGTCTTCCCGCAGCTCGCCCGTGCGGCGGTCAAACGGCAGCTCGAGGTCGTAGGCGGCGGCGCTCCGCGGCGAATAGGCAGCCGCGTAGGCCAGCATCTCCATCGTCGTATAATCGGCCGCGGCGCGCTTGGGCTTGCGTTCGAATGCGTCGACGTACGCGGCAATGTCGAAATCGTGCGCTTCAAGCGTCCGGTGCACCGTCGCAAACGCCGGAATATGCGCGTAACGAAAGTACGAGTCGCCGCTATGCGACGCGAAGGCAGCAAAGATGCCGGGATGCTCGAGCACGAGATGCATCGCGCCAAAGCCGCCCGAGGACTTGCCCAAGACCGCCCGCCCGCCTTCGGATCCAATCGTTCGATAGTTGCGGTCGACGTGGCCGACGACGTCGCGCACCGTGTACGTCGCGTAAGCGCCATTATGAATCGAGTCGACGTACTGTGAACCGCCCAACTTGGTGAACCCATCGACGAGCACCAGCACGACCGGCGGCATCCGTTGCGCAGCGATGAGCCGGTCCGCCCATTGCACGACGTTGGTCTCCCACGGGCGCGACGACGCCATCGCGGCAACATCGCCGGTGTAGCCATGCAATACGTAGAGGGCCGCGTACCCGCGCGAACCGCTGGGATCGTATCCCGGCGGGACGTAAACGCCCACCGGCCGCGTTGCCGGATCGCCAAGTGGATTGCCCGCGAGCGCTTTGCTGCGCACCAGATCGACGTGCAGCGTTCCCTCCAATCCGAGTAACCGCGAAAGTGCAGAGCCCTCGTGCATTGAATTCTCTTTCGTCGCACGAAGAGCCCGCGCCTAGCGCCGCGAAGCTCACGTCTCGTGAAGCGTGCCATCGATCTGCGGGGCGCCGTATCGATCAACGTCATTACGATGATCGGCATCGGTCCGCTGGTGACGATTCCGCTCGTCATCGCCGCGCTGGGCGGTCCGCTTGCGCTGGTCGGCTGGATCGCCGGTGCGATCGTGGCCCTCTGCGACGGCATGGTGTGGGCGGAACTCTCGTCACAGTTTCCCGGATCCGGAGGAACCTACGTCTATCTTCGCAACGTTTTCGGCGCCGAAAGCCTCGGAAGGGCGCTCGCCTTCCTCTTCAACTGGCAGTTCCTCCTGTATGCACCATGTCTCTTGGCCAGCGGTTATATCGGCTTCGCGAACTACGCGGCCTATCTGTATCCTCCGCTTGCAAACGGCGCCCCGCACGATCTTGTCGCCGTCGCAATCGGCGGCGTTACCATGCTCTTGCTCTACCGGCGCACGTCGCAGGTATCGGCTTTGAGCGCACTGCTTGCGGTAGCGGCGACGGCAACCGTCGCACTGGTCGCACTCGCGGGCCTTTCACACGCCGACTTCACGCGCGCCTTTCACCTCAGTCAACCGATTCGGTTTGGCGCCGGGCTGCTTGCGGGGTTCGGCACGGCCCTCTATATTACGCTCTACGACTACGTGGGTTATGCCGACGTGGCGCTGCTCGGCGACGAGGTGATCCGGCCGCGACGGACGATTCCGCTTTCGATTCTGCTCTCGGTGTTGCTGGTTGCAATCCTCTACGTGCTCTTGCAGATCGGCGTGCTCGGAGTCGTGCCGTGGCAATCGCTGCTCGATTCACACGGCCAACCGACGGCCCAGGCGCAATATGTCGGGGCCTTCGTGGTCGAGCACACCTGGGGCCGCTTCGCCGCGCTTGCGGTCACGCTGCTCGTTCTGGTGACGGCATTTGCCTCACTGTACGGGAATCTGCTGGGATTCTCGCGCATCTCGTTTGCTGCAGCGCGAGACGGCGCGTTCTTACCGGCCTTTGCGAAACTTCACCCGCGAAAAGAGATTCCTCACGTGGCGCTTCTGGCCGTTGGCGGTCTGTCGCTGATCGCTAGCTTCTTCACGCTCGATCAAGTGATCGCGTTCTTGACCGCCGGCATCGTGCTCATTCAGGGAGTCGCGCAGGTTTTCGCGCTCTTCCTGTTGCGATGGCGCAAGATACGGGCACCATTCAGAATGCCGCTCTACCCGCTTCCCGCGATCGTGGCGCTTGCCGGATGGTCGCTGGCATTTGCCAGCTCCGGGACCATCGCAATCGCGCTCGGCCTGGGCTGGCTTGGAGTTGGCGCGGTCGTTTTTCTCGTCGCGGCACGCAAAGAGCGCTGGTGGCCCTTCCTTGCGCTGCTCTTGATCTCGCTCGTTTTTCCGGCGCCGGCTCCCGCGGCGAGTTCCGCTTCGACTTGGTCGACCTGGAACACGTCGCGCGTGACGTCGGAGCGCGGCTATCCGGTCTTTGCCGTCGACGGAAAACCATTTTTCGTGTACGGTGCAGCGTTCTTTTACGAGCGCATCCCGCGCGACCGCTGGCGCACGACGCTCGCGGCATACAAGAGCCTCGGCATCAACACGATCGACCTCTATCTCATCTGGAACTGGCACGAGCCGGCCGAGGGCGTCCGCGACTTCACGGGCGCGACCGATCCTCGCCGGGATGTTCTCGGCCTCTTGAAGCTGACGCACGAGTTCGGCTTCAAGCTGATTCTCCGGCCCGGTCCCGTGATTCGCAACGAATGGCGTAACGGCGGGTATCCGGCGTGGCTGCTGCAGCATCCGCAATATAACATGCCGCTGTACGATATTCTGGAGGGGCGCTACCCCGCCACCGCCACACTGCAAAATTCCCACGCCGACGCGGCCGCCGCGGAGTGGCTGGCCAATGCCCAGCATTTGGGTTCTGCCGGCGAATGGCTTACCGACGTACTGCGGTGCGTCGAGCCCTACTCGCGCGACGTGATTGCGATTGCCCTGGACGACGATCAAGGCGCCTACCTCGACAACGACACCTGGCCGGCACCGCACTGGCATGCCTACGTCGACTGGCTGCGTGGAACGGTGGCGTCGGTCGTCGGATCGCGCGTACCGCTCTTCATCAATACCTACGAGATGAAAGTCCCGAGCGCTTCGCCGGCGTGGGCCTGGGGCAACTGGTATCAAAGCGACGCGTATCGCATCGGCGAGCATGACCTCTCGGATCTCGATTTTGCGACCGGCTTGCTGCAGACGCAATCGCCTTTTCCAGTGATGCAGTCCGAGTTTCAAGCGGGCTGGCTGCAGGGCGCCGACGAGGGAGCTCCCCGACCGAGCGATCCGACGAACACGGCGATCGCGCTGGCCGAGCTGCTGCGTGACGGCGCGCACGGCATCGTCAACTTTCCGGTGCAGGATACGGTGGCGCCGCACGGCTGGGAGGCGCCCTGGGCGAACTGGTCCTACGCGTGGGATGCCGCGCTCACCGTGGATTTACGCGCTTCACCGCGCTACGCGCCGACGCGCGCCATCGGCGACCTCATCCGCCGGTACGGTGCTGCGCTTGCGAAAACGCACGTTGCAGCGGATGCGTCGATCATTTGGCCGCCAAGCATGTTCGTGCCGGGAAGCTTGAGCAATGCTGATTTCACCGCATTCGCCGACGCGACGATCGCGATGCAGCGTGACTGCAACGCCCGCGGACTAACGAGCACGCTCGTCGACCTCCGCACGCTTTCGAGCACGGGCCCACTTCTTCTGCCGGTCTTGCCTTCGACGCCGGTCGTGGGACGCGTCGAGCCGTGGGCCGTGTCACGCCTGCAGAGACTGCGGCAAGCGGGACGACTGCTTGCGGATCCGTCGGCGGTCCGGGTTATCGCCGGCGGACGGCGGCCTCCCTGGACGACGCTGCTGCTCGGCGATTCGGGCGGTTATGGTTTTCTCGTCGCGGTCAATCCGGGCGGTGCGGCGCGGCGGGTCGGCCGCATTGCGGTTTTGCTACGCGGCCGCGCGGCAGCGATTGCGCCATTCACGATTGCCGCCCGCAGCGTCCGCGTGATTCCCGTGGGCATTTCGGCACCGGCGGTGGCGGGGGAGCCGGTACCGCGATTGGGAAGTCCGCCACCGTTTAGCGATCCCGACGGCACGTCGATCGGCAACGCGCGGCTGCGAGTCGTCTTTGCTCCCTTTGCCGGCGCTCGGATTGCGGAGCTTGGCAACGGAAAGGCAAATGCGGCAACGAGCATCGGGCTTTTGAGAGATGCGGTCGATCCAGAGCCGCGCGCGTCGTCGCGCGACTACATCGCGGCGTACACGCACCCAGTCGCAGCGGGCACCTTTAACCGCCCGTACGCCTGTACTAGAAACGACGTGCTGACCACCTCGCGGATCGCCTGCTCGTACGACGCTCCCGACCTGCCGCAAGGCGGCGCGATCTTCACGCGCACGCTGACGCTCGGCGGCACCAGCGACGAGTTGGTTGTTGACGAGACCTTTGCGCCGCACGACGCGCACTCCCCGGCGAGGCTCGAGAGCATCTCTGGCTTCGCGTTTGCCTTGGGCGACGCGCTTCTGAAGGCGCCCGACGGGGACGCGCTTGGAGTTCTCCACGGCCGACAGCTAACGGCGCTGCGCTGGCGTCGTGGAGACGTAGCGCGGGTGGATATGCGGACGACGCGCGGCGCAGAGCTCGTGACCCTGATCTTTGCGCGCCGGTCGGTCGAGATGCGCCTTGGGGTCCAACCCGCTCAAAATGCCGCCGAGGCTCAGCGCCTGCTCGACGCGAAACAGCGGTAGCTTCCGGGGAAGTGGCGGAATGGCAGACGCAGCCGCCTCAAAAGCGGCCGAGGCAACTCATGTGGGTTCGACTCCCACCTTCCCCACCAGATTTGAGGGATAGGGGATACCGTGCGGAAGTCTGCGCCCCCCTCTCCGCCTAACGCGTTAAGCGTGAGGTGGTCAGCGCTGCGCTCCGCGATCGCGAAGCCGTGCCGAGGGGCAGAGGCGCGGGAGGTAAGGCTCAGCGACTAAACGCCATTGCGGCAGGCGTGTCGATTCCGTCACTTATCGTTTCAGAGTTCGAACCCGACCCGGGGGCGTAAACGGTAATCGTGTTATTTCCATAGTTGGAAACGTAGAGAGTGCCCGCCGCATCAAAGGTGAGCCAGTACGGGTTGCTAATTCCATCGGTAACCTCACCCCGATATGCCATGCGTGGGCCGCCGTAGATCGTGATCGTGTTTGCTGGTTGATTTACAACGTAGAGACTACCTGCGCGGTCAAAAGCCATCCTAGTCGGTCCCTTGATTCCGCGGGAGATGATCCGCTTTACGGTCGAGCTATCGGCGGCAAAGATAACAACGTCTTGGCCACTCCAGTTCAAGACATAAAGGTTCTGTTGTTTATCGAACAGCAGCCTGTTTGGGCCATCGAGATTGCTCGTCAACGTTCGCAGAATGTAGCCGCTGCCGGGGGCATAGACCGTGACCGTGCTGTAGGGATAACTTGCGTTGCCCACATACAGGTTGCCGGAATCATCTAAGGCTAGCGACGTTGGCGTATCGATGCCATCGGAGATCGTCCGTTCGGGTGCGCTACCGCCAGAAGCATAGACAGAGACGGTGGATCCGCCTTCATTCGCAACGTAGAGATTATCGCTGGCGTCGAGCGCCAAAGCACGCGGGCCGTCCAGGCCGTCCGAAATCGTCCGCTCGGGATTCACACTTCCCTTGGCATAAACCGTAACTGTGTTTGCCTCATAGTTCGCAGAGTAGAGGTTACCGGATTTGTCGAGCAACAGATATGAGAAGTTTCCGAATTCCACTCCGTTTGAGATAGTTTGCGCCGACTTTTCTCGACGGCCGCGATAAACTGTTACCGTGTTGTTCCCACGATTCGCGACATAAAGCTCGGGCCTGACCCGATCGGGTGTCCCTCTTCCTAGCGGCATCGCGCCCGGCGCGCCGATCGGCGGCTGCGATCCGCCGCAGCCTGCGATCAGTGCGACCGCTACGCAAGTGGTTAGAGGTGATCTGTTCTGCTTCACGGCGACGAGAAGGCCGTTCCGCCGTTGTTCGTGCCTCCCGACTCGGTCGTTCCGTAGAGCGTGCCCTTGACATGGATGAGACCCGCATCCGGGTATTTGCCGTCTGGCCCGAGGAAACTGAGGAGCACCGTCTCCTTGCCGGAGCTTGTAATCGCAAAGACCGTTCCGCCGTCGTACGCGCCTCCGAGCTTGGTCGTTCCGTAAAGCGTGCCGTTGACTTCAATAAGGCCCGCTTCCGGGGATTCGCCGTCTCCCGAGCCACCAAAACTGTGGAGCACGGTTTCCTTACCGGGTGGCTTCAGCGCGAAGACCGTACCGTCGCCGTTCGCGCCTCCGCCATTCGTCGTTCCGTAAAGCGTGCCGTTGACTTCAATAAGGCCCGCTTCCGGGGATTCGCCGTCTCCGGAGCTGTTGCCGAAGCTATAGAGTACCGTTTCCTTACCGGATGGCGTAACCGAGAAGACCGTGCCGGCGTCGTTTGCGCCCCCGCTGTGGGTCGTGCCGTAAAGCCTGCCCGTGGCGTTGAGAAGGCCTGCATACGGGAAGGCACCGTCCTTCGGCGCGCCTTTGAAGCTGTGGAGTATCCCGTCTCCGTGCCCGGAGGGCGTCATCGAGAAGACGGTTCCGCATCCAGAGTCGTAGTAGCTGTAGGCGGTCCAGTAGCACGAACCCGAACCCCCCACCACGGTCGTGCCGTAGAGTGTGTTCTTTACTTTGACGAGGCCCGCAAGCGGGGATTCGCCGTCTGGTTTGCCGCCGAAGCTGTAGAGCACGGTTTCCTTGCCGGACGTGGTGATCGAGAAGACCGTCCCCGCGCCGGTCGCGCCATTTTGGGCGGTCGTGCCGTAAAGCGTGCCGTTTACGTTGACGAGGCCCGCTTCCGGGTCTCCGCCGTCGTCCGCGCCAAAGCTGTGGAGTACCGTCTCGCTGCCGGACAGCGTGATTGAGTAGACCGTTCCCTCGCCGTTGTAGCCCCCGTCCGCAGTCGTGCCGTAAAGCGTGCCGTTGACGTTGAGGAGGCCCGCTTGCGCGTGTGAGCCGTCTCCCGAGCCGCCGAAGTTGTGGAGCACGCTGTACGCCGGCCGCACGCGCCTTCGCTCCGCCCTGGTTTGCGGCATCGCGCCCTGCGCGTCGATCGGCGGCTGCGATCCGCCGCAGCCGGCGAGCATTGCAGCCGCGCAAGCGCCGAGCGCATAGCGGCTGATGTGTGAAATCCTCATATGCTCTGCCTGCTGAAGCGCGAACGCTTCGGCGGCCTGGCATGTTCGATGCCAGCGCCCGGCTCGCCCGCACTGTACCGAGCCAGGCGCGTGCGATGCTTTGGATGTTTAGCTTGCGTAACTAACTGTGACCCCAAAGGGCTCGTCAATTCCATCCGTGATTGTCGCAGTCGGTTCTCCTCCGGATGGATAGTCCCAATACTGCACCGAGCCGTTCGGCCCTCCCTCGTAATCATCTGCGCCAATGAATTGTTGGGAACCAGAAGCGGTTGGTTTTGTAACGAAGAACGCGCTGCCGTCGCCATAATCGTCGAGCCCGATGTAGTCGAGCAGCTTCCCGTGAAGGTCGCGCCCAACGTGCCAAACGTCGAGGTTCACAAGCCATGTTTTTCCAACCCACTGACTCCACACGGCTGCCGGACAATTGTTCTTGTTGCAGCCGTCAAGACGAACGGCCGACAGTGACGAAGCGTTGCGAGGGAGCTCTGCGAATCTGGGAACCATATATGAAGCGCTGTCGTACGTCCAGCCGTTTATCCACAGATTGCCCTTTTCATCGTACGAAGCCGCCATGAAATTGTCGATACCAGCGTTCGCCCCGGTGTAGTATTTCGGCTTCCCTTTGCCATGAAGAAAAACCGCTAGGTTATAGCGGTTCGTCACCGCCAAATTCCCGGATTTCGGATCGTGCGCGCATGAAAGCGGCACGTTCTGGGAGTCGCTCTTTAAGACGCGTACATGTTTCGTCCCTCCATGTGAGTACTCAATAATGTCTCCAGTGCCCCGATCGGTAACCCAGACGCGCTGGTTTGTAGCGCAAACGCCCCACGGTTCTTTAAAGCCTGTCAACGTTCCGACGAGCTGCTGCGATTCGTAGGAATAGACGGTCACGGTACCTTTATCCGGATTGGAAACGTAAAGGAGGTCTTCCCCCGAAGTGCCGGGCAGCATCCAGGACTTGCCACGATCGGCGTGCGTCGCGATCGCCATGGTTTGCGGCATGGCGCCCGGCACGCCGATCGGCCGCTGCGATCCGCCGCACCCTGCCAGCATTGCCGCGACGACGCAGCAGCTAAGTGCGCAGCGATCTAGTCTCAAGCGCTTCACCTCAGGTGCTCCTTTCCTCGAACGGATCGCCTTGAAGCGCTCGGCGCTCCGACAGTCTTCCGTTTACCCGCCCGCTTCGCGTAACGAGCGCGAGCAGCATAGTTTCTACCGGATCGCAAGTTGGACCGGACCGCCGCCCGCTTCAAACGGCGATCCCTTCACCTGCATCAAGGCGCCATTTCGCTTGATCCTGTAGGCAGAAATAGTACCGAAAGAACTACCCCAGTACGCGTTGGCCACGTAGGCGAATTTGCCCGAGGGATCGATCGCCACTCCGTACGGGTCAGTGCCCGCTGCAAACGGCGACCCCTGCACCTGCGTCAAAACCCCGCTGCTCGGGTTGATGAGGTAAGCGGAAACAGTGTCTGAATGTAAATTGACCACGTAGAGGAACGGGCCTGCCCGATCAATCGCTATTCCGAACGGGCCGGAACCCGCTGCAAACGGTGACCCCTGCACCTGCGTCAAGGCGCCGCTCTCCGCGTCGATCGCGTAGGCGGAAACACTGCCGGAGTCATAGTTGGTCACATAGGCGAATTTGCCCCGCGGATCGACCGTCACTCCCCACGGATAGGAGCCCGCTGCAAACGGCGACCCTGTCACCTGCGTCAACGCGCCGCTTCGCTTCGCGTAGGCGGAAACGCTCGCGCTGCCACCATTGGCTACGTAGGCGAACCTGGCGGTGGGATCAATCGCCACTCCCGCCGGGGTGGCGCCTGTTCCAAACGGCGACCCCTGCACCTGCGTCAAGGCACCGCTTTTCGCGTCGATGGCGTAGGCGGAGACGTTGTCGGAATAAAAGTTGGTCACGTAGGCGAACCTACCCGCAGGACCGATCGTCATTTCCCACGGCTCGATGCCCCCAGATGGGAAAGGCGACCCCTTCAGCTGCGTTAAGACGCCACTGCTGGCGTTGATCGCATAGGCGGAAACGCTGCCGGAAGCACCGGACGTGCCACCATCCGTGACATTCGTTACGTAGGCAAACTTGCCAGTCGGATCGACGGCTATTCCCCACGGTTCGGGACCTGCTGCAAAGGGCGACCCTTGCACCTGCGTCAAGGCCCCGCTTTTCGCGTCGATGGCATAGGCGGAAACGTTGCCGGAACCATCGTTTGTCACGTAGACGTAGTGAACGGCGGTGGCAGGGCGGCTCGCGCTGTGCGCCCGGCTCTTCTGCGTGTAGGTCGTGGAAGGCGGCATTGCGCCCGGCGCGCTGATCGGCGGCTGCGATCCCCCGCATCCTGCCAGCATTGCCACAAGTACGCAACGGCTAACCGCGTAACGGCCAAAACCTAAAACCCCCATTTCCGTGCCTCCTGGAGCCGGAACGCTCCGACGGTTAAGGACGTTCGGCGCCCGGCCTCAGTTTCATCGCATAGGCCAGGATGCCAGGAGCAAAACTGCCTCGGCGCGGCAGTTCCTTACCACCTGGGGAATCGGCGAGGAACTCATCCATACTGTCAGGATCGAGATCGACAGAAAAAAGCCGATGCGCGCGCGCCTCGATAGCTTCTGCCTGTGGGACGTCGGCCTTTCGTTGGGCGCTTCGCTTTACGCAAATATAGTTGTGCCCTTGATCTCCACGAGCGTTACCTGTGACTTGCGACGATATTAGTGCGGGGCGCAGCTGCTGAATATCTGGCGAATCGCCGCCGGTTCTGCGCCAAAATCCACGGAGCAAGCCACCGATAACACGGTACCCTCACGAGGTTGACCCAATGAGTATGATATCTCGTCGCTAGTCTCAATCGTCCCTTCAATCGTAAATTCAATTCTTATGTCCTTACTCTCAGTGTAAGAGGATACAATGTCCGCGAATCGCCCGAGCTGAACCAACCGCCCGTTGAGCGTTATTGGCACGTCCGCCTGTGCGTTCAGGAGGCTTTGAGCTATCAGAAGGATTGATTGGAGACCCTACGATGCAGCGCTTTCCGCGATACAGCTCGCCGCAGTTGTGGCAGCGCCGATCGGGTTGCGCGTCGCTGACGTGTTTGCGGCGACGATCGACTGTAGTGGCGATACGGGCGCGTAGCATGTGCTCGGCGATGCCAGCAAGCCGAAATTTCGCCTTGCGCGCTGCGAGGCCGACGAGCGGGGACAGCTCGCGATCGGCGCTCCCGATCAGATCCACGACGCGCTCGACAATAGGGGGGTTCGCAATCGCTTCGGGCTTCGCCCGGCGCACGAGCCTGATGGATCTCCATCCCCGATTGAGATCGCCGAGAATTCCGACCGATTCGGTGTCCTCGCCGGCGTTACGGCGTTGAATCTGCACTTACATCTTCCGCATTTCGAGCCTGTCAACGAAGGCGCGGACAAATACGACGTGCTGGCGCAGCAACACATTGATCTCAGTGCGCCTCCGCATCCGTTTGTCGCCGCCGGCAACGATCGCTTCAATGCGATTCTTCAGGCCAAGCCCGGCGTGTTCCACGGCCAACTCGTTGTGTGCGATGTGACTATCTGGGCTTCGGTCTTCGGCGGGCTCGAGAATCTCGAGCAGCTATGGCAGAACGTCGTCAAGCGGCCGCGCAGCGGGCCCTAGCCGTCCGGGCTTAGTTTCGTCAGCGTCGTGTCGAGGATGCGCTGAAGCTCGAAGCCAACGCTACGCTCGAGGGCAGGCGCGACAGCGGGCCGGTGCGCGATGAAGGCTTGTAAGGTGTCGCGCGGCCAGCACATCACGCGCGTTGCGGTTCTCGCCGCGACGTCGAGGTCGCCCACCACTTCAGCTTGAAGATCGATACCGCCGACAAACTGCCCCGCGCCGAGTTGCGAGATCGTCGCTCCGTGATAAAGTACGTCGGAATCGCCCCGCAGAATCACCGAGAATTTATAAGCAGTGCGGTCGTGTACGGTTAGAGATGCGTGCGGCGCAATGTCCACCCACGCACCCATTGCATAGAGATCGCGCGCCTCGCGCAACGTTAGCGAGGGGAACGAGAGCTCGCGAAGCCGCGCTTCGTCCGGCGAAAAGTGAACCGGCTGGCGCTCGATAATCAGGCGAACGATCCAATAGCAGTTTATGATGATAAAGACGATGTTCCAGTCGATCGCCGCTCGAAGCGGAACCATCTGCATCGCGTAATAAGGAATCAGCATGGTCGCCGCCAACACGGTGAGTGCCCGCAGCCAGAGCATGTCGCGGACCGTATAGGACGCTAAGTAAATCGCGTTGGCAATGGTTATCCAAACAACGGGGTTCTGCATGCCGCGACTTTCGTCGTTTGCTCCCGGAAAACTAGCCGCCAGCCATGTCGCTAGCACGGCATCGCTCGGCGGCAGGAGGAGTTTGGCCGTGCGAATGGGCGCCGCCCCTCAGAGCTTAATGGGCCAAAGCCGAGACGCCGACTCTTTTTAAAATGCAGGTAAGGTAAAGTGAAAGCCGGCGATGTGTAGCCGCAGCCTGACTCCCTTGCGCAGACCCCCGAGACGGATCGCTCCAAGAGTCATCGCCCTTTCGAGTGACGTAAACGCCATTCATCGTTCAAACGTCACGGATGGCCTAATCGGACATATGTAGCGCCGTTCGTGGCCGTCCTAGCCTTCCACCATCAAGACATCAACAGAATTGGGCAACGCCCGATCATTAACGGACGTTGCAAGCCTCTTAGGGGCTACGAGGTGGGCTGGACTCTGCCTTTTTTGATCGGCGGCGGTCCATATCCCTCGGGCTTCTGATACGGGTTGGAGCTTCTCGGGAACTGATAACCCGCGCTGATCTTATTGAGGTCTTCTTGATTGAGGGTTTTGTTGTTGTCTGTCATGATAGCTCCTTTCGCTAGATGCTCGGTAAATCTCCCTATACATATTCTAGCAGCCGCTGGAGCAGTTATGCGCTATGTTTGTCGCAATCGACGCCCCCAGCATCGCTTTAAGAACGATGTTCTATGTGAGTCGGTGGAGTCGCGCATTAGCGAATCGGTGATAGTGCGCCTATATGGAGCCTCCGTTGAGCAACGCGACCGAAAAAGAGCGTACGACTACGAGCGATATGGAGGCTGCCCGCGAACTTCGGAAGGGCGGGCGCGACGCCGGTTTGGTGCTCGAGGAGCGCGGGAAGATCATTAATCTTGAGCGTAAGGTAACGAAGCTCGAGCGCAGAGTCGCAAAGCGCGAGGGAGCCCCAAAAAAGGGCACGCCAAAAAGGAACACTTAGCGGCGAAGACACGGTGCGGAAAGCCAGTTAATGAGGCTCGTTAGTGGCGCGGTTGCCGCCGCCGTTGCTTCGCTGAAGCGCTTGAGTGTCGTCAACGCGGTAGTATATACGACCTCGGTTGCCATCGGCGATCCAATTGTGGTCTGACGCGAGGCGACCCTCTGTTTCAGTATCGCGTGAGACCACCAGACCGGACTTAATTACTGAGGGCGTGAAAGGTCTCACGCATGCAATCCAAACCCACGGCTCCCGATCCCGAGGTCTCTGCCAAGGCAA
>Ga0070733_10002180_pt1 | contig 14182 bp, 13 predicted proteins | sample Coa_R1_9_FD_66450 | JGI IMG/M metagenome (GOLD analysis project Ga0070733, IMG submission 66450) | Surface soil microbial communities from Centralia Pennsylvania, which are recovering from an underground coalmine fire - Coalmine... | ecosystem: Environmental > Terrestrial > Soil > Unclassified ... | reverse complement strand
AAGCTTTGCTCGAGATAACTGCCGAGCTGCGCTGGCCCGAGTTTTTCATGCGAGCCCGGCTTTGTGCGGTATACTGCGCTGAACTCCAATTCTTACCGGGAAGAAGTTGAATCATGGCTGCGAGAATAGCTGAAGAGGTATCCACCCAGGTTCCGGCCGACGATTTTCAGGCGCTGGAGGAGAAGGTTTACCGCACTATTGAACTCTATAAGGCAGCGCGCGACGCGCGGTCTGTGGCCGAGCGCGACGTGCACCGTTTGCGAGAACAATTGGAAGAGCGCGAAGAGGAGGTCGAGGGTCTTCGCCGCGAGATGGTGCGTCTCCGCCGCGAGCGCGAGGAAATTCGCAGCCGCGTGGAAAAGATGCTGCAGCAGATCGAAACCATTGCTGAGGAGCAGGCGGCAAGCTGAAGGGCATGTCCGCCGGGCTGTCCGTTCAGCTGCCGGAGGAGCGAAATAGTTCATGGCTACTGCGACCAAGCCGCCCCAGGTGCAGGATCGTGGCAACAACAGTGTGCGGGTCGAGATTTTCGATCAAGCTTACAACCTGCGCGGCTCCGATTCCGAGTACATCCTGAAACTGGCGGAGTATGTGGACGCCAAAATGCGAGCCGTCGCCGAGCAGACACATACCGTCGACACGGTTCGGCTGGCAGTCCTGGCCGCATTAAATATTGCCGACGAGTATCATCTGCTGAAGCGCAACCAGGACAGCGGGACGGTGGAGTATCTGAAGCGCGCGAATAATCTATCGAGTGCGCTCGATGACGTGTTGAAGGAGCGAAAAGCCGGGTAGGAGAGACGCGCACGTATCCTGGCTTCCGGGCTGTGCTCAATTGCACAGTCCCTGGGGTGACTCCCTGCCTCAGTTGGCCTCGCGCGAGTACGAAAGTCGCTGGCAACTGGAGTGCCATCTTTTTACGTGCTCCCTCTTGCCAATCTTCCGAGTTTTCCCTAGCATCCAAAATTGAAAGCCGGCCTGCAACGTTGGTGATGGTGGTAACCGATTTTTGAACCAACACCTGAATGAACGGGGGCCCGACTCGACATTAGATCCGGTGAGCCATGCTCCGCCACGCGGAGACGCCTAAAGGGTCTCGGGGGGTTCCCACACGTCCTACGACGGTTCATTCTCGGCCCACCACACGGCTCAGTGGGTCGGCTTGTTTTTTTCATCGGTCCTTCGTCGTACGTCGCTGGCCAAGATATGGAATGCGAGCCCGCGGGCAATGGGCTACTTTGACTTTCCCCATTCTCTGAATCGAACTTACGAAACTCCTGATAGCTATTGGCGGACTTGCGTTCGCGATTGTGTTTGCTAAAAAGGTACTTAAGAAAGCAAAGTGCCTGCTTACCGGTTCGCGAACTACGAAAGACCGACGACCAACGACCAACGGCGTCTTCTGCTAAACTTCCTGCATCTAACTGACCAGTGTTTCCCCAACTCTTTCATATCGGACGGTTTTTCCTTCCCACTTACGGTCTCCTGGTTTCTGCCGGAGTGCTGATCGGCCTCTGGATCAGCGTGCGCAATTCCGAGAAGCAGGGAATTAATCCGGAACATGCCTGGAATCTGGGAATCCTCGTGGTCCTTTGCGGCATTGTCGGGGCCAAGATCCTCTACATCGTGAACGACTGGAGCTATTACGCCGCGCACCCCGGAGAGATTTTCAGTTTTGCGACTCTGCAGGCTGGCGGGGTTTTCTCGGGTGGGCTGATCGGCGCGGCTGCAGCTGCGGCCTGGTATATCCGCAAGAACCACATGCCGGCGTTACGAACCTGGGATGGGTTTGCGCCTGGGTTGGCGTTGGGTCATGCCATTGGCCGTGTTGGCTGTTTCGCGGCCGGATGTTGCTATGGCAAGCCAACCTCCCACTTTTGGGGTGTAACCTTTAAGAATCCTATCGCCCAAGCTTGGGTGGGCACGCCGCTGGGCGTTCCTTTGGAGCCGACCCAACTATTCGAATCTGCGGTCGAACTGGCAAATTTCTTCATTCTGATGTGGATGTTGAAACGAAAAAGATTCGACGGCCAGGTGGTGGGAGCTTATTTTGTTCTCTACGGCGTAGCCCGTTATTTTCTCGAGTTCCTCCGCGACGATCCCGGCCGGGGATCGGTCTTCGGCGGGATTATGACCGGTACCCAGTTGATCGCGATTGGGCTGGTGCTGACCGGCGGCCTGATCTGGTGGCTGCGACCGGGCCTGAGGGCAGTGCCGGCTCAAGCCAGGCGGTAGAAAATCAACCACAGAGGAGTATCCTCTGCCGCGATATTCTGTCACGGCAGGCTCACATCCGTGGACACGTTTCCCAAAAATCTGACTGCAACGACCGAAGATGCCGGCAAGCGCCTGGATCAGTTTCTGGTCGCTCAGTTGCCTGATACCAGCCGCGCCCGGGTGCAGCAGCTCATCGCAGAGCACAACGTGCTGGTCAATGACGCTGTTGCCAAAGCCTCGTTGCGCTTGCGTGGCGCGGAGCATGTCACCATTCTTGGAGCGATCCAGCCCCCGCCACTGCATGCCATGGCGGAAGACATTCCGCTGGACATTGTCTATGAAGACGACGATCTGGCGGTGGCGAACAAACCGGCGGGGATGATGGTCCACGCCGGAGCGGGAGCGACCGAAGACGACCGCAACCGTGGCACGCTGGTGAATGCTTTGTTGCATCGCTTCCGCCAGCTTTCGAGCGTGGGCGGTGAAGCGCGTCCCGGGATTGTGCATCGTCTGGACAAAGCCACCAGCGGATTGATTGTGGTCGCGAAGAACGACGAATCCCATCGCACACTGGCGGCGCAGTTTGCCCGGCGCCAAGTCAAGAAAACCTACGTGGCCCTGGTGCACGGCTGGATGAAGCAGGACCAGGGGACGATCAGCAGCAACATCAGCCGCGACCGGGTGCGGCGGACCCGGATGACGACACGCCGTTCCGGCGGGCGCGAGGCCATCACCCACTACAGCGTGGAGCAGCGGATGGATTCCCGATATGGCAGGTTTACGCTGCTGGAGGTGCGCATCGATACCGGGCGGACACACCAGATCCGGGTGCACCTGTCGTCAATGGGCAATCCCGTAGTCGGAGATGTGCTGTACGGGGCGCCCCGCGAAATTCGCGGCAAAGACACACCAGCCATCTCGATTCACAGGAATTTTCTACATGCTGCCCGGCTGGAACTTCGCCACCCGCGGAGCGGCGAGACGCTCTCCTTCTCGCGGCCTCTGCCCGAGGAGTTACAAGAATTCCTGGCGCGGATTGCGCCCGTCCAGCGGCCCTAGAGTCTATAATGAAAATCCTCATGAAGTTCCGCAACATTCTGCTTTCTCTCACCAGCCTGTTCATGTTTCTGCCCGGGGCTTGGGCGCAGAATTCGGGACAAGACGCACTGCCCTCCGCACCTTCGGCATCCCAGCAGGAAAACCATAAGAAGCCCGCCCCGCCCCAGCCGCCAGCGGCGCCCGCGCCTCAGGAAACCAAGCCCCCGGCGCCTTCTTCGGCGGATAGCGCCAAGCCGGAAGCGGTTACAGCCCAACCGGCTCCAGCCCCAGCCCAGCCTGACGCACCGGCAAATGCCGCGAAAGCCGGCGCCTCCAATGCTGGCCCGGCCGATGACTCCTTCACTACCATCCGGCGAACAGTGAACGAGGTGAACGTGGTGTTCACCGTTACCGACAAGCACGGCCGTTACGTGAAGGACCTCAAGAAGGATGACTTCAAGATCATCGATGACAGCCGGCCGGCGGAGGAAATCCGCAGCTTCCATGCCGAAGCCGATCTGCCCCTGGAGGCAGGCCTGCTCATCGACGCCAGTAATTCCATCCGGGACCGCTTTAAGTTCGAGCAACAAGCCGCGGTCGAGTTTCTCAACCAGACCATACGCCGCAGATATGATGAAGCGTTTGTCGTGGGTTTCGATGTAACTCCGGAAGTGACTCAAGATTTTACCGATGACGCCGAAGCACTCTCGCAAGGCGTGCGCATCCTGCGCCCGGGCGGGGGCACTGCGCTCTATGACGCGCTGTACTTCGCCTGTCGCGACAAGCTGCTCAAGACCGCGCACACCGGGCCGGTCCGCAAGGCGATCATTCTTCTGAGCGACGGGGACGACAATCAGAGTCACGTGACCCGCGAAGAAGCGATCGAGATGGCGCAGCGGGCCGAAGTGATCGTTTATACCATCAGCACCAACCTGAGCGGCACCAGCCATCACGGAGACAAAATTCTGGAGCGCATTGCCGAAGCCACCGGGGGCCGCGCCTACGTGCCCTTCCAACTCACCGATGTGGCGAACGCATTCGCCGCCATTCAGGAGGAGCTGCGCAGCCAATATGCGATCTCCTACAAGCCGGCCGATTTCCGTCCCGATGGCCGCTATCGCACGATCGAGATCCTGGCACAAGCCAAGGGCCTGCACGTCCGCAGCCGCCATGGCTACTACGCCCCTTCCCAATAGGAGATCGCATGGCGGGATACTCCGGCACTCCGCTTCCCAGGAAACTTGGCATCAAGGATGAGTTTCATGTGGCTCTGCTCGGAATGCCTTCCGATGTGAAAGCTGAGTTGAAATCCTCGCTGGCTGCTTGCCGAATCGACACTCGTGGGCCTTTCGACTTCGCCATGATCTTCGTCAAGAGCGCCGCCGATCTGAAGAAGAAATTTCCCGCGATCTCAAAGCGACTCGCGCCTGACGGAATGCTGTGGGTGAGTTGGCCTAAAAAGGCTTCGGGAGTCGCCACCGATCTCGCCGAGAATGAAGTGCGCCGCATCGGTCTGGAAGCGGGTCTGGTGGATGTTAAGGTCTGCGCGGTGAACGATGTCTGGTCGGGATTGAAATTCGTGATACGCCTCAAGGACCGGCCGAAAAGCGGCGCCTGACAATACCCGAGGCTTCTTCAGACAAGCAGTGCTGCTCGGTCGGATTCAGAGAGTTTTCGTCAGGATTCTAGTCGCGTTTGGGAACCGCGTAGTACCCGCTGCGGGCCTGAATCTTGTAGTCCGTGTTGTTGGCGTGAATTTCGACTTTGCGGAACGTCCCGTCGAGCTTGGCATTAGTCGAGGTGTACCCGATGTTGTACTGGCTGCGAAGTTCAGTCGCGATCTGATTGAAGCCCTCTTTCAGTTTCTCGAATTTGTTTCCGACTTCAATGACGCGGCCGCCGGTTTCCTGCGTAAGTTTTTTCATCTCGCTGTCACCGGAGTAGCCGTGGAATCCATAAAATCCACGATCGGCGCACAACAATACGTAGACGATGCTGTCAGACTTCTGCGCGGCTTCGATGGCGTCTTTGATCTTCAGCTGGCTGCCCTGATCTTCACCATCGGTGAGCAGAATCATCGCCTTGCGCCCCACTTGTTGCGCCAGTTCGTCGTGCGAAGCCAGATAAACGGCGTCATAGAGCAGCGTGCCGCGCGCGTTTCCTTGTGTAGGAATCGTGCCTCCGCCTAGCCCCGGAATGCCGCCTCCGCCCCCTCCCGCAGTGTTGATGCGCGCGCTGTTGAGAGCCGTCTTCAATGAGTGGATGGAGTTGGTGAAGTCCTGCAGCAAATCTACGTCCACGTCAAAGCTCAGGACGAAAGCCAAGTCCTTATCACGGAGAATCTCCGTAAGAAACTCCCCACCTACTTCTTTTTCCATGTCAAGCACGCGTGCCTGGCTGCCGCTGGAATCAATCAGAATCCCCAGCGTGAGCGGGAGATTGGACTCCGCGGCGAAATACTTGATGGTCTGCGGTTTGCCATCCTCAAGAATCTGGAAATCGTTCTTGGTGAGGTTGGGGATAAGCCCGCCTTTTTTGTCCTTTACATTGAAGAAAAGCTGGACGACGTTGACGCTGACCTTCAGCGTCTCGGCCGATTGGTCCTGATCCTGGTTCTGCGTGGAGGATTGGGGCTGTGACTGGGCGAATGCCAGTCCAACGAGCAAAGTCAGGAGAAATGCGGCTGGCAGAACCCGAAGCAGGCAGGTTTTGGACATGAAAGTATTCTCTCGTTCTTTTTGTTAGTCTATTCCCTAAGCCTTAGATGCAACAAATAGCCGCGTTCCGCATCCCAAATAGCGGAGCGTGGCCGCAAAGGCGGAGGGATCCCCGGTGGTGCAAGCGATCCGCAGGCGATGGGCCGTCGGTGCAGTGGCAATACTGCTGTTTCTCTGCGGCTCAGGCGCGGCCTGGGCACAGACCGATCAGGACATTCCGGACGCACCTTCCACCGTCCAGCCGCCACCACCTCCGCCGCGCGAGTCCCAACTCCCTCCCGCAAACGAAACGCCAGCCCCGCAGCCAAAGGCTCCGCCCAACGATGCACCCCCGTCTTCTACAGTGCCCGCCTCCCCGCCGCACGAGGAACCATCCGGGCCGGTGCACCCCTTCAAGGTCACCACGGTGCCGGAAGGTGGCGCCACCAAAGGGAAACCGGGGGCGCAAGAGGAACTCTTCAAGATCGTTACCAACGTAAATCAAGTGATCGTGCCAGTGCGCGTGACCAACGAATCCGGACAACTGGTGACTGGTCTTCTGCCCACGGACTTTTCCGTCTTTGAGGACGGTAACAAACAGAAATTGAACTTTTTCACCAGCGATCCCTTTGCGTTATCCACGGCCCTGGTTCTTGATCTGGGCATGTCAGACACTGCCGTGCAAAAGGTAAACCAGACTTTTTCTGCGCTGGAAGGATCTTTCGCCCAGTTTGACGAGATTGCGGTTTACACCTATAGCGACGCGGTAGCCCGAGCGACCGATTTCAGAGCAGTGGGACGCCAGTTGGACGCCGTGCTGAACCAGTTGAAGACGGCTACTGGCGACGTGGGCGGAGTTCCCGTCACCGGGGGGCCGCTGGGACCACAAGGCCCCAGCGTCAACGGCGTTCCGGTCGGCCAGCCCTCGGCGCCGGTGATCACCCCGGAGAAACATGCTCACGTGCTGAACGACGCCATCCTGCAGGCGGCCAGGGACCTGGAAAAGCGGGATAAGACCCGCCGTAAGATCATTTTTGTGATCAGCGACGGACGCGAATACCGCAGCGATGCCAGTTACAGCGCAGTCATGCAAGTGCTGCTTTCGAACGGAATCATTGTGTACGGCATCGCCGTGGGATCGTCGGCCATCCCCGGTTACCGCACGCTGGAGAAGATGCATATTCCGGGCCAGGGCTACAGCAACATCCTGCCAAAATATGCCAGTGCGACCGGAGGCGAGATTCTCAGCGAGTATTCCCGCACGGCCATTGAGGGTGTCTACCAGCGCCTGATCGGTGACGCCCGGAACCAGTACACGCTGGGATACGTGACGCGAGCTACTCCGAGCGACACCCGCCGGGAAATCGAGGTTCGGGTGAGCCGGCCGGGTTGTAAATCGTCTGATCTGCGTCCGTGTGTCGATGTATTCGCGAAGGAGGGTTATTACCCGCTGCCGGCAGGCCGGTAGCGTCGCCTTTCCGTCCACAACCGGCTCAAAGCTTCTACCAGTCTTGGCACTCCTGCCCCGCCGCCCTGAAGTATAATCGCCGCTATCCAGAATGGCCCTAAACCCAGGCACTAAACTCGGGCCGTATGAGATTGAGACGCCGCTCGGAGCCGGAGGTATGGGCGAGGTTTACCGCGCCCGCGACACGCGCCTCGGCCGTGACGTCGCGATCAAGGTTCTGCCCGCGCAACTCCAGGCCGATCCTGATTTGAAAGCGCGCTTCGAGCGCGAAGCGCGAGCCATCTCTTCTCTCCAGCACGCGCACATTTCCACTCTCTTCGACGTCGGTCATCAGGACGGGATCGACTTTCTGGTCATGGAGTATCTCGAGGGCGAAACCCTCGCGGCCCGTCTCCTGAAAGGACCGTTGCCGCTGGATCAGGTCCTGAAAGTGGCAATCGAGATGGCTGATGCGCTGGAAAAGGCCCACCGCCGCGGAATCGTGCATCGCGATCTGAAACCGGGCAACATCATGCTGACCAAGTCCGGCGCCAAGCTGATGGACTTCGGCCTGGCCAAGGGACGCGCCGGCGCGGGGAAAACTCCATCCGGGACGCACACGCCGTCCACTCCTACCTTAAACGTGGCCGAATTGACCTCGCCGCTCGCTCCGCTCACCCAAAAGGGTTCCATTGTCGGCACATTTCAGTACATGGCGCCGGAAGTGCTTCAAGGCGCGGAAGCCGATGCTCGTTCCGACATCTTCAGCTTCGGTTGCGCGCTGTACGAAATGACCACCGGCAGCCGCCCTTTTGACGGCAAGTCACAGGTTGGGGTGCTGGCCGCAATTCTCGAAAGGGATCCGCAACCCATCAGCGTCACTCAGCCGATGTCGCCGCCGGCGCTCGACAAATTAATCCGCACCTGCCTCGCCAAGGACCCCGACCAGCGCTGGCAATCGGCGCATGATCTGAAACTGCAGCTGGAAGCAATCTCGGAGATGGGCAGCAAAGCCGGGATTCCAGCAGTAGTGGTCGGAGCGCGGCGTGATCGCAGGCGTCTGGTGCTGGCACTCGCTGTCTTAGGTTGGATGCTCGCAATCGCCGCAGTTTACGGCGTTCTGTTGTACTCGCGACGTCTCGCAGAGGAACACCAAACGGTCCGGGCCGAGATCGATTTGCCGGCCGGTTCTGACATGTACGTGGGGGCTGGCGCCCAAGTGGCGATATCTCCGGACGGACGGAAGCTGGCCATTCCGGCCAGTACTGCCGAGGGCAGCGGCATTTGGATTCGCGATCTGGAGAGTGGGAAAGCCACGTCGCTTACCGGTACACAAAGCGCCATCTACACGTTCTGGTCGCCTGACAGCCGCATGGTCGGTTTCTTTTCCAACGGCAAACTGCGCACAGTATCGGCTTCGGGAGGTCCGGTCCAGATCATCTGCGATGCCCCGGATGGCCGTGGCGGCTCCTGGAGCCCTGCGGGCGTGATCGTGTTCACTCCCAACATTGAAGAAGCGCTGTACAAGGTGCCTGAAGGAGGTGGCACCCCGGTCCGCATCACGAAACTGGGAGCCAAGGGGTTCACCGATCGTAACCCGCTGTTTCTGCCCGATGGCAAGCACTTCCTGTTTATCCATCGCGAGGTGGCTGGGGAAGTCGGCGGTCTCTACGGTAGTTCGCTGGATGGTGGTGAGGCCAAAGTTGTTACTGAGCGGGCATCCAACCCCGGCTATGCCCAAGGCTACCTGCTTTATGTGCGTGACCGGAATCTGCTGGCACAACACTTCGATCCGGCAACTATGGTGCTCAGTGGCACTCCGGTGCCGGTAACGGAGAATGTCGAGTATTGGGGTCCGAAGGACCTGGGCAACTTCTCGCTTTCTTCAACCGGCACACTGGTGTACCGCGTCGCCCAGTCGAATCAAGCCCGCTTCGCATGGTGGAAACTCCCCGGCAAGGAGAGTGAGGAGTTCGGCGACACCATCACCGGCATTACTCGGGAGATCCGCATCTCGCCGGACGGAAAGAAAATTGCTTTCACCAAACGGGAGCCGACCGCAACCGATAGCGATCTATGGATATTCGATGTCGATCGCAAGGTCATGACGCGGCAGACCTTCGGCGTTCCAGGCTTCATCTATGCTGTGTTTTCGCCGGATGGAACCAGGATGGCCGTGACGGCAAGCACGGGCACGATGGGCAGCATAAAAATCAAGTCGCTCTCCACAGGAATAGAGCAAGAGATCACGACCGCCATCAGCACGATGTCTTATGTATGGTCCTGGACGCCGGATGGGAAGTACCTTATCCTTCAGACCCAGGATCCCAAAACGTTGTTTGATCTCTATGCCCAGCCTGTAGATGGCGGAAAACCGCTTCCCCTGCTTACTCAGCCGTACGACGAATATGAGGGCGTGGTTTCGCCGAACGGCCGATGGATGGCCTATGTCTCCACCGAATCCGGACGAACGGAACTCTATGTGACCGACTTTCCGGGTGCGCATTCGAAATTCCAGATTTCTTCCGAGGGTGCGTACTCTCCCTCGTGGAGCCGCGACGGAAAGAAGTTGTATTTCGCCGGCCACAACCAATTGCGGGCGGCGGAAATCAAGAACCCCGCGACCTTGGAACTCGGTAACACGGAAACGGTCGCAACCCTTGACGGAGCCCAGCCCGTCGGTTTTGCTCCCGACGGCCGGCTCCTGGTTCTCAAACCGGTCGCCGGCAGCCAGGCTGAACCGCTGCACCTGGTCCTGCATTTCCCCGAATCGCTGCCGAAATAACTGCAGCCGACTTTCTAAGGCTGCACCTGCGCGTCCTTGACATGCGTGGCAATGTACCACTGGTTGCCGAAGGCGTCTTTCACCCCTGCGGTGCGATCGCCGTAAGGCTGGTCGGCGGGTTCGGAGAGCGACGTTGCGCCTGCCGCCAGGGCACGCCGATAAACCGCATCGCAATCTGGAACATAGAGATAGTACATCGTCGCGAACGGCGCATATGGTGCTTGCGGCTCACCCATCTCCACCATCGAGCTGCCCACGCGTATCTCGGCATGATGCACCACACCGTCGGGAGACGCGTATTTGCCAATCTCCCGCGCGCCGAAGGCCCGCTTTAAGAAGTGAATGACTGGCTCGGCCCGCCGTGGAAGCATGTACACATTCACGTTATTCAGACCTTCGGGAACGTAGGTTTTACCCTGGTGGGTGGCGATATACCAGAAATTTCCTGCTGGATCTTTCACCGCGCCTGAGCGCTCGCCGTATTCCTGGTCGCGTGGCGCATCAATCGATGTCGCTCCCGCCGCCAAAGCTCTCTGGTAGACGGCGTCTGCATCCTCCACATAGAGGTGAAGGGCATGGGTATTCGGAGTCGAGCGGAACTCACGCCCGGGAATGCCGCCACCCATCATCAGCATGGAATCGCCGATGCGCGCCTCGGCGTGCATTCCCCCGGCCGATCCCACAGTGCGGAAAATTTCCTCGGCGCCAAACGCCTGCTTGGCAAACTCCAGCAACGCCGGTCCGTCTGTCGCGACCAAATAGGGAGTGACGGTGCGATAGCCCTTGGGGATTGGATCCACGGCCGGTTTTTCCCCCTTGTCCTGCTCCTGCATCGCATTCATTTGCCGATGCATCTCGTCAACCGACATTTCTTCTTTGACCGTGAAGATATGCCACGAGTAGCCAAAAGGGTCGACGAATGTTGCGTCGCGCCGTCCATAAAACTGATCGTTTAGCGGGTTAATCACCTTCAGGCCGGCAGCCACGCCATGCTCGGCGAAAGCGTCCACGTCCTCAACCTGGAGGGAGATGCTTACCGGGGACTGCCCCAGGGTTTCAGCGCTGAAGCGGCCGCCCTCGGGCCACTCTTCCGTCAGCACGATAACGGAGTCCCCGATCATAATTTCGGCGTGAGGGATACTCCCATGAATCTCGAAACGCATAGTCTCTCTGGCCCCGAGAGCCTGCTTGTAGAATTCGATGGCTTTGGCGGCGTCTTTGAACGCCAGGATCGGCATTGCGACGGTGCGGACAGCGGTCACTGGTTCGGCTACGGTTGTCATGGATGGTTTCCTTCCCAGATCGGATTTCAAACGTGCTCGAAAACTCGGACGCGGCAGACCGCGCAACTCAACCGCGATGGCTGCCAGCGCGGATACTTCCGCATCTGCCGACGGCAAGCGAGCGCCGGGATTCTGCAGGATCTCCTGCACCATCGCATCGAGTTGTTCGGCCAGACTGCGTTTAGCCATTCTTCGCACCAGACTTCTTTGCGCCTTGCCTCGTATGCCTCTTCGTTCCCTGCGTCCTTTGTGGCTTTTGCCCCCGGCTGGCTTCGAAACGTTGCCGCAGGTGTGCCAGCGCTCTGAACTGCAGCTGTTTCACCGCTCCCTCACTGCGCCCGAGCTGCTGGGCGATGTCGCGGATACTCTTCTCCTCCGCAAACCGCATCACCACTACACGTTTCTGATCCGCAGGAAGCTCGTCCACCAGCCGGTATAGCTGGGTCCGGTCTTCTGACAGTTCCATGCGGGGCTTGGCGGAGATCTCGGGCGGATCGTCAAACGTCAGTTCGCGTCCGCTTTTCTTGGCCCGGTCGGTAATGGCGTTGGCGGCAATTTTGAGCAGCCAGGCGCCGAAAGGCACGCCGCGCCACTCGAAGCGTCCGAGATTGGCCAGGGCCTTGTGAAATACGTCAGCCGTCAGGTCCTCGGCCGCGTCCCGCTCTCCCGTGCGGCGCACAACGAAGGCATAGACCCGCTCGAAATGAAGCTCGTAGAGATCAGCAAAGCGTCCCGGATTCTTCTGGGCAGCTTCCACCAGCAGACGTTCATCCGTCTGCGCCGGGGACCGCCGCGATGCCGGTGCTCTGACGACCATCGCTCCTCTAGTTGTAGTAACTGTCGATCGAGTAAAAGGTTACGGGGCGAAAGGACAGGATACGGGAAATCCTGGTCGGCAGTTTACTACCGTAATTGTGATCGTGGCTGGCCCACCTTTGCGGTTATGGCAAAGGTGGGAGGCAACGATGGCTGACCTTCGCCATTCCCACCTTTACAAAAAACGTAAAGGTGGGCCAGCCGCCCTACTACCGGAAGACTTGTGGGGCCCCTCCGAACACCCGCACAAGGGGGTTCGCTGGGTGGCGGAAGGGCCCCACCTTGGGGGGAACCGCTCTTATACGCTCTTTTAGACAAGCGGCAGCGAGAAGACCCGTTGCCGTTACGAATTCAGAACAAGCCTGCAGCTAAAAGCGAGGGAAAGCAATCAGTGGCCGCTGCCGTTCAACCCGCCACAGCGCGTGTCTCCACCCGGAAGCCCATCTCTGTTACGAAACCGGAACAGACACTTCTGCCTGCAAGCCCCAATTGAGGCATTTGCCGGTTACGTTAGTTACGTATCGCCCTCAATCCTGACTGGGTGAGAATAACGGGCGTGAAAGCTTTGCGTTTATTACTGACCTTGGCGTGGGTTGTAGCTCTGGCATCCGTTATGGAGGCCAGGCAATTGGCGATCGTCACCGATCCGGCGAACGCCACCACCAACCTCACCACGGCCGAACTGGTGAAGATTCTCAATGTACGCACGCAAAGCTGGCCGGACGGGAAGGCGATCACCATCGTGTTGCACGATCCTTCTTCCGCAGACATGCAACTGGTGCTGCGGAAGGTGTTGAATATGACGCCCGATCAAGCCCATGCATTCATCCGGGCTCATAACGGCAGCATCGTGGTCGCGGATTCAGATAACGATGTGCTGCGCTTTGTGTCGGGCACTCGTGGGGCGATCGGGGTGGTGGATCTCTATTCGCTTACCAAGGATGTGCACGTCGTGAAGGTTGACGGCAAGTTGCCGGTCGAGCAGGGCTATCTCTTGAGGGGAAACTAAAATGAATCGCAGAACATCAGGATTGTTTCTTTGCACCACTCTATGGCTGGCTGTGGCTTCTTCTTCAGCCCAGCAAACCGGTTCTCAGGCCGCAGTTCTGCCGCTGACCACCAAGTCGGCGAAAGTGCTGCGTCTGATGGACGAAGCCTGGAAGCTGGACCTCGATCAGGTGGAGCAGGCCAAGGCCATTGTGGTTCTGCAAAAAGTCGTCAAGATCGATCCTCAGTTCGCCATGGGCCATGAACTTCTCGCTCAGACCAGTCTTGATCCGGCCGAGCAGATCCGCGAACAGAACAAGGCATATGCCACCCGGCGCCACGCCAGTCCAGGCGAGCGTCTGGCGATTGAGTGGTTCCAGAACGCCGCCGATCACAAACTGATTCCCGCCATCACTGATATGAATGATCTCCTCAGCCAGTATCCTCACGACAAGTGGGTCGTGTTTCTGGCCAACTTCTGGCTGACCACACAAACTCAATATGAACGCGCCGCCGCGGTCTACGAGAATTCCGGAATCAAAGACTCTCCCGGACTGATGAACAATACCGCCTACACCTACGCCTACATGCGCAAGTTCGATAAGGCGCTGGCGCTCATGGACCAATACATTGCGGCTCTGCCCGAAGACGCGAACCCGCAGGATTCCTACGCCGAAATTCTGCGCATGGCCGGACACTTCGACCAGGCCATCGAACATTACCGCGATGCACTTGCGATCAATCCGCGGTTCTATTCCTCACAGTTTGGGATCGCCGACACTTATTCGCTCATGGGCGAACAGCCCCGAGCCCGCAAGGAGTACGAAATCGCATTCCAGAAGTTTCCCCTGCCCGCACTGCACCGTGTCCAATGGCAGACAAGGGAAGCCATCACTTTCGTCCGCGAAGGCGA
>Ga0070733_10002179_pt1 | contig 14186 bp, 3 predicted proteins | sample Coa_R1_9_FD_66450 | JGI IMG/M metagenome (GOLD analysis project Ga0070733, IMG submission 66450) | Surface soil microbial communities from Centralia Pennsylvania, which are recovering from an underground coalmine fire - Coalmine... | ecosystem: Environmental > Terrestrial > Soil > Unclassified ... | reverse complement strand
GATCCGGCTGCTGTTCTTATGTGGAACCTTTGAAGAGCGCATCCTGACGCGGCTCATCGCCAAGTACGAGCAGCAGCGCAAACACCTGCAATTTGTCCCCAACACTCTGGGGCTGGGGATGAACGATCTTCCTGCGGAGGGGCTCTTCGCTCTCCTCACCGACGAGCACGCGACGACAGATATGGGGCGACCGTGCCGTCACTTCAAGTTTGACCACCCCGAAGAGGTCGAGGGGGACCAGGAAGTGGCTACTCTCCTGGCTGAGATCGATAAGAGCCTGCGCAGCTTTGAAAAGGTGGCGCGCGACCACACCTGGCTTTCGATCGAGGGCGCCTTTGCACAGGACAATCAGCCCCACATGGCGGCGCAGGCCTTTGAGCTGGGCAGGGAGGCAGGCGGAGTAAACCTGCTGCAGTTTCTCTGCGACGCCGTGCGCCTGGAAGGAGGCGTCGTCCGTGATCTGCCGGGAGGCGTCACCGAACTGGCGCTGCCTCCCGGCTGGCGCTATGAGCTGGAAGGCTTTCCCGGTTGGTCTCCCGAGACAGGGAGATTCAAGCTGACAGACCGCCTGGCAGTGGAGAAAGACGCCGAGGGCAAGCCCGTCGGGTTCCTGGGTCGTTCCCACCCGCTCGTCAAGCGGGCGGTGGATCACGTCCGCCACCTGGCACTGGGGCAGCAGGACGGCCCGGACCGGCGCGTCTCAGCGGCGTACTCGACTGCGGTAGATCGACCGACCCTGATCGTCACCTTCATGTCGCGGCTGCAAAGCGAAGTCGGTCGCGAATGGGAGCGGATCTTCGCCGTGCGCGTGGACTCATTGGGCGCGCCCGTGCCGCTTCTTGAAACAGCAGCATGGCTTCCTGACCTCTCACAGGGCGCGCCAACCCGAGACCTCTGGAAAAGTCAGTTCGGCCCTTGGGGAGACGCTGCGCTCGCACGCGCAAACGAGGCGGCCCGGAGCGTTGCAGCATCCCTCAGCCTGACATTCGCTGAAAGTCAACAGGCAGTGCTCGCTACAGAGCGCCGCTTCTTGAATGAGTGGCTTGAAAGCAGAGCGCACGAGATCCTGGGCAAAGGGAAAGCGACCGCGGCGCCCGGGGTAACACAGCCCAGCCTCTTTGTCGCTCGCAGCGTGCTCGAAGAGAAGGCGTCGGCCAATGTGGCTCCGTCGAAACAAGTGGAGCATGGGTACGAGGAAACTGCCGGGCTGCAAACGCCGGAACCAGATGCAGCTGGCAGATTAGCCAGTTTCGCAAGCAATAAGAGTCGTACCAGCCGGGAACGGAGTGAGGCCGAGGTAGTACTCTCGGCCTACCAGCGACGCATGAAGGAGCTACTGAGCCGGGCGAGATTACGCCCTGTTGAGGTGAACGCCATCGGCCTGCTCATGGTGCTGCCTGAGAGTCAGAAGGAAGAGGGGGACGGATAATGACTCTCCAGATAGCAGATGACGTCACATTTACCGGCCCTGCGCTACCCGAGGGGTACGTGCGCTATGAACTGGAAGCGGCCCTCAAAGGGCACCTGGTACGCGGCCAGAGAAGCAATGAGCGCTGGGCCGACTATCGCAGGCAGTACCTGGGCGAGCCGCTCTCGCTGAGTGGGGGTATACGCGTACTCAATGTCCTCGTCAGACCGCTGGCCGGGTATCTCGGCTACGATAGTCCTGAGCGAGACGAGGAAAGGGTAATCACACGCGAGGGGCGGGAAGATGGAGGGTATCTCCTGAAGCATGGTCAGATGCGCCTGCGCGTCTGGCCGCTCAGCTTTGGCGCTGACATAGATGCTCCGTCGCAGCAGGGGCTGCATTACCGCTTTTCCCCCGCTCGTATCGCGGGACGAGTATTACTCGTCAAGGGTGAGCGCCTGGGACTCGTAACGAACGGAGTAGAAATGCGGCTCATCCTGAGTGACCCCGCCCGCAGTGATAGTGCCGTCTCGTTTTCTCTTGACCAGTGGCGTAGTTTGCGACCGACCACCGACGCTCCCGACGGCTTCCTTCTGCTGCTCGCCCTGATGAGTCCCCAAGCTGCCGAAAAGCTCCCCGCGATCTTAGAATCCGCCAGGCTCAAGCAGGCAAAGGTAACCAAAGACCTGCGCAAACAGGCCCGCGAAGCAGTGGAGGCCTTCGTGCAGGGCGTGCTTGACCATCCCCACAATAGGAACCAACTGACAGAGCTGCGAGCTGACCACGACACCACCTCTCTAGCGCAGAGGCTCTGGGATGAAGCACTCATCAACGTCTACCGCTTGTTGTTCATCCTCCAGGGAGAGGCTGCGGGAGCGTTCAGCTTTGCGGGGACGAGTCTGTGGCGTAACACGTTTTCGCCAGCAACAGCTCTTGGGCCAGTTGCATCCAGAGTAATCAGCCAGAACGTGCAGACAGGCCGCTACCTGGAGGAAGGGCTGCGCCGCCTCTTCGCCCTCTTTGAGCAGGGCATCATTTGCACCGAGCTGAAGATCGACCCTCTGGGCGGGCAACTATTCGGGAAAAGTGCCACGTCTCTCCTCTCGTTGCTGGCCTGGGGCGAGAGGGGCTGCGCTATACTCCTGGAAAAGTTATTGCGGGCGCCCCAGGGGAAAGGCAAAGCCGCCAGCCTGGTTAGGCTCAGCTACCGGGACCTGGACGTTGAAGAACTTGGCCGCGTCTACGAGGCCCTGCTGGAATTGGAGCCGGGTATAGCCGAGGAACCCATGGTGCGGCTCAGGAGAGACAAATTAGAGGTGGTCGTGGATGCTGCGCAGGGGGAGAGGTACCGTGCAAAAGCCGGAGCAGAAACGGGCGAGGCCGAAGGAGGAGAGAGCGATCAGGAGAGGGCCGAGGAACAAGAGGACCAGAGGGCGAGCGTTGAATGGATCGAAGAAATCCGCCCCGGTCAGTTTTACCTGCGAGTGGGACTAGGGCGTAAAGACAGTGGGACATATTACACGCCAGAGAGCTTCGTGCGCTTTCTCGTCGAGGAAACTCTGGGGCCGCAGGTCTTAGGTCGCAGCCAGCAAGACGCCACTCACCCCTTTGAGATATTGCGACTCAATTGTCTCGACCCGGCCACGGGAAGCGGTCACTTTCTAGTAGGAGCCTGTCGTTTTTTGGGGATGAAGCTTTACGATGCGTGCCTTCAGTGCGCGCACAAAGCGCGCCAGGCCGAGCTCGACGCGTTGAGCGCGCTTGCGAAAAACGACGAAGCCGCGGCCACCAGGTACCAGGGTGAAGCCGCCGAATGGTGGGAACGCATCCCCGCAGAGGTGCGCCCCTACTTGCCGGGGCGAGCCGTTGAGGGAGCGAGCGAGGTCGGCCTGTCTGCCGAAAAAGCGCAGGCACTCTGCCGCCGCCTCGTCGCGATCAACTGCCTGTACGGAGTCGACAAGAACCCGCTTTCGGTCGAACTGGCGCGGCTCTCTCTGTGGCTGGTATCGCAGGCCGAAGGGATGCCACTAACCTTCCTGGATCACCGCATCATCGTGGGAGATAGCCTAACTGGACCTGAGATTACCGATTTACTGAGGCCCCCGGTCGCCAGGACATACGAGGGGCCAGATCTCTTCTACGACACCGCTTTTCGCGAACAGTTTGCCCGCAGCCTCCAATCGGCCCTTTCAGCCGTCGCAACGCTAGACGCCAGCATCGGGGCGGACGTCACAGAGCTGACCGCAAAAGAACAGGCAAAGAACGAATTAGATCGAGCCCTCGCACCTTTCCGACAACTCAGCGAGGCATGGACAGGCGCAATGATGCTGAGCACATCATTGCGCGATGACCTGGCTTACTTAGAGGCAGCCAAGTTTGTCGGCACCCATGGGAGATTGCCTGGTGAGGAAGAGTGGAGCAACAGCAGCCGGGCAGCCAATTTCGCTCGAATGTTAGCGAAAGGTAAAGAAGCGATGCCAGTTTGCTACCCGCTCTTCTTCCCCGAGGTTTTCTTCCCCGGCGGCGATATCACTACTGCTCAGGGATTTGATGCGGTCGTGGGAAATCCCCCCTGGAATAAGATCATGCCCCAGGCGAAAGAATTCTTTGCATCGTACGATCTAGATATATTGTCGGCCCCCGATGAAGAGAAGCGTGCTGCAATCGAAAAGAGATTATTGAGCGATAGCGAAATCAAACTGAAGTTCGATCAGTATTGGTCCGGCTTTGACGAATACAAGACGGTCATCGATCGTTTAACGCACTGGCAAAACATTGAAATTGAAGGTGAAAAAAGCGGGGCGCAACCGGATATGTACCGGTATTTCGCCGAACGCTGCGTCAACTTCGCACGAAAGCACGGCTATATAGGGCTTGTTTTGCCGAGTTCCTTCCACGCCAACGAGGGAGCAGCCGGGGTCCGGCAGCTTTATCTTACGGAATGTACGCTCCTGAAGTGTTACTCCTTTGAAAACCTGCAAAAGATCTTTGAGATAGATAGCCGACAGAAGTTCGCTACAATAGTAGCTATTAAAGGGGGAAGCACCGAGAAATTCCTTTGCGCTTTCTATTTGCACGATGCAGGCTGGCTTTCTTCTGAAAAGACAGGGAGCCAAGAACTACTATACACTGTTGATTTTGTCAATTATACAGGTGGGAAATATGGCACCTTTATTGAGTTACGGAGTCCTCAAGATCCTATTATTGTAGAGGCCGCCCATAAAGCGAGTTCGAGTACATTTGCGCAACTTCTGAATTCGCATGAGATCAATCCTGGGGAAGAACCTAATATGACCCGGCAAAAAAAACGCTTCGTCTCCTCTCGATCTATTGAGCATTTATTGGATTCAGATGATGGTACCCATAAGAATATACTGGCAGCCGGGTACTACCTCTTATTTCAAGGTGAAACAGTCCACCAGTTTAGCGATCGCTGGGAAAAGCCCTCGCAAGTAGTTCCTCTATCAAACCTCGTTGATCGTCCGGCATTACTCGAAGCGGCTCGTTATTACCGACTTGCTTGGCGTGACATTGCAAGCTCTACCAACGAACGAACTGTCATCTCTACAATTTTAACGCCAGGTGGTGTAGCCGGAAATACCTTACCCGTAGAACATAAGCCGCACACACGCCCTAATTCTATAGTTTTATGCATTGTTGGGCTGATAAATTCATTCCCATTTGACTGGTTGGCTAGAACAAAGGCCACTACGCACGTCAATAAATTTATATTGGGTAGCATACCTATACCGAATTTGGATGTGCTTAAGCCTTTCATTGTCCACTGTGCCTTGCAGCTCATTTGTAATCATGTTGGCTATAGTCCACTCTGGGAAGAGCAATTGGGCGAGGAATGGAACCAAGGCAAGCGATTGATAGAGGATGCGGCGCGCCGGGAAATCCGAACTGTTCTCGACGCAGCAATTGCCCACGCTTATGGGCTGTCTCGGCAGCACTATGAACACGTACTGCATAGCTTCGATCGCAAGAGCGGCCCAAATCCCTACACAACCCTCTGCCTGTCTAAATGGGATGAGCTTCATGCGATTGGCGAGGGAGAGTTCGTGATGAAGTACGACCCCTATCACCATATCCCACTGGTAGAGGCCCTACCCTTACCCGTCATAACACTTCCGCCTATAGCGGCAAAGCCTACCGTATCCTTTACAAAAGTCAGCCGGGGCAAGAACGCCTCGACCGCGTCGGCTGTACAAAATACTCTACAATTCTAGCGTGTATCTTCGACAAGTGCATTCAAAATGAGAAGATGTGAGTAAGGCAGGATCAGGATGTTACATCCAATTGAAGCGCTCGATCAGGTGATCGACGGATACGAAAGCTACCTGCGGACGGAGTTCCAGGCGCGCGACCCAGAACTGCGGAGGGCCTTGGAAGATGCTCTCACCCGCTCGGGTTTCCTGGCCCAGGAGCCCTATTTCTCTGCACACCGCCCATTCGTTGCAGGGAAAGCCTGGGCCGATTTGCCACTGGACAAGAGACTGGCGCAAGCTTTACAAAGCAGGTCAGGGGGTAAACCCTCGTTTCAGCACCAGGAACAGGCCATCGAGCACCTGCTGGGACCGGGTGCGTCTCCCCTGGTCGTCTCGACGGGTACAGGGAGCGGCAAGAGTGAATGTTTTATTGCCCCTGTACTGCAGGCCGCACTCGACGATGCTCTGCAGCACCACAAAAAAGCCGGCCTGGTTGCGCTCATCCTCTACCCCATGAATGCGCTCGCCAATGATCAATTAGAGCGTATCGAAAGCTACCTGAAGGTCAGTGGGTGGGAAGGAACTATCGACGTACAGATGTATAACCGCAGCACCACCCAGGCCGAGCGGGCGGCTATGCGTGAAAGGCCTCCCCACATCCTGCTCACCAACTACCAGATGCTGGAATACCTTCTGGTACGCCCGGCCGATCGGGAAGCCCTATTCAGAGAACACCGCCTGCGCTTCCTGGTGCTCGACGAGGTCCATAGCTATCGCGGGACACTCGGCACCCACGTGGCGCTCTTGCTGCGGCGCCTTCGAGCCCATCTGAAAAAGGCGGCCCCTGCCGTTCCAGAGCCGATCAGCATCGGCACGAGCGCGACGATCAAGAGCAGCGGCCCTACCGGCGGCATCGCCGAGCGGGATCGAGCCGTGCAAAACTTTTTCGCGCGCCTGGTCGGTATAGCCAATCCGGAATCAATTCGTGTGGTGGGCGAACTGCGGGAGGACGTCGCTATCCCGCCTACAGCTACGTTGTGTCGCGTACCACCTGCCTCTAGTCCGCAGCTAGATCTCAGCAATCCGGCAGATCTGCTCGCCGCCACGCGAGACCTCGCGGGCCAACATACAGGGACTACCACGCTAGAGGATGCCGCGGAACAGGCACGTATCCTCTGGCTCCTCAACGCCTGGCTGGCAGTCGCTCCCCGGTCTTTGAGCCAGTTGGCCGATTTAGCCCGTCAAGAGATACAGGAGTGGGGATCGTGGACCGATGAGCAGGTAAAGCAGGCCATTACTCAGGCATTGAGGGTTGGCTCAGCTCTACCAGAACACTGCGAAGCGAGGCTTCGACTGCGGACACACCGCCTTGTCCGGGGGGGATGGATCTTCCAGCGCTGCATTGATCCCGGGTGCGGGCGGCTCTACCCGCGCGGGGAAAATCTCTGTCAATGTGGGATGCCGACCGCTCCGCTCCTCCTCTGCCGCAGTTGCGGGGCGGACTTTCTGGAAATGCGCGGCAGCTCCGACGGCGAGGGCAAGCTCGTTCCAGCCTTCTCGAATATCCCCGGCCAGGCCCTTCCCGACAATGCCGATGCCGAAGAGACAGCTCATACCTGGCTGCTCTTCAGACCGGATCGCTGGGTCTGGAAGAGCGACGAGGTCGAAGAAGAGGAGCCCGTGGAGGAAGAAGAGAGCGACCAGCTGCAGGCGAAGAATCGTCCTGCTGACCGTGCAAAAGCTCCTCAGAGTGCAAAGATAGGCGAGAAGAGCGCTCCCAGGGCAGGGCGGTACGATGTCACCCAGCAAACCTTTCTGGTGAAGGCCGACGGAGCAGATCACCTCATCGACTCGAAGAAGGTTTGCCCTGGCTGCTCAGGCCGGCGTGGCATTTTCGACGTGATCACGCCCGTCTCTTTGGGAACCTCCGCGGCCGTCAAGGTGCTCACCGAGGAGCTTATGGAAGCGCTTCCCGTCAATCCCGAAGACCCCAAAAAGCGGTTACTCGTATTTGCCGATAGCCGGCAAGACGCGGCGCACCAGGCTCGCTTCATTTCCTTTACTGCGCGTTTTGACCGCATGCGTATGCGGGTGACCTCTCTTCTCAGCGAACAGGCGCGCAAAGAAGATCGGCCACTCACCTTCCAAACCCTCGTTCAGCGGCTGGGCGAAAAGGCCCTGGCGGCCAGGGACAACCCCAGGCTCCCAACGAGCGGCGTGCCGCGGGGAGACGACCGGGAGAAGGTCTGGGCTTACGAGGAAGCCCCCCTTATCGAGGACATCGCCCTTAACCGCCGCTTCCGAGCTTCGCTGGAGTCCCTGGGACTGCTGGAAGTTTCTTACGAGGGAGTGAGCGAGGTCGTGGAAGACCTGCTGCCGCAGGCGGGCCTGCTGGGCCTGGCGGCTGATCATGCGCAACTGACCTTTGCCATCAATCGCCTCCTCGATCAGTTCCGACAAAGTGGAGCACTTCACCGGGACATGCTCCGCTATCACACAGGGTATCTGAATTACCCCGAAAAGCTGCGAGGAGCCGACTGGGCAAGACGGATCGGCACCGTCAGTGGTCTGCCGGCCAGTGCAACACGCCAGCCAGCCCTGCGCCAGGAAGGAGAGGTTCCGAAAGGGGTGACGATCCGGCCGATATGGCACGCGGAGAAGGGAGCCAGGCCGGCACCGGAAAAACTATTCCTGCATCTCTCCGAGCGCTTCAACCGGTCACATCTGCAGGAAGCCCGGGTGACCGAGGACGGATTTTCGCTCTTGATGGAGAGCCTGGTCGCGCGCGGACTCATTAAGCTGGATAAACTCTACGGCTACTCGAATCAGCCGATCGAGCTCTACCAGGTAAACGACGCCGGACTGCAACTGGCAAGGGCGACCGATGCGCGGCGCGCCCGCTGCAATCGCTGCAGCCTGGTAGTTTGCGGCGAAGAGGTGTGCGGGATGCCGTGCCCGCGCTGCAGCGGCCTGCTGGTTCCATTTAGCCAGCAGGATGTGCTCTCCAACCGCTATGCCAGGCGCGCCAGCCTGCCCGACGCGATAGCCCTCGTCGCCAAAGAGCACACGGCCCAGGTGACGACCGACGCGCGCAGGGAGATCGAGGAGAGCTTCAAGAGCCCGGACCAGCCTACCAATGTCCTGGCGTGCAGCCCCACGCTGGAAATGGGCATCGACGTGGGAGGCCTGGATGCGGTCTTGCTCCGCAACGTCCCTCCAAGGCCGGACAATTACGCCCAGAGAGGAGGCCGAGCAGGGCGGCGGAGTCGCGTGGGCATGGTGCTCGGCTACACGCGCAATACGCCTCACGACCAGTACTTCTACGAACACGCCGAGGAGATGATCGCTGGCGAGGTTCCCGCGCCGGCCTTTTCGTTGGGCAACCGCGATATCGTGGCCAGGCATGTGCAGGCCATTGCAGTCGGTCTCGCGGAACCGGGGCTTGCTCCCCGCATGAACGATTATGTGAGCTTTGCCGGCCAGGTGCACCAGGATCGCGTAGACGAACTCAAAACGGGCCTGCTCGCGGTACAGGAGCAGGCCATCGCTCTGGCGCAAGCGGCCTTCGCCCAGGATGTTCTGGCTGAAGCCGGCTACACAGCAGAGGATCTGGCTCAGCTTCTCGCGGCACTGCCCGAGCGGCTCCAGGACGCGTTGACCCGCACTTCGATCCAGGTACAAAGGCTGCGCTCCGCTATCGAAACGAGCTTCGAAACCGGTTTGGGTGTGCGAGATGCAAACCGATCGACCGCGCTCATCAACAAACTCCTGGGCAATAGCGATCCCCGGGAGAGGAGAAGCGAAGACGATACATCGGGAGCCTATCCGCTGCGGCGGCTCGCCGAATTCGGCATCTTACCCGGCTATGAATTCCCTGCAGAGCCTGCAAGTGTTCGGCTCCTCTCCGACCGCGACGAGGAACAGCCGATCACTGCCGGTCGCCCAACGGGCCTGCGACAGTATCAGCCAGGGGCGCCGGTTTATGCGCGGGGCAGGAAGTGGGAGGTCTTCGGCGTTGATCTCTCCTCTCCCTGGAATCCACAGGGGCGGTTGCATGCCGACAGCTTTGGCTACTTGCGCTGCAACAACTGCGGCTTAATTCGCAGTGAGAGCACGCCCAGCTGCCCGCGTTGTCACCTTGCCCAGGCCGCCAAAGAAAAAACGGCTGTGGCGTATGCAGGCTTCGTTGCCCGCCCCGACGACCGTATGGCCGCCAGCGAAGAAGATCGTACCAGCGCGCGCGACAACGTGGAACTCCACCCTTCGTGGCAGGCAGAACGAGTCGCGGGACGCTGGGAAGTGGAGGGGAGCGGAGGTTGGAGGTGGGAGTGGCGACAGGGCGAGACCGTCTACTGGCTGAACGAGGGGAAGAAGAACCGTGACGGGACCCGCGACCTGTTTGCACTCTGCCCCGAATGCGGCAAGATAGTGGACTCACCGCTGGAAATGCTCCCTGCGACAGGAAGTAAGGGGAGAATGGTCAAGGCCCCGGTGAAGGCGAGCCGGGAGAGCCTCGGACACAGCGCTGCCTGTCCCAGATTCGGTGAAAAGGTCGAGCGCATCGCTCTCTATGCGGAGGGGAAAGTTGAGACGCTACGGCTGATCATCCCCTGGCCCGCCAAGATTGCCGGTCAGAAGGAAAAAAGGGAGTTGGAGAGCTGGGGCTGGTCGCTGGGCTATGCGCTGCTCGCCGGGGCCGAAAAATACTTTGCGCTGGCTAGCGGCGATATCGAGGTGCTCTTCGAAGGTGTACGAAAGCGCTTCAAAGCAGGAAACACTAGTGTTGCCGGTCAGGGGTACGAGGAAGAGCAAAGCGACGTGGTGCTGACCTTCATCGACCCCAATATCGGTGGGAGCGGGTACTTGAAGAAGCTCGCGGTCGATATGCCTCATGTAGCGGCCGCAGCGCTCAAGCATCTGGATCACCGGGAGTGCGAACTCGCGTGCTATCGCTGCTTGAAGAGCTACAGCAACCAGCGTTACCACGACCTGCTGAACTGGCAGTGCACTACCGGCACATTGGAGGGACTGGCCACGAGTGTGAGCCAGGAGGCAGCGCTCAGCGCGAGTGATACGAACGACATGACCCCCTGGCAGGAGGCGTTTGCAGCCGGCTGTGGCTCACCGCTCGAGTTCAAGGCACTGAAGGCCATCGAGGGTCTGCGTCTGACACCCGCCAGACAGCACACGATCGTTGACCCGGACACACGCCGGCCATTCACCATTCCGGACTTTGCTTTCGTCGATGAAAGGATCGCCATATTTATCGACGGAGTAGCCTATCACGCGGGCGATCGCTTGCGGCGAGACAGAGCCATTGATGACAGGCTGGGGAAAATGGGCTGGCACGTCATGCGCTTTGCCGCCCGGGATATCTATAAGGGGAGGTTAGTAGAGGACCTCAGCCCCTTGCAGCTACATCATCGGTGATTAAAAGGCCAAATTCGAGCCGATCAAATAGCTGCCCAATACCCTGTTTACAGCAATATGTAGGAAGGAATCGAGGTGGTACCAATGACAACGACGACGACTTTTGATAGTACGAAAGAATCCCTGCAAAATATTTTGGATGATGTTCGCCAGGGGAAAATTCAGCTCCCGGAGTTCCAGCGAGGCTGGGTCTGGGATGACGAACATATTCGTAGCCTGCTGGCAAGCATCTCTCTTTCTTATCCGATCGGCGCGGTCATGATGTTGCAAACAGGCAACCCCGACGTGAGGTTTAAAGCCCGCTTGCTGGAAGGCATTCAACTCGATCCTCATCCGTCACCTGAACGATTCGTCCTCGACGGCCAGCAGAGGTTAACTTCGCTATTTCAGTCCCTCTGCCTGGATAAACCCGTCGCTACCTACGATATGCGAGGGAAAAGCATCCAGCGCTGGTATTACCTGGACATGATGAAAGCACTCGATCCCCGCTGCGACCGAGAGGATGCCATTCTTGGATTTAGTGAAGACCGCAAGGTGAGGAACTTTCGCGGTGAGCCGATCGCAGATTACTCGACGAGGGAGGCCGAATTCCAGCATTGTATTTTTCCAATCAACGAGATCTTTAACTGCGCCGAATGGAGAAGAGGGTTCAACAAATTTTGGCACTTCGATGAGGAGAAAATCCAGCTGTTCGATGAATTCGACGAGCAGATTATCAAGCGTTTCGAACAGTATCACGTCCCTATCATCAAGTTGCTCAAGGAAACACCCAAGGAGGCCGTCTGCCAGGTGTTTGAAAAAGTGAATACGGGTGGAGTCTCCTTGACCGTCTTTGAACTGCTCACAGCCACGTTTGCCGTCGACGAATACGACCTGCGGGAGGACTGGGAAGGCCAACGTGACTCACGAGGCAATAAGGTCAAGCCCGGTCGGGCCGATCGGCTTCGTAAGCAGAATGTGCTGGGCACGCTTGAGAGCACAGACTTCCTCCAGGCCGTGACTCTCATAGCCACCTATACCCACAAGCTCAAGAAACCTGACGTGGCCATAAGCTGCAAGCGAAAAGATATTTTGCGCCTCACCCTGGCCGACTACCTGGCGTGGGCGGAACCAGTTACCCGGGGGTTTGAGAAGGCGGCAAAATTGCTGCACAGCCAGAAGATCTTTACCGCTCGCGATCTACCCTACCGCACGCAGCTTGTTCCACTGGCAGCCATCTACACTGCGCTGGGCGATCGGGCGGATAATGATAGCGCTCGGGCAAAATTCCTGCGCTGGTATTGGTGCGGCGTTTTTGGGGAACTGTACGGCGGCGCTATCGAGACGCGCTTTGCCAAAGATTTACCAGACGTCGTGGCATGGGTCGAAGGGGGGCCCGAACCAACTACCGTCAGCGACAGTAATTTCGCCCCGACCCGGTTATTCACCTTACGCTCGAAAAATAGCGCCGCCTATAAAGGTTTGAGTACTCTGCTTCTTCGGGACGGGGGATACGACCTACTCACGGGTGAGGCTGTTGACCTGCTCATTTACTTCACCGACCGGATCGACATCCACCATATCTTTCCTCGCGAATACTGCAAGAGAGTCGGCATAGAGGTGAAGTATTATGATTGCATTGTAAATAAGACCCCGCTCTCCGCTAAAACAAACCGCATCATCGGCAGTAACGCGCCGAGCGTCTATCTTGAAAGGCTGCAGAGTTCAGGTGGTATCTCGCGCGAACGCATGGATGAGCTTATCCGTTCACACGTGGCCGACCCAGGATCGTTGCGAACCGATAACTTCGATAGCTTCTTCGCGGCCCGGCAAAGAGCACTCCTCGATAGAATTGAAAAAGCAACGGGTAAGATTATCAGCCGAGACGCAGCAGCCCTGAACACACAGGAAGCGGAGGACTACCGTGAGATGCCTGAGGAGATGGAGGAGGCCGAAGCACTTGCATAGCACGGAGCAAAAGGTAGCATCTCGCGGCGATTCGCGGACCTGACTTTGTAGCAGAGAGATCTGGGGGCATAAACCCGCAGTAACAGGTCAGTGCTTGATACCGGCAAGGTTAAGACATGAAAGATAGCGGTAGTCTCAATATCCAGTTCGATGGCACCGGAAGGACACAATCGACGAAAGAGCAACTCCTGAGAGAGAGCGTTGCTCTCTACAAAGCAAAAAAATATAGACCGACAATTTCGGTATGCGATGCAATAATCCAGATAGATACGACCTGCGCCGAAGCCTACTGTACCAAGGGCATGGCGCTCATAGGTATCGACCTCTACGAAGAAGCTGTGGCGGCTTTTGATTACGCTGAGCAACTCGGTCTAAGAGTAGTCCAGATATATGTCGGTAAGGGGCTGGCCCTCTCTAAATTAGGCAGCTATGATGCAGGGCTGGTGGCCTGCGAGCGAGCAATTCAACTCGATGCGGCAAATGCAAGGGTCCGCCATATAAAGGCCCAGGTGCATCTAGGCCTCAAAGACTACGAAGCAGCCGTAGCCGCTTGCTCACAGGCTCTTCGCTTAGGTTATAGGACAGCCAGGGTATTCATCACCCTGGGGGAAGCTCTTTTCGAACTACAAAACTATTTTGAAGCGCGTGAAGCATATTCACGCGCTATTCGGCTGGACCGGAAACTCAACGATGTATATCTCGCCAAAGAAAAATATCTTCTTGACCGGGGCAGCAGGCTATTTGCAAGCGGACGTTTTGAAAAAGCCATCGAGGTTTATGAACAGGCGCTGTACTTTAATCCGGACAATGAGGCACTAGAGGAAAATATTCGGCTCGCCCGAGCGCAGGCGCTATTAATAAAAGCGGAAGAGCTCTTCAAGGCCAAACATTTTGAGCAGGCGGCTAATACATACAGGCAGGCTATACAGCTCGATATTCGATTACATAGTACATTCGAGGAGAGAGGCAAGGCTCTGCTCGAAGAGGGAAAGAGGCTTGTCGAGCAACATCTCTATCAAGAAGCTCTCGCTGCCTTCAAAAACGCCGTTAGATTTGGATTCAAGAGGGAAAAGGCATTTACGGCTCAGGGAGATGTACTTTATCAGCTTAAACGCTATGCAGAAGCCCGCGAAGCTTATGCAGAAGCAATCATACTGGACAGAACGGTGGGTAAGATTTGCGCCCAAAGA
>Ga0070733_10002178_pt1 | contig 14186 bp, 9 predicted proteins | sample Coa_R1_9_FD_66450 | JGI IMG/M metagenome (GOLD analysis project Ga0070733, IMG submission 66450) | Surface soil microbial communities from Centralia Pennsylvania, which are recovering from an underground coalmine fire - Coalmine... | ecosystem: Environmental > Terrestrial > Soil > Unclassified ... | reverse complement strand
CCACCGGGGCTCCGGCCTGCCCACCGGCAGGGGCGGCGGCGCTCTGACCGGCGGCGGCGCCGGCCAGCACCCAGCCGGACGCGACGACGATGGCGAGCAACGCGGTGACCGGCACGGCCTGCCGCAGCTTGGACATCGGCGCCTCCGTCCTGGCTCCTCGGGCCAGGTCTATTTCCAGTGATCTCGTCGGCAAGTGTGGCTCCGAAGCTGCCATGTCGCACTCCTTTGCGGGGCTGCCGGCGGCTGCGAACCTGCACCGGCGGCGCCCCTACGCGGCGATTGTGGCGCCTTTCCGGCAGCCTGTGGAGATCCAGTTTCGGGCCGGGCGATAAAGCCAGTTGGCGGTCAGGGGTGCGCTGTCCCTGAGGCAGCGGGCGCCGCGGCCTTGCCCGCCTCCTCCACCTGCCAGCCGCCGCCCAGGGCCCGGTAGAAGTTGACCATGGCCACCAGCCGGTCGTGGCGGTTCTGTGCCAGGAGGTTTTGGGCGTTGAGCAGGCTCTCCTGGGCGGTGATCACCTCGAAGTAGGCCGAAAGCCCCGAGTTGTAGCGCAGCAGCGACAGGCGCACCGCTTCCTGGTAGGCGTTCACCGCCCGCTGCCGATCGACTTCCGCGGCGGCCAGCTTCTGCAGCGCGAACAGCGAGGTCGAGACCTCGCCGAGGGCGTTGGTGACCGCCTGCTCGTATTGCAGCTTCGCCTGCTCGAACTGCGCCACCGCCACGCGCTGCTGGGCGCGCAGGCTACCGCCCTCGAAGATCGGCCCGGTGAGGCCCGCGGCGATGGTCCAGGCCTGGCCCTTGCCGAGCAGGTGCCGCAGGTCCGGGCTCAGGCCGCCGAACATGCCGGTCAGGCTGATGGTCGGATAGAAGGCAGCCTCGGCGACGCCGATGCCGGCGTTGGCGGCGACCAGCTGCTGCTCGGATTGCCGCAGGTCGGGCCGCCGCAACAGCAGCGCCGCCGGCAGGCCGGCCGGGATCTCCGCCGGCAGCGGCTGGCCGAACAACGGCGCACCTCTGGTGACGGGCCCGGGGCTACGGCCGAGCAGCAGCGACAGCTGGTTCTCCTTGGCAGCGATCTGGGACTCCAGCGCCGGCACCTGCGCCGCCTCGTCGGCCCAGGCGGCGTCGGCGTTGGAAGTCTCGAGAGCCGAGGCGACACCCCCTTGCAGCTGGCGGTTGAACAGGTCGAAGGTGTCGTGGAACGCCGTCGTGGTGCGGCGCGCGATCTCGAGGTCCTCGTCCAGCTGCCGCAGGTCGAAGTAGGCGGCGGCGACCTCGGAGACCAGGGCCAGCACGACGCCTCGCCGCGCCTCCTCGCTGGCCAGGTACTGGGCCTTCGCCGCCTCGTTGAGGCGCCGGACGCGGCCCCAGAGGTCGATCTCCCAGGAGACGTTGACGTTGGCGGTGACGAAGTCCGAGGCGACGCCGCCGGACGGCGCGCCCGGTTCGAAGCCGGAGATGCGCTCGCGCCCGAACTGGCCCTGGTAGCCGACCTGGGGATAGAAGGCGGCTCCGGCGATGCCGTAGCGGGCGCGCGCCTCCTCGACCCGGGCGGTGGCGATCCGCACGTCGTAGCCGTTCTTCAGCGCCTCCTCGATCAGCGACTTGAGGGTCGGGTCTTGAAACACATCCCACCAGGGCAGGTCGGCGAGCGACGCGGCCTGGGCCTGCCCGGCGAGCCCATAGAACTGCTCGGGCGTGGCCACCGGCGGGCGCTGGTAGACCGGTCCCACCGTGCAGCCGGCGGCGGCGCCGGCGAGCGCGGCCGCGGCGAGGAAACCAAGCCAGGATGTCCATTGGCCGCGCGTCATCCCGGCGCCCCCACCGGCGCTTCCTCGCGGACCTCCTGCCGCTCGTGCTGCCCGGCCTGCCGCTCCTCGCGCGGACCATCACCCGGCGGCGGCCCTTCTCCCTTCGGGCGCTGGCGGCGCTCCGCCCCGGAGATCCGCTCGACCACCACGAACAGCACCGGGATGAGGAAGATCGCGAAGCCGGTGGCCGCCAGCATGCCGGTGATCACCGAGGTCCCGAGGATCTGGCGCGAGGCGGCGCCGGCGCCGCTCGCCACCCACAGCGGCACGCAGCCGAAGATGAAGGCGAAGGAGGTCATCAGGATGGGCCGCAGGCGGAGCTTGGCGCCGCCCAGCGCCGCGTCCTCCAAGGATTCGCCGCGCTCGAACTCGTCCTTTGCGAACTCGACGATCAGGATGGCGTTCTTGGCGGCGAGGCCGATGAGCATCACCAGGCCGATCTGGCCGTAGACGTCGAAGTCGAAGTGGCGCAGCAGCAGGCCCGCGAAGGCGCCGAAGACGGCGACCGGCACCGAGAGCAGGACGCTGAACGGCAGCGACCAGCTCTCGTAAAGGGCCGCCAGGATCAGGAACACGAAGATCAGCGACAGCGCGAAGGTCTTGCCCGAGGTGCCGGCAGCTTTCTGCTCCTGATAGGAAAGGTCGGCCCAGGAATAGCTCATCTGGGAGGGCAGCGCCTGCTTGGCGACCGCGTCGAGGGCGGCCATCGCCTGCTGCGAGCTGTAGCCTTCCGCGGCGGAGCCGGTGACCTGCGCCGAGCGGAAGAGATTGAAGCGCGTCGTGTACTCCGGCCCGGCGATGTTGCGGATGGTGACCAGCGCCGACAGCGGCACCATGGTGCCGTCGTTGTTGCGGACGTAATACTGATCGATCTGCCGGGCGTTGGCGCGCGACTCCGCCTCGCCGCTCAGGAACACCCGCCACTGGCGGCCGAAGCGGTTGAACTGGTTCACGTAGACGGCGCCCAGGAACGCCTGCAGGGTCTGGTAGACGTCGCCGATCGGCACCCCCTGCTTGATGACCTTGTCGCGATCGACGTCGACGAACACCTGCGGCACGCTGGCGCGGAACACGGCGTTGACGTTCTGCAGCTCCTTGCGCTTGCGCGCCGCCGTCAGGAAGGTCTGCAGGTTCTGGTACAGGTACTCGGGGGAGCCGCCGCTGTGGTCCTGCAGCCACAACGAGAAGCCCCCCGCCGCGCCGAGCCCCGGGATGGCGGGCGGCAGGAAACCGAAGACGGCCGTGGCCTCGGGGATCTGCGCCTTGACCTCCTGGTTGATCTTGGTGATCAGCGCCTGCGCCGTCTGCCCGGAGCCGGAGCGCTGCTCCCAGGGCTTCAGGCCGACGAAGTAGAAGCCGTAATAGGACGCCGAGACGTAGGAGAGCAGGCTGAAGCCGGCGATGGTGGTGTAGTAGCCGACGCCCGGCGTCTTGGCGAGGATCGCGTCGGCTTTGCGGCAGGCCGCGTCGGTGCGTTGCAGCGAGGAGGCGTCCGGCAGCTGCAGGTTGAGGAAGAAGTATCCCTGGTCCTCGTCGGGCAGGAAGCTCCCGGGCACCGACCTGCCGAGGAAGAACGCCAGCACCGCGAAGGCCGCCAGGATCGCCAGGCCGAGCGCGAACTTGCGGATCAGGAAGCGCGAGGCGGTGATGTAGCGGTCCGTCGCCTTGCCGAAGACCCGGTTGAAGCCGTCGAAGAAGCGCGCCAGGAGTCCCCGCCGCTTCTCGCCCTTGGGCCGCGGCTTGAGCAGCATCGCCGACAGCGCCGGCGAGAGGCTCAGCGCGTTGAACGCCGAGATCAGCACCGAGATCGCGATGGTCACCGCGAACTGCTTGTTCAGGCGGCCCTGGATGCCGCTCATCAGGGCGACCGGCAGGAACACCGAGGCGAGGATCAGCGCGATCGCGACCACCGGCCCCTGCACCATCTCCATGGCGCGGATCGTCGCGTCGCGCGGCGCCATGCCCTCCTCGATGTTGTGCTCGACCGCCTCCACCACCACGATGGCGTCGTCCACCACCAGGCCGATGGCCAGCACCAAGCCGAACAGCGACAGGGTGTTGATCGAGAACCCGAGCAGCGGGAAGACGGCGAAGGTGCCGATCAGCGAGACCGGCACGGCGATCAACGGGATCAGCGTGGCGCGCCAGTTCTGCAGGAAGATGAACACCACCAGCAGCACCAGGCCGATGGCTTCGAGCAGCGTGGTCAGGATCTCGCGGATGCCTTCGGTGATCACCACCGTGGTGTCGAGCGACACCAGGTAGTCGAGGTCGTTGGGGAAGCGCTGCTTCAGCCGCTCCATCTCCTCCTTGACCCCCTTGACCACCGACAGGGCGTTGGAGCCGGGCAGCTGGTAGATGGCGATGATGCTCGACGGCTGGCCGTTGAGGCGCGCGATCTGCTTGTAGTTGAGCGCCCCCAGCTCGATGCGCGCGACGTCGCGCAGCCGCACCACCGAACCGTCGGGGTTGAGCCTCACCACCACCTGCCCGAACTGCTCGGGGGTGACCAGCGTCCCCAGGGCCCGCACCGTGTAGGTGAACTCCTGACCCGCCGGCGCCGGCTCGGCGCCGAGCTGGCCCGAGGGGTTGACCGTATTCTGGCGTTGCAGGGCCTGGGTGAGATCGGCGACGGTGAGCCCGAGCTTCGCCAGCTGGTCGGGCTTCACCCAGATCCGCATCGAGTAGTCGGCGGCGCCGAAGTTCAGCACCTGGCCGACCCCCGGCACGCGATACAGCGGGTCGTCGACGTTGATCAGCGCATAGTTGCCGAGGAAGAGGTTGTCGAAGGTCCCGCGCGGCGAGTACAGGGCGATCAGCAGCATCGGCACGCCTGCCGTCTTGCGGTAGGTGAGACCGAACTGGTTGACGTCGGACGGCAGGTTGGGCTGCGCCTGGGCGACGCGGTTGATGGCGTTGACCTGGTCGATGTTGACGTCGGTATCGACGTCGAAGACGACCCGCAGCGTCATCTGGCCGTCGCTCGAGTTGACCGAGTACATGTAGAGCATGTTGTCGACGCCGTTCATCTGCTGCTCGATCGGCGTCGCCACCGTCTGCTCGACGGTGATCGCGTCGGCCCCGTTGTAGGTGGTCTGGATCTGGATCTGGGGCGGGATGATCTGCGGGAACTGCGCGATCGGCAGGCCGGTCATCGCGACCACGCCCAGCAGCACGGTGAGGATCGCGATGACGATCGCGACGATCGGCCGGTCGATGAAGAACCGTGACATGGGTCAGTTACCCGAAGGCGAGGACGGTTGCCGCGGTGTTGCGGCGCCCGCCGGGTTGGGCGGCGCGGGCGAAGCCGCGGCTGCCTGGGCCGGACCTTCGACCGGCTTGACCAGGGTTCCCGCCTTGGCGCGCGAGAAGCCGTCCACCACCACGCGATCCCCGGGGCTGAGGCCAACCTCGATGACCCACAGGCTGCCGGTCCGCTGCCCGACCTGGACGTTGCGGACCGCCGCCCGGTTGTCGGGGCCGACGACGGCGACCTGGTAGCCACCTTGCAGCTCGTTGACCGCCCGCTGCGGCACCAGGATCGCTCCCCGTTCGACGCCGGTCTCGGCGCGGACCTTGGCGTACTGGCCCGGCCGCAGCAGGTTGCCGGGGTTGGGGAACAGCCCGACGGCACCGATCGTCCCGGTCTTCACGTCCACCTGGCGGTCGGTGAAGATCAGCTTGCCCGGGTGCGGAAAGGTGGTGCCGTCGGAGAGCACCAGCTCGAGCCCGCCGATCCGCTGGGCGGCGGCAGGGTCTGCCTGACCGCGCTCGCGGTAGCGCAGGTACTCCTGCTCGCTGAGGTTCCACTGCACCCGCAACGGATCGACGCGCGAGACCGTGGCCAGCACGCTCTGCGGGCTCACCAGGTCACCGACCTGGGCGGTGGAGGCGCCGGCGATGCCGGCGATCGGCGAGGTCACCCGGGTCCAGCCGAGATAGAGGCGGGCCTGGTCCACGGCCGCCCGCAGCGCCGCGACCGCCGCCCGCGCGACCTGTTCGGCCGAGACCGCGTTGTCGAGCTCCTGCTGGCTGAGCGCATGCTGCTCGGCGAGCGGCCGGAAGCGGGCGACGTCGCGCTCGGCCTTGGCGAGGTTGGCCTGTCCCTGTCCCAGGTTCGCCTCGGCCTGCTGCAGCTGGGCCTGGAGCTGGCGCGGATCGACCTCGAACAGCAGCTGGCCCTGGCGGACGAAGCTGCCCTCGTCGTAGTTCCGCCGCAACAGGTAGCCGGTGATCTGCGGCCGGATCTGCGCATTGATGTCGCCGGCGGTGGTGCCGATCCACTCGCCGTAGACCGGCACGTCGCGCTGAATGACCGGAGCGACGACCACCACCGGTGGCGGCGGTGGCGGCGGCGGCGCCTTCTTGCCGCAACCGGCGGCGCCGGCCGCGGTTCCGGCGACGCCAAGCAAAGCCAACCCGAGGAGCAGCTCCCGCCTCATCCCTCGTCTCCTTGCCCACGATGCAACACCATGGAACCCGCCGCCAGGGGAGCGCGAGAGCGCCTGCCTGGCCCGGTGCACGCTAGGCCAGAACCGCGGATCCGGGGAAAGCATTCCAGGGCATGCAGGCACCGGTTGCGGCAGCGCTTGGGCGCAAGGTTTGCGCCCGATCTCGACGCGGCCGCGACGCCAGCGCGTGATATCGCGTCGCGATATGGAGGGTGGCGCGCCGTGCGGCGGCGACGCCGTCCAGCGGCGCCGTCCAGCGGCGCCTCCAGCGACGCGACGGCGCGGCGGTGACTTTACTTGTAGTAGCCCGAGACGTCGATCAGCAGATTGGCGCTGCCGGCGCCGTCCGACTGCACCCAGGCGGTGCCCAGCGGGTCGCCGGTGAGGCCGATGACGGTGTTGCTCGCCAGCAGGCGGCCGGCCGAGAAGTTCAGGCTGGAGGTGACGTTGGCGACGCCGCTGGGGCCGATCCGGAGATCGCCGGCCGCGGACGGGTTGACCACGGTGACGTTGGCGGCCACGGCCTTGGCGTCGGCGGGGATGCCGCACTGCCCGGCGAGTTGGAAGGCCCGGCGCGAGCCGAAGCCCGCCAGCGCCGGCCCGCCATAGGGTCCGGTCGGCCCGCGGGTGTCGACCACCCGGCAGGGAGCGACGGTGAAGAAGCCCAGGGGCGCGGCGGCCGGCGCGTAGGCCCAGAGGTGGGCGCTCTCGTCGGCGACATAGAGGCGTCCGTCGATCACGATCAGGCTCTCCCAGTGAATGCCGCCGGGGCTGGTGTCGCCGAACAGCTGATTGCCGGTGGTCGGATCGAGCGCCTTGACGCCGCCGCTGACGTAGAAGACCAGGCCGTTGGCCACCACGACCGAGGTGCCGCCGCTGCCGTTGGTCCACATCGCGCTCATGCTGGGATTGCCCATGCCGTCGACCACCATCTTCAGGCCGGTGATGCCACCGCCGTTGGCCACGAAGACCCAGACGGTGCCGTCCACCGGGCTGACCCAGACCGCCGGCTGCGTCAGGATCTCGCCGCCCTGGGGAAGGCCGAGGACCTGCAACTCGCCGCCGACGTGCGCCGGGCCGCCAGCGCGGCTGAGGTCCGCGAGCTTGAGCAGCCGCAGCTGGGAGTCCTTGCCACCCTGCACCGCGAGCGGCGCGACGTTGCTGCCCGGCACCGGCGGCAGCAGCGCCGGCGAGGTGCTGCCCAGGTCGAGGTCCTCGTTCTGCAGGGTCTGGAACTCCGTCGGCGTGTAGCTGTCGAGCGGCTGGCCGTTGGCGCCGGTGCCGTCGGGATGGGCGGCCAGGACGCTGTCACCCCAGTTGCGGCCACCGGTGCTGGCGTCGTAGGTGCCGTTGCTGGAGGTGAAGAAGATGCGGTCGAGCTCCGAGCTGTAGACCACCGAGGGGCGTCCCCAGACGGCCGATTGCACGCCGCCGGAGCAGTCCGGAGTGCCGGGGGACATGACGAAGTGGACCGCCTGGTCGCTGCACATGGCATTGAAGACGTTCTGCGTGCCGGTCGCCAGGTTGATCGCGGTGATGTGTCCCTGGTAATCGCCGGCGTCGCCCGGGTAGCCGCCGTTGGCGACGTAGAGGTATTCGGCGCCGCTGTTGGTCACCACCACCGAGAGCGGCGGCGAGCACTTCTCCACGCTCGGTTTGAGCGTCGCCAGCTCAGGCCAGCCACCGGTGGTGATCTCGGTGCCGTCGCCGACCTGGTACTTGTGGACCTTGCCCTCGAGGCCGTAGGAGTAGACGTAGAGGCGATTGGGATCGATGGCCGGCGAGGAGGTGGTGTAGTTGGGGCCGGTGGCCGGCTGGTGCGACCAGACGTTGGCGCCGGTCGCCGCGTTGAGCGCCAGGATGTGGCCGTCCTTGGTGGTCAGGAACAGCAGATCTTTGATCCCGCTCGCGGTCTGTACTCCCGAGAGGAAGACCGGCGGGCCGTCGGCGACGCTGGGCAGCGTCACTGGGAAGCCGGGGAGCACGTGCAGGGTGGAGACGTTGCCCGAGTTGATCGTCGTTTCCTGCTGGTTGTTGCCGAGATGGCGGCCGTCGCCGTTGAACTCGGGCCAGTCGGCGGCCTGCGCCGGCGGTGTCAGCAGGGCGGCCAAGGCCGGCAGGCAAGCGATGGTGAGGAGCAGGACCAGCGCCGGCTCGAGCCGGCGCCGGGACGGCGGCAAAGCGGACGGTGGCGAGGACGTTCGCATGGTGAGACTATGATATGCGCAAGTCCAAATGAATGCCAGCGGCCGGAGGGTAGTGGGTCGGACCCACTACCGGCCGGAGCGACCGATGCGATCGACAGCGGCCGGCGCTGCCGCGGTGCCGTCGCGCCGGCCGGCGGGCGCTTCGCCGGCTAGCCGTGACGGCCGAGCAGACGCAGGGCGCGGTCGGCCACCTGCTCGGGGGTGAAGCCGTACGGCTCGTACAGCTGCTTGGCGGGTGCCGAGGCGCCGAAGCCCTCGATGCCATGGACCTCGCCTTCGAGGCCCACGTACCTGTGCCAACCGAACGGCGCGGCGGCTTCGATCGCCAGCCGCTTGCGCACCGCCGGCGGCAGCACCTCGTCGCGATAGGCGGCGGGCTGCCGGTCGAACAGCTCCCAGCTGGGCATGCTCACCAGCCGCACCCGCACGCCCTGGGCGGCCAGGCGCTTGGCGGCCTCGTAGGCGATCGACACTTCCGAGCCGGTGGCCAGCAGCAGCAGCTCCGGCAGCCCGGCGGCGGCGGCCGAGCTGCCGCCCGAGCTGGTACCGACGCTCGAGCCGCCGGCGCCGGCAGGCTCCGGCTCGGCGAGGACATAGGCGCCGCGGGGCACTCCCGCGGCCGCCCGCTCGCGGGTCTCCTCGAGGATCGGCAGGGCCTGGCGGGTGAGCACCAGTGCCGTCGGTCCCTCGCGGTTTTCGATCGCCGTCCGCCAGGCGGCCGCTGTTTCGCAGGCCTCGGCGGGGCGGATCACCGTCATGCCCGGCAGCGAGCGCAGCGAGGCGAGCTGGCTGATCGGCTGGTGGGTGGGGCCGTCCTCGCCGAGGAAGATGGAGTCGTGGGTGAAGACGTAGATCACCTGCAGCTTCATCAGACAGGCGAGGCGGATGGGCGGCCGCATGTAATCCGAGAAGATGAGGAAGGTGCCGCCGTAGGGCAGCCACAGCCGCGACAGGGCGAGGCCGGAGAGCGCCGAGCCCATGGCGTGCTCGCGCACCCCGAAATAGAGGTTGCGGCCGCCGGGCTTGCCCGGCTCGAAGTTGTCCTCCCCCTTGATCAGGGTCTCGTTGGAGGAAGCCAGGTCGGCGGCGCCGCCGCAGAGCTGCGGCAGCTTCGCCGCGATGGCGTTGATCACCTTGCCGGAAGCGACGCGCGTCGCCATCGCGCCGTCGGCCGGCGAGAACGACGGCAGCGCCTCGTGCCAGCCCTCCGGCAGCTTGCCGGCGAGGCGCGGTCCGAGGTCGGCGGCCGCTGCCGGGAAGGCGGCCTGGTAGCGCTGCCACAGCTCCTGCCAGGCGGTCCGCAGGCGGCCGCCGCGCTCGCGCGCCGGCGTGAACGCGGCGACGGCCTCGGGCGGCACCAGGAAGGTGGGCTCGAGCGGCCAGCCGAAGAACTTCTTGGCGCCTTCGGTCTCTTCCTTGCCGAGCGGCGAGCCGTGGGCCTTGGCGGTGTTCTGCTTGGTCGGGGCGCCGTAGCCGATGATGGTGCGCACCGCCACCAGCGACGGACGCTCGGTCTCGGCCTCGACCGCGGCGATGGCCGCGTCCATCGCTTCCAGGTCGTTGACGTCGGCCACCCGTTCGACGCGCCAGCCGTAGGCCGCGAAGCGTTGGGGGACGTCGTCGCCGAAGGACAGGCCGGTGGGGCCGTCGAGCGAGATGTGGTTGTCGTCGTAGAAGACCTTGAGGTTGCCGAGTTGCAGGTGGCCGGCCAGCGAGGCGGCCTCCGAGCAGACCCCTTCCATCATGTCGCCGTCGCTCGCCACCACCCAGATGCGGTAGTCGAACAGCGGGTAGCCGTCGCGGTTGAAGGCCGCCGCGGCCTTGCGCTGGGCGATCGCCATGCCGACGGCGTTGCCGAACCCCTGGCCGAGCGGGCCGGTGGTGGTTTCGATGCCGGGGGTGTGCCCATGTTCGGGATGGCCGGGGGTTTTCGAGCCGAACTGGCGGAAGCGCTGCAACTCGGCCATCGGCAGGTCGTAGCCGGAGAGGTGCAGCATTGCGTAGAGCAGAGCGGAGGCATGGCCGGCCGAGAGCACGAAGCGGTCGCGGTCCGGCCAGGCCGGGTCCTGGGGGTCGAAGCGCAGGTGCCGGGTCCACAGCAGGTAGGCGAGCGGCGCCAGCGCCATGGGCGCCCCGGGGTGCCCCGAGTTGGCCTTCTCGACCATGTCGACGGCCAGGAAACGGATGGTGTTGATGACCAGATCGTCGGCAGCCCGGTCCGCGCTCGTCGCCATGTCCACGGTCCCTCCCATGCGATGGCCGCGACCCCCCGCGGCCACGGGCGAGTCTATCGCGCCCGGCCGGTGGGCCGGCGGCGGCGGCCGGTGGCCGACGGTCAGGAGAGGGTACGGAGGCAAGGCGGGCTTGGACTTCGGCCCGCTCGGCTCCGGGTCGTTTTGACTCCCGGCGTGGGCGCCTCTAGAATGGGGCGTCCTGTCGCGTCCTGCGGAGAGGTGCTGGAGTGGTCGAACAGGGCTGCCTGCTAAGCAGTTGTCCGGGGTAAACCCGGACCGAGGGTTCGAATCCCTCCCTCTCCGCCAATTCCCGATGAAGCCCGTAACGTCCTTCGCCAACGCACTGCGCGCTCTCGAAGAGCTCAAGCAGCTCGCGGTCATCGAGGACTACGCTATCGCCGGTGCGATGGCCTGGTGTTCTGGACAGAGCCGATCCCGACCTATGACCTTGACGTGCTCGTGTTTCTCCCGGAGCGGCAGCAGCCGATCGTATCGTTGGGACCTCTCTATCAATGGGCCGCAGCCCGCGGATATGCCGTCGAAGCCGAGCATGTCCTCGTCGAGGGCGTGCCCGTCCAGTTCCTACCGTCGTCAAGGACCTGATCCACCGATTCAAGCTGGAGCCTTGAAGATGCAGCGCAGGTCTCGACCGACACCCGAGCTTATGCGCAGCTTAAGGAAGGCAAAAGCGGAGCTGCACGCCCGGCGCAGCTCGATGTCGCTCAAGGAGAAGGTAGCGATCGTCCTCGAGCTGCAACAGATTTACCTGCCGCTGCTCAAGCGGCGCCGGCCGCCGGCTCCGTGGGAATATCCATGGGAGGTCGAGCCATAGGCGCCATCTGAGGCTCGCCGCCATCTCTCCCACAGCGAGATGAGCCTCATACGCTTGCTTTCCGCGTTTTTGGGGAGCGCGCAACCTCCTATGACAAGGCAAGAGTCAGACCCCGTCGGCCCAAGAAGTTTCGAGGAGTGGAGTACCTATCTTGGAGATCTAGACGCTCAGGAGAAGCACGAGGAGGCCATTGCCGCCACCAGGATGCTAATGCGGCAAATCTCGCGCGACGCCAAAGCCAGAGCTCTATGCGCCCGCCACCTCATCGACTCTGGCGCCATAGTCAAAGACCTCGGCGCCATTGAAGAAGGCAGAGGTTTGATTCAATCGTTGCTGGTGCGCAAAACCAAGAGCACCGCCGTTACCGCCGCGCTCGAATATAACCTCACAAATAGCTTTGCCGCGGAGTATCACATATTCAGCGAACGCGGCGATCTCCATAGAGCACGAGAGGCGCTGCGCGAACAGAGGGAGCGCTTGCAGCGATTGCTCCTGGAGAAGGAGCTCGGGGTTGATCTGCAAATAATGGCGCATACGAATCTTGCAAACGCGCTCGATGAAACCGGAAGAACAATAGAGGCAATCGATCACTACAACATCGCGTGGTCGCTTGACCTCCGACATATGTTGGCAAAGGGCAACTGCGGGACGGCACTTTGCAGGCTTGCTTCCGCTAGCCACACCCACGGGTGGCGTAACTTCGACGCCGGCTTGGCCTTACTTCAAGAAGCGTGCGGGGCGCCAGATGATGTTCGGATATACGCAAACGATGTGGCCGTGGGCCGTTTGGAAAAGCGGCTAAAGCAAGCGCTGGGTCGAATCGAAAGGCGGAAAGATGGGGTCGCCGGCTTCGAGAACTGGAGGGCTCATCGCCGCGAAGCGCATGGGCAACCTGCGTGTGGCCCATGGCTGGCAAGAGTCCTCACCGATCGCCTGCTTCTGAGTCTCAACCAGTTTCCGCTTGCCTCGGCCGAAGAAGCGCGGGATGATCTCTTCTTCGCTACGCTTTCTTCTGGTATCGACACTGGCAGCGAACAGTGGGCGCTCGGCCTAATCTACCTGCTCAATGCGATAAAAGAGGAGTATGCCACAGCTCGTTTTCTCTACTATCAGGCACTCGACGCCTCTTCTCCCGAGCTTGTTGCCTGCGACAAGGTGACCCAGTATGCCGATCCTGGCAGCTTCGCCAGGTTCGGATTGGATGTCGGCTTGCTCAAAACAGGGTTTCGAGTGTCGATAGATATACTCGACAAGATCGCCTTCTTTCTGAACCAGTATTTGCGTCTTGGTCAGCCTGAAGACAGAGTGGACTTCAGGAATGTATGGTACGCCGACTGTTCAGCAAAGAAAGGTGAGCACCCGACCCTGGGCGAGAGGATAAAAAGCAGGAATTGGCTGCGAGCATTGAGCGATATGCGAGAGGACTGGTTTGCGGATAGATTCCCAGGGCGATTTAGGGATCTTCGCAATATTGGCACGCACCGAGGACTCATCCTCTTCTCTGCGGAAGGAGGTGAGCTATCGGAGGAAATAAAGACGGTTCAGGACCATGCCCGGGAGACGCTTCTCATGTTGAGGACTGCAAAAGCGGCGATTGAATACCTGGTGCTCTTCATCGATGAGGAAGAAAAAGCGAGGAGAGCGGCAGATAATGGCAGACGCAGCGCCATCCGGCACCTGGGCTTTAGAGCCGGAGGAACTGACAAAGGATGAGGTTGTCCGACGGTCAGGCGAGAAGACGATCAGCCACCACGCGGCCGGCAGCGGCTCGGCTCGGTCACGCGGTGGTCAGAGCGAAGGCAGGATGGCGGGCGCGCACATGCCTGCGGCACTGACGGCCCGCGCTGACGGTCCCCACCTGGTAGGATCGCCGGATCTTTTGGTTCCGACCCTTCACCTGAGACCCATAAATATGGGAAGATGGTCTAGTGAAGACGACTCTCGAGCTCCCCGAGGATCTGTTCCGCCAAGCGAAGGCGACGGCCGCTCTCCGCGGAGAAAGCCTCAAAGAGTTTATGACGGCGGCGTTGCGCGAGCACCTGGAGGGCCAGGCGGGCGAGTCGGCGCCGGTGCGAGGCTGGCGCAGCGTCTTCGGACGCGCTCGGCCAGAGGACGTGGACGAGGTCGACCGGATCGTTGCCGACGAGCTGGAGCGCGTGGATCTGGATGCGTGGCGGTGATCCTGGATACCAACGCAGTCTCGTCGTTGTTTGCGGGTGTCCCGGCGCTCCGCGAGGCCCTGGCGAGTCGCCCGCGCCACCACCTGCCGGTCATCGTGATCGGCGAGTATCGATTCGGCCTGCTGCGGTCACGGCAGCGCGAGAAGCTCGAGCCCTTGCTCGCCGAGCTAATCCGCGAATCCATCGTTCTCGACATCGACGAGGCCACGGCCGATGCCTATTCGCGCGTCAGGGAAGAGCTCCGCTCCAAGGGGCGACCGATCCCGGAGAACGACGTCTGGATCGCCGCCCTCGCCCTGCAATATGCGCAGCCGGTAGTCAGTCGTGACGAGCACTTCGACTCGATCCGCAATCTTGTCCGCGTGGGATGGTGAATAGCCGATGAGCCAGACGATTCCCGGGCCCGTGCGGGTCCGCTTCGCTCCTTCCCCGACCGGGTTCCTGCATGTCGGCGGCGCGCGCACGGCGATCTA
>Ga0070733_10002175_pt1 | contig 14191 bp, 15 predicted proteins | sample Coa_R1_9_FD_66450 | JGI IMG/M metagenome (GOLD analysis project Ga0070733, IMG submission 66450) | Surface soil microbial communities from Centralia Pennsylvania, which are recovering from an underground coalmine fire - Coalmine... | ecosystem: Environmental > Terrestrial > Soil > Unclassified ... | reverse complement strand
CCTCGAGTGCGAATCGTTCACCGGAACGGTGGCCGGCCCCGCGACTGGCGTGGACCTGCTCTTCTTCCCGCTGGACCCGCCCGACTCCGGAACCGCTCCGGCTGCGACGGTCCTCACCTTCTCGCTGCTCACCGGCGCCACCCCGACCGATGCCGCTGCAAGCTGCCGCGTCCACTTCGTCGCCATCTTCCGAGATTCAACCATCGGATTCAGTAAGCCCTAGCCATGCCTCCCAAGCCCACTCTCCACGTCGGAATCCTGGAAGGCCGTCCAGACGAAGAGCCCATGCCCGAAGGCGAGGGCGACTCGATGGACGGCAAGGGCTACGCGCTCGCGTGCCATGAGTGCATGTCGGCCATGCACGCGAACGACGCCGACAAGTTCGGGGCCGCGCTCCGCAGCGCCTGCAAGATCCTCTACTCCGAGATGGAGAAGGGGGAGGGCGAAGGCGACGAGGGCGAGCCGCCTCCGGAGGCTGCGTGAATGGTGCCCTCCTCATCGGAGCGCTGATCGTGGCCCGACTCGTCACGCTCACCACGCTTGAGAACCGGGTGCTCCGGAGGGCTAACCTCGAGTTCAGTTCGAATCAGGCGATCATCCAGAGCGGCGAGCTCGACGACAACATCAATGAGGGCATCGCAGCCCTCTACAACCTCTTCTCCCAGGTCGAGGGCCAGCCGTACTACCTCGAGTCGACGAGCTTCACGACCTCGAGCAGCACGGACACCTACGCTATCGGGACCGGCCAGGCGATCAACGTCGGCGACTTCTACAAGTTCCGCGGCCTGGACGTGAACTTCGGGACGGACATCGTCATCACGGCGCGGCCCTTCATGTGGTCGGAGCGCAACCGCTTCAAGTGGTATCCAGGCTGGATCTACTCCCAGCCGGTCTTCTACCGCATGGTGGGCAAGGCCAGCACGGTTGCCGCGAGCCCGAACGACGCGATCAAGCTCATTCCGCAGCCCAGCGGCCAGTTCACCTGTACGCTCTGGTACACGCCCACCCCTCCGAAGCTCTCGAGCGGGTCGGACACCTTCGACGGCGTTGCTGGCTTCGAGGAGTTCGCGGTGCTCGACGCGGCGATCAAGCTGCTCGTCAAGCAGGAGCAGATGGAGCACGCACAGGCCCTCGGCGCGATGCAGGCGGCGAAGAAGGACGAGATCCTCGGCATGCTCGCCAACCGCGACGCGGAGAATCCCGAGCGCGTGCAGGACGTGACCCTCAACGACGGCTGGATCGGCCGGCCCGGCTACTGACCCACAACAGGAAAGACCATGGCGAACCCCTCACTCATCTCGATTCAGGACGCCGCGGGCGCGGTTAGCGCCACGACGGACGGCGGAACTACCACCGTCATCCCCGGTACCACGGCGACTTTCTCCCTGACCAGCACGTCCGGGGTGGCGCGGTGGGACCTGACCTTTTCCTGCCCGAACTACCCGGCGCTCCACGGGCGCACGTTCAACTGGGTGGCCGGCATGGCCAACTCGTGGAGCATCCCGATCCCCTCGGAGAGCATCGGGTCCAGCACGGCGGCCAATGGGATCGCCTACACCTCGGTCACCTCGGACGGCGTTCAGGTCATCTCGAGCACGGGCGGGTTCATCCAGACCCGCGGCGGCACGGCCTACGCCGACACGCACGAGGTGCGGGGCGTCATCTGCGCCAGCATCAACTCCTACGTGCTCTCCGGCGGCGTCATCACGGCCAACGTGGTGAACGGCATCGGGACGATCGACGGCCTTACGGTGGCGGTCGGCGACCTCTACTTGCTCCCGGACGGCATCGCGCAGGCGGCAACCGACGTCGGCATCTACCAGGTCACGAGCCTCGGAAGCGCCTCGACGGCCTTCAAGCTGACCCGGTCGCCGGACTGGCTCACGGGCGCGCTCATTCGGCCCAAGAGCGAGATCCGCGTCACGGAAGGCACTCTCTTTGCCGGAACGACCTGGGTCTACACCGGGACGGGCGTCGGCACGGTCAACACCACATCGATGACCTTCCTGCCGCGCATCGTGAACCAGACGTACACCTTCGCGGCCGGCATCGGCGCGACGATGAACACGGTGCCGCTGGCCTCCAAGGGCAACTGCGCGATCAGCTTCACGCCGACCAACGCGCTCAGCATCAACGCGACCTTCCTGTACGCGGTCAACACGTACACGGCGGGCGCGCTGAATACCGCGGTGCTCACGCTGGCCGCGCAGAACGTGGCCCGGCTGATTGCCCCGGCTGACAACAGCGTTGGGTGCCTGAGCATCGTCAACAACGTGTGAGGGCCCAGTGCCGAACATTGTAGGCGGATACGACGGAGAAGGGTTGAATGTCACCGGGACCAAGAAGGTCACGGCGCTGGACCTCGACGTCGGCGCGAGCACGGTAGCCAGTGGCGCGAACGGAGGCCAGGGCGCATCCGCCATGGTCAAGGTCACCAGGCGCCGCCAGCTCCGGGTGTCCTCGGAAAGCGCGCAGGCCGGCGTTGCCATCAGCTACGGCGGCGGCGATCAGGTGCTGTCCAACTGCGCGCGCGGCGTCTACATCACGACGGGCGGCACGCTGGTCATCCGCATGAAGGAAGACACGGCGGACCTGACCTTCACGGGGCTGATCGCGGGCCAGTATTACCCCTTAGCCATTGCCCTGATCCGCAACTCGGGTTCAACCGCGGCCGGCATCCTGCTATACTAGAGGCCGCATGTTCATGGGCCTCGGGTTGGGTGCCGCAAGCCAGCAAGGCGGAGGGTTCACGCCTCCCGACATTGCTGGGAACGTCCTTTGGCTTCGAGCTGACAATGGCTACACCCTCGACGGCTCGGGCAACGTCAGCCAGTGGAACGACTTCTCGGGGAGCGGGAACAACGTCTCTCAGGGCACGGCGGGAAAGCGGCCCGCCTATCAGGCGACGGGTGGCCCCAATGGGACGCCCGCCCTCGCGTTCGTAGCCGGGTCGTCTCAGAGCCTCGACGGCTCCACAAGCGTTGTCGCAAGTAAAACGAACCTGACCATCTTCATCGTCGAGCAGCAGACGTCCACGGGCGGGAACAACAACTTCTATAGCCTCGGCAACTCGATTGGGTTGGCCAGCCAAGGAGGCGGCTCGCCGAAGTGGGACCTGGCGGCCATCGGCGTTCTTGATCAGACCGATTCCTCTGCGGCGTCCAATACGAGCTGGAACGTCCTTACCTGTGCGGTAGGGGCGGGGCCCGTGTGGCAATTGCGGGTCAACGGCGTCAACCACGTTCTTTCCTCGAACACCGCTACGCCGAACAACCTAGCGGCCGCTCAGCACGTCGGGTGGAACAGCGGATCCGGATTCCTCACCGGGAGCATTGCCGAGGTCATCGTCTACAACGGCGTTCTCACGCTAGCCCAGATGCAACAGGTCGAGGCGTACCTGGGTGGCCGATACGGAATCTCGGTGGGGGCATAATGACCAACACCCAGCAACTCGCCATTGGTGTGGATCGTGCCGTGCTCGCTCGCTTCCTGACCGGCAATCTCTACGAATGCGGCATCGCCACCCCCGCGCCAAGTGCGGCCCAGCAAGCGTCCCTACAGGCATACTTCCAAACGAGGTACGGCGTATGAGCTTCCGAGATCAGCTCCTCGCAGTACAGCAGCAGCTCCCCAATGCGGAGCTGGTCTTCCGTGTGCCCCTGGCTTCCCTCCGCCGCCGTGATCCGAGCCAGCACGCCGTGGTGCTTGGCGATTGGGTCGCCCAGATAGGGTCCGTGGAGGCGCAAGCGCTCACCGCCGAAGGTGCTTTGGGCACCCTGCTGGAGAAGCTGCGATGAGCGATCACGACTGCGTAGACCCCGTTGCCCGAGCTGCGGTCCGTAGCTCCCGAGACGAGCACGCGGAATCGCTCGGCCGCGTCATGGGCGAGATCGGCGCAGTGCGAGAGGACGTGCGCGTGATCGGCGAGTTTCTCGGCATCGAAGCATTCAAGCGGCGCCAGGGCCTCAACGGCCAGGTCAACGGCATCTACCGAAAGAAGGAGCCCTCTCTCGCTGACCTGGTGGAGGAGGCCACAACGAGCCCCGGCACCACGACGTCCAACCCCGTAAAGGCCGCCGTCGAGCGCTGGACCGGCAAGGCCGTATGGAAAGGCATTAGTATGGCCGGGCTCGCGGGACTCGGCGTCGTCGCGCATTGGCTTTGGACTGTTATTTGGGCGGCTCTTCATGCGGGACACTGACCTATGCCGACAATCCTGCAGCAGGCCCTCACCAAGATAAGGAAAGTCTTTTTCACCGAGGAGAACCTCGCCGACCCGAAGAGTCTCTACCTCGTGCTGCACACGATGCAGCAGAACTTCGTGGCGGCACTCGGTCCTCTCGCCGCCATGCCCCTCCTCTCCGGAAACGTCGTCCAGGGCGTGGCTCTCGTCGGTGGCACTCCCTTCACCATCAACCACGGCTTGGCCCGCGCGTACCAGGGGCTCGTCTGCATCAACACCAGCGGTGTGGCGTGGACGGGATTCATCACGACCAACCCCCCAGGAGTCACCGCCGACCAGTGCATCACCGTGCAGAACCCTAACTCAGGAACATTCGACTTTCTGGTGTTTTAACCGTGGCCCTCGACCGTGAACTCATCGATGTCCCGTTCTCTTCTGGCCTGAACCAGAAGGACGATCCGCGGTATCTCACAACCGGCGAGCAAGCCGCGCTTATCAACTGCCGCAAGCTCAAGAATAACGCTATACGCAAGCGCTTCGGGAATAGCGGGCTCCCGTCCTCTCCGACTGGAAAGGCCGTTCACGGCGGCTCGTACAAGGGCGCGCCGTGGATGATCTTCACGAATCCCACGACGGCCCCGGCCGAGACCCAGTCCCTTCTCTGGGGCTACTCCGATACCGAGACGGCGAATGATAGCGGGCACAATGGATACAGCCTCATTGCAGCTCTGCCCGATGCCGTGGCTTTGGACCGCGTCGGCATCATGTCGTGGAGCCTTTCGCCCCTCGACGTTGATCACTGCATTTGCAACGGCTACAACTTCTACGTTTTCGTTCCCAACGCAACGGCCCTGAACGTCGGCATTTGCACCGGCATACTCGACGCGGCCACGAATGAAGCGGTATCGCCCGTCAGCCCTTGGAACGTGGCGGCGGGAGCCTGCGCTCCCCGCATCATCGCCTGCGGGACCCACGTGGTTATGGCGTACTCCCTTTCGGGGACACTCTCTATTCAGTGGCTCGATGCGACGAACCTCGGCGCCGGATGGTCATCGGCAACAACCATCACGCTCATCAACAACGGCGTTTACGACATCCAACCCATAGACGGCGATACGGCCCACTTCGCCCTGGCCTACGAACAGAACGCGGGCGGGGCTCTCAAGATTGACATCCGCAACGTGACCGCACCGGGCACGGTGCAACACACGTTCTCCACGGAGACGGCCCAGACCAACTTCTCACAGATCGCCATCCGCGCGACCGGCGCTTACATATGGGCGGCCTACCACGCTCTCCAATGCGCGGGAGCCATGACGGCTGCGGGAACAACTCCCCCGGCAGTCAGCCTCACTGGCAAGCCCAATCCCGCCGCGAACATTCGCGGTATTTCGATAGGCATCCTCGTAGGAGGAGCCCGGGGTACGGCAACCTTCGAATGGTTCATCAACGGCTTTGCGCAGGGCACCCTCACCACAAATGCGACGGTGGCCCTCGGCTCTACGGGGCTGACGGCGAACTTCGCCGTGGGCACCTACCACACTGACAACATTTACCAGAGCCTGCACAACAACGTGACCCGTGCGGCGGCCATCAACGTGGGCACGCTCACAGCCTACGCGGCAGTCACGATTTACTCGAACATCCAATGGCCGGGCGTCCCTGAGCCCCTGGGAAACGTCAACAGCCAGTATTCCTACAACCCCGGCCGGATTGTGGTCGGAAAGGTGGACTCGGTCACGGCTCAGGTCTTGTTCTCCAATGACCTCGGGAGCGATCTACCGGGCCAGGCGAACGGCGGCAACAACGGGCAGGGGCTATCGGACGCATTCGTATACGGCCAGATGATAGCGGACCTCATCGGAGCCGTTTCGGTAGAGGGATCGCTCAACACGTCCACGGGCGTCACGCTGTACTCCCGGGCTCTAGAGACGTCGGGAAACAACGCGTACGTGATGGTGGCGCTCCCCTCCACGAACCAGGGGACATTCTACCTGGCAAACGTCCCTTGGTGGGCCAACACCGCGGGCGGCTCGGTCGGCCTGCGCTGGGTGGGCACGTTCGATCCTCGACTCTCGAAGATCCCATCCACGATGGTGCTCAACTCCGGCGCCCTCTCCGGGATGACGCCGCCTACCATCGCGAACGCCACGGGCTCCATTTACGGCGTACCCACGCTCGTCAACACGGGCGTCACCTCCAACGCGGTCTACGAGCAGCGGTTCGACCTCAACTCGTACGAGCGCTTTACGAATGCGGAGCTGGGCGACCTGCAGGCGTTCGCATGCGGCGTGCCTTCGAGCTTCGGGGGGCAAGTCGCCTTCGAGCTCGGCTTCAGCTCCTACCCGGAGCCCATCGCGGCGGTCATCTCTTCGGGCGGGTCCGTCGATACCGGAGCCCATAGCTACATCGGCCTCTGGGAGTTCTACGACGAGAAGGGCCAGCTCCACCAAAGCAGCCCGGGCACCCCGATCATTGCCACCACGACCGGCGGCAACAACACCGTAACCGTCACATGGCCCCCGCTGCCCATGACGGCGGCCAGCTTCCAGAATGCCGACTCTACGCCCTACCTCGTCGTCTACCGGACCGCCGTCAACGGGACGACGTATTACCGGCTCGGCCGGCTCACAAGCAACAACACGTACGCGGACACGGCAGCGGACGCGACGATCACAAGCAACGCCCTGCTGCCCACGACGGGCGGGGTGCTCGGGAGCTTTACGCCCCCCTCGGCCCGTATCTGCATCCTACACAAGCGTCGCTGGTGGCTCGCCGGTTGCGGGGAGCCCACGACGATCTGGCCCTCTACGGAATTCACGCCGGGGACGTGCTCCTACTTCAATGAGGCCCTGAACCAGCAGGCGACGGGTGCCGTGCGGGCTCTCCAAAGCCTCGACGACAAGCTGATCGTTTTCGTTCAGCGCACGCTTTCGAGCTACGGGGTTGAATACCTCACGGGAGAGGGGCCCTTCAATACCGGTGCCCAGAGTGACTGGACCCCTACGCAACCGATCCCCTCGGACTCGGGAGCCGTCGATCAGCGGGCCACGTGCGCGGGCCCCTTCGGCATCCTCTACCGCTCGACCGTGGGAGGCCCCAACGGCACGGGTGGGATCTTCCTACTCTCGCGAGACCTTCAAACCAAGTACCTATCCGGCCCAGTCGAAGACCTGCTCTCGCAATTCCCGACCGTGACCTCGATGGTGGTTCACCCGAACTCGGGGCACGTCTACATCTACTGCGTCGCCTCGGATTCCTCGGCGGGTAGCGGGGTCCGTCTCGTATGGGACTACATCCAGGGGATTTGGTCCGAAGATCTCCTACTCGCTCCGTTCAACCTCGGGGCTAGGACTTCGTGGAATGCCCTCACGTCGAGCGGCACCATTCTTCACCACTGGGCCACCGATGCCGGCCAGGTCTATCGAGAGTCGAACGGCACCGGAAGTTACCCGTACCTCGATCAGCTCGGAGCGCTCTACCTCTACGTTCCGAGCGAGGCGGTAAGCGCTCACATAAAGCCGAGCATGAGCGGGTTTTCGCGATTCTGGGGGGTCTACGTGCAAGAGGACTCCCTCGATACGCATAACCTGGAAATGACGCTCTCCTACGACTACTCGCCCACGTACACGGAAACGAACACGTGGCAGGGGTCGAGCATGATCGCGTTCGACAGATTCCCGATCGTCGATGTGAAGATGGTTCCCGGCAATCAGAAGGCCAAAGCGATCCAAGTGACACTCATCGACGGGCCGGGCATGACGCAATCGGCGGCCCAGGGCACACGTCCGCCGCCTATTACCTTTAGCGGGGCTCCGACGCAGTTCTACAAGTCGATCACCTTTACGATCCCGAGCGGCGGCCCATTCCTCGGGATGGCTCTCTTTTCATGGGCGATTGACGGGGTGGCACAGGATACGAACATACTGATGTCCAATTACCCAAACGGGTTCGTCGCCGGTTCCACAGGGATCACCATCTTCTGGAATCAGGATCCAACGAAGTTCTACCACACCGACAACGTCTACACGTTCACCAGCGGGGCGACGGGCCAGGGGCCCTCATGGGCGGGGTTCACCGTCGAGCTGGGCGTGAAGGATCGCGCATACCCGAACCTGCCAGCAGCTCAGAAGTGAGGTAGAATCGCGCCATGGGCTTTGACCTGGGAGACCCCTCTAGCTACGGCGACCTGTGGAACAGCGTCACGGGTCAGTCTCAGCAGGTGCCCGGCCTCCAGTACGGGGCCAGCGGCGCCGCCAATGACGCCGGCAACCTGGCCAGCAGCACGGGGCAAGGGTATGCCGGCACGGACGCTTACCAGGGGCAGAGCGCCGCAGCGATCGGACAGGCGAATCAGGCCTACATGGGCAACCTCGGGGCCTACTATGGTAGCGGGCTGCAGGCGCTGGGTAGCCAATACGGAGGCCAGCTTGCGGCCCTCGGCGGCCACCCCTTGGCGCAGAACTCCTCAACTGCTGGAACGGCGGCGGCCATCGGGCAGAATCAGCAAGCACTGGCCATGCTGCAGGCGTCGGCCAACGGGACGGGGCCATCGGCGGCGCAGGCGCAACTGCGGGCGGGGCTCGACCAGAACATCGCGGCGCAGCAGGCCCAACTTGCATCGACGCGCGGTGGGCAACTTGCCAACGCCGGTTTGCAGGCTTCCAATGTCGAGGCGGGCCTCTACCAGCAGACGGCGAATCAGGCGGCGCAGCTCAGGGCGCAGGAGCAGCAGGCCGCGCAGGCACAATACCTCGCCGGAACGGTAGGGGCCCTCGGGCAGGCGAATCAGGCGGCCCAGTACCAAGCGCAGCTCAATCAGGGGCAGCAGCAGTTCAATCAGGGCTTCGGGCTGAGCGCGCTCGGGGCCGGGGCCAACTTCAACCTGGGCGCGCTAGGTCAGGCTGGCCAGCAGCAGCTTGGCTACAATCAGGCCGGCATGGGCAACGCGCTTGGATTCGGTGGCCTTGGCGCGCAGTACACGCTGGGCGGGCAGGGCTACGGGCTGCAGGGGCTTGGCCTCGCGAACAACATCCAAGGGACCGCGCTCGGGTACGCGCAGGGGCAGCAGGGCATCGCGAATGCGAATGCGGCGGCCAATGCGCAGGGGCTGCAGGCGGTGCTGTCTGGGGCCGGCGATAGCTTGATGGCCCTGGGTGCCTAATGACTCAGCCCCTCAGTCCCGAACTGATGGCCATCCTGCAGAAGCAGGGATTGACCTACAACCCGAGCGCGCCTCCGCCTGCTCCGGCGCCCCCACCTCCACCTCCTGCCGGCCTGCCCTCTGGACTGCCTGCTGGCCCGTGGATCCCCGTCACGAAGCCGCAGGAGCCGAACCTTTCGCAAGCGACCGGGCCGGCCAAGATCCTGCCGCCTGCCGCGCTTCCTCCGCCGGCTCACAAGGCTGCGCCGGTCCAAGGCGTATTCGACGAATCCGACCAGCAGCAAGGGCCTGGGCAGCAGGGCGGCGGCGCATCCCCGCCGATGCAGCTCACCATGCCGCAGCCGAATTTTGTGGCTGCCCATTCTCAGTCGCTTATCAGCCCTGAGAATCGTGCCGCGCTGGACAGGGCCAACGAGGAGCAGAAGAACGCGACGGAGCTGGGTCTACATGGCGATCTTGCGGCGAATGAGGGGCAGGTAAAGGCGTTCGAAGACATCCACTCGGGCATGACGCATGCCCAGGATGCCATGCACACGCGTGAACAACGGCGGCAGGACGCCTTTTCCAACCTGCGCGACAAGTACGAAGGTCTCCGCAAGGAAGTGGAGCAGACGGGCGAGCCAAACTACGAGGCCAATTTCGGCAGCAAGAGCGCAGGAGATCAGGCGCTTGGTGTCCTATCTATCATGCTCGGCTCTCTCGGGAGCATCCACAACGGTCACAATGCGGGCCTAGAGCTGATAGATGACACCATCAAACGCAACATCCAGCAACAGCGCGATGCGCTGGCAAAGAAGCGCGGGGACGTCGAGGAGGCTCGCAACTCGCTCGGAGAGATGCGCCAGCAGTTCGGCGATGAACGCGTGGCGGATGCCGCTGAGTATGGGCGTCAGCTAGAGGCCTTCAAGGTCGCAGGCGATGCAGAGGTGGCGCGGACCAAGAGCCCCGCACTGATCGCCAAGTGGGCCATCCAGAGGGCGGCTATCAACTCGGAGCAGGCCAAATACAACTTCACGGTGGAGAAGTGGGTTCCGGGAGGCATTGCTGGCGGCATCGACCCCGAGACTGAATACCGGAAGTATGCCAAGGGAATGCTCGACAAGGGCGACATGAACATCGTTCCGAAGGACCAGTGGATCGCCACGGTCTACGGTGGTGCTGGCGGCGCCGCTGCTACCCCGAAGGCCGGCGCAAACGGCAAGCTCTCCCCGCGCCTCGTGAACCGCATGGCCGATCTGAAAGCAGCGGCGGACGCGGTGAAGAAGTTGGGCGCGCTGATGCGGAAGGGATCCTCTATCTCCCCGAAGGACAGGGAGGATGCGGCCACATACTCCGGCATCATCCGTCGTGCGGGATACCAGGACTTCCCTGAGCGGCCGCTCGAGGTGACGCGCCTGTCTGGTCCTGTGGAGTCCCGCTTGGGCATCCTAGGGCCGGAGATTGGGCACAAGATCGATGCGCTGAACAGCGGTGGCGGCCCCGAGGAACCCGAAGGCCCGCAGCTTCCGGAAGGCTCCAAGGTGTACGAATGACGCAGCCCCTCTCCCCCGAGACTCTGGCCCTCCTGCAGGCCCGCGGCATCGTCCCAGGCCCGCAGGGATTCGCCCCCGCTCAGGCCGGATTGCCCGCAGCTCCAGCCCCCCCGCAGATGCAGGCCGAGGTCAATGCGGCGCGGTTCAATCAGCAGATGCCGCAGGTCCAGCAGCAACCCGGATCGCTGCATGCCTACCTCACCGGCGAGGGCTTCACGCAGGTCCCGCCATTCAGCGCCGCGCAGCCTGACGCGGGGCCAGCGCCCGAAGCGCCGCCTCCCGTGACGCCGCAGTATCCGGGGGGCTGGCGACCGGCGCCCCGCTGATGCCCGACGCCCCCGCGCCCCCTACGGACACGGCACCCGAGCAGCCCACCAAGCCGCCCGCGGCGACCGTCCGCATGGTGGACAGGGCCGGCAATCCGGTCGACATCCCCGCGGAGAAGGTGGCCGACGCCTTCCGGTCCAAGCAGTACGGCTTCGCGCAGGGCAGCAAGATCGGCGTCCGCGGCCCCAATGGCGAGCTGGCCAGCATCGACGCGGCGCACGCGCACTCCTATTTTGCCCAGCCGGTCGCCACGGCGGCCAGTGACCAGGAAGTCCACCAAGCCGACCTGGACGAGCGGTACGGCGGTGTGGGCGGGCACCTTGCGGCGGCGGGCGAGGGCGTAGCACGCGGCATCTCACTCGGCCTGTCCGACCCGCTAGCCGTCCACGTCGCGAAGATGCTGGGCGGGGAGAAGACCGCCGAGGACGTTCGGGAACATCTAGCCGGCGAAAAGGAGGCGCACCCCTATCTCTCCACAGCAGCGGAGATTGCTGGCGCTGCAGCCCCGATCATCCTCTCTGGAGGCACTGCAGCGGCCCCAGAGGTGGCAGGTGGTGCAGCGGTGCTGGGGGAGGCCTCCGAGGCCGGCATCCTCTCCAAGCTGGCCGAGGGCATCGGCTCCCTCGGGGTAGCCCCGCGGGCCGTCTCGGCGCTCGGAGACGCCACGGAGCACGCCTTTGCGGGCGTCCTCGGGGAGTCGGGTACGGTCCTGGGTCGCGCCACGCAGGCGGCGGCCAAGGCGGCGGTCAGGGGCATCGTTGAGGGAGGGCTATTCGGGGCCGGGCAGGAGATCAGCGAGAGCACGCTGGCGAATCAGGACCTGACCGCGGAGCGCATCCTTTCCAGCGTGGGCCACGGGGCGCTGATGGGCGGGCTGCTGGGGGCTGGGGTGGGGGCTGCGGGGAGCCTCGCCAAGGACGCCATTGGGGCCTTGGGCGGGTTTAGTGAGAAGCTGGAAGAGGCAGCCGGTAGCCAAGCCTTCGGAAGCCTGGACGCCAAGGGGGCAGACGGTAAGGCCATCGCCAGGGCTGGCGGTGCCTCAGAACTTGGAAACACGTGGATGGACGAAGTGGTCAGGCCGCGCGTCGAGGAAAAGGGGCCTCTCGGCGCGTTCATGTCCAACGCAGAGAAGCAAGAGGAGACGCAGGCGGCCCTCAATCGGATCTATGGCGAGGTGAAAGAGGCCGCGGCCACCACAAAGGCCACCGTCGATATGGCCGATATCTTGAAGCCCATCGACGATCGCATCGCGACCTTTGAGGGGAAGATCGGCCACGAAGATGTCGTCTCCAAGCTGCAGGGGCTAAAGGACAGCATCGGGCGCGTCATGGGTGGCGAAGAAGCGGGCGCCGCAGAGCGCACTCCAGAGCAGATCCGAGCCTTCATCGCGGAGCACCCGGATCAGGTGAAGTGGTCCGCCGGGGGAAGCCCCATCTTGCCGGAAGCTGGCCCCGTAGCGAAGACGATTAGCATCCCCGATATGATCGCCCGCCGGCAGGACTTGCAAGACATGGCCTACAGGGGCCGCGCAGACCCGTCTACACCCATCCAAGCCCTCCGAGAGATTTCGGGCGAATGGAACGGTCTGATTGAAAAGGCCATGAACGAGGCCTCCGACGATTCTGCGGCCGGTACTGAGCTGCGCGCGCTCAACAAGCGCATGCAGAAGATGCTGGTGATAAAGGACATCCTCGATAGGAACGAGGGCCGGTACGCCAAAAACGACACCATCTCCCTCACCAGCAAGATCATGGGCGCCTCTAGCCTCGCCGGCGGGCTGGCCAGCGGTAACCCGGTGCATGCCCTCGCCTCTATCCCGATGGCCCTCGGCTCCGAAGCCGTGAAGTACCACGGCAACATAGCCGCGGCGCTCTTGCTGGACCGCCTTGGGACGATCGGCGGCGTCAGCCAGACCGTGGCCGACGAAACGGCTACCATGGAGCGGGCTGTCGACAACGTGCTCGCGGGCAAGGGGCGCCCTCGTCTGCCGCGCGCCTTCAAGACGGACCTGAGCGAGAAGCGGTATAAGCAGGAGGCCGAGCGGGTCCAAACGCTCTCGCAGATAGCGCCGGGTGTCGTGGCGGGACACCTACAGGACCGCACCAAGCCGCTCGCTACGCACCTTCCCAACGTGGCCGCCAGCGTCCAGCAAAAGGCGACCGCCGCGACGAGCTACCTTGCTTCCAAGCTCCCGCCTCCGGACCCGTCGCAGTCCCACCTGACCCCTCAGCTCAACTCCAAGCTGCCGCCGGCCAACGCCGTGCAGCGGGCTAGCTTCCTGCGGGCGGTCGATGCTGTGGAGAAAGGGCCCTCGGGCATCCTCGACAAGCTCTCGCGCGGGCAGGTGCATCCAGAGGACGTCGAGGCGCTCAAGCAGGTCTATCCGGAGACGTTCAAAGAGATCCAGACGATGATCCTGCAAAGGTGCGCGGATCGCAAAGAGAAGGTCCCCTATCAGACGCGCGTGAACCTCGGGAACCTCTTTGAGATGCCTACCGACCCTACATTGGAGCCAATGTTTCGGATGGCCATGCAGGAGAGCTACGTAACGCATCCGGATCAGCAGACGGGAGGCGGCGGGTTGGCCAAAACCGCCCCGGCCAAGCTGTCCGCGGTGAGCGCGCTGGCGAACGACTTTGACCGGCCATCGGCGACGCCGTAGAGTTCGGCTCATGACGTGCCCCCACTGCGGATACTGCTCTCACTGCGGACGAAGCAATCAGCGCACCTACGGCTGGCCGTGGTGGCAGATCCAGATGCAGCCATACATGCAGTCGCAGACCGCACAGCAATGCTTTCAGGACTTGTCCACGCTGAGGCATGGTATGAGCCTGGCGCAATCGCAGGCATCGCAACAGGACGGCGGACAGTTATCGCAGTTGCAGCAAGCCGGACTCCAGCAGAACGGATACAATCACCAATGACGCTCCCCAAACTCCCCCAATTCGCCTCCGTGGCAGGCACTACCCTCGTCGGCGGCTTCGT
>Ga0070733_10002174_pt1 | contig 14194 bp, 17 predicted proteins | sample Coa_R1_9_FD_66450 | JGI IMG/M metagenome (GOLD analysis project Ga0070733, IMG submission 66450) | Surface soil microbial communities from Centralia Pennsylvania, which are recovering from an underground coalmine fire - Coalmine... | ecosystem: Environmental > Terrestrial > Soil > Unclassified ... | reverse complement strand
CCGGCATCACCGGGCTGTGGCAGGTTTCAGGACGCAACAACACGACCTATGAAGAGAGGGTCGCGTACGACGAACATTATGTTCACAACTGGTCGGTCTGGCTGGATCTCTACATCCTGGTCCGCACGATCAAAACCGTCATAACGGCGGAAGGCGCGTATTAAAGGGGAAATAGCCGTGAAGAAAATACGACAGAGAGTGTTGGTTGCAGGGGCCGGCGGCTTTATCGGCGGGCACCTCGTCAAGCGTTTGAAGGCCGAAGGCTATTGGGTTCGCGGCGTCGATCTCAAGCGCCACGAATACAGCGAATCCGCTGCCGACGAGTTCATCGTCGGCGACCTTTGCGTACCGGAAGTCGCGCGCGCATCGGTCGACGGAATCGCCGAGGTGTACCAGCTTGCAGCCGATATGGGAGGCGCGGGTTACATCTTTACCGGCGAACACGACGCCGACGTCATGCGAAATTCCGCCACCGTGAATTTGAATATCCTCGAGTTCGGAACCAGGGCGGGCGTGAAAAAATTCTTCTATTCTTCCTCCGCCTGTATCTATCCCGAATACAACCAGCTGGATCCCGATAATCCGAAGTGCTCCGAAGACTCCGCCTACCCCGCCGCGCCGGACAGTGAATATGGATGGGAAAAACTGTTCAGCGAGCGGCTCTATTTCGCATTCATGAGGAATCACGGCGTCCAGGTTCGCGTCGCGCGATTTCACAATATCTTCGGTCCCGAAGGGTCGTGGACCGGCGGCAGGGAAAAAGCGCCGGCCGCGATTTGCCGCAAGGTGGCCGAAGCGTGCGACGGCGGCGAAATCGAGATCTGGGGCGATGGAAAACAGACACGTTCCTTCCTTTATATAGACGAGTGCCTCGAAGGCGTAAGCCGTCTTATGAAGTCGGGCTTCACCGGCCCCGTCAACATCGGCTCGGAAGAGATGGTGACGATCAACCAACTCGTCGCGCTGGTCGCAAAGATCGCCGGGAAGGAAATCATTGTCCGGCACATCCCCGGTCCTTTGGGCGTTCGCGGCCGGAATTCGGACAACCGGTTGATCGACGAGAAGCTCGGCTGGCGGCCGTCCCGTCCTCTCGAGGAGGGCATGGAAAAGACCTACGCGTGGATTTACCGGCAAGCAGTAAGGAACCAGTCGCGGGCAGTGTCCGCGGTCGCCTGACTCATGAAGGTGCTGCGTTCCGATCTCGCGTCCCTCGCCGCCTGCCTCGACGGCAGTGTCGAGAGTCCGGCGCGCATTCCGCACGGTCCGGAAGGCGACTGGGAAGGACTGGTCCGGGCTGCGTCCCGCGAGCTTGTGCTTCCGGCGCTGAACCGGCATTTTCGCCAGATCGACGTGGAGCCTCCTCCGGAGATTGCCGAGTTTCTTGCAACCGTCGAAGACTTGAATTGCTCGCGCAACATTCGAATTCTCGAACAGATGCGGGCGATTGCCTCGATCCTGAACGGCGTGGGCATCGAGCCGGTAGCGCTGAAAGGCGCCGCGTTTCTACTGGCGGGCGTCTATCCGAAACCGGGTTGCCGCTATCTTTGCGACCTCGATCTTCTAGTCCCGCGTTCCGATTTGCGCGCGGCGGCTGAGGCCCTCGAGCGCGATGGTTACCGCCAGGATGGGCGCGACGCCATGGCCCGTTTCCGCCATCACTATCCGCAATTGCAGCAGCCCTGCGCCGGCGGCTTCTCCGGAGTTCCCGTGGAACTCCATCATTCGCTGGGCCACGGCGTCTCGCGAAGGATTCTCAGCGGCGAAGAAATGCTGCGCGGTTCGCAGCTTACCGAATGGAACGGCGTACGGATTCGCGTCCCCTCCCCGGAGCATCTCGCCACCCACCTGATCCTGCACTCGCAGGTGCACCATAGTTACAGCGAGCGTATCTGGCCGCCGATACGGGCGATGTACGATCTGGCGGCCCTCGACCGTCACTTCGGGCCGCGGCTCAACTGGGCGGATGTCGAACGGCGCTTCCAGTCGTGCGGCCAGCGGTCGACGCTGCTTTTGCACCTCTTCCAGGTTCGGAAAACCCTGGGGATGTCTCTGCCGTTCGCCTTCAATCTCGGGTGGATCGGGCGCGCGCGCTGGATGCGGCGGCAGGCTTTGAACCGGTGGCCGGCTCTGCGCATGGCGGATCCGGTCTATCTGGCGTCGGCCACTCTGAGCCGCCGCATACAGTTTTTGACATCGATTGTCTCGGCCCCGGGCGGCTGGAAATCCGCCGCCCAAACACTCGTCCGTCCGGATTTTTACCGCAGGTTGCTGGCCGAGATTGTCCTGCGGTAAATCCGGTTCCCCCGCGGTGCAGGCACCGATTCAGGAAACTTCCTTCCTCGTAACGCTTTGGGATTCAACAGCAGTTCAAATTCACGATTGGAGAACGATATGAACCTTACACGCCGTGCCACACTTTCTTCCCTGATACTGGGGCTGACGTTCTGTGCCCCTTTCACAGCGAAATCCGCTTCCATCGACGTAAACGGAACCTGCGAAGTCGGTTGTTTGGTCAGCCCTCCGCTGAGCAACGGCCAGTCGACATCGGGCACATTCGACTTTGACTATACGTTCCTCGACGGCGATATTTACAACGTCGCCGGCAACTACAGTGCGACGTACTCAACGCTCGACGGCAGCACGATCTCGGTCGACCCGACGGTTACTTATGAAGGCCCCGGCAAATCCGTCGCGGCAGACGCTCTCGACTTCAACCTGAGTCAGGACTATTTCGACACGTCCTGCTGCACGTGGGCAGGCACCTACTATGAGACGGTTCCGCTGTTTCTTGCCTCCACCGCCGGCCCCGGCAGCAAGATATCCGGCCAAGTATTGTATGACGACAAAAGTGTGGGGCTGGTCGGACCTTTTAACCCCGGCTCTTACTCGGTGTCGAAGTCGGCCAACCTCGACTTCGGCGCGCTCGATACCAACCCCACTCTGATTGCTGATTTCGAATTCACGGTTAAATTCGGAAAAAACACGCTCCCCGGCACCGACGCCAGCAGTACCAGCGCCGCGCCGGAACCGGCTATGGCCATTCCCTGTGGACTGGGCTTGATTCTGATCTATTGCGGCCTGCGCCGTCGGAAAGATTCTCGAAGCAACTAATACTGACCTAAAGGAGAATTTATGGACCCCGAAAAACAAAACCCCAATCCGGAAAACGTCGAAGCCGTCGATCCCGGCGATCCCGTCGATCGCCGCAAGACGTTGATCCAAGTCGGAAAATTCGCCGCCTACGCCGCTCCCTTCACCGTGCTGGCCCTTTCCAAAAAAGCGGAAGCGGCCACGGGTCACGGCCCGGGAAAACACTGAAGCCCTACACCCACGCGGTCACGGCTTCGACGTTACGGAGCCGTGACCGTGCCTGGATTCGCCGAGTTGAATGTCTCTCCGCCCCGAGGCTTTTCTGAACGACCCCATCTCCCGCCTGTGGCAGTTTCCCCTCGGCGACGAGCTCGTAGTCGCGCGTGATGACGTCCAGGGTCTGTTCCTCCTGAACGGCACGGCGCGCTTTCTATGGGAGCAGTTCCACGATTTTGATCACCTCAACGATGACGCCGACTTGGCGCGGACCATACAGAGTTTCGCCGCCAGGTACGGCGTATCGGACTGTCTGGCGAGACAGGATATAGAGGCGACGCTCAACGGCTGGTCGGAAGGCCTTCTTTCCCATGCGCGGGGTAACGGCATTCCGAAGGCGGATCCTTCGTCCGTTTGGCATTGCCCGGCGCGCAACGGCGTTGTCGTCGAAATCAACTGCGTCTTGAATGGACGCGGGTTTCGCGTGTTATTGGACCCCGGCGACCTGGTAGAGGAAATCGCTCCACGGCTCGCGGCGGTCGCTGTCCCGCACCTGCCGCCGGACATGCCCTTCGTTACGTTCGGCCTCGCGGACCGCGGTGATCGTGTATTCGTCTTCCGCGACCGGGTGTGTATTGCCGGGGAGGAAAGCGCGCCGCGCGCGCGCGCGATTCTATTGCAGGAGTTGACCGTCCATTGCGGTCCCGGCCGGAAGGCAAGCGCGATTCTCCATGCCGGGGCCTGCGGAACCGCTTCCGACTGTGTAATCCTGGCCGGGGCGACGCACGCCGGCAAGAGTACTCTCTGCGCCGCCCTGATGGCCGGCGGTTTCTATTGCTATTCGGACGATTCGAGCGTCCTCGACCGTCAGTTCAGGGTATCGGGCATGCCTTTCCCTCTGACGTTACGGAAATCGAGTTGGCCTGTACTCGAGTCGCGCTTCCCATCCTTTACGGACTCCGCCCCCATCCATCGGCGATCGGGGTGCGCCGTCCGTTTCCTCCCTTCCAACCTGCCCGCCAAATCTTCCCCTGCCGTGACCGCAAGAGCTCTTGTGTTTGTGGATTATCGGCCTTCCGCCCCCGCCAAGCTGGAACGCCTGCGGCCGTTCGAAGCTCTGCTGGCGCTGCGGCAATGCGGCTTCTGGGTCGAGCACGATCGCGGGAGCATTGCCCGATTCCTTGACTGGATTGATCGGCTCGACAGCTACAAGCTTACCTATTCCCTGATTGACGAGGCATCCGGCGTCGTCAGCGGCCTGCTCGCTTGATGCTCGGCCTGGCATTGAGCCGGAATGGCTTACGCTGGGCGGGCACGGTCTGGATCGTGTTCCTTGTCGTACTGTCCCTCCAGCCGCTGCGATTACATGCAGCCATTCCGGGAACGGCCAGCCACTTCCTTCTCCATCTATTATTGTTTGGATTCGCCGCGGTTATTCCTCTGCTGCTCAGCGTGAGTCCGGCTCACGAGACTGCGAGAGCGCTCTGTGTCTTTTGTCTCACGGGGGCCATTGAGATCGCTCAAGGTCTGATTTATGGCTTCCGGACGGAGTGGCGGGATCTCGCGACCGACGGGATCGGAATCCTGATCGCCTTCCTGGCGATACGGTTCTGGCGCATTCGAATGAGCATGCGCGGAAATGGGCAATCCCAGATGCGAGACACACCAATCGTCCGCCGGAAATTGGAACGCTCGAATCGCTCCGCCGCGACCAATAAAATCAGTGCCATACATCGGATTTTGGATAAAGCCGAAGATCGCCAGTAGTCGCTATTTGCGCCCCACGGGTTTGCGACTCACCAGCCCCACCCGGTCGCGGGCCATCTTTATTTTTGTGATATATTTGAGCGGCTTGCCGACTAGCGAATGGAGGAGACTGAGGGCTATGCCTTACCGATGGCGGACGTGGATTTTACTGTCCGCGGCCTGCGCTGTGCTTTTGACGCCGATACAAGGAAACAGCCAAACTGCGGCCAGGCCAGCTGCCACGCGCATCCCGCGCATGCCCGACGGCAAACCCAACTTCACCGGTCTTTGGGAAGCCCTGGGCACTGCCGATTGGGACATTCAGGACCACAGTTCACATGCCGGCCCGTTCTTTCAGCTTGGCGCCACCGGCGCCGAACCCGCCGGCCAGGGGATTGTCGAAGGCGGCGAGATTCCGTATACGCCGGCGGGCGCCGCCAGGCAGAAGGAAAATCTGAAAAACCGCATGAAACTTGATCCCGAGATCAAGTGCGACATGCCGGGAATTCCGCGCGCCAATTACATGCCGTTCCCGTTCCAGATCATCCAGTCGCAAAAGGACATCGCGTTCGCCTACGAGTACGCGACTTCGAACCGCGTCGTCAACATGGGCAAATTTAAGGAAGGCCTCGTGGATACGTGGATGGGTACCTCCAACGGCCACTGGGAAGGCGACACGCTGGTCGTCGATGTCAGCGGTTTGAATGGCAGCAGCTGGTACGACCGCGTGGGAGATTTCCAAACCGACAGCACCCACGTCGTGGAGCGCTTCACGCTGCCCGACGCCGATCACATCGACTACGAAGCCACCATCGAAGATAAAACCATCTATACGCGCCCCTGGAAGATCGGCACGGTCTTTTACCGGCGCAAGGAAAAGAACGCGCAGCTCAACGAATTCAAATGCGTTGAATACGCGGAAGAACTGATTTACGGAGATCTGCGGAAGAAGAAGTAAACTGCCGAATCGCGCCTATAATTAAGGAGCGCTTTGTCAGGAAGGAGAGTCACATGAAATACCCGTTTTTCGCGTCCATAGCCCCGTTGGTCGTCTTGACTGCAGGCTTCGCGCTCGGGCAAACACCGCCTGTAGTGAAGATAGCGCCCATCGCGGGAGCTAAGAATTGGACTCAGCCCAGGACGCCGTGGGGCGATCCCGATCTGCAGGGAACGTGGACCGACGACGACTGCATCGGCACTCCCACGAACCGGCCCGCCGAGTTCGGTGACAGAGGCTTCTATACGGAGCAGGAACTCGCGGACCGCGAGAACCGGCTCGAGAAACAGCTTCAAACCGATCTGGTGGAGACCGCGGACAGTCAGCGCGTCGGCACCGGGCCTCCCCCTCACTGGGGAGAGCGCGCGCGGCGGCCCTGCAGGCAGACTTCGCTCGTAGTGGATCCGCCCAATGGCCGCACGCCCGACCTGCTTCCGGAAGCCCGGACCAGACCGATCCCCGAAGGTGCCGGCAACAACGCCCCCAAAGCCGATTCATGGGAAGACTTCAGCTATTACATCCGCTGCATTTCCCGCGGCGTGACGGGCTCGATAATGCCGGTGATCTACGGTAACGGACAACAGATTGTGCAGGCGCCCGGCTACGTGACCATCCTGCAGGAGATGGTTCATGAAGCCCGCGTCATCCCCACCGACGGCCGTCCTCACGCGAATACAAACATCCGTTCCTACATGGGTGACCCGCGCGGTCACTGGGAGGGCAACACCCTGGTTGTCGAGACCACGAATTTCCTCGGCGGCAAGACCGGAATCGGCGCCAATGGAGGCGGCACTCCCACCAGCGATGCTCTGAAAATCACCGAACGTTATACGCGCGTCGGTCCGAACGAGATGAAGTACGAAGCCACCATCGACGATCCCAAGACCTACACGGCGCCGTTCAAAGTCGCCTTCCCGCTGACGCAGGAAGCCGGCTATCAGAATTTCGAGTATGCGTGCCATGAGGGCAACTACGCCATGTTCGACTCGCTCAGCGGTGCGCGGGCTGACGAGAAAAAGGCCGCGGCCAAGGCTGCGGCGAAACAATAATAAGAAGGAAGGAAATCGGATATGAAAAAAATATTTGCCGTTGTACTCGCCGCGGGCTTCTTACTGTTGGCCGCGGCGCCGGTTTGGGCCCATCATGCCTTCGCCGCCGAGTTCGATGCAGCCAAGCCCATCAAATTCAAGGGCACCGTCACCAAGATGGAGTGGATCAATCCCCACGCATGGATTCACATCGATGTGAAGGGCGAGGATGGAACGGTCACGCCGTGGATGATCGAAGCGGCGGCGCCGAATGCGCTGTTGCGCCGCGGTTGGAACAAGAACTCATTGCCCGCCGGCACCGAAATTCTCGTCGAAGGTTTCCAGGCAAAGGATGGATCGAACCGCGGCAACGGCAGCGTGATTACGTTCACCGACGGGAAGAAGCTGTTCGTCGGCTCCTCCGCCGGCGACCCCGGCGCCGCCCCGGGCGCGCCTGCTAAATAGTTCCGCGACCGCGTGGGGCAGACCATCGTTTTGTGTGGTCTGCCCTGCATTGGTGCATTTTTAGCGCAAATGCCGTATCCGCCTCTTCTTCATCGGCGTTACGAAGCGCTCGTAGCCGCCGCCTTCGTAATTCTGGGCACGTCTCTGACACCCACTCATCTGGCCGCTCAGTGGCTGAGGTATCCTACCGCGGGAGTGCCGCGAAAACCCGATGGCAAAGTGGACATGTCGGCCCCCGCGCCCCGTTTGGCCGATGGCAAGCCCGATTTTTCCGGAATCTGGACCACCGGCGAGCCTTTTGATCGCCGCGCGCTTGGCCTGTCGAGTCCCAAGGATCTGGCGGCGCCGAAGAATTCCCAAAGTTACAGCGAACCGCAGGGCCCCGGCGACCCCACTGCAATCGTCGGCTCGCGCCAAATGGCGAATATCGGCATCGATCTTCCAGGAGGATTGCCTTATCAACCCTGGCTCGTGCCGATCGTCAAGGAGCGCACCGACAACCTGGCGAAGGACGATCCGCACATCAGGTGCTTGCCGGATAGCTTTATTCGCGAGTACGGGATGCCGCATTTGCAGAAGTTCGTCCACCATCCAGGTCTCTTGGTGGTGCTCAGTGAAATGAATGCCTGGTACCGCCAGGTGTTTACCGATGCGCGGCCATTGCCCGTGGATCCGAACCCGACGCTGGAGGGGTATTCGTCGGGGAAGTGGTCCGGCGATACGCTGGTCATCGACACCATCGGATTCCGCAACGATACCTGGATCGATTGGAGCGGAAGCGTGGTGACCGAGGCAGCCAAAGTGCGCGAGGAAATGCGGCGTCCGGACTTCGGACACCTCGAAATCAAGGTTACGGTCGACGATCCCAAGGCTTATACAAAGCCGTGGACGGTCACGCTGAAGCAGCGCATCGTTGTCGATACGGAACTGATCGACGAGATCTGTCTGGAGAATGAGCAGTCCCTCAAGCACCTGAAGTGATTTCCGGTGTATTCTTAGCCCAATGCTGTGCCATCGACGCCACGAAACGCTCGCTGCTGCCGCTCTCGTCATTCTGGGCACGACTCATTTAGCCGGGCAGTGGATCAAGTACCCCACGGCGGGAGTGCCGCGCAAGGCCAATGGCAAGGTGGACATGTCCGCGCCCGCGCCCCGGCTGGCGGACGGCAAGCCCGATTTTTCCGGAGTCTGGGCTACGGGCGAACCCAATACGAGCCGCGCGGGCGAGCTATCGAGCCCCAAGCAGACGCAGGGCGCGAAGAAACCGCAGGACCCCGGCGACGCGGTGAACCCAGCCGATCCGGGCGACATCAAAGCCTCGCGCCAAATGGCGAATATCGGCATCGATCTTCCGGGAGGATTGCCTTATCAACCCTGGCTCGTGCCGATCGTCAAGAAGCGCACCGACAACCTCGCGAAGGACGACCCGCACATCCGGTGCTGGCCCGACAATTTTATTCGCGCCTACGGGATGCCGCATTTGCTGAAGTTCGTCCACGATCCAGGTCTTTTGGTGGTGCTCAATGAAATGAATGCCGGATACCGGCAGGTATTCACGGATGGGCGGCCATTGCCCCAAGATCCGAACCCGACGCTGCAGGGATATTCGTCGGGGAAATGGTCCGGCGATACGCTGGTCATCGACACCATCGGACTCCGCGACGATACCTGGATCGATTGGAGCGGAAGCGTAGTGACCGAAGCGGCCAAAGTGCGCGAACAGATCCGGCGTCCGGACTTCGGACACCTCGAAGTTCAGGTCACCGTCGACGATCCCAAGGCTTATACGAAGCCGTGGACGGTCACATTGAAGCAGCGCATCGTCGTCGATACGGACTTGATCGACGAGATCTGTCTGGAGAATGAGCAGTCCCTCCAGCACATGAAGTGATCTTGTAGGGTGGCGTTTCCACGCCGCCGCCGGGCTCCCGCCCGGCGCGTGCTTCTACTCTTCCGACCTCTCGGCAGCGCTTCGCAACGCGACGGGTTTGCCATGCGGTGTGTGGCGATAAGCATCGGCCCAGGCATCTTTTCGCGCGCGCATTTCCTCCGGGTTCGAAAGCGCCTTCGCCGTGACCAGGCGTTCCAGCGCCGCCAGCCAGTGCTCGTAATAGCGGGAACCGTCGTCGGGCTCGCCACGGTCCGCGGCGGATTTGAGCTCTTCGGCAAGAGCGGCTGCCCACTCTTTCCAGGTGAAGTGGCCTTCCGCGGAAAGCCGAACCGCCAGCGCAAAGGCTTGGGCTTGCCATGGCTCGGCAAAGACCGGTCCGCCTTCGTCGCGAGGGAGCGATGGAATGGAAGCCACCTCAGGCGTGCTCAAGGTAGCTGTCCCACATATCCAGATGAATCGAGTCGCGTGCCGAGGCGTGATCGCCCCACAAATCCTGCGCCGCGAAGCGCACCGAGTATAAATGCTGCGGTTGCTCGCCCAGGAAATGCGCGTTCGTGTCTGGAAACACGAAGATTCCGTGATGGCGCATCACCGTGCCCGCCTTGCCTCTCGCGTACCGGGGCAGACGCGTATGGCCTTCCGGATTTATGTTCCTGGCGCGAACACGCTGTCCGACCTTGAATCGGGCTTGGGCCGGCGCTTCCGGACGCATAAAACTACCGCGCCGCGCCGCGGTGGCGGTCGCATCGGCCGCGGTAAGAGGCGGCGTCGCCTTCTGCGATCCCGGCGCCGGCTGACCGGTTTCAACCTCCACGCGCGTCACCATGCCCCGCTGTATCAGCAGTTCGACGTTTCGCGCCAGCCATTTCTCGTAATAGCTCATCCGCAGGTAATCGGCTGGTGGAAGCAGTTCGATCGCATGGCGGCTGGCGTCGATGTTCCACTTGTTCCAGGCGCCCAGCGCGCGCGTGATCGCGTAAACCCGGCCTTCCCACGCCTCGTGAAACACCGGTTCGTTCTCCTCATGCCGGATCGGGTTGTGGTGGATCGGGTCATGCCGGATCGAACCCATGCCGTGCATGCCGCCCATGTCGTGGATTCCGTTCATGCCGCGCCTGCCTGGGGCGCCGCAACTCGCGCGACCCCGATCATGGCATCGCGCGTGACCAGCGCCGCAACCTCGTCTTCGGTCATTTTTTCCGTGCCCGCCGGTCTTTCCGGCAACACCAGGTAGCGGATTTCCGCCGTGCTGTCCCAGACCTGGACTTCCACGTCCTCGGGCAAGTCCAGCCCGAACTCGCGCAAAACGCCCCGCGGATCGATCACGGCACGCGACCGGTAAGGCGCCGATTTGTACCAGACGGGCGGCAAGCCGAGGACCGGCCACGGATAACAGGAGCACAGCGTGCACACCACCAGGTTGTGCACCTTGGGAGTGTTTTCGACCACGACCAGATGTTCGCCCTGCGCCCCTGCGAAGCCAAGCTCCGCGATCGCCGCGCCTCCATCGCTGAGGAGCCGTTTCTTGTAGACCGGATCCATCCATGCCCGCGCCACCACGCGGGCGCCGTTGCGCGGTCCTATTTTGTTTTCGAAGGCGTCCACCAGCAGGTCGAGCGCCGCCGGATCCACCAGGCCTTTTTCAACCAGCAGGGATTCAAGTGCTTTGGTTCGCAACGCCGGGTCGGACGGGACCACCTGGTGGTCATGGTCGTGATCGTGATCTCTTGCGTTCATGGGAGTGGGAATTTCGAGCTTATCAGTATCCCGTAATGTGTTGACGCGCCGAGGGCTTTGGTGGGGCAGGCGTTCAGCCTGCCAGGCTGTCGGGCCTCGCGCAACCGCACCGTCGCCGCTAACTGCTGATCGGTAAGACGCGGGATGACCTTGAGATGAATCCCGGCGAGGCCGGCTTCCGCGAGTTAAATCCGGGGAGCCAGGCCGTCAGCCCTTCCATCCGGCCTTCCGAAGGCCCTCCATGATGTGATCGAGATCGGCCGGGGATGCGTTCCATTTTCGTAATTCGAGGTGTGCTGAAAAGCCAGGTTTGATCTCAAGTATCCTCGACAATGCCTTGCCGGCATCCGGGTGGCCTAATTGGCCTTTGGCCGCGGCGTTGAGCAAATACGTCCAGTAGAAATGGGGTAATCCGATCTTCGCAACTGACCTGATCGTGCCCTCGTACGCCTTTCGGTGGTAGTCGCGCCGGGCAAAGCTGAAGTGGTACCAGCCGGGATGCAAAGGATTGAGTTCCTGAGCGCGCCGCGAGAGTTCGACGCCCCGTTCGAATTCGCCCATGAACGCCAAATAATGGCCGATGTCGGCGAGCGTCTCGGGGTCATTGGGGTTTAGTCTCAAAGCCAACTGCGACTCCGCCTCGAACTTCTCATTCTCACCGCGGAAGAAATGTACGATCGCCAGCCAACATCGTGCGTACGCGTTCCGCGGGTCCAGCTGTGTAGCGCGCACCGCATGCGTCAATGCGCGGCCGATGGGGTCCGGCCGCGGGTTCATTTCAAAACGATGCTCGGCCAGATACACGTTCGCGAGCAGGGCATGCGCGTCGGACGAAAGCGGATCGAGCTCTATAGCTTTTTCGAGGAGATCCCGCGCCTCGGCATGCATCTCCGCGCTCAATGCCGAAGTATACCTGCGCGCCCGCAACACACAGTCATAGGAATCGAGCTCCAGCGGTCCTTTGGCCATCGCCCGTTCGAGGGAGACGTCCTGCATTTCACGCCGAGTGTGGCTGCAATCCTGCGCGTCAGCTCGTCCTGCAGGTCGAAGATGTCGCCCATCTCCCGGTCGTAGCGATCACCCCACAGTTGTATGCAGCTGACTCCATCTATGAGCTGGACCGTAATGCGGATCCGGCCAGCGGCACGGCGCACGCTGCCTTGAACCACGTGGTCGGCTCGCATCTGCCGGCAGAATTCGGGCACGTTAATCGACCGGCCCCTATATTGCAGTGTGGACCCCGCGGCGGTCACGCGCAGGTCGCGGAATCGCGACAGATTGGTAACTATGTCTTCCGTTAACCCGTCGGCAAAGTAGTCGTCCGCCTCCGCGTTCTGATTTACAAAAGGGAGAACCGCCAATACCGGCTTCAGCGCCGTTCCGGACGGGGAAACATTGGCAGCGATTGGATGGCCTGTCGGCGAAGCCTCGTTCGTGGCAACTCCTTCCCCGGAGTGCTCCTGTGTCGGCTCCCGCGCCGTAACCGTTGCCGCAAATTCGAATCCCCTTCCCCTGATCGTGCGGATGTAATGCTGGGTATCACCGCTATCTCCGAGGATTCGCCGCGCCGATTTAATAGAGCCATCGATCGTAGCCTCGGAAACCAGCCGACCTTGCCAGACCCCATCCACGATCTCTTCACGACTGACCACCCGGCCGGGATTGCGCGAAAGGAACAGGATGAGATCGAAGACTAAAGGCTCGACGTGCAGGACGATCCCGTTTCTTTTCAGCTCGTATCTTTCCGTCGCGAGCTCAAAATCGCCGAACTGATACCGCATTCCAGTCCCCTTTGCCGATGGCTTCGTCCTGCAGGACGCCGGTCACAAAAACTTATGGTAGACCGAGGCCAGCGCGATCTGCAGAGGCAGTCCCCCGGCAATCCGCAGGTGTTCCCCGCCTATCGCCCCAGCAGCGGGTGGCTAAACGGATGAATACTTCTCGATGGAGGCTCTGACGACGCCTCAATAACAACTTTCCGGGAGTTTTTGACATGACCTCAACGCAAAAAGACAAGATGCTTCGATTCGCCCTGACTGCCTTCGGCGTCATCTTCTGCCTGATCTATCCGGTAGGTATGGTATGGCCCTCGGGTTGGGTGTGGCACGGCGGCCACGGCCAATACTATCTGCAAATGATTTGTGGAGTCTATGCCGTGCTGGGCATCTTTCTCATCGCTGCAGCACGGGATCCAAACAGCAACCGCACCCTGATTTCCTTCACGATATGGTCAAGCCTGGTTCATGCCGGCATCATGGCGGCGCAGGCCATCCACGACGGACACGAACTCGGGCACCTCACCGGCGATGTACCCGCGCTGCTTCTGGTCGCGGCCGTGCTTTGGTTCCTGTCTCCCACACGCCAAGGGGAAAGCAGTTTATCCGAGCAGTCGCATCGATCTGCACAGCGGACTCTCTGAAGTCCCGAATGTCGTCAATGCTCCGGGCGAAACAACGCCCACCCCCTTATGCCACCATAACTATTTGATCGCGGCGCGCGCTTCGAACACTACATGCGCGACTGCGGATTTCCGGCTCGGTGACATCGTTCTAATGGAATTCAACGGCTTCGTCGAGCCCTCTGCTCCGCCTCCATCATATTCGCGAGAGCTTGTGCGTGCATGGGAGTGGAAATTGCCGCCGCCACGGCTCCCGTGGCAGCTCCTTTCAGGAACGAGCTTACCAATATCCCGTAATCTGGTCAGGCACTTCGGGAGGCCGTTCGTCTCGGGGGCGGGTCATCATCTGGTTCCCATCAGATCCAGCAGATAGTCCTGAGCCATCTCTTTTTCGCGAATTTCCGACCAGGCAGCCACCGCATCTTCCGCAAGCACAATCATTTCCCAAACCTGAGTGCGCGACCGCACCCTCGAGTTGTCATAGTCGGCAGTGTGCCGGGCCCGGGCCTGGGGTGCACGGCGGGATAGTGATTTGATTCGTTCGATGAGCTGCAGGCTGTGAACCGGCTTTCTATCTGACAGTGATATATACTGTCAGATAGAAGGAGGCTGTATGTCCACATCTC
>Ga0070733_10002172_pt1 | contig 14203 bp, 12 predicted proteins | sample Coa_R1_9_FD_66450 | JGI IMG/M metagenome (GOLD analysis project Ga0070733, IMG submission 66450) | Surface soil microbial communities from Centralia Pennsylvania, which are recovering from an underground coalmine fire - Coalmine... | ecosystem: Environmental > Terrestrial > Soil > Unclassified ... | reverse complement strand
GTGAGCCGCAATGCGGCGAAGTCATAATGCGCCGGCAGATGGATGCCGTCGAGTTTGCCTCCCACGTACCAGTCGTTCGTCTGCTTCAAAAGATGCTCAACACCCGGATGATCGGTGCTCGTGGTACCGTAAACCGATTGAGCCTCGGCAGCGCGGTCCGGTCGCCAGACTTCTTCTACGTGCATCGCTGCAAGCATCACGCCTTCCGGGTCTCGCAAAGCGATCGAAGCGCCCGGACCAATGGACTTGGCAAGCTTCTCCGGCACATCGAGGATGATCGGAATAGGCCAAACTTTTCCGTCCGCGAGGTGCATCTTGGCGCAAGTCCCTTCGTAATCGGCGCGGGTCATAAACCCGCGAAGGGGAGAAAAGCCGCCGTTCAAAAGCAATTCCAGATCGCACAGCTGGCGGGGCGTAAGTTCCCAGGAAGGCCAATGTTGCGATTTCACCTGGAGGACAGAAACTCGTTCCGGTGCCGCCAGCAGGTTGATTAGTTCTCCGCCATAAGGCGGATTCAGATGGTCTTGCACTGTTGAGATGCTCCTTTGAGCCAATTACGCTTATTCTTAGCACTCACTTCTGATTTCAAATCACGGAAACACGCGCAGAGGATAGCTGGCGCTTTGCCTTGCCTCGTCTTTGAGTGATTCGGCCATTTGATCTTTTATTAAGCAGGTTCGACCTCGTAGCCATCCACGCTAATCGAGATCGATTTTCGGATAACCTCGACCGACACCAGGAGACTCTTGGAGTTCTGAGCGAGAAGAATTCCTTCAACCCCATTGAGGCAGCCTCCGCGAATTCGCACCCGCTGCCCTTCTTTGAGGAAAGGGTGAAGAGCGAAAGGGTGCTTTTGATTCACGATTGTCCGGATGTCCTCGATCTCTTTCTCCGGAATCGGAATCCCCCTCTTGCCGTCTCCGACAAATTGCGCAACGCCCGGTGTCCGCAGAACTGAATAATAAGCATCGGGCGTAGGTGTCAGGTAGACGAAGGCGTACCCTGGAAACAGCGGAAGTTGGACGTTCTGCTTGCGATCGCTCCATCGGTGAAGGTGGCTAACCAGCGGAAGGAAAGCATTGACTCTCTTTGCCTCCAACCGTGAAAGAACAATCTTCTCGTGCCGTGCACGGGTATGGATGGCATACCAACTGGACTGGCCCGGTGTACTCCCAAGCCCCTTAAAAGCCAATTTATCTGTGGCCTGATGCAAGCTGCTCATAGCTCTACTCTCTCAGTCCAATCGAGAACTCAAGCCAACAAACCCGAGCGTGAGAGAGCCCCCTGCCCATTGACTCGATCACCGTCAGAGTGCGGCAAAGACGGGCACTATACAACCTGACTGAGATGAATTGCAATTCGATGTCCGGTCTGCGCTGCCTGTGGTCCTTTGTGCTATGTCCGCATGTTATTGATTGCATTAATCTTAGCCAAACGCTAGATCTGGGGGTGGGCACGCAAAGCAGGCTCGACGATGTCAATAGTCGAAAGATGGAAAGGTTTTTCACCGCCCCTGAGGGCACACCCTGCCTAGATGTCGCTGCAGTCATTCCCGAGCCCATCTACGGGTCATACGTCAGGACGTTCGAACAAACGCGCCTATGTTGAAGCCCGCGCTATACACGGAACGGTGCAATGGTGGCGGCGCGACGAGATGGATTGCGAGTTGCAATCGCGCAGGCTTACACGGCTTCATCATGCAGACGACGGCGCCCAGATCGCGGCACGCCGCGTAGTCGGACGGAAGGGCCGAGCTCGTGAGCAGGATTACAGGAATGTGTCGCAGCCGGTCGCTTTTCTTCACGATAGCGCAAAGGTCCTGGCCCGAGATCTCGGCGCATTCCACTTCGGCGACGATTACGTCGTGGACCTCGCTGCGGAGAATGTCGAGCGCTTGCTTCGTTGTGGACACGAAGACCACCTGATAGCCGTCGTGCTCAAGCAGGTCGCGCATCGTTTGCGCCATGCGGGGGTCGGACTCGACTCCCAATACTCGCACTTTGCCGGGGAATGGCGTCGATGTCCAAGGCCAATTTGGATCGTGGCCATTAGCCTTTTGATACTCCACCGCAATGCTGAAGCGAAGGTCGGGCGTCAGCGTGCATCGAACTACCTTTGCCTTCTGTGCGAAGTTGAGGGCCGTAGGTTCATCCGAATAGGGAAACATTCACTTCAAGTGCTTCTCCTATCCAATATCCTCCGCGGGAAGTGGTGAATAGAAGCCCATCGCGCGTTACATCAATGCTGCTGCCGATGTCGTCGAATGTTTGGAGCGTTCCAATTCCGCCACGAACGCGTACGCAACCTGTGATTTTTACGCGCCGACGCCGCCGTTTAGTTGCGATTGTTTCTGCGAAATCCGCTGTTTTCGAACTCATGGGGGCGCAGTTCCTGCCGTTCGTACGAGATTAGAAAGACCTTAGAATTGGCGGGAAACATTGCGTTGGAAATCCACGGATTGTTTAAACACCGCAGATTCCAAAATGTTAGCGCGTCTGCTTTTGTTTTCCCGATGAGAAACATCGGCTCTTTACTATGCCCGCTTTAGCCCATGCCGCTCAGATGCTTCCTCACGGCAGGGGAGAAGAATCAGCCTGGCCGCGTTCGTTCGCTGGTTGTTTGTTTGAGATTCCCACCGATGCGCGCCCAAGACCGATTTTGGCGTAAAATGAACGCATGCCGAAAAACCCCGGAGCGACATTCGAAGTCGCTTGCCCATGCTGCCAGGCCAAGCTGACCCTCGATCGCCAGCTTGGCGCTGTGCTCTCGCACGTCCCGCCGCCGAAACCGCCCCCGTCAGTGGATCTGGACGACACCGCGCGGCTGCTGCGCCAGCAAGAGGAAGCAGTGGAAGCGAAGTTTCGCGCGTCGGTGGAAGCGGAAAAGACCAAGGAAGACGTGCTCGCGCGAAAATTCGCCGAGGGCCTCAAGAAAGCAAAAGACGGCCCCGTCGAAAAGCCTCTCCGCGACTTCGACCTCGATTGATTTCGCCATGCGAGCGCTCTCTCGTCCATCGCTCGCTGCAATCAAGATTGTCCTGTCATCTGCTTTCGTCATGCTGTTCACGACTGGTCTCGCTGCCGCAGCGACGCTTCTCCTCTTGCCGCCATCCTTGCATTCCCAGGCGGCTCAAAGAGAGAAGCTGCCGAAGCAGCGCCAACTCGACAAGGAACTTGCTTGCCGCCGCAATCCAGCGACGGGCGAATTGATCTGCGCGGCCAACTCTTCAAGCGAAAGCACCGCTCCGAGTCAGCTCTCCGGGAGCCGGATCGCTGCGACCACGCGTCTGGTTCCGGTGACGTGCAGCGTCTTCGGCGCGGATGGTTCCGCATTGAACGATCTCGCAGTTCAGAACTTCCGCGTCTACGAAGATGGTGTAGAGCAACCTGTAGCTTTCTTCTCCCCTCCATCGAACGATCCAACGGGAGTGGCCCTGGTCATCGACGCAAGCCCCAGTGTTCTGCGCGACGCAAGGGAAATGACGGACTCGGCGCGCGCACTGATGGATGTACTCTCGCGGAACGATGAGGTTGCCGTCGTGGATTTCTCCGCGCACACCTACCTTCAGCTCGGATTTTCGAGCGATCGCGATCTCCTGAGCCGTGCGGTATCACGCGTGGATGTTCGCTCGTTGCTGGGCGATACCGGCGGGTCGAACATTTACGCGGCAGTGTACCTGACGGCGCACGAGCTTTTCGCGCCGTCGCGGCGCCATGCCCGCAACGCGATCGTGCTGTTCACCGACGGCCAGGATAGCGGGCTAGGTTTGACACTCGATCCGGCCAGCGCCGCGACCCGTCCCGGTAGCGAATCCGCCCGGCTGACATATGAAGACGTTGTCCGCACGCTCGCGGCAGGCAATATTCAGGTCTTCGCTATCTCCACGGAGAATCGCCCTAAGGTCATGACTCCCAAGTGGCTCGCTTCACACCGCGACTCCACTTTGATTGTTCCCGATGCGCGCAAATCCGGCATTCCCGCCTACACGCTTTATCTCGCGGAACTGGCCCGCAGCACGGGTGGCGAAATTTATTTCCTTCACGAAGCGGAAAGCATGGCCGAGACATTTCAGCAGATAGGCCAGCGTGTGAATGCCGAGTACTGGCTCGGGTTTACGCCCGGCGCAGCGCTCACCGGATCACAAGACGCGCCACCACGACCGGGTTGGCATTCGCTGCGTGTGGAAGTTTTAGACCGCGCCGGCGCGACTGTCGTTCATCGCACGGCTTACTACGTTTCTGCGGCGCAGTGAACCCTTATCCTTTGCATTAAATCGTGATTCAATAGCGGCTCATGTTCGCGCGAAAGAAGTTTCGGTTGAAGTTGCGCACGCGGACGATCCTGCTGGGCGAGCGCACGCTCGTGATGGGCGTGCTTAACGTCACGCCAGACAGCTTCTCCGACGGCGGGCTTCATCTCGCCGCCGATGCCGCCATTGCGCGGGCTCTCGAAATGGAGCGCGAGGGCGCGGATACAATTGATATTGGCGGCGAATCCACGCGGCCAGGCTCGCAAGGAATCTCTGCCGAAGCGGAGTTGCAGCGCATCCTCCCCGTGCTCGAGGGGCTGCGCGGCCGGCTGAAAATTCCGATCTCAGTGGACACAAGCAAAGCCGAAGTTGCCGAAACAGCCGCTGGCATGGGCGCCGAGATATTGAACGACGTAACTGCGCTGCACAATGATCCACGCCTCGCCGAAGTTGCACGCCGCCGCAAGCTTCCGCTGATCTTGATGCACATGCGCGGCGAGCCGCGCACCATGCAAAAGCGGCCGTTTGCCCGCAACGTCATGCGAGACATCATCGAAGGGCTTCGCCGCGCGACCGCGCTCGCGAGCCGGGCTGGCGTTCTAAAATCGCAAATCATTCTTGACCCAGGGATGGGATTTGGGAAAAGCCCTCAGCAGAATTACGAGGTGCTCGCGCGGCTCCCGGAGCTGGCTCGGCTTGGTTTCCCGTTGCTCATCGGCACGTCGCGAAAATCTTTCGTCGGCCGCGCACTCGGTGGCGTGCCGGAATCCAAACGCATCTGGGGCACCGCCGCGACGGTTGCCGCAAGCATCCTCGGTGGTGCGCACATCGTGCGCGTGCACGACGTCTCCGAAATAGTACAGGTTGCCCGCGTGACGGACGCCATCCTGTCCCCTCGCCGGCTGGCTGCGCGAATCACAAATTGACCAACGGAGGAACACATGGGACTCCTCGACAATTTTCGCCAACTCACGGGCCAACAGCGCAACACCTTCGTGGCCTGCTTCCTCGGCTGGTCGCTCGATGCTTTCGATTTTTTCATCCTGATTTTTTGCATCAGCGCGATCGCAGACGACTTTCACACCAAGGTGTCCGCCGTCGCCGAAGCGCTTTTCCTCACGCTGGCGATGCGGCCGATCGGCGCGTTTCTCTTCGGCATGCTGGCCGATCGCTACGGCCGCCGCCCGGCGCTGATGCTCAACATCATTTGCTACTCCATTTTCGAGCTTGCGTCCGCGTTTGCGCCATCGCTCAACGTGCTCCTGATTCTGCGGGCCTGTTTTGGCATCGCGATGGGAGGCGAGTGGGGTATCGGCGCGGCGCTTGCGTTTGAGACCCTTCCAGCCAAGGGCCGCGGCTTCTTCTCCGGCCTGCTGCAGGAAGGCTACGTAGTGGGCTACCTGCTCGCGGCGCTGGTGTACGGCACCCTGTTTTCGCACGTAGGGTGGCGCGGAATGTTCGTGATCGGCACAATGCCTGCGTTCCTTGTGATTTATATCCGGTCGAAGGTGGATGAATCACCTGCGTGGAAGCACGGCCAGGCTACAAAAGCTACGCAACGAAACATTGGCAAGGACATTCTGAAGTTTATGCCGAGTTTTCTTTTTCTTATCGTGCTGATGTTCGGCTTCAATTCCTTTAGCCATGGAACGCAGGACTTGTACCCGACGTTCCTCCAGAAAAATCACCAGATGTCGCCGCAAGTTGTCGGCACCGTAGCGATTGTTTACAACATCGGCGCGCTGCTCGGCGGCATCTGCTTCGGAACGTGGTCGGAGCGCATCGGCCGCCGCCGGGCAATTGTGATTGCTTCGCTGCTGGCGATTCCCGTGATTCCCTTGTGGGCGTTCGCGAATTCAACCGCGATGCTGGCCGCCGGGGCGTTTCTCATGCAATTCATGGTGCAGGGCGCTTGGGGAGTGGTTCCAGCGCACTTGAACGAACTCTCGCCGCCGGCTGTGCGCGGCACGTTTCCAGGCCTCGCCTATCAGCTTGGCAATCTGCTATCGTCGCGCAACGGTGTGTTTCAAGCCAGGCTTGTCGAGCAGCATTTCCACGGCAGCTATGCGCCGGTACTCGCGGGGACGGTCCTGATTGTCGCGGGCCTTGTCGCTATCGTGACAATGAGCGGGCGCGAGGCAAAGGGCGCCGATCTTTCCACGACGGCGCACTGAGCCGCCGACTTGCTCAGCTCTGCGCTAGCTCCTGCGTCTGAAACGGCAATCGCCTCAGCCGCTTGCCGGTAGCCGCAAAAATGGCATTCGCCACTGCCGGCGCAATCGAAGGCACGGGCGGTTCGCCGATTCCTCCGGGATCGGCGTGGCTCGGGACGATGTAGACTTCCACACGCGGCATGTCGCTGATGCGCACCATCGGATAGTTGTCGAAATTGCTCTGCTGCGTTTGGCCGTTTTCGATGGTGACTTCGCTGAAGAGCGCCGCTGTCAATCCGAACGCAATGCCGCCTTCCATTTGCGCCGCCACCATGTCCGGATTGATCACCTGGCCGCAATCCACGGCGACCACGACGCGGTCCACGTGGATGTTTCCGTCTTTCGCCACTGTTACTTCCGCCGCTTGCGCAATGTATGTGCCCCACGAATACAAATTCGCGATCCCGCGTCCGCGTCCCGCCGGCAGTGGCTTGCCCCATCCGGCCTTCTCCGCCGCGAGATCAAGCACACGCCGCAGCCGCTCGACGTTCACCGGCTTTTCGTCCCCGCCCGCCTCGGCGGCAGGTGGCTTCGCCGCGATCAATTGCCTTCGCAGCTCCAACGGATCTTTGCCCGCCGCGGCCGCCACTTCATCGATGAAGCTCTGCACCGCGAAATGGTTCCAGCTCACGTCCACCGAGCGCCAGTAGCCTCGCGGCACGGCGGTGTGCAGGAAGCTCGCTTCGAGTAGATAATTTGGAACGCTTCCGTTGGGGAAGCCCGCGCCTCCAAGCTCGGTTCCTCCCATGTCGGGAATGTCGCCACCAAGATAGAAGCCGTCGGTGGTTGGCGCAGCGACGTGATGCAGCCACGCGGTGATCTGATTCTGCGCGCCAAGCCCGGCGCGCAAGCGATGATGGCTCATCGGGCGGTAGTAGTCGTGGCGAAGATCGTCATCGCGTGTCCAGAAAACCTTCACGGGAGCGCCCGCCGCCCGCGAGATGAGGGCGGCTTCCACGCCATATTCAATATTCAACCGCCGACCAAAACCTCCGCCGAGCAGCGTGACATGAATTGTGATCGCCGGAAGCGGAATATTCAGCGTGCTCGCAAGCGCTGTAGCCATGCCCGGCGCGTTTTGCGTCGGGGCCCAGATTTCGCACTTTCCGTCGTGGACGTGCGCCGTGCAATTGGGCGGCTCCATCGGAGTGTGCGCGACGAACGGAAGTTCGTACTCGGCTTCCACTTTCTTTGGCGAACTCGCGAGCGCTGCAACTGGGTCGCCGATCTTGCGCAGCTCCTTGCCCGAACCCTTCACCATTTCGGCGCAACTTGCGCGCTGCTTTTCTGTGGTTTCGTCGGCGCCTGCGCCGGGTTCCCACTCGACTGTTAGCGCCTTGCGCCCGGAGATGGCCTGCCATGTGGAATCTGCGACCACCGCGACACCGCCCCACAAATAATGCTGGTGCCCTGAGTTCTCCTTACGCTCCTCGCCGAAGAGTGGCGGCATCTCCACCGCCGGAACTTCCACCACCTTCCGCACGCCGGCCACGGCTTGCGCGTGCGCGGGATCAAATGTCTTCACGCGCCCGCCAAACGCGGGAGGCCGCGCGACAACGGCGTACAGCATTCCCGGCACCTTGGTATCAATTCCGTAGTGCGCTTCGCCGATTACGATAAAGGGACCGTCAACGCGCGCTTTCTTCGTCTCGAGGATGCGATAGTCTTTCGGATCCTTCAGCGGAACGTCTTGCGGAACCGGAAGCATCGCGGCCTTCGTAGCGAGCTCGCCATACGCAAGCTCGCGCTTCGTTTTTGCGTGAATCACGGTGCCGGCGCGCGTCGTGCACTCACTCTTGGGAACGCTCCAGGATTGCTGCGCGGCTGTGACGAGCATGTCGCGCGCGGTTGCGCCGGCCTTCCGCAGCGGGGTCCACGACCCGCGCACGCTCTCGCTGCCTCCCGTCGTCATGTCACCGTATTTGGCATCGAAGTCTGCCTGCACCACCTTCACTCGCGTCCAATCCGCGTCTAGCTCTTCCGCAAGGATCATCAGCATTGACGTTCGCACGCCCTGCCCCATCTCCGATCGCGCACACCAGAGATGAACATCTCCTGTGGGCGTTATTTCCACGAATGCGTTCGGCGCGAAATCTTTTCCGGCCGCTTCCGCCTCTCGCGCGAGCGGCGGCAAGTAGAGCCCGATCACCAGGCCGGCGCCTGCGGTCACGCCTGCCTTCAGAAAATCGCGGCGCGCGAATTGATTGAAATTGTGAAGTTTTGAATTGCGCGGCGCTATGCTCATTGTGCGCCTCCGCTCGCAACCTTCTTGGATTGCGGTTTCGATTTCGTGGCAGCCTGGTGAATCGCCTCGCGGATGCGTTGATACGTTCCGCAGCGGCAAATATGTCCGGCGAGCGCATCGTCAATGTCGGCGTCGCTCGGCGCGGAGTTCTTCGCGAGCAGCGCCGCCGACGTCATAATCATTCCCGCTTGGCAATAGCCGCATTGCGGCACCTGCTCGGCAAGCCAGGCGAGCTGCACTGGATTGCGCCCGTCGGGCGAGAGCCCTTCGATCGTGGTGATGCTCCGTCCCGCCGCAGCCGCGATTCGCGTGATGCACGATCGCGTTGGCTCGCCGTCAATGTGCACTGTGCATGCGCCGCACAGCGCCATTCCGCAGCCGAATTTCGTGCCGGTCAGTCCCAGCGTGTCGCGTAACACCCAGAGCAGCGGCGTATCCGGAGTCACCTCCACGGAATGCGCCTTGCCGTTTACCTTGATGGATATGGCATCCATTGTTTTCTCCCGAAGACTGCGATCAAACTTTACGTTTAGACTGGGCGGAAATCAATTCGTCTTTCGCGGACCCTGAGATACTCTCCCCGCTTCAAAGCGGCTCGCCGGTGAAACCGGAACGCGGTAAGATGGGCTTGAGCAGGCAAGGAGCGATCATGAGCGCTACATCATCCGCAGGGCCGTCATCATCCACGATTGCCGCCATCCGCGAAAAAGCACGGCGGCTTAGCATCTATTCGATGATGTCCACTACCGCCGCAGGTTCCGGGCATCCCACGTCGTGCATGTCCGCAGCGGAACTTGCCGCCGGAGTTTTCTTCTACGCCATGAAGTTCGATCCGAAAAATCCGAACTCGCCGGACGGGGACCGCTTTGTGCTGTCGAAGGGCCATGCTGCCCCCCTGCTCTATTCCGCGCTTGCCGAAGCGGGTGTTTTCCCGGTTTCGCGCGTCATGACGCTGCGCCAATTCTCAAGCGAGCTTGAAGGCCATCCCACGCCGCGAATTCCCGGCGTGGATGCGGCCACCGGTTCGCTCGGGCAGGGATTGTCTGTGGGCGCAGGTCTCGCGATCGGGGCTCGTCTCGATAAGAGTCCCACGCGCGTCTACGTCATGATGGGCGATGGCGAGATGGCCGAGGGACAAGTCTGGGAAGCAGCGGAATTCGCGGGCCACTACAAACTTGAGAATCTCACCGTCCTGGCCGATGTGAATGCGCTCGGCCAGAGCGAGCCCACGATGTACCGGCACGATATGGAAATCTACAAGCGCAAATTCGAAGCGGAGGGCTGGGCCGCCGAAGTGATTGATGGGCACGATGTGGCAGCCGTGCTCGCCGCTCTGGATCGCGCCAAGGTAACAACGGGACGTCCGCAGGCGATTATTGCGCGCACGATTAAAGGCCACGGCTTCAGCCTCGTTGCCGGAAAAGAGAATTGGCACGGCAAGCCGTTTTCGAAAGAGCAGCTCGTGCTCGCGCTGAAGGAGCAGGGCGAGTCGCTGCCTGTTCCCATTGATCCAGGAAAATCGTATGCGCGAACTTCTTTGCCGGAGCCTCCCGGCTTTCCCGCGCCCGCGCCGCCCGATTACGAAGCCGGCAAGCTCGTTGCTACGCGCGAAGCATATGGCTACGCACTCAAGCGGCTCGCAGCCGTGAACCCGCATATCGTCGCAATCTCGGGCGACGTGAAGAACTCCACCTTCTCAGAAATTTTTGGCGACGCCTATCCCGAACGCTTTTTCCAGGGTTACATTGCCGAGCAGAACATGGTGAGTGCGGGCGTTGGCCTCGCCGCTCGCGGCAAAGTGCCGTTCGTAGATTCGTTCGCCTGCTTTCTCTCTCGCACCTTCGACCAGGTGCGCATGGCGGCTATCAGCCGCAGCAACATCAATCTCTGCGGTTCTCATTGCGGCGTTTCGATCGGAGAGGATGGACCGTCGCAGATGGCGCTCGAGGACATAGCCATGTTTCGCGCCGTACACGCCTCGACCGTCCTTTATCCGAGCGATGCGGTCTCGGCCGAACGCTTGACGGAGACCATGGCGCGGCGCGGCGGGATCAACTACCTGCGGACATCGCGACCCAAGACTCCGATTCTCTACAAGACCGACGAAAAGTTTCCGATCCCTGGATTCAAAATTCTTCATCAATCCGGCCAGGACCGCGCAACCGTCATCGGAGCGGGAGTCACACTGCACGAAGCATTGAAAGCCGCGGAACAATTGAAATCGCAAGGCACATCCATCCGCGTGCTGGACCTTTACTGCGTGAAGCCGCTCGATGGCAAAGCCCTCGCGGAACAAATCGGCGCCACGGGCGGGCGTTTGGTCACCGTGGAAGACCATTGGCCCGAGGGCGGAATCGGCGAAGCGATCCTCGCTGCTCTCGCGCAAGCCGGGACGGCCCCCAGCCGTTTCCGAATGCTTGCCGTGAACGGGATGCCGCACTCCGGCAAGCCCGATGAGCTTGTGGATGCCTTTGGGATCTCCGCAAGGCATATCGTGGAAGCCGTTCGCGAGATTGCATAGTTCACAACCGGCGGCGCAGCTTCCGCCAAGATGCCACGCGCCTATATCTTGTATTTCCGATGGGTACTCTCACGGGGCCGTCTAATTCATACAGAGGATGAAGCAGATGGAATACACAGTAATCTCTGGTACGGAAATGAATGTTTCGCGAATTGCTCTCGGCACGTGGGCAATCGGTGGTTGGATGTGGGGAGGCACAGACGAAAGAGAATCGATTCGAACGATTCGCGCCGCCCTCGATAAAGGGATCAGTTTGATTGACACGGCGCCGGTTTACGGTTTCGGGGTTTCAGAAGAAATTGTCGGAAAGGCAATTGAGGAGAGGGGGCATCGGGAGAAAGTTTTCATCGCGACCAAAGTTGGACTCGAGTGGCACAACGGCTCTGTTTCGCGAAATTCGTCGCGCGATCGCATCCGGAAGGAGATCCAAGATTCGCTCCGTCGCCTTCGCACGGACTACATCGACATCTATCAAGTCCATTGGCCGGATTTGGCCGTCCCGATTGAAGAAACCGCGCGGACCATGCAAGCTCTCTATAAGGAGGGGCTGATCCGTGCGATCGGTGTGAGCAATTATTCGCCGGAGCAGATGAACCAGGTCATGTCTGTCTCTGAGTTGCACACCGTGCAGCCTCCTTACAACCTCTTTGAGAGGCAAATTGAGCGTGACGTACTGCCTTACGTGCGGGAAAAGAATCTGAGCGCTTTCGCTTACGGGCCTCTCTGCCGGGGGCTCTTGACCGGGACAATGCGGCCGGACACGAAGTTCACCGGCGACGATCTGCGCAAGGCCGATCCTAAATTCCAGCCGCCGCGCTTCGCGCAGAATCTGAATGCGGTTCAGCAACTGGATGATCTGGCGCAGAAAAGATACGGAAAACACGTGATGGATCTTGCCGTGCGTTGGGTGCTGGACCAGCCCGGAATCACCGCGGCGCTGTGGGGTGCGCGCCATCCCGCAGAACTGGGAGCTGTGGTGGGCGCGCTCGACTGGAAGCTCGACGCAGATGCGCGCGCGGCGATCGATCAGATTCTGCAGCAGGCGATCCCCAACCCGGTCGGTCCCGAATTCATGGCGCCGCCTGCAAGAAACACCGCCTCCGCCTAGGATACATGGAGCTGCCAATCAAATTGAGTTTGTAAACAACGGAAACGAAAGTCCAATTACAGGTGGGAAAGAACTCGTTCAGCCTAGGCGAAAGGATATCCGCTATGAATCCAATCACACCAGAAAAAAATAAGCTCGGATTTGTCGGAATCGGCTACATGGGCCGGCCGATCGCGCAGAGGTTGCTCGAGTCCGGCTTCAAGCTGACTGCGTATGACCGGAACCGCAGCGAGGCTGAGGAACTAATTCGCTACGGCGGCACGGTGGCGAAAAGTATTGCGGACCTTTCCTCCCGTTGCGACGTCGTTTTGTCGTGCCTTCCGAGCGATGAAGCTGTCCTGAATGTCCATAGCGGACCAGAGGGCACGTTCGCCAATGCACAGCGGGGCTCACTGATCATCGATATGAGCACTGTGTTTCCGGAGACTTCTCGGCAACTCTTGCAACTAGCGTCCGAGCGCGGCGTCAACGTTCTCGACGTGACCATATCGGGGAGTACCCCGGCTGCCGAGCAGGGAGCGTTAGTTTTATTTGGGGGCGGAGAGCGGGAGTGCTTCGAGGCCGCCGAGTCGATTTTCCGAGTCATCGCCGGAAAGTATTTTTACTTGGGGCCGACCGGGGCTGGAGCGACGATGAAGCTTGTGGTGAACAGCTTGCTCGGAATCGGAATGCAGGCGATTGCCGAGGCCGTTGCACTCGGCGAGAAAGCTGGTCTCGATCATAATCGTTTGCTCGACGTATTGTCGCAGACCGCAGTGGTGGCACCGGCACATGTGGGAAAACTGAAGAGAGCTATGATGGGCGACTACAGCCCACAATTTCCGTTAAGACTTATGAACAAGGATTTCGGGCTCATTCTCAAGCTCGCGGCGGCCATAGATGCGCCGATGCCCGCGACACGAGCGGCTTTCGAGGTCAATGCGGCACAATCGGCGACAGGAAACGAGCTGGACTTCTCAGCCGTGATTCTTCAAATGGAAAAGCAAGCTCATTTGGATTTCACGGACAAAGAGCGGAGTCGAGCAGGCGCCGCTTCGACGACGAAGTAGGTGAAGCCGAATCCGGGTCTAATTCTGTTTGATGGAGCGATAGTGGCTGAAAAGCTGGTCATGGTTGGGATGCTTCCTGAAGTGGTCGTTCTCGATTCCGGCGACCAGGTGGAATGGATTTCGAACGCGGGCAACTTGAAAGTGGAGTTTGACGCGCAACGCTGCCCCTTTGGGTCGAATGTTTTTCAGGCGCCGCCCGGCGTGCGCCTGCGCAGCGGTCCAATGCGCCCGGGAACCAATCCCGGTTCCTACAAGTACCGGCTATCGCTCAACGACGCAGTCGTTGCCCACGGCGAAATCCTGATTCGCGGGAAATAAATACGGAGAAGGGACACCCGCACCCCGGATTCTCGTACACCGCACACTCAACGAAGAGAATCACGCGATGGCTTTGGCGCTCGCACTGGCATGGGCGGCCTCTTCGCGGATGCGTTCCCAAGCGCGCTGGACGTGCCGCAATTCGGTGTGCGTCTGGCCAATGCATACGCGCAACGTGAAGCGGCCCCCCAGCTTTGCGTGAGTGAGATAGAGATCGCCGCTTCGGTTCAGGCGGTCCATGATCTCCTGATTCATCGCGTCGCCGCCGCGATGGCGAAAACATACAAGATTCAACGGCGCGGGCGCGGCCAACTCAAATTGATTGTCGCCGCGCACCCAGGATGCGAATTGCTGTGCCAGCTCGACGTGACGGCGGATGTGATGGCGCAATCCCTCAACCCCATAGTGGCGAATGACGAACCAGAGCTTCAGCGAACGGAAGCGCCGGCCGAGCTGGATGTGCCAATCGCGGTAGTCGATCACTGTGCCGGATTCAGTGG
>Ga0070733_10002171_pt1 | contig 14203 bp, 12 predicted proteins | sample Coa_R1_9_FD_66450 | JGI IMG/M metagenome (GOLD analysis project Ga0070733, IMG submission 66450) | Surface soil microbial communities from Centralia Pennsylvania, which are recovering from an underground coalmine fire - Coalmine... | ecosystem: Environmental > Terrestrial > Soil > Unclassified ... | reverse complement strand
GCCTTCCTCGAAAGCATCGCGCCGGTCCGCCACGCCGACCAGATCCGCAAGCCGCTGCTGGTGGCGGCCGGCGCCAACGACCCGCGGGTGCCGGTGTCAGAGGGAGATCAGATCGCCGCCGCGGTCGAGACCAACGGCGTGCCGATCTGGTACGTGGTGGCCAAGGACGAAGGGCACGGCTATCAGAAGAAGAGCAACGCCGACTACCTGCGAACGGTCTCGATCGTCTTTCTGGAGACCTATCTGCTCGGCTCGCCGCCGTCCTAGGATCTGGACCCCTAGACCCCGGCCGCCGCCGCGCGCGGGCCGCGCACGTTGACGCGGTTGCGGCCGCTGCGCTTGGCGACCAGCAGGGCCGCGTCGGCGGCCTGGAAGAGGTCCTGCGGGCTGGTCATCTCGGGCGCCAGCTCGGCAACGCCGCACGAGCAACGGACGGCGATCCTGACCTCGCCGTAGCGATGCTCGAAGCCCTCGATGCGCTCCCGCAGCTTGAGCGCCAGCGTCTCGGCTCCGTGAATGCCGGTCTCGGGCGCCAGGATCGCGAACTCGTCGCCGCCGACCCGCGCCAGCACCTCCTCGGGACGGGTCAGGTCGCGCGCCAGCGATGCCACCTGCTTGAGCACGAAATCCCCGCACAGGTGCCCGAAGCCGTCGTTGATCTGCTTGAACTCGTCGAGGTCGAAGAGGATCAGCGACAGCGGCCGGTGATGGCGGACGGCGCGGGCGAACTCGCGCTGGACCTCCTCCTCGTACTTGCGCTTGTTGAAGATCTCGGTCAGCCCGTCACGCGCCACCAGCTCGTAGATCGCCAGGTGATAGGCGTTCTCCACGTCCTGCTCGTGCAGGAACTTGAAGTGCACCGCGGCGGTCTGGAAGCGGTCGCCGCTCTTGAGCACCGTCCGTCCCTGGATGGGATGGCCGTTGACGAAGGTGCCGTTGGTCGAGCCGAGATCCTCGACGGTCACCACCGGCCCGGCGTAGCGCAGGCGCGCGTGCTTGCGCGAGATCGACATCACCTCGGGCAGGCTGAGGCCCACCAGCGGCGAGCGGCCGATCTCGAGCACCGTGCCGGGCGACAGCCGGTAACGCGAGCCCAACCGCTGCGAATCGGGATGCGCGATCAGGATGACGTCGGCCTCGGCCTCGGGGATCACCGTGCCGCGCTCGATGCGCTCGCGGGTCGAGGTCTCGAAGGTCTGGGTGGTGCTGCTCTCCTGCAACGCGGCGAGATCGATGCCATCCGTATCAGGATCGAGGTCGAGCCTGCGCTTGGTGGCGGAGGAATCCGATGGGTCGTCCATGGGGTCGGCAAGGGAGCTGATGGGTAAAAAATGCTAACACCCGTACCGCCGGCCGTCAAACGAGGCGTGTCGCCGCCGCCCTCCGACCGGTCATTATTTGACCCGGAGCGGGCAGGACGGTAGCGCGGCCGGCAAGCCGGGTACCCGAAATGTAACACCGCACCGCACGGAATCCTGCGCGCCGGGCCGGCGGTGCGGATCGGACGTCAAGGGCGCTGACGTCGCCGCGCCCGATCGCCTAGCAGATCTCGCAGTGGCTCTCGCTGACGGTGTAGAAGCTGGACCTGGTGCCGGTGCAGCCGGCTCCCGGGCAGGGTCCCGAGGAGCACTGGCCGACGATCTTGGTGTGAGCGGCGCTGGACCAGTAGGTGATGATGACGTTCTCGGCCATGAAACAGGCGTTGGGCTTCAGGGCGAGAGGTGCGGGGGCCAGGCAGGCGTTGTCCAGCAAGCCGGCGGCGTGGACCGGGGTATTGCCCGCGCACCAGATCAGGCCCAGCAGGGCCAGCGGGCCGAAAACCTTGACCAACAGCGAACGCCGGCGGCAGTGAGTCGCTTGGCTCATCGTGCATCTCCTTTTTCGTTGAACATCTCCTCTATCTATCGTGCGGCGGCCTGCCGCAATGTGACCGGCCGCCCAGGTCCGCCGCGCACCCCGCGCATCGCTGCTAAGATCGCTGCCGGAGGGCGCAACGCATGTACGTCTTCGTGACCGGAGCGACGGGCTACATCGGGCATGCGGTGGTGGGCGAGCTGGTGGCGCTCGGGCACGCGGTGACCGGGTTGGTGCGCGGCGACGCCAAGGCGGAGGTGATGCGCCGCTTGGGGGCGCGGGCGGTGATCGGCGACATTGCCGACCCCGACAGCTATCGCGAGCACGCCGCGGAGCACGAGGCGCTGGTGCATACCGCCTTCGGCTCGGGTCCCGGCGCCGTCGCCGCCGACCGCACGGCGATCGAGACGCTCATCGCCGCCGCCCGCGCCGGCAAGGCGCGCTCGCTGATCTACACCTCCGGCATCTGGGTGCTGGGCGCAACCGGCGCGGCGCCGGCCTTCGAGGGCGCGCCGACCGACCATCCGGCCGCCCTGGTCGCCTGGCGGGTCGCGCATGAGCATCAGGTGCTCGAGGCTGGCATCCACCACCTGGCGAGCGCGGTCATCCGCCCCGGCGTCGTTTACGGCGGCCGCGGCGGCCTGACCGGCAGCTACTTCGAGTCGGCCGAGAAGGAGGGCGCCGCGGCCTATGTCGGCGACGGCGCCAATCGGCTGCCGATGATCCACGTCGAGGATCTGGCGCGCTTCTACCGCCGCGTGGCCGAGCATCACGGCCGCGGCGTCTTCCACGCCGTGGACGGCAACGGCGTCACGCTCGCCGAGGTGGCCAGCGCCGCCAGCGCCGCCGCCGGCAGGGATGGCGCCACCCGCTCGATTCCGATCGAGGAGGCGCGCCGCGGCCTGGGTGCCTTTGCCGACTGCCTGGCCCTGGACCAGCTCGTCCTGAGCCGCCGCGCCGCCGAGCTCGGCTGGCGCCCCGAGCACCCCAACTTCCTGGGCGAGGCCGACAAGGCCTACCAGGAGTGGAAGAGCACCCGGGGCTAGGGCTAGGGACAGGGCAGCGCTGCCGTATCGGTGGTGGTCACCGTCGTCGTGCCGAGATCGTTGTCGTAGTTCTTGACGTTGCCGGTCATGGTGTCGAGCACGTTGACCTCCCATCCCTGGTTGGTCAGGCCGCCGATGAACACCCAGAAGAAGTTGTTGAGCGCGCAGGCGTCCAGCACCTTCACCCCCATCTCGAAGTTGCTCGGGTCGGTGAAGTAGTAGAACACCGATTCGTCGCTCTCCGCCCTGGCGCCGTTGAACGACAGCACCTGACCCTGGGCCTTGCCGCCGTTGGCGTTGTAGTAGGTCGCCGTCACCTGGAAGCGCCCGGTGTTCAGGCAGCCGTTCAGCGAACCCGGCGCGCAGCTGGTGGCCGGCGGGCAGGTCACGCCGTTGCCGAACGCGTACAGGTCGTAGCCGCTGGTGGTGGGAGTGCCGCCGCGGCTGTTGGCAAAGAGATCGACGAGCACGGTCTCGTCGAGCAGCGCCAGCTCCACGTAGTAGCACCCCGGCGGCGGCTCGGTGAAGTCGAGGCCTTGGAGGCTGACGTTGGTGAGCTGCGCGCCGGGCTTCAGGACCCCCAGGCTGATGCCGCCGAGGTCCTGGAAGTCGAGCAACTGGTTGACAGTCGGTGGGCCAGCGTTCACCGGTGTCGCCCACAGGCGGAGGGACAGGTTCCCCGTCCTGCTGGAGTTGTTCGCGATCGCCGCCGCTCCGACCGTGACGCCGGTGCCGCTCCCCCAGGCCATGTCGACCGGGCCGACGATGACGAACCCCGAGGCCGCATCCTGGGGTGTCGCCGCCGGCTCGACCGCGGCAGCGCGCGCCGCGGCTGTAACCAGGAAAGCGACGACGAAGCAGCCGGCGACGAGGGCAGGCAACCCGATGCTGAGGCGCACCCGGCGATGCCAATGCATTCCGCTCTGCATTGCGACGCTCCTTTCGAAGCAGCTCGACTCCCGGGGGAGTCCGGTTCGACGCATGACCAGCTATGAGTCCAGACGGCTACCATGACTGCCATCTAGCTTGACGGAAAAGGCCATGGATCCCGGGCAAATCGGTACTTTGCGGGGTGCGGGGGTGCGGGAAGCGAGGCGCTGGGCGCCGGCGACGAGGCGGGGCGCCGGCGCTGGCGCAGCGGCGGGCCGGCGGCCTCAGCGGCCGGCGATCAGCGCGCGCAGGACGTGGCGCGCCACTTCGGGGTTCTCGCGCAGCCGCCGGATCGAATAGGGGTACCAATCGCGGCCGTAGGGGACGTAGACGCGCAGGCGGTGGCCGGCCGCGAGCAGGATGTCGCGCAGCTCCTGATCGACGCCGAGCAGCATCTGGAACTCGTACTGCTCGCGGCGCAGGCCGTGTTTGTCGATCAGCGCCGTGGCCGCCGCGGCAAGGTACTCGTCATGGGTGGCGATCGCGGGGTAGATCCCCAGCTCGATCAGCTTTTCGAGCGCCCGCACGAAGTTGGCCCGCACCGTGTCGTAGCCCTTCCAGGCGATCCGCCGCGGCTCGACGTAGATGCCCTTGCACAAACGCACGTTGGCGCCGCCCTCCGGCGCCCGCGGCAACTCGGCGATGTCCCGCAGCGTGCGCCGCATGTAGGCCTGCAGGACCACGCCCAGGTTGCCGTGGGTGCCTTGCAGCTCGCGGTAGATGCGCAGCGTCGCATCGGTGCAGGTCGAGTCCTCCATGTCGATGCGCACGAAGTTGCCGCCGGCGCGCGCCGCGGCGGCGACCGTGGCGACGTTGTCGCGGCAGAAACCTTCGTCCACCTTGAGGCCCAGCAGCGTCAGCTTGATCGAGACGTTGGCGTCGAGGCCGCGCTCGCCAATGGCGGCGAAGACGCGCAGGTACTCCTCGACCGCGGCCAGCGCCCTGTCGCGCTCGCTCACCTCCTCGCCCAGCAGGTCGATGGTCGCCATGGCGCCCTGGCGGTTCAGCTCGCCCACCACCCGCAGCGCGTCGTCCAGGGTCGCCCCCGCCACGTAGCGCGCCGCCACCCGGCCGACGATGAAACGCGGCACCAGCGGCAGCGTATTCACCAGCAAGCGGTTGAACGCGCTCATCGCCAGGGCCCGCGGCAGGAGCGGCTCGGATCGGCCGATGGCATCGAGAGAGAAGATCGGGCGCGGATCAGGGTTCGGGCGATGGCGGGAACGCAGGCCGGATCAGGCGCCGGCCGCCTGGCTCGGCGCATCCACCACCCAGCGCACCGACTTGGAGCAGGGGCAGGCGCCGCCCACCCGCCGCAGGGCGGGCATCTGGGAGGCCGCCTCCTCGGCAGTGAGCTCGCCGCCCTGCACCTTGGCGAGCGCGTCCACGTAGTCCTTGTAATCGCAGCCGGCGCGATACGCCTCGGGGAGGGCGCCCGCCAGGTGGCGCAGGTACGAATGCAGATCGGCGTAGGCTTCGCCGCCGGCGCCCACCATGCGGAAGGCGGGGACTCCGCGGCGGCGCAGGAACTCCGCATGCGGCAGGCGCAACAGGTCTTCCGCCCGCACGCCGCCGGCGCCGGGCGCCGCCTCGCCGGCCAGGATGCGGTCCAGCGCCAGCGGCGCCTCGGCGAGCGACAGCTCGGGCACTCGCGCCCGCAGGTAGCGGAGGTTGAGGTCGCGCACCACCTTTTCGACCTCCTCGCGGTAGAGACGCTGCGCCTCCCCGTTCTTCATCGGCTTGAGGCCGAAGCGCACGTTGGTGCCGCCGCCGCGCTCGTCGCCGAACATCTCGAGCCCGCGCGGCATCCACTTGTTGATCGCGCGCTGCAGCATGTCCATGGTGAAGAAGCCCTCGTCGCGCGCCGCGCTGGTCGCCCACCGCCGCAGCGGCACCACCCCCGCCGCCAGGTGGAAGGCTTCCTCCCGCAGCATCTGCGGCATGCTCTCGGCCATCGGCTGGTAGGCGCTCTGCCGTTGCATGGTCAGCTGGTACTTGCCGACGCGATCGATCAGCGCGCAAAACACCACATTGTCGACGAAGGAATCGAAATCGATGTTGAAGGCGCCCAGCACGTGGGAGCCGGTGGTCATCGACAGGATCTCCTCGATCATGTCGGAGCTGCTGTCCTTCGAGACCGAGCTCCAATCGTCCTCGGCCAGCAGGTGCAGCATCTGGTAGCCGTGGCGCAGCTCCTCCGCCATCATCCGCAGGATCCAGAACTGCTCCTCCTCGTCCTGGGCTCGGGCGAGGGTCAGGCGGTGCTGCTGGATCGAACCGAACTCGGTGGAAGCCTGGGCGCGGATCGCCCCCAGCAGGTGGTGCGCCTGCTCGGGAACCATCTGGGACGCCTGGTTGTACTTGGGCTTGCCCTGCCACTCGCCACACTCGATCTCGGTGCACATGCCCAGCTGCCGGTAGGCGCAGAGCTCGAACCGGGGATCGTTCGGGAAGTGCTTTTCCCAGTTGTCGAGCAAGAAATCGTAGTCGGGCAAGAAAGCCTCCCGCCACTTGACCACGGCGTCGTGGTAGGTCTTGGGCAGGCTGGTGGTCCTGGTGCTCATGGGGTGTCTCTCCGATTCACGGGCCGCGGTCGCGGCCGTTGGACGCGGCCGCCTACAAGGGTGCTACAGGGTCTTGACGAAGGGGCGCAGGCTCGCGGGCTCGAACCCCAGCGAGACGAAGAAGGCGCTGAGCTCCGACGCCCCCTCGTCCACCAGCGTCCGCACGCGGTGGGCGCCGAGCTCCCGGAAGTGCGCCAGCAGGGCCTCGGCCATGATCCGACCGATCGCCTTGCCGCGGTGGGCCGGATCCACCCCCAGGACCTCGATCCAGCCGGTAGGCTCTTCGAGCCCGAACTCCCCCGACCGCACCTCTCCGAGCATGAATCCCACCACCCTGCCGCCCAACTCCGCCACCACCGACCCCTCCGGGTCTCGCCGTAAGTAGTAACCGATCTGGCGCTCCCAGACTTCCGGCCGGTACCGCCCGCCGATCTTCTCGTCGATGTCGACGATCGGGGAGATGTCGATGTCCTCGAGCGGGCGGATGCGCAAGCCGTCCGGAGATCTTGTGCCCTCTGTCACAAGCCGGCATTCTAGCCCACCCGCCGGTAACGACGCCAACCCGCCGCACGCCCAACCCCCGTGGACAGGGTTCTTTGACAGCGGGCCGCCTCCCGGCCCGACCGGAGGGGGCCGCCGACGGCTACGCCGGCGGCTTCACGTGCTCGTGCGCGTGGTAGCTGCTGCGCACCAGCGGTCCGGCCTCGCAGTGAGCGAAGCCGAGCGCCAGCGCGTGCTCGCGGAAGGCCGCGAACTCGTCGGGGTGCACCCAGCGGGCCACCGGCAGGTGCTCGGCGGTCGGTTGCAGGTACTGGCCGATGGTGACGATCTCGACCCCGGCGCCGCGGATGTCGGCAAGGGTCTCGCGCACCTCCTCCGGCGCTTCGCCGAGCCCGACCATGATGCCGGTCTTGATCCGCCCGGACCAGCTGCCGTTCGCCGGGTTCGCGGACTCCGCCGGATTCACGGACTCCGCCGGCTTCGCAGGCCGCGCATGATTCGCGCCGCTCGCCGCGCTGGCGCCGGCCGCGGCCACCGCCGCCGCCCGCGCCAGCAGCCCGAGGCTGCGCTCGTAGCGGCTGCCCGGCCGGGCCTGGCGGTAGAGCCGCGGCACGGTCTCGACGTTGTGCGAGAAGACCTGCGGCGCGGCCGCCAGCACCACCTCGAGAGCCGCGGGGACGCCGCGGAAATCCGGGGTGAGCACCTCGACCGCCGTGCCCGGGCTGCGGCGATGGATCGCCGCGATGACCCGCGCGAAATGTCCGGCGCCGGCGTCCGGCAGGTCGTCCCGATCCACCGAGGTGATCACCGCGTGCCGCAGCCCCATGACCGCCACCGCCTCGGCGACGTGGTCCGGCTCGTCGGCGTCCACCCCGGGCTGAGGGCGTCCCGAGGTCACGGCGCAGAAGCCGCAGCGCCGAGTACAGACGTCGCCGAGGATCATGAAGGTGGCGGTGCCATGCTCGCCCCAGCACTCATAGATGTTGGGACAGCGCGCTTCCTGGCACACTGTATGCAGATCAAGCCGACTGACCAGGTTACGGACCTGGTGGTAGGACGAGGAGGTTGACAACTTGATGCGAAGCCACTCCGGCCTCCCCTTGCGGTCGCCCCGAAGGGCCGGAGACGCGGACTGTCCGATCTGGATCAGCGTTTCGCTCATGATGGTAGTCTAACCTTCCCGTCCAGACCTGCAAGCATCGTGGGAAAGGGCCATAGCCGGACGGCCCCAGACATCAAACGGGAAGCAGTCGAGTGGAGATAGAAGATGTGCGTATTACGCGCTCGATGGGGTTGTGTGCTCTCAGGCCTGTTGCTGGCGGCGGCGCCGCTGGCAGCCGGCGATCTCACCGGCAATTGCCGGCTCGCCAACCAACCCGCGGCCACGCTGCTGGTGCCCTATTTCGAGGTCGATCTCGCCAATGCCGCGGGCCGCACCACCCTGGTCTCGGTCAACAACGCGGCGCCGCGCCCGACCCTGGCGCGCATGGTGCTGTGGACCGATTGGGGAGTCCCCACCCTCGCTTTCGACGTCTACCTGACCGGCTATGACGTGCAGACCTTCAACCTGCGTGACGTCTTCAACGGCGACCTGCCGCTCACCGGCCCCGGCGTCAGCCCCTCCGGCCCGTTCTCCGAGGCCGGCGCCGGCTTCCCCGGCTGCTCCGGCAGCACCTCGTCCGCGTTTCCAGGCCCCGGACCCGGCGGCGGCGCCAGCGTGCAGCTGTCCCTGCGCGCCGCGCACACCGGCCAGCCGTTGCCCAACAGCCAGCCGACGCAGTGTGCGGCGAGCCCGCGCCCGAAGTCGTCCGTGGTCGTTGGCTACATCACCATCGACACGGTGAACCGCTGCACCGGCACGACGCTGATGACCACCGCCAACACGCCGGCCGACCCGACCTACTTTGCCAAGGGCGGCAACGGCTTGGCGAGCGACGTCAACGCGCTGTGGGGCGACGTCTTCTACATGGATTCGCAGAACAACCAGGCGATGAGCCAGCCGGCCATCTCGTTGCTCGCTGACACCGATTTCTTCAACCCGGGCGACTACACCTTCTACGGCCGCTATACCGGCTTCGACAGCCGCGACGACCGGGTGCCGCTGTCGAGCATGTATTACGTGCGCTACTTCAACGGCGGCTCCTTCTCCGGCGGCACCGACCTGCTGGTCTGGCGCGACAACCGGTCGGCGGTGGCCACGCCGCTGGCGTGTGGCAGCACGCCCTCCTGGGCGAACCCGGGCGAGGAGCAGGTGGTGATCTTCGACGAGGAGGAGAACGCCACCGCGCTGAGCAAGCCCAACGCCTTCCCGGTGACCACGCAGCGCGTCTCGGTCGGCGGCGCCGCCCTCCCCACCCAGCCCAACTTCGGCTGGCTGATGCTGGACCTCTGGCACGCCGACGGCACCCACGCCCAGGGCTGGGTCGGCTCCCTGCTCACCGCCTCGGGGCGGTTCTCCTCCGGTCACGAGGCGATGCGCGCCGACGACCTCTGCAACTTCGGCCCGTAGGCGCCGGGCCCCGGACTCAGGACGCGCCGCCCCCGGTCGCGGTGTCAGCGGGGTTGGCGGAGTCAGCGGAGTCGGCGCCGTCAGAGCCCGCCGCGGCCGTGGCGGGCTCCGCCTCGCCGAGGACTTCCAGGTGGCCGGTCCCCTCGTAGCTGGGCACGTCCACTTTCGCCACCATCCGCACGCGCACGTAGTCGAGCGTCAGCTCGCCGACGATCCGCATCGTGCCGGTCCCCTGCTCGAGGTCGGCGCCGGAGAGATCGCTCCGCTCCCGGTCGATCGGGATGCCGAGCTCGGTGCCGCCCCGGGTCTCGGTGAACTTGAGGTGAATCCAGCCCCGGTCGACCGCGTCCTTCAGGGCCTGGCGAGTCGGTTCGGGACGGAGGCTGACGATCAGCCGCTGTTCCTTGGTCAGTTTCATCACCAGCTCGTTCATGTCGGCGGTTCCTCCCTTGCATAGACTGCCGTCTCAAGACCAGTGCCGGAGAGACGAGTTCTCGGGACGTGAGCATAGGATCGCCCCGTAAGCTATGGCGCCGGCGGCTACTGCTAGAGTTCAAGGCCGACGAGAAAGGGGGCAACTTGCGCTTCGAGACCATCGCGGTGCATGCCGGAGGGGCGGTCGATCCGGCGACCGGCGCGGTTGCGCCGCCGATCCATCTGTCCACCACTTTCGAGCACGGTCCCGCCGCCGAGGTGCCGCACGGCTATCTCTACATCCGGGAGGGCAACCCCACCCAGACCCGGCTCGAGCAGGCGCTCGCCGCCGTCGAGGGCGGCGAGGCGGCTTTCGTGTTCGCCTCGGGCATGGCGGCCGGCGCGGCGTACCTGCAGACCCTGCCCGCCGGCGCGCACGTCCTGTTTCACCGCGACCTCTACTACGGCTTCCGCGTCCTCGCCCAGGACTACCTGCCGCGTTGGGGCATCGAGGCGAGCGCGGCCGACCTCGGCGACGACGCGGCGCTGGCCGCGGCGCTACGGCCCGCCACCCGGCTGATCTGGGCGGAGACACCCACCAACCCGCTGCTCGAAGTGCTCGACCTGCGCCGCATCGCCGAGGCAGCCCATGCCCACGGCGCCTTGCTGCTGGTGGACGGCACCCTCGCCACGCCCGCTCTGCAGCGGCCGCTGGACCTCGGCGTGGACGTCGTGCTGCATGCCACCACCAAGTATCTCGGCGGCCATAGCGACGTGCAGGGAGGCGCCCTGGTGCTGCGCCGCCGCGACCCCGAGCTGGCCGCGCGCCTCGACCGGGTGCGTCACGACCTGGGCGCCGTCGCCTCGCCCTTCAACAGCTGGCTGGTGCTGCGCGGCCTGCGCTCGCTCGCCTGCCGCATGGAGCGCCACGCCGCCAACGCCCTGGCGGTGGCGGTGGCCCTGGCCGGACGGCCGGAGGTGGCGGCGGTCCATTATCCCGGCCTGCCGGACCACCCCGGTCACGAGATCGCGCGCCGCCAGATGCGCGCCTTCGGCGGCATGGTCTCCTTCCGCCCTGCCGGCGGCCGCGAGCAGGCCCTGCGGGTCGCCTCGCGGCTGCGCCTCTTCCTCAACGCCACCAGCCTGGGCGGCACCGAGAGCCTGATCGAGCACCGCGCCTCGGCCGAGGGCGCCCATTCGACGGCGCCGCCCGACCTGCTGCGCGCCTCGATCGGCCTCGAGCACCCCGACGACCTGGTCGCCGACCTGCTGCAGGCGCTCGCCGGTTGAGCGGGCTCCCGGCGAGGCCCCGCCGCGCAGCCGATCGAGGAACAGCGGCCGCGCCCGTCCGGCGGCCAGCTCGGTGAGAAAGGGAGCGTCGCCCAGCTTCCAGACATCCATCCAGGCGTCGCTGTCGGCGCTGGGGTAGTAAAAGGCGCCGACCGCCTGCACGCAGATCGCGAAGCTGGCAGCGGCGGCGAAGGCGGCGAGGCCGCGGCGGCGCAGCGCGGCGACGGCCGGCGCCGACAGCCAGACCAGCAGCGGCAGCAGGTCGGTCAGGAATCGCGGCCCATAGCACCTGCCGGCGCGGAAATCGGTCTTGGCATACAGCAGCAGCTGAGCGACGACGGCCAGCAGGCCGGCGACGGCGACGGCACGCCCGGGGCGGTCGAGAACCCGCCGGCCGCCGGCGACGAGCACCACGAGGAACGGCGAGTAGACCAGCAGCCCCTTGCCCGGGCTGAGCAGCTCGCCGGCAAGCCCCGTCAGCAGGGGTTGGCGCAGCAGCTCCCGGCCGGCGCTCGCCGCCAGGGTCTCGTAGCCCCCCGCGAGGTTGCCGAAGACCACCAGGTCGTAGAGGGCCGTCAGCAGCAGCGGCACGGCTGCCGCCGCGAAGAACCAGCCCACCTGGCGCCGCCGCGGCCCGGGCGAGGACCGCGCCAAGCAGACCGCGGCGAGCGCGAACGCCGCGGCGAGCACCGCGTCGAACGGACGATTGGCGACCAGCAACCCGGCAACCAGTCCCGCCACCGCCAGGGACCGCCGCGACGGCAGGCCGGTGTCAGCCGCCACCGCCGCCACCGGCGCCGCCGGCACCGCGGCCGCCGGCGCGGTCAGGGCGAGGAGAGCGACCACCACCAGCAGCTCGGCGACGCCGTGCTGCCAGAGCGCCTGGCTGGAGATGACCCAGGTCTCGGTGCCGAAGGCGAAGGCGACTGCCAGCAGCAGCGCCCGGGACCGCGCCAGACGGCGGCGCAGCAACCAGAACATCAGGCCGGCGCAGGCCGCGGCGATGACCGATGCGGCCAGTTTCTCGCTCAGCTCGGCGGCAGTCCGCACGGCGTCGACGTCTCCCCAGCCGCGGCGTTCGAGATAGACCGCCGCCGGCAGGTAGAGCGGCGTCGCCACCAGCGGCGTCACCACCGGATAGAGCGACGCGAGATGCCGGCCGCCTCGCGCCGGGACGATCCAGTAGCTCCTGGCGTATCCCATGCGGGCGGCCTCGGCGACCGGATCCAGGTAGAGCGTGCCGCCGTGGAGAAGGGCCAGCGGCAGGAAGCGCGCGGGGAAGGTGTCGCCCGCCGCGATGCCGCGGAGGTTGGCGTTGTAAACCAGCAGCGCGCACAGCGCCATCGCCAGCGCCAGCTGGCGGTCCAGCCGCGCGACGGGCGCGACGCCTGGAAGCTCCCGCGAGCCTGTTCGCATGGCGGGCCGCGCTGGCTTCCTCGGAGCGGCGGTCGGGAGCGGGTGGGCGGGCGCGGGTCAGGTCAGGGAATGCTGCCCGAGACGTCCAGCGCGACGTCGAGGGCGACGTCCAGGGCGGGGGCGCTGTGGGTGATCCAGCCCACCGAGAGCAGGTCCACGCCGGTGGCGGCGATGGCGGCCACGGTGGCGGGCCGGATGCCGCCGGAGGCCTCGGTGAGCGCGCGCCCGCGGGCTCGGCGCACCGCCTCGGCAAGGACGTCGAGCGGCATGTTGTCGAGCAGCACCGCCTCGACGCCCAGGGCCAGCGCCTCGTCGAGCTCGGCGAGCGAATCCACCTCCACCTCGATCTTGACCAGGTGCCCGATGCCGCGGCGGGCGCGCTCGACGGCCGGGCGCAGGCCGCCGGCGAGGGCGCGGTGGTTGTCCTTGATCAGCACCGCGTCGTCGAGCCCGAAGCGGTGATTGGCGCCGCCGCCGGCGCGCACCGCGTATTTCTCGAGCGCCCGCAAGCCGGGGGTGGTCTTGCGCGTGCAGACCACGCGGGCGCCGTGTGGCGCCGCCGCCGCCGCCAGGTCGCGCGTCGCGGTGGCGATGCCGCAGAGGTGGCCGAGCAGGTTGAGGGCGGTGCGTTCCGCGGCCAGGATGGAGCGAGCGGGCCCGCGGACGACGGCCAGCACCGCACCGGCCGCCACGTCCTCGCCGTCGGCGGCACGCGCTGTCGTTTCCAGGGAGGGATCGAGCAGCCGGAAGGCCGCGAGCGCCATCGGCAGCCCGGCCAGCCGCCCCGGCGCGCGCGCTACCAGCAGGGCCTCGGCCCGCAGCCCGGCAGGCACCACCGCGTCGCTGGTGAGATCGCCGGCGCGCCCGAGGTCCTCGGCCAGCGCCCGCCGAATCAGGTCTTCGTAGACCAACGGGTAGAGTGGCGCGAGGCGCGCGACCACGGCGGCCCCCACGGCGCCGACGGCGTCCACGGCGGCGGGGCTCGTCGCAGCGGGCGCGCCAAGGGCCGATGCGCTCGGCGGCGCCGCGGCGCCGCTAGCTCCGGCCGCGGGGCTGCCGGAGCTCACCTCGGTCGCCCCGTTGCCGCGGCTCGCCGCCGACCTGCCGACCCGAAGGACTTGCGGGTATCAGACGGAGAGGCGTCGCCGGGCCCTCGCTGCGGTGCGCCCGCGGCCTGGACGGGGACCGTCTCGGCAGCCTCGAGCGCCGGCCGAGGTGCCGCGGCCTCGGCTCTGGAAGCAACCTCGGCTCTGGACGCAACCGGCGTCAGGCGGCGGCGCGTGGCGGCGGCCGGGGTCGCCGGCAGGCCGCCGGCAGGTGTGCCCTCGGCCTCGAAGCGCGCAGTGCCGCCCGGACCGGCGGTGAGGAAGAGGCGCCGGCGCCACGCCGGCTCGGTGCGCGGGTAGTCGGTGCGGCGATGCCCGCCACGGCTCTCGCGCCGGGCGAGCGCCGCCTGCGCCAGCAGCTGCCCCGCCAGCAGGAGGTTACGCGCCTCGCCGGCCGCGAACGCGGAGCGGCCGTGGCCGCCATCCGGCGAGGCTTCGCCGGAGGCGATCGGCGGCGCGGTCGGCGCCAGCCCTGGCGACGGCTCTGGCGGCAGCCCCGGCGCCGGCCCTGGCGGCGCTCCCGGCCACGGCCCTGGCGGCAGCCCCGACAACGGCCCTGGCGGCGCCCCCGGC
>Ga0070733_10002168_pt1 | contig 14208 bp, 11 predicted proteins | sample Coa_R1_9_FD_66450 | JGI IMG/M metagenome (GOLD analysis project Ga0070733, IMG submission 66450) | Surface soil microbial communities from Centralia Pennsylvania, which are recovering from an underground coalmine fire - Coalmine... | ecosystem: Environmental > Terrestrial > Soil > Unclassified ... | reverse complement strand
GATAGGAGGCTCAACCGCTCGCCCTGACCACCGGCCAGGATAATGGCCAGCACTTTGCTCATGACACAGCTCATCCTTTCTAAGAGGGGCCGTACCCTCAAACAATGCGCAGAGGGTACGGCTCATTCTATCCTACATATTTGGCTTTACAAAGGGTCGACGGCGCTTTTGCGCTCTTCTCTACGCGGCCCTGCGCATCAGATTGAAACTCAGCCCCTGTAAATGGTCAAAGTACACTGCTAGGATAATCAGCAAGCCGATGGCGATTTGCAGGTAGAATGGATCGATGGCCAGCAGGTTGCCTCCGTTGGCCAGCAGGCCCATGATTAAGGCACCCAGGACAGCCCCGATAGTGCGGCCCTTCGCGCCAGACAGGCTGGCACCGCCGATAACCGCACCCGCGATGGCCTGCAACTCGTAGCCGGTTCCCGCGGTGGGAATGCCCGCGCCCAGCCGCGATGTGGTTAAGATCCCCGCGAATCCCGCCAGTAAGCCGCTGATGCTATACACTGCCAGAAGAACCAGGTTGACCGGAACACCTGAGAGACGCGCCGATTCCGCATTAGAGCCGACCGCGTAGACGTAGCGACCAAAGACCGTGCGCCCCAACACAAAGGCTGCCACAATCGTCACCAGGATAAGTATCCAGAAAAGGCTCGGTAGTCCCAGGATGAACCCGTTGGCAATGTTGTTGAAAGCATCAGGTAATGGCGCGATGGTTTTAGCGCCGGTCCACAGGAGAACCAGACCGCGCGCAACGCCCAGCATACCCAGCGTGGCGATGAACGGGGGCAGTTTCAGGCGCGTCACGAGCACACCGTTGACCAGGCCAGTAGCCAACCCGGCAAGCAGTCCGACCAGGATGGTAATGGGAATAGGAACGCCGGACGCGAGCAGGAGCGCTGTTACCCCACCGCTCAAACCCAGGATGGAACCCACGGACAGGTCGATGCCGCCGGTCAGAATGACGAATAGCTGTCCGACTGACAGGATCGCGAACACCGCCACTTGCCGGATCAGGTTGTCGAGGTTCGTGAGGGTCAGAAAGTCGTTGGTGGTCAGGATCAGCACGGCGATAAAGATCAACAGGACCAGGATGCCGCCGCTTTCACGTCCCAGGCTGATGGGTGTGCTCTGCTCTTGTACTGCCGCCTGTGGTGTTTCCAGAGGTTGTTGGGAAGGCTGTGGCGCACTGGATGCCGTTGCCATGAGTAAATCTCCTCTCTGCTGTTATGCAGTCATCATAACGGGGGTGCTGCTTGCCAGGCGCAGCACCGCCTCTTCTGTTGCCTCTTCAATCGAAAGTTCGCCGGTGACTCCGAAGTCGTGCAGGACGATGACGCGGTCGCAAATGCCGAGTAACTCCGGCAGGTACGACGAGACCACGACGATGCCCAGCCCGCGTGTCGCCAGGTCGCCGATAATGGTGTAGATGTCAGCCTTGGCTCCAACATCGACTCCCTTGGTCGGCTCGTCCAGCAGCAAAACCTTCGCCCTGGTAGCCAGCCAGCGGCTCAACAGGACTTTCTGCTGGTTTCCGCCCGAGAGCGATGAGATGGGCTGCTCGGTCGAGTGATACTTGAGGCGCAGACGAGGTACGAGCCGTGTGACCAGGGAGACCTCTTGCCCGCGCGAAATGACTCCCGCGCGCGTGACCTCGGACAAATCCGCGATGGTCACGTTCTCCCGAATTGAAAGGTCCGCCAGGATGCCCAACTCTTTGCGATCTTCCGTGAGCAGGCCGAGGCCGGCCTTCACTGCATCAGCAGGAGACCCCGACCGCAGGGGCTTGCCATCGACGAACACCTTTCCAGTCCCGTGCGGGTCGGCTCCAAAGATGGCACGGACCGTCTCTGTGCGTCCCGCGCCCACCAACCCGCCGAGTCCAACGATCTCGCCGGCTCGCACCTCCAAATTGATGGGATAGGGGCTGCCTTGCAGGCGCAGTCCCTGCACGGATAACACGACCTTCCCGAATCGTTTCTCTTCCCTCTTCGGGTAGAGCGCCTCGATCTGCCGTCCCACCATCGAGCGAATCAGGCTATCATGCGTGAATTCGCTGGTCGGTGCTGTTGTGATGAACTGTCCGTCGCGCAATACCGTGATGCGGTCTCCGATTTCGAAGATCTCTTCAAGGCGGTGGGTGACGTACAGGACGGCAACACCCTCCTCTGTCTTGAGGCGGTTGATGAGCCGCAAAAGGTGTTGCGCGTCCGCCTCGGAAAGCGCAGTCGTTGGTTCGTCGAAGATCACGATACGCGCATTGGCCCCCAGCACCTTGGCGATCTCTACCATCTGACGGGTAGCGACAGGCAGCTCTGAGATGAGCGCAGCCGGGTTGACGCTGTTCAGGCCGACGCGCTCCAGCATCCTGGCGGCGTGCGCGCGCAACTCACGTCTGTTGACGACTCCACCAGTGGCAGGTAAATGCCCCATGAGCAGATTTTCCTCAACAGAGACCTCCGGCAATAAGCTCAACTCCTGGTAGACGACACCCACACCGAGCGCTCGTGCCTGAGATGGACTGGGAGAACCCGCGTCCTTCCCATCGATGAGGTACTCTCCTGCATCGCGGGGAATAGCTCCCGTCAGTATCTTGATGAGCGTGGACTTGCCAGCGCCGTTTTCTCCTGCCAGGCAGAGCACCTCTCCGCGATGCATCTCGAGCGTTACGTCTTTCAGCACCTGAACCGGACCAAAGGATTTCGATACGTGGCTCAACCGCACAAGTGGGGTAACAGAGGATATCGATGTATCCATGTTATGCTCCTCCCTTCGTGGTCGGAGGATTCAACAACTTCTGGACAGCGGGGGTGTTCATGTTGCTCAGGTCTACCATGACCGCTCCCGGATCGAGGCTCGGCGGGGCAAATCTGCCCTGGGCGCTCATGGCGGCGGCAACCACGCCCTGGTAGCCAAAGAAGTAGGGGTTCTGCACTACGATGCCTTGCAACGTGCCATTCTTTAAGGCGCTGATCTCCTGCGGATCAGAGTCGAAGCCGACCGCGACGATGCGATTCTGGGCTTTGTTTTCCTGAATGGCCTGGGCGACGCCGTCGGCTGACACATTGTTATCGGCGTAGATGCCCACGAGGCCGGGATTGGCGGAGATGGCATCGTTCGTTTGTGAGAGCGCGGTCGGCGTATCGTTGTTGTTGTAGCGGTGGGCGATAATCTGCAGGTTGGGGAAGCGCGCTTTTAACTCGGTCTGAAACCCACTGTCGCGATCGACGATGGTCTGGACGCCCGCGACGGAAGACTCGATGAGGATCTGCCCGGATGTGATGCCCTTCTGTTGCAGCAGTTGCCCCATCTTGTCGGCGTCTTGCGCGCCAGCTTTGGCGTTGTCGGTTCCGATGAAGCCATCGCTCGTGGTTGTGACCTTTGTATCGACGGTGATGACTTTGATGCCCTGGGCGCGAGCGCGGTCGATGACACTATTGAGCGCCTGCGACGAGGAGGCGGCAAGCACGATAGCATTGACGTTACGCGAGATAGAATTTTCGACCAGTCCCACCTGGTCGGAAACATCCGCCTCCGACGTGGCCCCAAAGAGGCCCACCTGGACTCCCCAGTCTTTTCCTGCCGCTTGAGCGCCTGCCAGCATGGCTTGCCAGAACTGGGAGTCGGTGGCCTTGACGATGACATCGACCCGTTTGCTGGACGCGGGCGCATTCGCATTCGCGCTGGTTGTGGATGGGACGAACAGGCGAGCGACCAGGACACCAATAATAAAGGTGACGAGGGCAAACGCCGCGACGGTAGAGAGGGTAAAGGGTGTTTTGAAGAATCTGGACATACCTTACTCCTTTTTGTAAGCTGTCTTTTCCCAGGCAGCCAACGCACATGCATCAAGCTTGGTGCATGTAAAAGATCGAGGCTACACACAAGTCTTCATCAGGAGACTCGTAATAAAAGGGGGAAGCTCTACGCAAACGAAATACAGAGGAACGATAGATGTTAGCTATTGTTACAAATACATGTCTATCACGTAGATGAAAGCCCACCGATTTCATGCATGAAAGGGAAGGATGGGATGCCACCGTAGCGGGTAACACTGTGTCCGGCCACCTGGTTCGCGAAGCTACCCAGGTCACTCAAATCGCGCTCGGTTAGCTCTTGCAGATCGGCAGGTGTAGCGCATCCCTGCTGTACCAGCTTATATAGCACGGCTCCGATAAATGCGTCGCCCGCGCCCGTCGTGTCAATGGGGCGCACCGGCAACTGACGGACCTCTACCCGCTGCGTGGCTGTTTGCAACAGCGCCCCGTTGGCTCCCGTGGTGATGATTACGAGACGAGGCCCCCTCTCCAGAAGAGATTCCGCTAACCTGTACAGTCCGATAGTCGAACTTCCCGGTTCGCTTACGAACACGGACTCATCGATACTGAGCTTGAGAATATCGGCACGTTCCACGCCCTTTGCTATGGTGTCGAGGGTTGTGGCAGGGGATGCCCATAACAGAGGACGGACATTCACGTCGAGCGACACGATGGACCCAACCTGGCGGGTGTAGTCCATCGCCGCGAATGTTGCTGACCGGGCTGGCTCGCTGGAAAGTAAGACGCCTCCTACATGGCAGATGGCTGTGTCGTGCCACGCGCTCCAATCCAAATCCCCAACTTGAAGCTGGCTATCTGCGGAACCCTGACGAAAAAAGGTAAAGCGTCTTTGTCCATCAGTCTGTAGCGATACAAGCGCAACCGCGGTAAGCGCTTCTCTCACCACGTGAATGTAGCGGGTATCTACCCGATTTTCGGCGAGCGCCTGCACGAGAAGCTGCCCAAACTCGTCTTCCGATACCCCACCAATAAAGCGCGCGGACCCCCCTAGTCGCGCGATAGCGACTGCCACATTCGCAATCGCTCCACCCGGGTGAGGAGAGTAGCAAGCGGCTCCCAAACGTATCTGCGCACTCGGTATGATATCGATGAGTACTTCACCGAGGGTAATGATGTGTTTCATGTTGCTACCTCGCCGATTCTGGTTGATTGTGCTGCTACTTCGTCAACGGTAGGCCAGAATGTTTCAACTACTGCGCTGAACGGAACGTCTTCGATGTTTCTATTGTAAACGATTACAAACAAATTGTCAAGTGTTTGATAAGCCAAAAGGCTATTTCATTGAAAATTGAAAAAATAAGCTGAATTTTGCTGCTGCTAAGCATGTTGGCGCGCTCAAATGGAAATCGCTTTGCTAAAACTCTGGCATAAATTGCGTGGGTGTGCTATAATTTTATTAAATCGTTTACAACATATTGCTCAACACATTGTAATTTGAAACAAACTCGACTTTGAACGCAAGAAAGAAGGAGTAGGAGATGAGCGCTCGAATGGTCAGCATCAAAGAGGTCGCAGAAGCTGCCGGGGTATCAACGGCCACAGTATCGCGCGTGCTCTCCAATGGTCTGCATGTGCGGCCTGAAGTGCGCGAGCGAGTGATGGCAACAGTTGAACGATTAGGGTACCGGCCAAATCTAGTAGCGAGAAGCTTACGCTCTCAGCAGTCCAATACGATCGGTCTCATCGTTTCAGATATCAGCAATCCGTTTTTTACTGCCATCAGCCGAGCAGTCGAAGATACCGCCTATGAACAGGGCTTCAGTGTGCTGCTTTGCAACACCGATGAGAATGCCGAGAAAGAAGCGATCTATCTCAATCTGATGCGGGATATGAGTGTAGCAGGGGCTATCATGTCGCCAACGCGCCAGACAATCGCGAACTTCACCGACTCGAATTTCCCCTTTCCTATTGTTGTTGTTGATCGTTCCATCTCAAATGGGGATATCGATGCTGTGCTGCTTGATAATGTTGATGCCGCGTATCGCCTTGTCACGCACCTCATCGAGCAGGGTTACAGGCGGATCGGCGCTCTCTGTAGTGAGATGAGTACTGGGTTAGAGCGGCAGATAGGGTATGAAAAGGCGCTGCGATCGCATGGACTCGCTCCAAAAACGGAATACATGAAGTATGTTGCTCCTAAAGTTGAGGCAGGATATGCAGCGACCTTGAAAATGATTGATGTAGCAGAGCCTCCCGATGCGCTCTTCACTGTGAATAGTCTTCTAGCAGTCGGTGCTTTACAAGCTGTCCGAGAACGCAGCCTATCGATACCCGATGATATGGCCCTTGTCACCTTTGACGAGACGACCTGGGCATCGCTGGTCCAACCCGCGATCACACTGATTGCCCAACCAACTTACGAAATCGGTAAAACGGCGACGGAACTTCTCTTACAACGCATTGCTGACCCCAACCGGCCAACGCGCCAGGTTATGCTTAAAGGACAGTTGCAGGTACGAGGATCGAGCGCTCCTCGAGGTTAATTTATTATGTGCTATAATCTTCTTTGAACCTGGCTGATACTCCTGGAAAAAATTGGTGCATTGCTCCACCAAAAACCTGGCGCTGCTATTGGACATGGTGGATAATTCGACCAGGCCTCTCCAGGCCCATTTCTGGCTGGTTTTTGGCGATGAGGCAGTCTCGACAGGCCTTCTCTTGCCAGCGTGAGGCTCTCCCCGAGCTCTGCTGCGGATATCTTCACCCATCTCTCCACAACATGAGACAGCCCCCCATCTGGCTTCGGTGCCGCTCAAGCGGAAGCCTTTGGCAGAGGGCAAGCGAGCACCTCGCGGGCTGTCCATCGTCGGGTGGTTCTCCCCGCGGCCATCGCAGGAGTCCGGTGCCGATACCGTTGTGCCAGAAGCTTGCCTCCTCGTTCTCGCGGCTGTACGAGCCTCACCCGCAGGGAGCGGTGAGGACGTACAAAGTGATAGTAGGCGCGCCACCACTCCAGATGGGCCAACAGCTGTGGGGACTGCTGAGCAGTGGCCCAGGTCCGGCGAGCAAGAGCTGCCACTCCATGGCGGACGGTCAGATTGACTCGCTCAATGAAAGCCGTGTTGAGTCGTCCCGAGAAGCCTAAGCGCTGCAAGGCGACCTGGAGAGCGGCCTGGGTCCCCAGCCGCATCACGTGGGTCACGCGCACCAGCCTGCGCCGTCGATAATGTTTCTTGACCTGGCCATAGATCAAACCCGCTGCTACCTGCCATCGAAGGGCTTTGCGACCACGACACACCACCGCTCGCCAGTGTCCAAAATGGGCGGTGAGAGCATAGAAATACACATTGAGGCCATCACTGGTGAACAGTGGCAAGCAGTCAGGAGCCAAGTGCTGTCGCAAGGAGTGGATGACCCTATGGGCCATGTGCTGCGTGCGGGGGCCGAGCTGGAGCACCGGAACAATCTTCGTGCGAGGGTCGATCGCCAGCCAGAGCCACAGCACCTCTTTGGCGCTCCGTAGCCGTGTGCGCAGTTCATCCAACTGCAGATGCGAGAGCCAGAGATGGTGGAATGAGCGCTCGTGCAGGGTCTGAGCATGCTGCCCAGCACGCGTCAGCCATGTCGTGATGGTGGCCTGACGGTAACCGAAGACGCGCTCGGCCGCAGAAGCATCGAGTCCTTCGGCCAGCGCAGCAAGCACTATGGCGATCTGGTGCGAGGGAGTTTTCAGCCGATACAACGGGGTGTGGCGTCGTGCACTAAAGGTAGTGTGGCAGGCTTGACAGCGGAAGGTCTGGATCTGCTCAGCATGGCCATGCTTGCCATCCCCCACCAGAGCATGGATGGAAGCGTCTGTGATGCCAAAGTACGCGCACTGATGGTTCGGGCAGGCAAAACCTTCAGTGTGTATGCGCTTGGGTGCTCCCCGGCGGCTTTTCACCTCACGCCAGGGGCGTACCGGAGCAGACGCTGGCCTTCCACCCGACGAGGAGGTGGAGGCGAGACGACAGGCGGGGCAATCGTCTGGGCAGCGCGGCTTGAGCAGACGGGGGAGTGTAGAGTGCACCTTGGCTGCTGCTCTCGACCGGACAGAACCATGATGAGACCAGCACAGGGCACACAGCAGCGCCAGAAAGAAGATGAGAAAAAACAAGAGCAGAAACACATGGATGTTCATGAAGCATTCTCTTTGCTTGAAATGTGGAGGTGGGACCATTTCCTTCTGAGAAGGTAGAATACGGAGCGTCGTAAGGGAAAGTCAAGCCGGTAGGAGAGTTGGCCGAATTATCCACCACCGTGAGGGGCTATACCTCTCCGTCTCCATAGGCCTCTTTCTTGAACGGATGACCTAAGTAGCCAGTACAGGGGATCGAGCCTCGGTCTGGCGTACCTAGACAAAACCTCTCTCTCCATTCATCCCTTTGTGCCTGCTTGCCATGGATGTGACTATTGACAGGGGAAGTGCAGCAGGCTATGCTCTCTGTGTAACACCCGTGTAACTGGTATGCTTAATGGCGCAGCCAGGGCAAGCTGCTTGCCAACGATCCTGCTTAAGCTAGCTAGTTGTATTAATTGAAGAGATCTACTAGATTTTTCGCGGAGGAAGCAGCTTGGACCTTCTCGAACGTGATCGCTGTTTCGAACAGTTGTTGGTGCTCTTTCGCTCGGCTGCGGCCGGCAATGGGTGTACCGTGCTCGTCAGCGGTGAGGCCGGGATTGGGAAAACCGCGTTGGTAGAGGAGTTTGTGAACCGGTATTGCAGAGCCGCCCAACGGCTCTGGGGTGCCTGCGAAGCCTTATTTACCCCGCGCCCGCTTGGTCCACTGTACGATATTGCCACCCAGGCAGGAGGCAGGCTGTCTTCACTCATGAGTCGTGACACGCAGCGTCCCGTGTTATTCTCGGCTTTGCTAAATGAACTGCAGGCGAGTACCATCCCCACTGTGGTGGTGTTTGAAGATGTCCACTGGGCAGATGAGGCCACACTAGATTTGATCAAGTTCCTGGGACGGCGCATCCCGCGCCTGGCCGTTTTGTTCATCGTCACGCACCGCGATGACGAACTTCGCTCCGATCATCCACTGTGGTCGGTGATTGGCGATCTGCCAGGCAAAGCCGTGACGCGCCTGAAGCTTTCCCCTCTTTCTCAGCAAGCCGTTATACACCTGGCCCACCAGGAGCACCGATCCGGCGAACAGCTTTATGCTATCACTGGCGGGAACCCCTTTTTTGTTACCGAAGTCCTTGCCGGAGATACCTCTGGTGTGCCTTTGACAGTGCGCGATGCTGTTCTCGCACGCGTCACTCGCTTATCTCCGGCCGCGCGTGCCCTCCTCGAACTGGTTTCCGTCGTTCCCGCCAGAACTGAACGCTGGCTGCTGGACGCGGTTCTGGGTGTGGCTGTCTCGGCGTTGGAGGAATGTCTCAGCAGCGGCATGCTGACTGTGGATCAGACGACGGTAGCCTTCCGACACGAGCTCGCACGCCTGGCTGTTGAGAGTACGCTGTCTCCACTCCGTGTGCAAGGCTTGCATACACAGGTGCTACAGGTCTTGCTCAGCCACAGGGAGGACATACCCCAGGCAGCTCGCCTGGTCCATCACGCGAACGGGGCCCAGGATGAGGCGCTGGTGCTCCGCTACGCGCCACTGGCGGCAGAGCAGGCGGCAGCACGAGGCGCTCATCGCGAGGCGGCAGCTCAGTACGCAACAGCGCTCTGCTATGTTGATTGGCTCCCTGCTGAGCGCCAGGCTGAGCTACTCGAAGGACGTGCCTATGAATGTTATCTCACCAGCCAGGCGGAGGAGGCCGTGCAGGCATACCAGGCCGTCCTGCCCATCTGGCGTCAGCTCGACCGAGTAGACAAAGTTGGCCACACACTGCGCTGGCTGTCCCGCCTCAGCTGGTTGCTCGCCAGGCCTCTCGAGGCTGAGCAATATGCAGTGGAAGCTGTGCACCTGCTCGAAACCCTTCCGCCTGACACCGAACTAGCGATGGCCTACAGCAACCGGGCGCAATTATATGTACACGCTCATGATAATGCCCAGGCGGTGTGGTGGGGAGAGCGGGCCATTGTGTTAGCCGAGTCCCTGGGGGATGTGGAGACGCTGGTTCATGCGTTAGACACTGTGGGGACTGCTCAGCTCCAGGGCCAGGATGAGCAGGGACGTACCAACCTGGAACGGAGTTTGCGACTCGCCCTGGAGCGGGGATGGGAAGACCACGCCTCCCGCGCGTACAACAATCTGGCCTGGTGCGCCGTCGATGCCCATGACTACGCACGGGCAACCCGCTACTTGCAAGACGGTATCGCTTACTGCACCGAGCATGATCTCGATAGAGTGGCAACGTATCTGCGGGCTTATCAGGCCCACGCCAGGTTTGAGCAGGGTGCCTGGGATAATGCCGCCCATGAGGCAACAGACCTGCTTAACCGGTATCGACTCGCTCCCGTGATCAAAATTCCGGCCCTGGTGGTGCTGGGCTGGATAGGGGTACGGCGTGGCGATCCAGGCAGTGCAGCGGTGCTTCATGAAGCCCGCACTCTGGCACTGGCCACCGGAGAACTTCGAGGGATTGCGCCCGTAGCGTTGGCGTGCGCCGAGTCCGCGTGGCTTCAGGGAAATCAGGAGCAGTGTCTGGCTGAAGCGCGCGTGGGCTACGACCTGGCGCTGGCGCATGATGCGAATCCGTGGACGCTGGGCGAACTATGCGTCTGGATGTGGCGTGCGGATGGACTGAGCAGCACGCCCGGACCAATTGCCGAGCCGTTTGCACGACAGATCAGCGGGGATTGGCAGGGGGCCGCTGCGCTGTGGGCAGAGATTGGCTGCCCCTATGAGCAGGCGCTGGCGCTCATCGATGGGGATATCGAGGCCCTGCTGAGCGCCCTCGCGCTCTTTGAGCGGCTCGGCGCTCAGCCAGCCGCGGCTCTCGTGCGAAGGCGGATGCGACAGCAGGGGAAGCAGGGGATTCCGCGGGGCCCGCGCCCCTCGACCCGCACGAATCAGGCCGGCCTAACCACCCGGCAACTGGAAGTCCTGCAGCTGATGGCAGAGGGCCTGCCCAACGCCGAGATCGCCAACCGTCTCTCCACCTCGCCCAAGACAGTAGATCATCATGTCTCAGCAGTGTTGGCCAAACTGGGAGTGCATTCGCGGGCGCAGGCTATCTCCACCGCCTATCAGATGGGGCTCATTCCCAAAATAGGGAATCCACGAGCCTAATATGGGCAATACCTCCGATGTGAAAAGTGGCTAGCGCGAGTATCCTTTCTTTGAGGGCGTTGATGTGCAACACTCTCAACTAGCCAAAGAAAGGAGCCATAACATGATTCCTAACCTGTACACCATTGAGAAAATGGTGGGCGAGCATCGTCAGACGTTACTTCGAGAGGCAGAACATCAACGGATGCTGGCAATAGTTGACCCTCCAAAACATGTGCTACATGGCTTTGTGGGCAAACTGGAGAGGTACCTGCTTCTGCTCGGTACCAAGCTCCAGCAGTTCGAGCGGCGCGCAGAAGCAGTTCCGTATCCAGGCGAGTCTCGCTAAGCAACAAGCGAGCAGAAGGAGGAACATCCATGAGTCAAGCAGCAATCCCTGGTTATACCTACGGCACTGGCGCCGTTCCGCGCTCTCCACTGAGCCTCGAAGACTTCGAACTGCTCAAGCAGTCGGTCTTGTTCAGCGACGAAGATAGGCAGTTCCTGCGCCAGTCTTACGATGTCTTGCACGACCAGGTAGAAGACATTCTCGATGTCTGGTATGGCTTTGTCGCCTCGCATCCGTTCCTGGTCCATTTCTTCAGCGACCAGATGACCGGCCAGCCGAATGAACACTACCTGGACGCCGTGCGCAAACGTTTTGGACAGTGGATTCTCGATACGGCCAGGGCCAATTACGACCAGACCTGGCTCGATTACCAGTACGAGATCGGGCTGCGCCATCACCGTGGTGGCAAGAATCGCACCGATGGCGTGAACTCCGTCGACCAGGTGAGCTACCGCTACCTGCCAGCGCTGCTTTATCCCATCACGACCACCCTCAAACCTTTCCTTGCCAAAAAAGCGAACAGCGCCGAGGAGGTGGACAAGATGCACCAGGCCTGGTTGAAGTCCGTGCTGCTCCAGGTCATCCTGTGGAGCCAGCCCTATGTGAAGGATGGGGAGTTTTGAGAGCTTTCCCAAATAGAACTCGAAGGGTCAAGGGTATACCCGCCAAGTTGGCGCTCGGTTCTCGCTCCTTCTGTTCTGGCGGAGGCTTCGGCAAGGAGAGAGGAATGCCAGCTATTCAAAGAGCGTACAATGGTGAAACATTTCGTAAAAAAGGAGATAGATTGGTGGGTAACCAGATTGAAATGGTGAGGGCTATCCTCTCCACAACAGCAGCGCGTTGGTCGAGCCTGATTGAAATCGTGCCCCTTGAAGTGCTAGCCCGTACTCCGACACCTGGTGAATGGTCAGCTATGGATTGCCTGTGTCATTTGCTTGATGCTGAGCGATGGGTCTTTCCAGTGCGCCTGCAGGCATTGTTGTCTGGAAAAAATATTGTTGCCTTTGATCCAGACACACAGGGAACACATTTCACAGCACAGAGCCCGGAGCGACTAGCCGAGGAGTTTGCAAGGTTGCGTAAGGCCAGTCTCGTTGAGTTTGATCGGCTAACTGCCGAGGACTTGATCCGTACTGCCCAGCATAGTGAGCTTGGGACAGTCGCATTAAACGAGTTGGTTCATGAATGGGCGGCACATGATTTGATGCACACTGTACAGGCTGAGCGGGCTATGATGCAGCCTTTCATTCTTGCTTCGGGCCAATGGCGATCATTCTTTCATGATCACGATGTGAGCAAATGAAAGTGAACGAGCGAGCGTTTGCCGAAATTGAGATAGGTAAGCCTGATGGGCATGACCCTGGCAAGTCTGCTTGATGGCCTATTTGACCCGTACACGTAAAATACAACGTTAAGGAGTGTACCACCAGGATAGAAGGGACTTGGGACCAACCGGGCGACGTTGGTTAAAGAGATTGAGCTGCTGAGGACAGACCCTGGCCAAATCTGGATTGGTCATCGCTAACGTTGTGAAAAAAACATCAGTGGGCCAAACAGGCCGGATTGAACGAAAGGTGTGAGATAGCTATGTATGTTCAAGCGCAGCCTATAAGACCCGAGAATGATGAAACGATCATGAGGCGCTATCAACAGGAAAATCCGTGGGGGATGGCCACCTCGGTTGACCTGTACGAGTGTAACCCTGACTCGATTCGCAGCGCCGAAAAGATACGTGCCTTCGTCGATGAGCTGTGCAATCTGATCGAGATGAAGCAATTCGGCCCGACCGTCGTGGTGGACTTCGGCGAAGACCCGCGCGTCTCCGGCTATTCGATGACGCAGTTGATCGAGACCTCTCTGATCTCCGGCCACTTCGCCAATCAATCTAATGCCGCCTACCTTGACATCTTCAGTTGCAAGGCCTATCCGCCCCACGTGGCTGCCGCCTTCGCCAAAGAGTTCTTTGAAGCACGCGAGATCAACGTCTCTATTCAGTTTCGCTACTAGCGCTTGAGCTTTGATGGAAAGGAGCGCAGCACTATGCAGCCACTCGGAATAGGTCTCGGTGTGACCATCGCGCTGCTGTGGGGCACGGCTGATATTCTCGCCACCCTCGCAGCGCGCAGAGTGGGAACCTTCAAGGCCACCCTCATCTCTCAATCGTCGGGATTGCTCGCGCTGTTCAGCTTCGCTGCCATCGTCTTCGGGATCTGGCGCATGACCTTCACGCTCTCGGCATACGCCACCAGCGCGCTCATCGGCCTCTTAACCGGGTTCTGCGCTGCCCTCGGGTACTTCGCCTTTTACCGGGCACTGGAGATTGGGCCGATGGCGCTCGTCAGTCCACTCAGCGCCGCCAGTTCCGCCTTCACCCTGCTCTTGGCGGCCCTCCTGCTACAGGAACATCTGTCGTTTGGCCGCCTCGTGCTGGTGATGATGATCATTATCGGCATCGTGCTGGCTTCCACCAGCCTCGCCGAATTACGTGTCCTGCTTGGGAAACCCGGCTCCTCATTCTGGAGTAGGGGAGTGTGCTGGGCGCTGGTGGCCACGCTGGCCTTTGGTGCGATGGATTTTGGCATTGGCGCCTCCGCTTCCATTTCCGGATGGTTCTTGCCAGTGCTCTGGACACGGATTTTCAGCATCCTCTTTCTCACGCTGATTCCTCTCTGCAGGCGCCATCGGCAAGTCGTTGGTCAGTCAGTCATGTCGCCGTCATTTCCTGGGGGGCAGATGAACAGGCTAACGCTCGCCAACCTTGCGGTTATCGCCCGTAGACGGAAACCCTTCTCACCTGTTGCCGCCGGTCTCTTGTTTGCGCTCACAGCTGGGATCATAGAGAACGCGGCCGTGCTCACATTCAGTTTTG
>Ga0070733_10002167_pt1 | contig 14221 bp, 14 predicted proteins | sample Coa_R1_9_FD_66450 | JGI IMG/M metagenome (GOLD analysis project Ga0070733, IMG submission 66450) | Surface soil microbial communities from Centralia Pennsylvania, which are recovering from an underground coalmine fire - Coalmine... | ecosystem: Environmental > Terrestrial > Soil > Unclassified ... | reverse complement strand
CTCGGTGTAGCGCATGGCCGCGGCGTTATCGCCGTCGATATTGCCGAAGTTGCCCTGGCCGTCGATCAGCGGATAGCGCTGTGCGAAGTCCTGAGCCAGCCTGACCAGGGCGTCATAAACCGCCACGTCGCCGTGCGGGTGGTATTTGCCGATCACCTCGCCGACGACCAGCGCGCATTTTTTGTATCCGCCGGTCGGGTCCATGCGCAGCTGGTTCATCGCGTGCAAGATGCGGCGATGCACCGGCTTTAACCCGTCGCGCACGTCGGGCAGCGAGCGCGCCATGATCGTCGACAGCGCATAGGACAGATACCGCTCGCCGAGCGCGTCGGCGAAATCGACGTCCTGAACGCGCTCGATGACGTCAGCCATCGTGTCAGGCCTTTATTTTGGGTCGGGCCTCGATCATACCAGCCGCCGCAGTCGCTGGGCGAGCCGGGCGCGCGCTTCCGGCAGGGTACGACCCTGCGGCGCCAGCAGATGATGGTGGAGGAAATAGCCGGTCAGCGTCAGCCCGGCATCGAGCTCTGCACCACCCGCCGCAGCGTCGCGCCACAAAAAAGCGGGCAGCACCAAGAGTTTCTCGTGATAGGGCGCACCCGCCGAGCGCGACACGGCGCGGCCCGAGCGCGGCGAGACATAGGCGAGGTCGTCGTTGACCCCGGTGGCGGCGCAGGCGCTGAGGTCGAGCCCATAGCCGAGCGCGGCCAGCAACGTGCATTCCCAGGCAACGTAACCGGTCGCCCAAGCCTGAGAATCGAGCGCCTCGATCAAGGCGGCAAAGGCCTGATAGACATCACCGTGGGGCTCGCGCTCGGGCAGAGCCAGCGCGATAAGCGCCGCCGCCGAGGTGAGTGCGGCGAGCCGGTCAGCATCGTCGATCACGCCGGCGGCGTGCGCGCGCAGCAACTCGATCTCGAACGCGCCGAGATGTTCCTCGAGCCGGCCGCGCCAGCTCGCCGCGACGAGATTGCCCGGCTGGAGCAGCGCACGGCGCTTTGGCGACTGCCCACCACGCACAAGGCCAGCATGGCGGCCATGCTCGGCGGTCAGCAGCTCGGCGATAAGACCGTTCTCGCCATGCCGGCGAGCGGTCAAAACAAAACCGGTGTCGCGCCAGTCCATCAGCGCTTACACATTGAAATCGACACCGATGGCGCGGAAGCGTTCGGGATCGTCGAGCCAGTTCTCGCGCACCTTGACGAAGAGAAAAAGGTGAACCTTGCGGTCTAGCATCGCGCCCAATTCGGCGCGCGCGCGGGCGCCGATGGTCTTGATGCGCCTACCGCCCTCACCCAGGACGATCGCCCGCTGGCCAGTGCGGCGGACATAAATCACCTGCTCCACCCGGACGCTGCCGTCGGGCCGCTCCTGCCAGCTCTCGGTTTCGACGGTTGCCGAATACGGCAGCTCGTCATGAAGCTGGAGAAAGACCTGCTCACGCGTCACCTCGGCGGCAAGAAAGCGCTCCTGCGCGTCGGAAAGCTGATCGGGCGGGAACAGGAACGGCCCCGGCGGCACGATTTCGGCAAGGTGGGCATGAAGATCGCCGACCCCATCGCCGTTAAGACCCGAGATCATGAACACGCGTGTGAAATCGGCAAGTTTCGATGTCGCGGCGGTCAGGGCGAGCAACGTCTCACGCCGCACCAGATCGATCTTATTGAGCGCGAGGATGACCGGGCACCTCGCGCTCTTCAGGCGTCCGGCGATGTGCAGAACCTCGTCATCGATGCCGCGCAAGGCATCGACCAACAACACAGTGGAGTCGGCGTCCGACACGCCAGCCCAGGCCGCCGCCACCATCGCCCGATCGAGGCGGCGGCGCGGCGCGAAGATGCCAGGGGTGTCGACAAAGATGAGCTGGGTGGTGTCAGCTGTCGCGATGCCGAGGAGCCGGCTACGTGTTGTCTGCACCTTGGGCGTGACGATAGCGAGCTTCTGGCCCATCAGGCGATTGAGCAGCGTCGATTTGCCGGCGTTAGGCGCGCCGATCAGCGCGACATAACCGCAACGGGTCGGCTCAGCCATTGCCGACGAGGCGTTCGAGGAGCGCCGCGGCCGCTTCGGTCTCGGCGGCGCGCTTTGATGAGGCGGTGGCGCTGACCTCCTCCGACTGCGCTACGCTGGCAGCGACCGTGAAACGCGGCGCATGCGACGGGCCTTCTGTCGCCATCACCCGGTAGGCCGGCAGGCCAAGCCCGCGCGCCTGCGCCCATTCCTGCAGCCGGGTCTTGGCGTCCTGCGGACGGTCGCCCAATTCGGCGATCAGCGGCGTCCACCAGCGCTCGACCACGGCAAACGCCGCTTCGTACCCGCCATCGACGTAAACTGCGGCGATCACCGCCTCGCAGACATCGGCGAGGATACTGGGATTGCGCGCGCCGGAAGCCGCCTCAGACGGCGCGAGGATCAGATGCGGGCCCAGACCGATCGTCTCGGCGACCCGGGCCAGGGTTGCGCCTTGAACCAGATCATGAAAGCGCCGGGTCAGCTCGCCTTCCGACCCGGCTGGGAACCGGCGCCACAGCAGGTCGGCAACGACCAAGCCCAGAACGCGATCGCCGAGGAACTCGAGCCGCTCATAGGTTCGCGGCGCCGGGCGGCCTCGTCTCTTGCCCGGCGGGTTCAGCGCGCTGCGATGGGTAAGCGCCTCGGTCAGCAGCGCGGGACGCTTGAACACGTGGCCAATCCTGCCGGCGAGACCGTCGTCCAGCCGAAGAGTCAGGCCAGGCTTACTCTCGTTCAACGCACCGCCTTCAAAATGCGATCTGACCGTATATGGGTGCCGCTGGCCGAGTAGAAGATAAATGCAGCGCGACCGACAAAGTTTTCGGCCGGGACAAAGCCAACCGCCGACATCACTCGGCTGTCCTGTGAATTGTCGCGGCTGTCACCCAGCACGAAGTAATCTCCGGCCGGCACCGTATAGACGGGGGTATCATTGAGCGGCCCGTCGTCGCCGACCTTGACGATCAGATGGTCGAGCGACTTGCCCGGCCCGCGCGGCAAGCTTTCAACGTATTGATGCATCAGGACGACCCGAGCGCCTTCCTGGTAGGTGTAATCCTCGACTTGGCGGCGCGGCACTACCGGCCCGTTGATAAACAGATTGCCGTGAAGCATCTGAATGTTGTCGCCAGGCAGACCGACCACCCGCTTGATGTAATTGACGGAAGTGTCGGTCGGCAGCCTAAATACCGCGACATCACCCCGCTCGGGACCGCGAGACGTAAAGATGCGTCCGGAAAACAACGGCAAGCCAATCGGTAACGAGAACCGGCTGTAGCCATAGCTAGATTTTGACACGAAAAAATAGTCGCCAACCACGAGGGTCGGGATCATCGCACTCGAAGGAGTATTGAATGGCTCAAAACATATCGTGCGGAACAGCAGCGCTAGGATAATCAGCGGCCCGAACAGCACGACGCTCCCTCATGACGTTGAGCGTGACGCGACCCCGCCGCGAAGCTTAATGCACCCCGTGCAGGAGTCGGCCATAGCGGATCGTGAACGGCCATTTCCAGAATTCCCACCAGTGTCCGTTCGGATCATCCGCCAGCGTTGTCGAATAGAACAGGAATTGGGCGGGGCCGATCAAGTTTTCGGCCGGGACAAAGCCGACCGCCGACATCACACGGCTATCCTGGGAATTGTCCCGATTGTCACCCATAGCAAAATAATGGCCCTCCGGCACTTCATACACCGGGGTATTGTCCAGCATCTCTTCATCGCTTCGCTTGATGATGACGTGATCGAGCGGGGGCTTACCCGGCCCGCGCGGCAGTGATTCGATGTATCGATGCATCAGCACTACCTGACCACCTTCCTCGTCGACGTAATCCTCGACCTGACGGCGCGGCACCATGTTGCCGTTGATAAACAGATTGCCATGGATCATCTGGATCTTGTCTCCCGGCAAGCCGACGATGCGTTTGATGTAATCGGCAGGCTCCGGCTTGGCTAACGAGTTCCAGAAAACGACCACCTCGCCGCGTTCGGGTGTACGCGAGATGTAAGGCAGGTAAATGCGCCCGGAAAACAGCGGCAGCCCGAAGGGCAACGAAAACCGGCTGTAGCCGTACGAAAATTTCGATACGAACAAATAATCGCCGACCAGCAGCGTCGGGATCATCGACCCCGAGGGGATATTGAACGGCTCATAAGCGACAGTGCGGACCACAAGCGCGATCAGGATCGCGTAGATGATGGTCTTGGTTGTCTCGTAAAAGCCGCCCGACGATTTCTTCTTGGCTGTCGTGGATTTCATGACCTTGCCGGGCAAGGGAGGATCGGGATGAAGCCCGGCGCCAGCCTGCAAGTCAAGGCCACCAAAACCGAACTCACGGGTAGGTAGAACTCAGCCACCGATGCGTTCCGCGATCGGTTCGGCGGTGATGATCACGAGCGCCTGCGCAAGCGGCGGCTCGTCGGTGATGGTGAGGGCGAGATTCACTGTCATGCCGGGCGGCGTGATCGCCTCGAGCCGCGCCAAGGCGCCGCCTGTCATCTGGATCGTCGGCTGTCCGCCCGGCAGGTTGACGACACCCAGATCACGCCAAAAGACCCCACGACGGAATCCAGTACCGAGCGCCTTCGCCGCCGCCTCCTTGGCGGCGAAGCGGCGGGCATAGCTGGCGGCGCGGTTGGCGCGGCGGTCGCAGCGGCGGCGCTCGGTCTCGGTGAAGATGCGATCGATAAAGCGGTCGCCATACCGGGCGATGGTTCTTTCGATGCGGCGAATATCAATCAGGTCGCTGCCAACGCCGATAATCATCGGCTCAGCCGCGCGCGCGTTCGACCGAGTTGATAACCGGCGTCGCGCGCAATGCGGCGATGATCGTCGACAGCTGCTTCACGTCGGCGACCTGAATGTCGACCATGATCTCGAAGAAATCGGTCGATCGGTTGGTGATCTTGAGATTGCTGATATTGCCGCCCTGCTTGCCGATGGTCGTCGTCAGGCTGCCAAGATTGCCCGGCTCGTTGGCGATGGTGACGTTGATTCGCCCGACATGGATCGCATCGACCTCGTCGCTCGACCAGGCGACATCGATCCAGCGCTCCGGCTCGTCGTTGTAAGTTTCGAGCGTGTCGCAATCGATCGTGTGGATCGTCACGCCCTTGCCGGTCGTGACGATGCCAACGATGCGGTCGCCCGGGAGCGGATGGCAGCAGCCGGCGAAGTGCAGCGCCATGCCCGGGATCAGGCCGCGGATCGAAACGGCGTGATCCTTGCCCGCATTCTTGCGCCGCGCCCGCGACAGCGGAACCACCTTGTCCTTGGCCGCGTCGGGCGGATGCGGGAACGCGGCATTGACGACTTCGCGGCCGGTGAGAACCCCCTCGCCGACCGCGACGTAGAGGTCCTCGGTGGCGGCACAGGTGAACTGCTTAAGCACCGCTTGCAGCGGCTTTTCAGAAAATTCCTGGCCTTCCTGGCGGAACGCCTTTTGCACGATGGCCTTGCCGAGGTCGAGGTATTGCGCGCGCTGTTGAGTGCGGATGTAGCGGCGGATGCGCGCGCGCGCTTTGCCGGTAACGACAAAGCGCTCCCAGGTCGGCGACGGGGTTTGCGCCTTGGAAGTAACGATCTCGACCTGATCGCCGTTGACCAGTTCGGTTCGCAGCGGCAGGAGCCGACCATTGATCTTCGAACCGACGCAGGTATCGCCGATCTGTGAATGGACCGCGTAGGCGAAATCGACCGGCGTCGCGCCGCGCGGCAGCGCGATCACCTCGCCTTTCGGGGTGAAGACGAAGACTTGGTCCTGGAACATTTCGAGCTTGGTGTGCTCGACGAACTCCTCGGGAGAGGAATGCTCGAGAATGTCGACCAGCTCGCGTAGCCAGCGGTATTGCGGGCCTTCGGTGCGCGCGGCGTCCTGCTTGTAGATCCAGTGCGCGGCGACACCCAATTCGGCCACTTCGTGCATCTCGCGGGTGCGGATTTGCACCTCGATACGCTGCCGCTCCGGGCCGATGACGCCGGTATGAAGCGAGCGGTAATTATTGGGCTTTGGGGTCGAGATGTAATCCTTAAACCGTCCGGGCACGACATGATAGGCGGAGTGGATGACCCCAAGCGCGTGGTAGCACTGGCCGATATCGTCCACCAGCACACGAAACGCCATTACGTCGGAGAGCTGCTCGAACGGCACGTCCTTGCGCTGCATTTTACGCCAGATCGAGTAGGCCGATTTCTCGCGCCCGACAACGGAAGCCGCCACCCCCTCGGCCTTGAGCTTGGCGGTGAGCTCGGCGACGATGCGTGGGACGATGTCGCCACCCTGATCGCGCAGGAAGCCCAGCCGGGCGGCGATACTGGCGCGGGCATCGGGATAGAGCTCGCCAAAGGCCAGGTCTTCGAGCTGGTCCTTCATCCGGTGCATGCCGATCCGCTCGGCGAGCGGCGCGTAGATGTCCATCGTCTCGCGCGCGATCTGACGGCGTTTGTCGGCGCTCTTGATAAAGCGCAGCGTCTCCATGTTATGCAGCCGGTCGGCGAGCTTGATCAAAAGCACACGGATGTCTTCCGACATCGCCAGCACCAGCTTGCGGAAGTTCTCCGCCTGCTTGGTTTGGTCCGATTGCAACTCGAGCCGCGAGAGCTTGGTTACACCGTCGACCAATCGCGCGATCTCGCCGCCAAAGCGCTGCTCGATATCGTCGAGCGTGGCGACCGTGTCCTCGACCGTGTCGTGCAAAAGCCCGGTGACGATCGAAGCGGTGTCGAGCTTCATCCGGGCGAGTACGCCGGCAACCTCGACCGGGTGCGAGAAATACGGATCACCGGAGGCCCGCAACTGCGTGCCGTGCACCTTCATTGAATAGACGTAGGCACGGTTCAGCACCGTCTCGTCCGCGCCCGGATCGTAGGATTTCACCAGATCGACAAGATCGGGCTGCCGCATCATTGCCCGGCGATCCTTATGTGTTGCGGCACACGAGGAGCGCGGTTCTTAGGGCTGCTCCTCAAAATTCTCTTCCGGATCGGCCTCGGACGAGTCCTCGCTCAAATCGGGTTCCGCCTCCACAGTGAGCATATCTTCGGCGAGTTCGTCCTCGTCAGATGCTTCCTCATCGACTTCTTCGATATCGTCGCCCGGGAGACCCAATGCTTCTTCGGCCACGCCAAACAGGTTGGGTTCGAGTTCGATGGTCTCTTCCGGTTCGTCGATCTCGACATGCTTCTGCATGCCGCGGATCAGCGAATCCTGAAGCTTGTCGAGCGCCACCGTGTCATCGGCGATCTCACGCAGCGCAACGACCGGGTTTTTGTCATCGTCGCGATCGAGCGTCAGCTCCGATCCAGCGGTGATCTCGCGCGCACGCTGAGCAGCGACCAGAACCAGTTCGAAGCGGTTCGGCACCTTAACCACACAGTCTTCGACGGTAACCCGCGCCATGCTCAACCCTTTCGGCCATCAATCTGGATTCGCTAAAATATATGGGCGCGGCAGCAATGCGGCAACAGCGTGAGCCGCGGTAAAAGCGCCCAAGAGCGTGAATATCCACGGCGGCGACGACCTTGACCCCCCGGGGCTGGGCCGCCTATATCAGCGGGCTCCGGAAATCTGGCCGGCCGGATGGCAGAGTGGCTATGCAACGGACTGCAAATCCGTCTACAGCGGTTCGATTCCGCTTCCGGCCTCCACTACGACGATCTTCCATTCATTTGCTGCGTTTTCGCGCCAATTGGCCTATCGCCCGGCCTGACCGGAAAAGTCGGCCGCTCTTCCTTCAAATCGCTGCTTTTTTGTTCGCGCTCTGATCGCTTCCCTCTCGCCGTCGGCGTCAGCGAAGATCGCCAAAAACAAGCACAGCGTCGCCCTCCGCCCCGGACGCAATTGGCGGCGCGGGTGTGGCGCATCGTCGTCCAGCCAAAGAATTCATGCCGGCCTCCGGCCGCCGAAGAGCCCCTGCGCATGGGGCTAAAAAACCGCGCCACAAAATTGTGTGATTTCCGCGATCGTTCGGTTGGAGGATTAAGTCACCGAGCTGTCATAAGTCCTCGTTAGCGTCTCCGTCATCGAAGATGCCGCCGGTCACATTTGTGCCGTACCGACGGAGTGGGGGATGCGAGCAGAAATCGACAAGGTCGGCGTAGAGAAAGCGTATGCGCGCTGGGCTCCGGTTTACGACCTCATATTTGGGGGCGCCCTATTCGACCGCGGACGGCGGGCGGCGATCAAGGCAGCTGACCGAATCGGTGGGACGATTCTCGAGGTCGGGATCGGCACGGGCATCTCTCTCTCGGGCTACTCGGCGGGCAACCGTGTCGTCGGCGTCGACCTTTCGGAGCAGATGCTGGAGAAGGCGAAAGCTCGGGTTTCGCAACTTGCGCTCAGCCATGTTGTCCAGCTTGACGTGATGGACGCAGAGCATTTGTCGTTCCCCGATGATTCGTTTGACGTTGTCGTCGCGACCTATGTGGTCTCGACCTGTCCGAATCCCGAAGCGGCGCTCGATGAATTCGCCCGCGTCGTCAAACCTGGCGGAGAGATCGTTCTTGCCAATCGGGTCGGCGCCGAAGCCGGTTTGCGACGCAAGGTCGAAGAAATGCTGCGGCCGGTTGTCTGCTGGCTTGGCTGGCGGCTCGATTTCCCATGGAACCGCTTTGCCGGTTGGGCCGCGCGGCGGCAGGATATCCAGCTTATCGAGCGGCGCCCCATGCCGCCATTCAACCACTTTTCGTTGCTCCGCTTCGGCAAGTCGCCGCAGCTTCAAGCGTGAAGCCCGCGGCCGCTTCGCTAATCGCACCCATCGCCCAAACCCGACACAATCAATCGTAGACGGAGACGCCGTTGGCCAACTTTCGAGAGACGCTCAGAGAGCAGCGCTGGGACGATCACCGCTATTACCATCACAGCCTGATCAATCAATCCCTGCACCTGCTGAGCGCGACCAGCTTTATCTGCGCCTATCTGTTGGTGTTCTGGGCGCCATGGGTGGCGGCGATCATCGGCTGGACGATCTCGATGACCAGCCGGCAGATTGGCCACTTCTTCTTTGAGCCAAAAGACTACGACGTGGTCAACCAGGCCACCCATGAATACAAGGAAGAGATCAAGGTCGGGTACAATCTGCGGCGCAAGGTCGTTCTGATGTCGATCTGGGCCGGCTCGCCGCTTCTACTTTATTTCGATCCGCGCCTGCTGGGGTTGGCGAACCCGTATGACGGCGCCACCGACTTTATCCGCCACATCGGGATGCTCTGGTTGTGTCTCGGCATCGGCGGGCTGATTTTCCGCTCGGTGCAGCTGTTTTTTACCCAGAGCGTACAAACCGGGCTGGTCTGGGCGGCAAAAATTCTCACCGACCCGTTCCACGACATCAAGCTCTACTACATGTCGCCGATTCAGCTGTTCCGTCGCGACGACGATGAACCGATAACAGCCGATCACTTCGGCTGAGAAACCCGCAGGTTGGCGTTTCTCGGCTAGTGCGAATTTTAGCGCGGCGAAAGCGCATGCGTGACGGTTTCGCGCAGCAGCCGCCGCCGGATTCGCTTGTTGGTGGTCGCCCCGTCGTCCCACCACCATCCGGCGCGCTGCATGGCTTCGGCCGCCGCGACAAAACAGTCCGCGATCGCCGTGAAATCGGCGTCGGTGTAATTCAGGCTGAAGATCAGTCGTCCGGTGCCAACCCAGCTGAGCGCCAGCCCCGCCTCGCGGAGGTAATACTGGAACATCCAATTATAGGCGGATGGCCGTGTGTAATAGACCAGCCAAATCGACGAAAGATTGGCGACCTGCACCGGCAGACGGGCTTCCTGCAGGCGCTGATTGAGCGAAGCTGCCCGCCGGTTCCAGGTCTTGTCGAGGTCGTCGTACAGCGCGATCGTTTCCGGCTCGTCGAGCGAGCGCAGAAACTCGTTCATCGCCGCCATGACGTAAGGGTGCGAATTGAACGTGCCGCGGGCGAAGCAGATATCGGCCGGCCGATCCTCGCGAAAGCGCTTCATGACCTCGCGCCGACCGCAAACCGCACCCACCGGAAGTCCACCGCCGAGCGTCTTGCCATAGGTCACGATGTCTGGCTTGACCCCGAAATACTCTTGCGCGCCACCGGGTGCGAGGCGAAAGCCGACAAAAACCTCGTCAAAGATCAGGACGATGCCGCGTTCGTCGCAGACTTGGCGCAGTTGCCTGAGCCATCCGGCGTAAGCCGCGCGGTCGAAACTGGCGCTCCGGCCACTGTCGACGAGGGTCGAGTCGCCAGGTGCATTCCGGTTGGGGTGCAGCGCCTGCAACGGGTTGACCAAGACGCAAGCTATGTCCTTACGGGTGCGGAGAACGCGCAGCGACTCCGGCGACATTTCTTTCAAGGTGTAAGTCTCGCGCGCCGGCTGCGGGTTGCCGACACCGGGCTGCACATCGCCCCACCAACCGTGATAAGCGCCGCAAAACCGCACCAGATGCGAGCGCCTAGTGTGAAAGCGCGCCAGCCGGACGGCTTGCATTACCGCTTCGGTGCCGGACATGTGAAACGAAACCTCGTCCATCCCGGAAAGTTGTGTCAGCCGTTGGACATTGTCGGCGACAACCGGGTGGTAGTAGCCGAGCATCGGGCCGAGCGCGCCCACGCGCTCGTTCGCCCGGTCGATACACCCCTTGTAGAAATCGTAGCCGAACAGATTGACCCCATAGGATCCGGTCAAATCGTAAAAGACGTTGCCGTCCAAATCGGTCGCTCTGACGTCGCCGGTCGTTTCGAAAAATGCCCCGACCGGCAGGCGGCGACGCACATACCGGCTGAACTGAAATGGCACCCGGTACGTTTCGGTGAACTGCAAATCGGAAATGAGGCTGGTGACCTCGGCCGTCAGCTCAAGCGAGCGCGGGTACCGCTCGCGATAAAGCCCGGCAAGACGCTCGAAATCAGCGCGCCGCCGCTCCACGATTTCGTCCGGCGCGTTGTCGGCGCCGAAAAAGCGGTTGTCGTCGTATTGGTAGAACGGCACGAGGGCCGCCATCCGGCGCGCGATCCGCGCATGCCCGGCGAGCGAAGGGTGCTTGGCCCGCGAAAGCTGCAAGCGCGATCTCAGTCTGACCGCCGGAACGCTCAAGGCGGCGACGCCGGCCGCGAGATACGAGAAGAGGATCGGCTCCATTACCGCGCTGATACGCGCCGATTTTGATAAATACATGACAGTGGCGCGGCGCCTGCACGGACCGGGGAGTCTGGGAGAAAGCCTGAACTTTCTGCTGTCGAACCGGATTCCCCGGCGGCACGCCACGCGTTTGATGGGCTGGTTCAGCCATATTGAGAGCCCGCTGCTGGCGCGCGCATCGATCGCCATTTGGCGGCTGTTATCCGATCTCGATTTGACCGATGCGCGGATCGCTCGCTTTTCCAGCCTGCACGCCTGCTTTACCCGCGAACTCAAACCCGGCGCGAGACCCGTCGACGAGGATCCGTGCGCGATAACAAGCCCCTGCGATGCGATCGTCGTCGCTTCCGGCACCATAGAGGACGGCCGGCTCATGCAGGTGAAGGGCTCTTTCTACACGCTTGACGATCTGCTCATGCAGCCGGAATTGGTCGAGCGCTATCGCGGCGGCCAATACATAACCCTCCGGCTGACGCCAAGTATGTATCACCGCTTTCACGCACCGTACGATTGCACTGTCGAGCATGTGAGCTACATCCCCGGCGACACTTGGAACGTCAATCCCGCTTCGCTGAAGCGCATTCCCCGCCTCTATTGCCGGAATGAGAGGGCGGTCATCCGCCTGGTGCTCAAAGACTCGGGGGAGGTCGTCACGCTAGTCGCGGTAGCCGCGATCCTCGTTGCCGGCATCCGGCTTCGTTTCCTCGACCTTTTGATGAACAGCGGCTGCCGCGAAGTAGCCCAGCTTCCTTGTCACGCTCCGCTCGCCAAGGGCGAGGAGATGGGCTGGTTCGAGCACGGATCGACGATCATCGCGCTTGCGCCGCGGGGGGTGGTTCTCGCCGCCGGCGTCACTGACGGGGCGGCGATACGCATGGGGCGGCCTTTGATGCGACGACCGGCCCAATAAACGAGCGAACCGCGGTTCCTCCGACCCTGCGGCAGGTCATCGCACGGGACTAAGTTGCTGTTGCTTAAAGGCAATCGGCGCCGTGATCGAATGTTCATCAAAACGTCACTGAACCGAAAAGTTTTCGGTGCAAGTCGTTCGCTATTCGATCGTTGAGACGTGACGACCCGGTCGGGTTCGACTGGCAGCCGACAAGACTTCCCTCGATCCGGTTTGCTGCCGCGGATCGGGTTCAATGCTGGTGTCGACAAATGCTGGAAATTAGCGGTCTGACGCGGAGCTTTGGCGAGAAAACCGTCCTGCGCGGCGTCTCGCTGCAAGTCGAAAAAGGCAGTTTTGTCGGCGTGATCGGCCGGTCGGGGGCCGGCAAGTCGACACTGCTGCGCCTGATAAATCGGCTGATCGACCCGACTTCCGGCCGGATTTTGTTCGAGGGTCTCGACGTCACCTCGTTGCGCGGACGCCAGCTTCGGCTGTGGCGAGCACGCGCGGCGATGATCTTCCAGCAGTTCAACCTGATCGGCCGGCTCGACGTGCTGACCAATGTGTTGATGGGGCGGCTTGCCACCGTTCCGGCGACTCGGTCGCTGCTGGGCTGGTGGCCGAACGAAGACAAGGCCGTGGCGCTGTCGGCGCTCGAGCAGTTCGAGATGGCGCAACTTGCGGCACATCGCGCCGACCATCTGTCCGGCGGTCAGCAGCAGCGCGTCGCGATCGCCCGCGCCCTGGTACAAGAGCCCGACATTGTTCTCGCCGACGAGCCGACCGCCTCACTCGATCCGCACAACACGCGCGTCGTGATGGACGCGCTGCAGCGGATCAACAAGCATTTTGGCATCACGGTCATCGTCAACCTGCACTCGCTGGAGCTGGCGCGCGCTTATTGCGACCGGCTTGTCGGCATGGCGGCAGGCGGCATCGTTTTCGATGACGTGACGGAGGCCCTGACGGACGCCGCGGCGCGCGACCTCTACGGCATCTCGGGTGACGGTGCGGGTCCAGCCGGCGCCGTCACGCCAGCCGCGGCGCCGCTGCCCGCCGGAGCGGTAGGCCAGACTGTCTCCTAGCGAAGGGGACCGCCGGAGACGCAATCATCTCGCTGATTTTAAGACCAAGGGGAGACGAGAGAATGTTCAACCGCCGCCAATTTCTGATCGCCACCGCCGCCATGGTGCCAGCGAGCCGTATCACCCGTGCGGACTGGAAAGCCGACATCAAGGAGCTGACCTTCGCGGTCGTGCCGGCGGAGAACGCGTCGGGGGTTAGTGACCGCTTTGCCCCCTTTATGAACTACATGACCAAGGCGATCGGCGTACCGGTCACGCTGCGGATCGCCAATGACTACGCCGCGGTCATCGAGGGGCAGCGCGCCGGCAATATCCAGATCGCCTATTACGGCCCGGCGTCGTACTCGAAGGCCTATCTGACCGGGGTCAAGACCGAGCCGTTCGTCACCACGCGCAACGGCGACGGCGAGATCGGCTACTACTCAGTCATCTACGTGAAGGCGAGCAGCCCCTATCAGAAAGTCGAAGACCTCAAGGGCAAGACAATCGGCTTTGTCGATCCAAACTCGACCTCGGGCTACAACGCGCCGCGCTTCTACCTGCACAAGCAGGGGATCGAGGTCGACAGCTTCTTCGCGAAGTCGATCATCACCGGCAGCCATGAGAACGGCGTCATTGCGGTCGACAAGGGCACAGTCGATTGCTGCGCCGATTGGTGGAACTCGGAGGATGATTCGAACCTCACCCGCATGGTCAACAAAGGCATGGTGAAAAAGGAGGACTTCCGGCGAATCTTCAAGACGCCGATCCTGCCCGGGTCGCCCTACGCCTATCTCAGCGATCTGCCGGATGACTTGAAGAAGACGATCCTGACGGCGTTTCTCGAAGCGCCGGCCAAGGACAAGGCAGCGTTCGACAAGCTTTCCGATGGCAAGGATAAAGAGTTCGTGCAGGTGACCCATAAGGACTACGCCGACATCGTCGAGATGATCCAGTGGGTCGACGACCAGCGGAAGAAGAAGGCGAGCTAGGTTCGGTCGCGCTCGGCAGTTCTGTCTATTTTCGTGATCTTTAACCTCGGCAAATGCTCCCTCTCTACCCCTGAGGGTCGAGAGGGCTGGGGTGTGGTAGGGGCCTCATCGAGCCTCACCGCGCGCCCGCCTCAACCTCCCCGCGCTCCGCTCTGGG
>Ga0070733_10002164_pt1 | contig 14229 bp, 13 predicted proteins | sample Coa_R1_9_FD_66450 | JGI IMG/M metagenome (GOLD analysis project Ga0070733, IMG submission 66450) | Surface soil microbial communities from Centralia Pennsylvania, which are recovering from an underground coalmine fire - Coalmine... | ecosystem: Environmental > Terrestrial > Soil > Unclassified ... | reverse complement strand
TACGACGCTACCATCAAGATCGAGCATCTGCGGCGGCATCGCAAACTGCTGGCGACGCTCAAGCGCACGGGATGCCTGTTCGTCACCAGCGCGGTGGAATCGCTGGATGATGCGGTGCTACAGAAGCTCGAAAAGAATCACACCCGGCGGGATTTTGAGGATGCGGCCGGAGACATGCGCGCGATCGGGCTGACTCTGCAACCCACGTTCCTTGCGTTCACGCCCTGGACGACTCTCGAAAGCTACCGCGATCTGTTGCGAACGCTGGCGGAGCTGGAATTGGTGGAGCAGGTCGCGCCCGTGCAGCTCGCGTTGAGGCTGCTGATCACGGCCAAGTCGCGGCTGCTGGAGCTGGAAGAGATCCGCCGCGTGGCGGGCGCGTTCGACTCAAGCGCCCTGATTTATCCTTGGAAGCACCATGACGCGAAGGTGGACGCGCTGGCCGGCCGCGTATTCCGGTTGGTGAGCGAGTTGCAAACCCAGAAGCTCTCGCGGGCGGAGATCTTCGCGGCGGTTTGGGAGGCGGCGGGCGCGGGACCAATGCCGCGACTGGTGGCCAGTCCGCCGGCAGCGTATGTCGACGAGCCTTGGTACTGTTGCGCGGAGCCGCTTCCGGTTTGATGCGGCGGGTCTTATTAGTGGCGTCCAAGACCGGCTACCAGGTGCGGGAATTCCACGGCGCCGCGGAACAGCTTGGCATCGATCTGGTGCTCGCGACGGACCGGTGTCATGTGCTGGACGACCCCTGGGGCGACCACGCGATCGCACTCAGTGGGGCAGGTCCACCGCCTGCGAGCGAGATTGACTTCGAGGCGTTGCGCGCGCGCGGACCGTTCGATGGCGTCCTGGCAGTCGGGGACCATCCGGCCTTTATCGCGGCACGTTGCGCAGAGCGGCTGGGGTTGCGGTTTCATCCCAGCGGAGCCGTGAACGCGGCCAACGACAAGCGGCGTACGCGGGAGCGCTTTCTGGGCTCCGGCCTGAACGCGCCCGATTTCCGGATTGCCGGCGAAAACGGCGCGCCGCAATTTCCGTGCGTGCTCAAGCCGCTGCGCTCCTCGGCCAGCCGCGGAGTGATCCGCGCGAACACCCCCGAGGAATTCGCTGCCGCGCTGGCGCGCATTCACAAAATCACGGGCGACGATACGGTTCTGGTGGAGGATTTCATTCCTGGGCGCGAGTTCGCCCTGGAAGGAATCGTAACCGCCGGGAAGCTCGAAACACTGGCGATTTTCGACAAACCCGACCCGCTGGAGGGACCGTTTTTCGAGGAGACGATTTACGTGACGCCCTCTCGCGAGCCGGCTTCGATTCAACACGCGATCCAGGAGGCTGCGCAGGACGCGATCACCGCACTGGGCCTGGAATTCGGCCCCGTGCACGCGGAAATGCGCGTAAACGATCGCGGCGTATGGATGCTGGAAGCGGCCGCGAGGCCCATCGGCGGCCTGTGCTCGCGCGTGCTGCGCTTTGAGCATGGGATGAACTCGCCGGGCGAAATGAGTTTAGAGGCTCTGCTGCTAAGGCACGCCTTGGGCGAGGACGTCGCGCGTGCGCGTCTGGCGCCTGGAGCGCATGGCGTAATGATGATTCCGATTCCCGCGGCCGGCATTTATTCCGGGGTCGAGGGCCTGGAGCAGGCGCGAGAAACCGCTGGTATTGAAGCGGTCGAGATTACGGCCAAGGAAGGGCATCGCCTGGAGCCTCTGCCGGAAGGAGCCACCTATCTGGGGTTCCTGTTCGCGCGGGCGCCGGATGCGGAAGGGGTTGAGAGGGCCTTGCGCCAGGCGCACGCCTGCCTCCGGTTCAATATCGTTCCCGCGCTGCCCGTCATCGGCGCAAAGCGCGGCGACTGATAACGATAAGATAGGAGATTCATGAACGTCACCATTCTAGGAACGGGATACGTCGGACTGACGACGGGCGCATGCTTGGCCTACTTGGGCCATCAAGTCTATTGCGTGGATGCGGATCCGAAGAAGATTGAAGCGCTGGAGCGTGGAGAAATGCCCTTCTTCGAGCCGTATTTAGCGGATTTGGTGGCGGACGCCCGCACCAACTTGTGCTTCACGATGGACTACGCACGGGCGATTCCGGAGGCGCAGGTGATTTTTATCGCGGTGGGCACGCCGCCGGGAGCAGGAGGCGCTCCGGACCTGCGTTATCTCGAAGCCGCCGCTCGCGGCATTGGCGAGAATCTGGGCGCGCACTTCACCGTGATCGTGAACAAGTCCACGGTGCCCATCGGCAGCGGTAATTGGGTGGGGTCGCTCGTGCGGGATGCATTCCAGAAACGCAACGGCTCGAAAGCCGGTGGAAGCTTCGCGGTGGCGTCGAATCCGGAGTTCCTGCGCGAAGGCTCAGCTCTGCACGACAGCTTGTATCCCGACCGCGTCGTGGTGGGTGCCGATGAACCGCAGACCGCCGAGGTCCTGTACACGCTGTACCGTCCCTTGCTGGAACAAACCTTCACGGCGCCCTCGTATCTGCCGCGCCCGGATGCCACCGAAGCCGCACCGCTCATCTCCACCGATCTGGCCTCGGCGGAACTGATCAAGTACGCCGCCAACGCCTTTCTATCGCTGAAGATCAGCTACATCAATGAGGTCGGGCAACTGGCGGAAAAGGTCGGCGCGGACATCGCGCAGGTGGCCAAGGGCATCGGTCTGGACGCGCGCATCGGCACCCGTTTTCTACAGGCCGGCATCGGCTGGGGTGGCTCGTGCTTTGGCAAAGATACGGCGGCGCTGGTAGCGACAGCCGCTGAATACGGTCTGGACATGCCCATCGTCAAGGCGGCGCGCGAGGTGAATAAGCGGCAGCGGGAGCGCGTGGTGGATAAGCTTCTGGGCGAGCTGAAAATTCTCAAAGGCAGGACCATCGGACTGCTGGGACTGGCGTTCAAACCCAACACCGACGATCTGCGCGACGCCCCGGCGCTGGACATCGCCCGGCGGCTGATCGAGCGCGGGGCTCGCGTCAAGGCCCACGATCCGGTGGCCATGGATCGGTTCCGTGCGGACAACCCGTCGCTGGATGTGACCTGCTGCGCCACGGCCGCGGAAGTCGCAGACGGCGCCGACGCGCTGGTGCTGGTGACGGAGTGGCCCGAATACCGCGAGCTGGATTGGGAAGGGCTGGCGAAGTCGATGCGCGGAGCGTTTCTGTTGGATGGTCGGCACGCGCTCGATCGGGCACGCCTGATGCGCGCCGGGTTTCGCTACGCGGCTCTGTCGGGGTAAAGTGAGGATAGTCCGGCGCTGCAAGCACTGCTCCGCCGGCGGTCCTCGTCATGCTCCATCTCCGCCAGTTGCTGGAAGATGAAACCAGACCCGGGCGGTTGGACCGCGCCGCTCTGGACCTGGCCGCGATCCACTTTCCGGACCTGCAACCGGAACCGTTTCTGGATCAGTTGAACGAGCTGGCGTCGCGGCTGGGCGACCGGCTGCGAAATTTCAACGATGGCCGGGACTTCGTGGAAACCGCCCAGCGATTCTTGTTCGGTGAGCTGGGATTCCACGGCAACGAAGAAGATTTCTTCGACCCGCGGAACAGTTGTCTCAACCAGGTGCTGGAGCGGCGCACGGGTCTGCCCATCACGCTCTCGGTGATGTACATGGAGATCGCGCGGCGCTTGCAGATGCCGGTCTTCGGCATCGGGTTGCCCCGGCACTTCGTGCTGCAATTCGACGACGGTAATTACTCCACTTATATCGACCCGTTTCACGGCGGGCGAATCATTACCGCCCGCGATTGCTTTCAATTGGCGGGCGCCGAAGTATTCGATCCCGCATTGCTCCAGCGGGTCACAAAAAAACAGATCGCGGTAAGGATGTTGCAGAATCTGCATCGCGTGTATGTGCGCACAAAGGATTTCGAGCGGGCCGTGGCGACGCTGGATTTAATGATCGCCGGAGCGCCCGATACGGCGCCGTGGTATCAGGCGCGCGGAATGTTGCTCAAAGAGGTTGGACGCTGGCAGGCGGCGCGGCGGGATTTTGAGACGTACCTGGCCATGGCTCCGGAGGCGCAGGATCGGGACTTGGTCAAACAGCAGATTCAGTGGTTGGCACGGCTGAACTGAGAGTGGCGCGCAGCTGCGCTTGAAAATGGATCGATGCGTGCACCGCTCGGCGGGCATGCGAATTCGATTCCTTCTCACGAGCGGTTTTACATTCTTATTTCTGGGCGGCCAACCGGCACTTGCTCAACCAGTTGCAATCGGCGTCGAGGGCGGCATCCTGACGACCGGCGACGTGAGCGGCACCCTCATGCCCGAGTCGAAACGCTACATCGTGGGTCCCAAGCTGGAAGTGCGGCTTCCGTGGCATCTGTCGGTTGAAGTTGACGCGTTGTACCGCCGCGTGGGGTTCCTCGGATACATCAACTCCTGTTGCGCCAATTCGGTGACGGGGGAGCGCGACAACTCCTGGGAGTTTCCGATGATTGTGAAGTACCGTTTCCCTAGGGGGCCGAAGCTTCATCCCTTCGCGGGAGTCGGCTACGCCCCGCGCATCGTATCTGGGAACGACATCAGTTCCGGATCGTATCTGTCGAACTTCGACACGGGCGCCATTACTTATTACTCAAACGTGCACAGGAGCGTCAGTTATCCGGTGACGCGGGGCCTGGTGGTTTCCGGAGGCGTGGAATTGGGCGCGCGCCACGTGATCATCTCGCCGGAGCTGCGCTACGTCCACTGGAGCCAGCCGTTTCTCAACAGCGAAGGCGGCGATGGGAGCTTCCGGTACGCGTCCTCGCAGGACGAACTGTTCGTGCTGGTGGGAATCGCGTGGCATTGAGAGCCGGCTATGTTATTCTGGTTGAGCCGCACGTCGACACGCGGGGACGTAGCTCAGTTGGTTAGAGCGCCGGCCTGTCACGTCGGAGGTCGCGGGTTCGAGCCCCGTCGTCCCCGCCAACTTTCCCTTGTGTTTCCTATTACTTCCGTTTGCTGACGGGCTCCTGCGCTAACATTTGCCAACATGCGCGGGTGTTCTGAAGAAAGAATCGCCTGCCCGGCGCGTCACCGACTTCGGATTTGCAACGGCCGTTCGACGACCAAGGCGGGCCCCGTCGCCACCCTTCGACGGTGGTGCTCAGCCGGTGTGGTGGTTTTGGGCCATCGAGGCAGGTAGCGAGCCTCCACGCTAACAATCACTTGCGAATGGAACGCGGCTTGCCCTTGAACAGGCATGAACCTTAGCGAAGCAGTTGAATTCCCGGCGGTGGCGGGGCAGACGGCAAGCAAGGGCCGTGTGCATAACAAAAGGGGTGAAGCCGACCTCATCCGGCGCGTGCAGGCTCACGATGAGCTGGCTTTCCGTGAGATGGTTGAACGTTATCAATCGAAGGTTTTCTCCATCATTTATGGAATCCTGCGCAATCGCAACGACGCCGAAGACATCGCGCAACAGGTGTTCGCGAAGATCTACTTCTCCCTTGGCAGCTTCGATTCGCGCAGTAGCCTGTTGACCTGGATCCACAGAATCGCCGTCAACGAGTGCTACGGTTACCTGCGCAAGAGGCAGGTTCGGAAGCTAGTGTACGAAAGTGACTTTTCCGCCGAGGACGCAGAGCGCCTGGAAACCACCGAGTCCGGGTCCGATCACCAGCCGCTGGAGCATCATCTGGCGGAGCGCGACTTCGTGGTGAAGCTACTCTCCAACGTTTCCGAAGACGCTCGCAGCCTGATTCTGCTGAAGGAAGTGGAGGGTCACTCGGTGGAGGAATTGGCCGCGATGACAGGCTTGAACGAGAATACTATCAAGCTCAAGCTCTTTCGAACGCGCAAGAAACTGCTCACGGCGGCGCGTCGCTTGGGGAACCGCAATATCCTCCGATCCAACCTGGCCGCTCGCCAACAAAATGTGCGTCCACCACGCCAGAAACCAGTTTGGCTTGAAAACCTATTCGGTGCCCGTTCGTAATGCGGACCCGCTTGCTTCCGAAGCACGCCGCCCAGCCCGCCATGCGCTCGCAATAATCTCCGCCATCGAGTCGTTCCAGACCTTCGCGGCAGCGTGACTCAGACGCTGAGAGGAGCGCCAAGCCGGTCTGGCGAATAATAGTTGCCGTCGGGCTGGCAGAAAATCAAGTTGTTGTCGACGTCCCAAACCGCAGCCGAACAGGGCGGGCGCGGCGCGCCGGCGCACCGAAGGTCGCCAGCGAAGAGCGCGTCAACAAGAAAGCCGAGGTGATCGCGATGATGAAGCGCGCCAAGGCGTGCCCCCGGCTGAGATCGCGGAGCTAACCGCCTGGCAGAAGCACACGCTTAGGTGGCTCTGTGAGCCTCCTGGGCAGCAAGGGCGGGGAGAAGATTGAATCCGCGAAGAACCCCGAGTGCGAGCGCACGTTCGCCCGAGGAGTGCCTGATGATCGTGCGAGAAGCCAAGCCTCAGGGAGTGCAGCGCATCGTGATCACTCACGCCTTACCGTTCCCGTGCGGATGAACCTGGACCAGATCCGCGAAGCCGCTGGACTGGGCGCCTACGTTGAGCTGGTCTATGGACGGGCGCTGGGCCTGCCGTAGAGCAGATTGCGCTAAGCTTCCCGCATGGACATTTTGAAGATGCTCGCTGACCTGCGCGAGCAGCGCGCACAAATTGAGGAAGCCATCATCGCAGTCGAACGCATGGCGATGGGACAGGGCAAGCGCCGCGGGCGACCGCCGGCGTGGGTGACCGCGGCATCCGCACCAAAGCGGCGGGGCCGGCCGCCGGGCAGCAAGAACAAGCCCAAGGAGGCAGCGGCCGGGGCGTAAGATTCCGCGCGGGGGCATAATCCTTTACGTCGGTTCGCAGAGAGAGTCATGAATTCCCTTGAGGCCACCGAACTGGGGAAGCGCCACCGTCGACTAGGGTTGTGCCAACTGTAAGGATTGAGAATTCACCTTGCGTACAGATACGCATACGCTGAGTCCGCGTCATCGTCCGGTCCCATGGCCGGATCGACGGACAAGAACCGCGCCGTTGCCGGATTGGTGTAGCGGGCACGCAGGGAGCAGAAGTCAGTCTCAGTCTGGCCGCGCCAGTTATAGGTGGTGTGGTGGTTGTGTCCGCATACGTGGTTTGGATCAGCCGATTCGCGGCGTCGCAAACATGCTGGGGCGAGACGTTGCCTCTGGTTGCCCCTTCGCCAAATCGGACCTACGTCGACTCAAACAGATACCGTTAGTCACCTCTCGTTACCGGTGGCGTGGGTAGGTTCGAGCCCCGTCGTCCCCGCCAGCTTCTTCCTTTGGGTTTATACACTTAGCGTTTTTGGAGGGCCCCGCTGGAGTTTCCCTCGGATTCGTGAAAACCCACGACTGATCGCGAGCTAAAGCCTCTTCTCTATCCCGTCGATGGTTAACCGACTGGAGACTGACTAACTTGCCGCCCTCCCAGGTTTCGATCCCGGCTTCGACTCCCACATCAATTCCCATTCCAGCCCGCGCTCCCGCCCCCGCTCCAGTAATGGCCGAACGCACGTGGGCGAATCGGTTGTTGGCGCCGTCGCTTTCCGATCTTTTCTTCCTATTTATTACAGCCTGGATGTTTCTGGTCAGCCCGCTGGGTTGGCAACGGCTCCTCTTGGATGCGGACACGGCACTGCACCTGCGCATCGGCGAGTACATTCTCTCCACGGGTAGCGTTCCCAGACAGGATCTCTTCGCATTCTCGAAACCAGGTGAAACCTGGTACGCCTTCGAGTGGCTATCGGAGACGGTATTTGCGTCAGTGTTCAACTTGGCGGGATTCAAAGGAATCGCTCTGCTGGCCGGGATGTTGATCGCGCTTTTCATCACGGTGCTGCTGAAGTACAGCGTCTGGAAGGGCGCAAATGGCTTGATTGCGCTGGTCCTGACTCTCCTGACGGCCACCGCAACGTCGATTCATTTCCACGCCCGCCCCCACCTCTTTACACTCCTGCTTTTGTCGGCCGCCATCTGGGTGATGGAGTACAACCGGCGCGAGGGAGGCTGGCTCATATGGAGTTTGGTGCCGCTCACGATCTTGTGGGCGAATCTTCACGGCGGGTTTTTCATATTCTTCGCGCTCCTGGGGCTTCGCGCCGCTGGCTGCGCCGCCGAAGCTTGGTTCTGGCCTCAATTCCGGCGGGCGCGGCGGCAAGAGGCGATCCAGCTGATCGGAGTCGGCGCCGCCTGCGCGCTCGCATCGCTGGTCAATCCCTACGGGATTCACCTCCACACCCACATTCTCGAAACCTTGAACTCTTCGTGGATCAAGGACAATGTCTCGGAGTTTAAGTCGCCCGAGTTTCGGAGCGAAGAGATGTTCGACTTCATGATGCTGCTGTTCGCCGGATTGGCGTCGGTTGCATCTCTGGTTCGGAGGAGGAGCCTGGTGGAGCCGCTATGGATCCTGTTCCTTGCGTACTGTTCGCTGGTTTCGGTGCGGCACGCCACAATCTTCGCTGTGGTCGCCGCGCCCATCATCGCGGTCGAGCTTTCGGAATGGTGGGCCAAGGTGGCCGCAGGCCGGTCCAAGGCGTCGATACTTGGAATGCTTGACGAAATTGCGGGGAAGCTCACGGCTCAGCTTCCGGGCACAAGTCTCTTTATCCCGGTGGTGATCGCCGGATTGGCGCTGATACCGGGACTCCACTGGCCCACCGCTTTTCCCGACGGCGGTGTCCCTGTCAAAATGATCGAGCCGCACCTGGACCTGCTGGCCAGCGGGCATCTCTTCACATCCGACCAAATCGCGGATTACCTGATCTACCGCAACTACCCGCGCCAGAAGGTATTTCTCGACAGCCGTCATAACTACTACGGCGACAAAATCGGGAATGCGTATATTGCCATCAATAACGGCGGGCCAAAGTGGCGCAGCCTGCTGGACGAATACGGCATCACAGTCGTGCTGGTTGACGCGGATTCTCCACTCGCGGCGCTGCTTCCGATCGCCGGGGGCTGGCGCGTAATTCAAGGCGACGACAAATTCGTTCTGTTCGAGCGTGAGAAGAAGGGGTGAGCGTGAACGCCCCGACCCGTCACTTGCTGGAGCCTCGGCGGCTTCCGAGACTTCTGTCCATCGTCATCGCGATCTTCAACGAAGAAGAAGCGCTGCCTTTCCTGCGCAAACGCCTCACCGGTTTCGTGGATGGGTTGACGAGCAGAACCGAAATCGTCCTGGTGAACGACGGCAGCTCAGACGGATCGGTCGGACTGCTGATCGACTGGGCCAACGCGGATTCGAGAGTGCGGGTCTTCAACCTGGCCCGCAATTTTGGACATCAAGCCGCCGTGACCGCCGGACTTGACCAGGCCTCAGGCGATGCCGTCGTAGTGATGGATGCGGATCTTCAGGATCCTCCCGAAGTCGTCTCCGCCATGCTCGACGAGTACTGCAAAGGATACGACGTGGTGTATGGGCGCCGTGTCTCGCGGGCTGGAGAGACGGTTTTCAAGAGGCTCAGCGCGTGGATATTCTACCGGGCCATGCAGTTGCTGGTTCACCGCGAGCTTCCGGCTGACGCGGGGGATTTCCGGCTGGTCTCGCGCCCGTGCCTGAACGCCGTGATGTCGATGCGTGAAACGCACCGGTTCCTTCGAGGAATGATCGCGTGGGTTGGCTTCCCGCAAACCTCTGTACCTTACGCGCGCGAAATCCGGGTGGCCGGGCAGACCAAATATCCCTTAAGCAAAATGCTGCGCCTGGCCTGGACCGCCGCGGTTTCTTTCTCGCCCACTCCCCTGCGGCTCAGCTTCTGGCTTGGATTCCTGGTTGCCGCGGTCGGCATGCTCGAGGCCGCGAACGCGGTGATCCGGACCATGCTGGGTCTCTACGTCGTGCCCGGGTGGAGTTCGATGATTGTGGTTACCTGCCTGATCGGAGGATCGATTCTGATCAGTATCGGAGTGCTCGGGGAGTACATCGGCCGAATCTTCGAAGCCTCCAAAGACCGGCCTTTGTATCTGATTGCGTCCAAGGTAGCTCGCGCAGAAGGAATTGCCCCGGCGCCGCTTTACGACCAAGATGCGGTCCCGCAACAGCTTGCGGCGCTCAGTGGGGTCAATCGTGAGAGATAGGACCACGGTACACGATAATGAGACCAAGTTTCACGACCTTTGGGCTCAGTCGACGCCGCTCGATCAAATCGCCGTCCGGGAGGCGTTCGAAGCGCCGACTGCCGTCGAGAACCGGGCGATCCTGGCGCTGATGGGAGACCTGAGGGGCAAGCGCTTGCTCGACGTGGGCGCTGGTTTGGGCGAATCGTCGGTGTACTTCGCGATGCTGGGGGCCGACGTCACGGCCGTCGACATCTCACCTGGAATGGTCGACTGCGCGGTTGCGCTCGGCAAAGTACACGATGTGGAGATCCACGGCGTCGTGCAGTCCGGCGAAGGGTTGGACGTGCCGGAGAATTACTTCGATATCGTCTACATCGCCAATACGATTCACCACGTCACCGACAAGGAGCGCTTGTTCCAGCAGATCCATCACGCGCTGAAGCCGGGCGGGCGATTCTTCTCCTACGATCCGCTGGCGTACAATCCCATCATCAACATGTATCGCCGGATGGCCACGGAAGTGCGTACAGAGGATGAAGCGCCGCTGACCTTTCGCGATGCGTCGGTCGCGGGCAAATACTTTAGGAATGTGCGGCACCGCGAATTCTGGATTCTGACGCTTTCGCTTTTTCTAAAGTACTACCTGGTTGACCGCGTCCATCCAAATAGCGACCGGTATTGGAAAAGGATTCTGCGCGAGACGCCGGCAAGCCTGTGGTGGTGGATGCCGATGGAGTGGATCGATCGCGTTTTGACGCGCATCCCACTGATCCAGCGGCTGGGCTGGAACATGGTGATGTGGGGCGAAAAGTAATCTTCCCGAGCAAGAGCCAACCTAGTTCTCAGTCGGCGGCTGGGCGCTGTCGGCAACCACCATCCCCGGCGGGCGAAAGACGGCCAAACACCGGGGCGTCGCGGGATCGTCCTCCGTTGGGGGCGCTCCGCTCACGCAGGTGCCGTCCCAAGCCTCGACTTTTGGTCCAAGTTTGCCATCGCTTCGGGCTGGAACCAGAGCATAGACGTCAATGGACTGGGTTTCCGTGTGGGTCTTCAACGCAAAACGCTCTTCCAGGAGAGCCCGCAGCATCGCCCGGAACTGCCGTTGGGTGGCGCCGCCTGGCGCCAGGCCCCTGGACGTCATAGCTGGTCCGGCCGATCCAATCCGGCCCGCCGGAGACCCGGAGCGCCGTGCTGAGCCCGTTCCCACACGCGTAAAAACGACTATAAACCAAACGCGCGATAGTAAGGGCATGAAGAATCCTCTGGTCATAATTCTTGCGGCAGTCATTGGCGGGCTCGTAGGATCACTTTCGGGCTGCGGTGCGCCCCGGCAGCCCGCGGTCGAGGATCTCAACCACCGCGAGGATTTTTCGGGCGCGCGAATGATGACGTTGCGAGGGGCGCGCGATGGGGAAATTCTGGACGCCGAGGCGATGTTCAGCGGCCGCTCCCTGCTGCTCACACTCAAGATGCGATTCGCCATTGGCGCACCCACCACTTTGATGTCGGGCACGTGGGTTCGAACGCTTGCCGACGGCAAAATGGAAACCGGGAGCATCTCCGCGCGATCCGTGTCCTTCACTGGGGGCCAGAGCGGTCCGCCCAGCGTTGGAGGCAGCTTCGACCTTCTCGATACGGCTGGGGCCCACAAGTATCGAGTGGTCCTGCCGCTACTGGAACTACGGGATCGCCTGGAAGTGCCCAAAATACCTCCGGCGCGGTGAAGCCGGCCCGCTCACAGGCGTCCTTCGCCCGCTCGCAGAATTTCTCTCGATTCGTGCGTAAATCGGTGATATATCTTGATTCGTGAGGAAATCGGCGAGCGTCACGTTGACGTTGGTTGCAGCGGCAGCAATGTCCGCGCAAGGCCAGCAGGCTCCTGGACCAACCCCTGCGCCGACTCCTGCCAAGCAGCAAAACTGTGCATCCTCGCCAGTGGGCGCTGGCGGCTCCCAAAAGCCTCAAAACTGCGCAACCACGCACGGCGGGTTCGGTAGCCACGGATTTCTCCATCATTCGAATCACGCAGGCGGGTGATGCAGCGAATCGCTTCGCCGCCGCGCTCCAATTGGCAAGAACGTGTTGAGGCGGCCGGCTTGACGTGGCATACAGCTGAGCTTCACCCTTACTGGAACGAGTCGGCATTCTACGAGTTCACGGCAAAGGAGGTCGACCTCCTCGCATCCGCGACCAATCAGCTCGAGGAAATGACCAGGGACGCGGCTCAGCACGCGATCGACAATCGGCTGTACTCGAAGATGGGTATTCCCGAAACCGCCGTCCCACTGATCGAGCGCTCCTGGGAGGCTGAACCGCCGTCGCTATATGGGCGCTTTGATCTGATGTACGACGGTTGCCATCCACCGAAGCTGCTCGAGTACAACGCGGACACGCCGACTTCACTGCTGGAGGCCGCGGTGGTGCAGTGGTTCTGGCTCGAGGAAACTCATCCCGGGAGCGATCAGTTCAATTCCATCCACGAGCGTCTGATCGCGCTCTGGAAGGGGCTGACCCCGAACATTCCCGGCGGGCGCGTCGATTTCTGCTCAATGGACGACGCCGAGGATTGGACCACCGCGACATATCTCGAAGACACCGCTCAGCAAGCGGGACTGGGAACGTCGATCTTCACCATTGACGAAATCGGGTGGGATGGCGCGCGGTTCGTGGGTCCGGACGATCGGCCGCTTAGCGCGGTGTTTAAGCTTTATCCGTGGGAGTGGATGGCTCGGGAGGAGTTTGGGAAGTATCTCGCTATCGCGGATACGGTCTGGCTGGAGCCGCCGTGGAAGATGCTGCTGTCGAACAAGGGAATCCTGCCGGTGTTGTGGGAACTGTATCCGAACCATCCCTATTTGCTCGCGGCCAGTTTCGATCAGCCGTCCGCCGGCGCGGACTGGGTGAAGAAGCCTTTGCTCGGGCGCGAAGGTGGAAACGTCACGCTGCATCGGGGCGGGGAGGAAATCGAGACCGGCGGCAGTTACGGTCAGGAAGGGTTTGTCTATCAGGATGTGGCGCCGCTGAAAAGCTTCGACGGAATGTATCCAGTGATCGGGAGCTGGGTCATCGGCCATGAAGAGGGCAACTCGGCGGGCGGCATCGGCATTCGCGAATCGGATATTCCCATCACCACCAACCTGAGCAGGTTCGTGCCGCATTTGTGCGGATGACGTAGCGGGCCCCCCGGGGCATATAATGGTCCAGCTTCCAATGGTCACCCCGCAAACGAAGACGCCGGGCGCAGCGGACACGCCGCGCGCCGAAGGCTCCCTAAAGGCCTGGTATGTGGTTTTCGCGCTGACCGCGATCTACATGCTCAGCTACATGGACCGTCAGATCCTGAGTATGCTGGTGGCGCCCATGAAGCGGGATCTGGGCATCAGCGATACACGCGTGGGTCTACTGGGAGGCTTGGCGTTCGGCCTGTTCTACACGCTGGTCGGCTTGCCGTTGGGACGCATCGCGGACACGCGCAACCGGCGGAACCTGATCGCCGCTGGAGTAGTGTTGTGGAGCATCTTCACGTCCGCCTGTAGCCTGGCTCGCAGTTTTTGGACGCTGTTTCTGGCGCGCATGGGAGTCGGCGTTGGCGAAGCGAGCCTCTCGCCGGCTGCTTACTCGTTGATCGCCGATTACTTTCCGCACGAGCAACTGGGCCTGGCGATCAGCGTCTACTACATGGGCGTCTACCTGGGAACCAGCCTGTCGCTGGTGGTGACGGGCATGGTTGTGGATGCGATCGGCCATACGCAATCTATCGTGGTTCCGCTGCTGGGTACAATGGCGTCCTGGCGCATCACGTTTTTGATCGTGGGGTTGCCGGGAGTTTTGTTCGCTCTTCTGGCCTACACTTTCCGCGAGCCGCCTCGGCGCGACCTGCTGCGGACCGGCGCGGGGCAGGCGACGGGTCTTAGTACAGAGTTGAGTTTTGGCGCGGCGTTCGCCGAAATGAAGCGGCGCTGGAAACCGCTGATCGGGATTTCGATCGGGGCCATTTTTCAGGCCGTGCCCACATACGCGCTGATTTTCTGGACGCCGACGTTCCTGCAAAGGGTGCACGGCTTGACGCCGGGACGATCCGGCCGTGGACTTGCTGTGCTGCTGCTGACCTTTGGCTGTCTCGGAATGTACACGGGCGGCCGGCTCAGCGACTACCTGCAGAAGAAGGGCGTCCGTGAGGGGGCGTTGCAAGTCGGAGTGGTCTGTGCCAT
>Ga0070733_10002163_pt1 | contig 14231 bp, 14 predicted proteins | sample Coa_R1_9_FD_66450 | JGI IMG/M metagenome (GOLD analysis project Ga0070733, IMG submission 66450) | Surface soil microbial communities from Centralia Pennsylvania, which are recovering from an underground coalmine fire - Coalmine... | ecosystem: Environmental > Terrestrial > Soil > Unclassified ... | reverse complement strand
CAGGGCTTCCGCTTCGGTGGAGAACGCGCCGTCGGCCTGGGCTTCGTAGGCGGCATGGGTCACTTCGCCGATGTGTTTGCCCGGGCGGCCGTCAAAATACGGCAGAATGTGGCGCCCCAAAATCAGAGGTGGCTGAGGCGCGATGGCCACCGCTTCGGCCCGTGCCGCATCGCGGATGCGCGCGGCTGGGGGAGGCAGGCCGGGAGCAAGCGGCGGACGGCCGGAGGCATCGGCCTCGATCAGACGCACCAGTTGCTCGATGCTGGCCGGAGCGAGGCGAATGGCCAGGCGCCGCACGGCGCGCGGCGTCACCGTCATTCCCATGGCGTGATGCACCAGGTGATTCTCAACCAGGCGAACCACCTTTTCGACAATTTCGTTCTTGATGCCGATGCGTTCGAGGAAAGCGCGCGCCAGCGGCCCTCCGGCGGGCTCGTGGCCCCAGGAGGTCCAGCGCAGGCGGCCGTCTCGCTCGCGCCGCTCGGTGGTGGCGGGCTTGGCGAAGTCGTGCGCCAGCGCGGCGAACAGCAGCACCGCGCGATCGTCGCCCTCGAGTCCGTCTCTGATGGCGATGCGAGCGGCTTCGTTCAGCACGTGCATCGTGTGCACGCCAACGTCGCCTTCGGGATGCCACTCGGGATCCTGGGGCACGCCGAACAGTTGCGCGATTTCGGGAAAATGAACGATCCATCCCGTGGCGTTGAGATACTCGGCGATGCGCCCAGGGCGCTGGCTTTTGACGGCCCACTTCATGAATTCCTCGGCGATGCGCTCGCGTGGAAGCGTCGAATACTCGCCCGCAATCAAGCGCGACATTTCCGCCGTGGCGGGATCGAGCGTGAGATCGAAACGGCAGGCGAACTGCATCCCCCGCAGGACGCGGAGAGGGTCCTCGGCGAAGGCTTGGCTGGTGGCGCGCAGAATGCGATTTTCCAAATCCTGACGGCCTCCGAAGAAATCGAGCAGCTCGGCGGTAAGGGGGTCGTAGGCCATCGAGTTGATGGTGAAATCGCGCCGGCTGGCGGCTTCGCGCGGCGTGATGGATTGGTCGAAGGTCGAGTGAAAATCGCGATGGCTGCGCCCGGTCTTGCTGTCTCGCCGGGGAATGCTGAAATCGTAAGTACTGCCATCCGGAGGGGTGAACTTGATCACGCCGAAACTTATTCCCACTAGGTCGACGCGCCCGTGGCTCGAGAGGATCTCCGCCAGACGGTTGTAGGATATGCCGTAGACCTCAATATCGACATCCTTGGCGTCGTGGCAGAGCAAGGCGTCCCGCAAGGCTCCGCCCACCACCAGCGCGCGGTAGCCGTACTGGCCCAGTTGGGCCACGATAGGCGCGAGAACTGATGGTAGAATGAATTTCATCCTTTTCCATTCTCCCCGATGAGTGGGGGCTCATACGCCCTGGGATACGGATGTAGTACAATTTCTGAACGAGGTGCTTTATGAGAGACTTTTTAATTCCTCTCGTCCTCATAGTAGTGGTGATCGCCGGTGTATGGATCTACTTCCAGACATCCGCCGCGCACGCCGGTCCGGTGATCGCGACAACCGCGAGTCCCGCCGATACGCCCACCCCGGTCGCTCCTAAAAAGGCAGAGCCGCATCCGAAACATGTGATCGCCCGAGATTCCTCGGCCGACGCCACGCCATCCGTAGCTGCGCCGCCGCAGGTCGAAGTGAAGCCTGCCGCTCCTCCCCCGGCCCCGCGTCCGATTCCAACCGGAACGCTGGAGCAGGTTAATCCCGGGATGGAGGTGTCGAAGGTAGTCGAGCTTCTGGGAGAGCCGGACCTGACCGCGCTCTCGATCCGGCGCGGCAGCCTGTCTGAGACATACATTTATAAGAAGAGACCCGGCCAAAACCTGGCATTCATCCGCCTCGAGGGCGGCCGGGTTGTGACCCCTCAATAATCGGGCGCGTTCCTCGATCCGATCAGGATAAAATCGATACTTGGTCGATATTCACAGCCACGTCCTGTACGGCTTGGACGATGGTGCACGGACACTTGAAGACTCGCTGGGAATGCTGCGGATGGCGGCCGAGTCCGGCACCACCGACCTGGTCGCCACGCCCCACGCCAACCTGAATTACAAGTATGAGCCGCTGGTGATCCGCGATCGGCTCCGCGAAGTGGAAGCGGCCCTGTACGGCGCTCTGCGTCTTTATACCGGCTGCGATTTTCACCTCAGCTACGACAATATCCAGGACGCGATCACCAATCCGCGCAAGTATACCATCAACCAGAACCGCTATCTGCTGGTCGAATTTTCCGAGCTTCTGATTTTTCGCAACACCGCCGACATTTTCGGGCGTTTACAGGAAGCCGGGATGGCCCCCATCATCACCCATCCGGAGCGCAACACGCTGCTATGCCAGCGCCTGCCGGAAATCGCCACCTGGGTTGAAGCGGGCGCTTATGTGCAAGTCACCGGGCAGAGCCTGCTGGGACATTTCGGCCGCCGCGCGGGCGAATTTGCGCGAACGCTGCTCGACCGCGGCCTGGTTCACTTCATCGCCAGCGACGGACACGACCTCAAGCACCGGCCGCCCAAGCTCGATGAGGCGCACGCGTGGCTGAAGGAGAACTACGGCGCGCAAATGGCGGAGGTGCTGTGCGTTCTGAACCCGCGAGCCACGCTCACCGGTGACAATCTCTGCACGCCGCAGCCGGAGAGCCTCCCCGAACCCCGCAAGTGGTATCAAATCTGGCGCTGAAGTTCCCGCTGTCTCGCTCATCCTCGATAATCTCTCGGCACACAAGGCTCAGGCGTTAGAGATTTTTGAAGGGACGACTGCGCCAATAGGCGTCTTATAATTCCAAATTACCGCGATATAACATTTCCCGGAGGGTGAATTTACACTTCACTTCCAGAGGACCCACCTTGGTGACGAACGTAACCTGCTTATCCTCCGCTGTGATCGGAAAGACGCGGGAAAAGTAGAATAAAGTGCCGGCGGGCGACTGCGGAGTGCGGGGCGCGATCTTAACCCGTTGCAGCTCGAGTGGGTCGTCCTTGCGCTCCAGCCTGGTAGTTTCCTTGAGGAAGCTCAGCTTCTGCTGGCGTTCGGCCGGATCATCGTCGTCCGACGGCACGCCCACGCCGGGAATGTCGCCGACCAAAGCAATCATGTAATTTCCGTCGACATCGGGGGTCTTGGGGGCCTTCAGCGCGTCCCGAATGGGCAAGGCAGAATCCCAACGTACGGTTGCGCTCCATGCGTTCGAGCTGCCGCCCGATGGCCGCCGATTCCCCGCGGTACTGGACGTTCCTGCGCGGCGGCGGCTGAGGCCGCCTCCCAGCGGCGCGGTCGATAATCCTTTGTGGGCGGCGGTGTCGAAGATGGAGGCGTCCTTGGCCCACGGCGACTTGGTCAGGATCTGCTGAATGTCTTCCTCGGTCCACTCCGACGGCTTCTTTTCGTTCCAAACATCCTTGGCCCAGGCGGAGGCGGCCGCGGCTCCGCCGAGTCCCAAGCCCATTAGAATCGCGCTTCGCCTGGTCATCATCGCGTTTTTCATCGCCCACGGCGGCTCGGTCAGGCCTTCGCCCAGTAACGCTCGCGCGATTGCACGATCAAGCCTTTTTGTTTGGTGGTAAGTTTCAAGGCACGGAACTCGGAGATCTCACCGGGCTGGTCCGAAATGAACCCCAAATTATATTGGCTGCGAAGTTCCTCTTGAATCGCATCGTAGATCTGTTCGATGCCCTGTTTTTTGGAGACCTCGAAAAAAGAAGCTCCCGTCTCCCTGGAGAGGCGCATGAGGATGTCTTTGCCCTCCGACCCGAAGGGAAAGCGCGGCCCCGGGAAGCCAGGGTCGGCAAACAGGATGGAATAAATGAGCGTGTCGGCGCGTTGGGCCGCCTCAATCGCATCCGTCAGAGTCGCCGTGCTGCCGTTGTCGCCGCCGTCGGAAAGCACGATCATCGCCTTGCGGTTCCTTTGATTCTTCAGAACGTTGTTGGAGGCCTGCACGACGGCGTCGAAGAGCAGAGTGCCGCCGCCGGTCTGCAAACCGAGTTCGCGGCGGGTGGGCGTGTCGACGTAGGGCAGGATCTCCTCCAGATCCCTGCGCGACGAAGTGAGCGGCTGGCGTAACTGCACGGCCATGTCGAATTGCATTACGAATAACTTATCTTTGGACTCGCGCAGCACCTGGTCGAGAAAGCGGAAGCTGGCGCTGCGCTCGGATTCGAGCACCTTTTGCTGGCTCATGCTGGTGTCGATCATCAGTCCGACGGTCAGAGGAAGCTCGGTTTCCCGTGAAAAATAGCGGATGGTCTGGGGCCGGCCGTTTTCCGAAAGCAGGAAATCGTCTTTTGTGAGATCGCGCACGATCTCATTTTTCTTGGTCCGGACGGTGGCGAGCACATTGACGACCTTGACGTCGGTCGAGAAGGTTGGTTCGTCTTGGCCGAGCGCGAGGGAGCGGGCGCAAAGTAACGAAGCGGTTGAGAGCAAAAACTGACGTCTCGAGCGGCGCGGTTGATGGATCGTGAGGGAAGATGGAGCGCCGGGCAGCATGCGAGTGACGAGTTAGGACGACATTTCCATTGTACCGATGTGCCGCAGCGCTACCGTTCCTTGGCTTGGCGACACTTAAAGTTCGAGCTTGCCGTGAAACATCATGTCATCCGCGGCAAACGCCTGGGTAAACTTCAGGCGTCCGATCTGAGCGCTAAATTCGATGCGGTGGTCTCGCCACGTGATCTCCTCGCTCTTCGGGAATAGGTACACGATCAGCGGACCGTCTTCTCGCAGCAGGATTTGGACGCCGGAAGGCTTCAAATCTTTCTTCCCATCGCGCTTGATGGCCGCTTGCGCCTTAAATTGGTCAGCCAACTGTTTGGAGTCCTCGTTGACCATCCTGCTCGGAACGCCATAAACCGCAATCGCGTAATGATCCTCGTCCAGTGAAGGGGCGCTGATTTCGCGAGCCTTGAGTTCAGCTTCGCGGATCGGAAGCGCGCTTTCCCAGCGCAGCGTGAGCGTGGGAGCCGTCTGACTGGAATTTGTAGAGCCACCCTCTTTGGCGCCGGATCGCGAATCGCTAACCCCGCTCGGGTTTCCGTTGCCGTCCGTGTTTTCGCGCCGCCCGCTTCCCCCTGTCCCGATTCCGATGCCGCCAATTCCCAGCCCGCCACGGCGCGTTCCGCCTCCCGATCGGCTCGGTTTATTCTCCACCGTCTTGTCGATGGTAGGCGTGACGCTTTTTGCCCAGGGCGAGTCGGTCAGAAGTTGTTTGGCGTCGCCTTCTGTCCACTCGGGTACCTGCTTATCTTTCCAGGCCTCATCCGCTGCCGCCAGCAGAGCCACAGACACCGTGAAAAACAGCAATGGCCACTTCGGAATCACGCTTCTTTGGACGTAGCGGCTTCCCTCGGAGTTTACCGCGCCCTTACACTTGTTCATGACTTAGTATGCCCAATAGGGTCCTACGCCCGCAGGCGAGGTTTGGCCTTCGATCGCCACAAACACGCTCCGGCCGAAAAAGAAAGGCAGCCCCCAATCGAACGCGCCCGGGTTAGTGCCGCCCAAATTATTGAATACATTGTTGGGGGTATTGAAAAGTGTCGCTGCATTCGCAATCGTGAACGCAACGTTCGCCGAAACGGGCACCGCGGCACCATTAGGATTCGGGCCCGTGTTGATCGCGGTGAAGTTTTGCGGGGAAGCGGGGCAATAGAAGCCGGGCGCCTGTGTGCTGCTGCAGTCCGGAAGGCCGGTGGTCGCCGAATCCAGGAAAAAGAAACCATTCGAGCCGCTATCGATGAAGCTGCTCGGGTATGCCACCCCATTGAACGTGGTTGTGAAGTTGCCAGAGGTGTCGGTGGCCTGCGCCTGCGCGCCACTCAACGTATTGTTGGCCTGCGTGCCGATGCCGAAAATCATCGACCCCGATACCGTTGCCGCCCCGCTGGCCGCAATCTGGGGTAGGACGATCAACAGGCCGTTATTATCTTGAGGAAACAACCAGACAGGGTTCTGCAGTTGTTGCGTCAAACCGACTGAGGTGATGGAACAACCCGCGGTTGGGCAACTGAAATATACAGCCGGAGGCGACGTTGAGGCGCACCCCGCGCCGCAATCCTGGCGGAAAAGCCCCACGCCCAGAAAGCCATTGGCGCCTACATCGGAGACGGTTTGCGCGGGCGTTCCACCGGCGCTGCAATCTGTCGGTGCGGCAGGGAAATTCGTAGACCCCACTAGTTGGATGGGCACCGAGGAAGCGACTTCACCAGCCAACTGGATATCGGCCTTCGCGACCGGTCCCCACTGGAAGGTGTTGTCGGCGTACTGTACGCAGTTGCCGATCGGGTTGCCACTGGTGTCCGTACTAGACGGCAAAGTCAGTGTGAGTTGTGAAGCCAGGATTCGCACTCCGCTCGATCCCGTGTCGACCGCGATGTGGTCAATGGTCTGGCAAGTGGTCGTGCCAGGCACGCAGATCGTCACGGTCGTGAAGAGAATATTGGCGTCGCCGACGAGTTGGCCGTTGACCAGCGGACCCGCGTCCACGATCACAGGCTGTACGTTATTCACCGGCGGGGGCGGGGTTATCGTGGAACCAGTGCTGCTACTGCTGCCTCCGCTATCGCAGGCGGCAAGACTCACCGCCAGCAAAACCACTGCAGCGGCCGGCACGAACCTGCCTTTGTTGCGCCGCGGCGCTTGATGGCCGCGCTTCATTGCACCACATCCTGCGTCACGCCGTCCGGCAGCAATGAATTCAGGTATGCGCGCCCGTAGAAAGCCCGCGCGTGTCCGGTGCTCTCCACAACCAGGTCGCTGTTGTGAACCACCGCCGCTTTTCTCCGGCCCGGCTTGCGCTGCAAGGTATTCTGGAACTCCGCGAAACTCGATCCTAGCAATTGAGATAAATCCGGAAGCGTCGGCCCTTTCCAGGAAACTCCAAATACCTGGCCCCTGAAGGAAACATACTCCTTTATAAGGGTGCCATCATCGCGGGTGAATTCATGCACGCGGTAGCCATGCTCCGGCACGATCCTTCGACTTGCCTGGAACTTGACTTGATCGGCAACCACTGAGTCCTCAGTGCCGCCCAACGCGGCGAATCCGGGCACCGTGGCTGCAAACAGGCCGGACAATATGAGGAGCGGGCGAGGCAACATTCGTTAGTACTCCTGAAGCATGTGACGCGTAGTTGCCGCCAGGTGTTACGGCGATGGGCTCCAGCGTTTGCGATCACCACCGATTGGCCGAATAGCACCACCCTGGTGGTTTCCGGCCGGTCTGACCTGAATGGGCCTTATTCAGTATCAACATTTTGAATGCTGGCTACCTAAGTGCATTGCCCTAGGGGCTGGATCGGCAAGAGAAAGGATTTATATGATGCGGGGCTTGCTTATTCTATTGATGTCGCTCACACTGGCGGCAACCGGTTTCGCTCAATCCCGAGGCGGCGGGGGCGGTTTCCGAGGTGGGGCGCGGTCGTTCGGAGGAGGGGCGCGATCGTTCGGCGGTGGCATCGGCGGCGGCGGGGTTCGAGGCGCCTTTGGTGGCGGATTCGGGCGAGGATTTGGAAATTTCAACCGCGGGTTCGTGGGCGGACGCGGCCTATATCGTGGCTTTTATGGCGGGTACGGGTACGGCTACGGCTTGGGCTTTTACGGGCCGTACTACGACCCGTATTATTACGATCCATACTATTTCGGCGCCTATCCGCCTTACGGCTATTATGGGGCTCCATTGGCTCCCGGCGTGATTGTCGGGGGCGGATGGCGACGTTTCGGCTGGCGCTAGATAACGCGGAATGGCACGCTTTATGAGCCACTCAGCGATCCGCACGATTGTAGCGATAGCCTGCGTCCTGCTGCTTCCATATGCGAATTCCCTGGCGTTAGCGCAATCCTTTGCGCAGTTTTACCCGCGAGCGGCGCCTGTGCAGTATTACCCGCAGGGGGCGCCCACGCAATATTCCTCGCAAGCGGCACCTCCGCTGTATTCCTCCCAGGCAGCGTCGCCGCCGTATTCCCGGCCGCAAAACGTTCAGCCGCAGCTGTTGGGCCCGGATGAACTGGACAATCTGGTCGCGCCGATTGCTCTCTACCCAGACCCTCTGCTCAGCCAGGTTCTCGCGGCCAGCACCTATCCTCTGGAGATCGTCGAAGCCCAACAATGGCTCCAACAGAACAGGAATCTGCAAGGCCAGGCCTTGATCACCGCAGCGAAGCAGCAGAACTGGGACCCCAGTGTCCAGCTCCTAGTCGCATTTCCGGACGTAATGGCGCTCTTCAGTCGCGATGTCCGCTGGACCACCGACCTTGGCAATGCGTTTCTGGCGCAGCAGGCCGACGTGATGGACGCGATCCAGAGATTGCGTGCTCGGGCGAGTAATAACGGCCGGCTGGCGACCACGCCGCAGCAGATCGTCACGACGGAAACGCAAAACGATCAATCCGCGATCCAGATTCAGCCCGCTGATCCGCAGGTCATTTATCCTCCCGTTTACAATCCGACCTATGTGTGGGGTCCGCCGGTTTCGGGAGCATATCCAGCGGTCTATTATCCTCAAGGCGACTATGGATCGGGGTATGCGGGAGGACCTGGTTACGCGAGCGGACCGGGTTACGGAGGCGATTACGCGGGAGGACCTGGTTACGGAGGCGGCTATGGAGGAGGCGGCTATGGAGGAGGATCAGGTTTCGGAAACGGATTTAGTTTCGGTAACGCGATTAATCTCGCTGGATTGTTCTCAGGCTTGCTCGGCTGGGGAGGATGGGGATGGGTCCTGAGCTGGTTCACTCACACTCTTTCTCTCAACGGTTGGTTCTTTAGCGGTCTGTTTGGATCCCACAATTTCGGCGGCGGATATAACGGCGGATATAACTTGGGCGGCGGCTACGGCGTCTCAGCGATTTGGGCTCACAATCCCGCTCACCGGCTCGGTGTTCCCTACTCCGGCGGATTCCTGGCCGCCCGATACCACGGGGCAGATGCCGGCGGGCGTTTCAGTTCGCCGCGTACCTCAGCCGCAAGTTTCGCGCCGTCGCGTTTTGGCGGCTCAAGTTTTGCGGGTTCCGATCGCACGGCTGGGGAGGGATGGCGGACGCCTGCCTCATCATCAGCAGCGTGGCGGGGATTCCAGTCCGGCAACCGCGCGGCCGAGAGCTACAATCGCGGGGGGGCGCCCACCTACCGGTCAGGCTTCGCATCGAATGGCGGGGGTTATTCACAGAACTACCGCAACTCCTCGATCCCCGCGTCCTCGCAGATGGCGTCAGGTTTCCGCAGCGGCGCACCGTCCGCCCGAAATTCAGCGCCGGTGTCGCATTTTGCGGCGCCTCGGATGTCATCCCAGAACTTCTCATCGCAGAACTTCTCATCCAAGAATTCGTCGCCGCGGCAAAACTTTTCCATGCCGCGCGTATCGGCCCCTCGTGCCTCCTCATCGCACTTCTCCGCACCGCATTTCTCGGCGCCGCGGGGATCTTCCCACTTTTCCGCTCCGCGTCACTCCGGCGGCGGACATTCGGGCGGCGGCCATTCGAGCAAAGGGTCGCACAAACATTAACCTTCAGCTCGAAGCATCGCCCCGGCTCCAGGCGGGATAATCTAGATATGAGCCTTTGGGCGCTTCTGAGCTGCCTGGTCGCGGTGACAGCTTTTGCCGATCCCGGGCCGCAGCCTCCTTGCGGAAGCGAATCCTTTCCCTCCTATCCGGATCTGGATCATGCGCCCGTCGTGAAGGTGTGGGATCGCTCCGACTTGGGACGCGACTGGACTCCGCCGGCTTGCACTGGCTGGTCCGCCCCCGGCTTCTCATCGCTGATCGTCACGGCCGCGCGGTTTCGCGACGCGACTGGAGTGGAGGGCTTGCTCCGCCACGTCGGAGCCATTTCCCAACTCACGGGGATGCGCTATTGGTCGACCACCCACAAACGATGGCAGCCTCTGATCGTAGACGCTTCTGCTTTGGCCGCGCAGACCGGCGATCGGCGCCGTGGGGACTTTTCGGCGAACGAAATCTCCGAAGGGGAGATTTTATACTTTCAACAGAGCGACAATCTCTCCGGCAAGGCGACCTACAGCATGCGCGTAGGAAGCGTGTCTCCGGATCGGCTGGTATTCGAGACCGAAAACGTCACCACCATTCGGTACCTTCTTGTACCGTTGTTCCACCCCGGCGAAATGCAGTCCATATACTTCCTTGAACAGGAGTCTCCGGGCGTGTGGCGTTATTTCAATATCGCGCGGACAGGCAGGAATGCGAATACCCTGGTTGCCGGTCACGATGCCTCATCCATAAATCGCGCCGTGGCGTTTTTTCGTCACTGGGCCGGCATTCCGACCGATCAGGAGCCTCCCGCCGCGAGATGAGCGTACGACTCGCCGTCTCACATTGACATAGAAAACATTGCATTCTACACTTTCTGGCATGCGAAATAAATCGGTGAAAGCGCTCGTTTTGGGCGCCGGTATTGGGTTGATCTGCGCGACAGTTTCGGCGCACCACGGAAGCGCCATTTCCTATGACACGGGGCATCTGTGGACCACCTGGGCTACGGTCACCGAATTCAATTACTTAAATCCGCATCCTTCGATGACGTTCGAGCGTACCGACAAGAATGGCAAGGTCGAGCACTGGGTTTCCGAACTGCTGACCAATCCGTCGGAGCTCGCGAGGGGAGGCTGGACCAAGAGCCGCAGCGTCGAAGCTCTGAAGCCTGGAACCAGGGTCAAGCTCTACATCGGCACCTCCCGAGTCGGCGGATTCAGCGGCATCGTGATGAAGATTGAGAATGAGAAGGGCGAAAATATCGTCGGCCTGCGTGGAGATCTGACGGGCGTCGACATGGATGGAGTACCGGGCGGTTTGCAGCCCAAGCCCGGCGAAAAGGCCGAGGGAGAAGGAGCAAAATGACCAGGATGGTCGATCGCGCCTTCGGCGTGCGGTCGCGAACTCTGGCCGGGATCTTGGCGATGACCGGCGTTTTTGCGTTCGCGCAGAGTCCTGCGCCGGCGGGCGGGCGCGGCAATGGCCGGGCGGGCGGCGATCCGAACACCTCTTCGGATAACGACACGCGCCCCTACGATAAGCACGATTTCAGCGGGCTATGGAGCCGCAACCCATCGCAATTCAAGCTACCTGCGTGCCCCGAGTGCCGCGACCGTGGACCAGCTCCCGGATACGGCTTCTTCGGCGATGTTCCGCCGCGCACTCCGGCCGGGGAAAAGAAGTTCCAGTTGAACAAGCCGGGGCGGGGTTATGAACTGGGAAGCAAAGAAGCGAACACCCATCCCGAGGTCGATATCGGTATGCGCCGCGCGGTGATCCCGGCCTTGGGCAACGATCCGGAGGCGCGCTGTGAGCCGCTGGGATTGGCCCGCCTGGTGGCGTTTTCAGGGGGCGGCGCGTCCATGGAAATGGTTCAGGCCAAGGATCAAATCGTCCAAATATTCGAATGGACCTGGGATACTCGCCAAATCTGGTTGGACGGACGAAAGCTTCCCAATGTGGAAGACTATCTGCCGCGCTATAACGGGTACTCGACTTCCAAGTGGGAAGGCGACACGCTGGTTGTGACCACGACCGGCTTTGACGACCGCCAATGGGTAGACCAGTACGGTTATCCGATCAGCGACAAGATGGTGCTCGAGGAGCGCTACAAGCGCCCCAGCCCGAACCGGCTGCAAGTGGACATGACGCTCACCGATCCGGTGATGTACACCCGCCCCTGGCACAGCGACACCAAGGTCTGGACTTTGATTCCGAAGGAAGCCATGTCGGTGGGCGGCTGGTCCGGACTGGTGGAAGACCGCTGCGTCCCCAGCGACGAAGCGCTGTTCAACACATTCCGCGATCATGCGGCCGGCATTACTAAGAAGTAGCGCTGAGCGCCCGGCTTCGCTATCGATGACCCGCGCTCTGTCCGGCGGCTTTCTTTTCCTCAGCGCGAGCGCCTGAAAGAATCCCGGTCATCCCGTAGTTGCCCTCGTGGCAAGCGTATTCGTACAGCGGTTCGTCAACCTTCTGCATTGGAAGCTCGACGGTCCACGGCTTGGTGTACACCGTCGGATCGGTCACCGTAGCGCGGTAGATGATCAAGTCGGGAGCCGTCCGCGTGAACCGTTCGGTGACGCGCAAATTCTCGTCGGCGATTCCGTCGTACTGGTTTCCGAACCGGCTCTGCTCATTGAACCTGAGGTTGGCCGTCTCGATGACCAACGTATCGCCTTCCCAATGGCCCTGCGAATCCCCCTCCCACTGTTTGATATTTTGCGGAAGCGCGGCATGTTCGCCCAGCGGTATGATGCGCGTCTGATGCGGCTGCTCGGAGAGAATCGAAAAATAGCCGGGGGCTTGAACAATTCGGTAGTTGTTGTTGTAATTTCCCGGAAGCATGGGCGGCCCCGATTGCGCAAACGTCAGGCAGCGGACGAAGAGCGGCTGATTTTCGGCGGCATCGGCGGAATGGGCGGCGAGCCAGGCGTGCGCTTCGTCGGACCTTTTCTGCGCCGCCGGCGTCATGGGCGGAATTCTCCCGTCGGGAGGATCAATGACTCGGGAGGTGCGGCGATTGCGGCCGATCTGGTCGCCCCGGTCATACCACGCTTCGTTGTATGCGCGGCCGAGATCCGCATCCGCGCCGCCGTCGCGCCGGTCGCGATTCATTTCCTTGCGGCGCGCTTGGGTGTACGCCGCGACTTCTTCCTCGGTATAGAATTCCTTGCTGCCCAATTCCCGAGGCCGTTCGAGCGGTGTGAGACTGGAGCTGTTCCAGACGCCTTCGAAATCCGGATGACCGTCGGGCGTGCGGGGCGGTGTCCATTTTCCGGCCGCCGGCTTACTCTTTTGAGCTGCGGCCGGCATCGAGCAGAGGAGTCCGAGCAAACCAAATAAAATTAAATATCGATAGCTCATGAAAGCTTCTCCTTCATTGACCCGGCCTCTTGCGAAGATGCCCGTACAGTAATTCTTCCGCGAATTCCGCGCACTTGAATTCCATTAACCGCGCGTTCTTCTCAGTATGCCTGTAGAGCGGCATGCTGATCTTCCAGGGCTTGGAAAAAACTTGGGGGTCCTCAATGGTCGCCTCGTAGTTCAGTTGGTCCTTGTTCAACAGAGTGTAGCGCTCGACCACGTGCAACGCGTCGCTGTGAAAATCTCCGGCCCGGTCAAACCAGGTCTGGTCGTTGAAGCCGGTCACGTCCACCACCAGCGTATCTCCTTCCCAACGCCCGTTGGACCAGCCCATCCAGCTTTCCGTGGGCGGCTCGCTCGGCTTACCGAGGTTGATGGTCCGGACCGCATCCGCATATTCATAGGCGATCATGATGGCGCTCGATCCCTGAAGAATTTGAAACGGGAGCGGCATATACGTCGCCCGTGGCACGCCCGGCAGGTAACACTTGAGTTCCGGATCGGCGCTCCAGCGTTTGGTGAAATTCTGTTTTTTCTTTTCGGCCGCTGGAGGAAGATAGGGAATCTCTCCGCCCTCGACGACGCCCAATCCTGGTGGAGTCGCGCCGATCGCACCCAGCGTGGGCGGCCCCGCGCTCGGCCCGTGAGTCTGGAGGTCCCAATTCGCCGTGTTCAGCGCTTGCCAGATTCCATTGAGATTCGGCTTGCCATCTGAGGCACGCGGAGCCTGAGCCGCGATCGTAAAGGCGGCGAGCGAGAAGATAGCAATGGGAGCACTTGATTTGATTCGCATCACCTCGCCGCCCCCAGTTGTTTCACCACCGCGGGCGCTGGTTGGGCGAACTTCGCCGCATCAATCGCGACATTGGGCTGTACCTCATTCAACTGAATGATCGACTGCCCGTCGGTCCAAGTCAGAACCACGTGAAACGGCATTTTCGCGCCGGCGATCTCGCGATAGTCGGAGTAGTCGACCTGGGTAGGAACCATGCCGACCGGGGTTTCCTCATAGCGCACCTGGCGCGCCAGCAGGCCAGACTCTGCGTCGAAGTACAGCTTCACGCGCGTGCCGCCCGCGCCCGTCCCCTGGATCACATTGACCGCGCGGTCTTCGATGGCGGTGACGGGGAACCCAACCCGCCACTGATTGAGGGCCTGTTTGATGCCTGCGGGAAAACACAGATCGGCATCCAGCCGCGCGCCGTCCAGTTCCGCTCCGGGCAGGAGAGGAAGCAACCGCACCGGCTTATCATACGCAGCGATCCAGCCGGAACGGCCGTCGAAAGCCGTCGTCGTGTCGCCGTTTGGCGTGTGATAGATCATCATGCGCTGACGCGGA
>Ga0070733_10002162_pt1 | contig 14232 bp, 13 predicted proteins | sample Coa_R1_9_FD_66450 | JGI IMG/M metagenome (GOLD analysis project Ga0070733, IMG submission 66450) | Surface soil microbial communities from Centralia Pennsylvania, which are recovering from an underground coalmine fire - Coalmine... | ecosystem: Environmental > Terrestrial > Soil > Unclassified ... | reverse complement strand
GTGTCTGTGCGAGAATCGAAAAAGAAATTCAGGAGAAAGCCCGCGCCCTTAAGTTCGATAGGTGAGGCACCGGCTGAAGTCCCGGCCTCCTAAAGAAAGGCGCCCGCCTCGGAAGGCGGCCGCTACAAAGGCTCTCGGTGACAATTTCGACGAAGAACGACGAGCGATGGGTTCTGGTGGCGCGGATTACGCGTGCTCGCGGCAATAAGGGCGAGGCGGCTGCGGAGCTATTTACCGATTTTGCGGAGCGACTGGCCTCGCTACCGGCGATATACCTTTCCAGAGACAACAGTGAGCCGCGCGAGAGGCGGTTGAAGAAGTTCTGGATCGATCGCAATCACCCGGAAGTAGGCATCTTTCATTTTGAAGGCTGCGACAGCATCAACGACGCGGAGAAGTTGCGTGGGATGGAAGTTGTTCTGCCGATCGAGCAGCGGGCTGTGGTGCCGGGTGGCCAGTATTTTGTGACCGACCTGATTGGCTGCACGGTGTTTGAAGTGCCGGCAAACGAAACCAAGCTGGCGTCCCCGGCCTGTTCTGTTGAGTACGCCCCACAAGTTTTGGGAACGGTGCAGGACGTTTACTTTTCGGGCGAAGGCGTTGCGGGCACACCGCTGTTGCAAGTGCAGACTGCGCGAGGCGAGTTGCTGGTGCCCCTCGCTGAGGATATTTGCACGCGCATCGATGTGGCGGCGCGACGCATAGAGGTTACGCTCCCGCAAGGATTGAAGGACGTCAACGCCCAGGAGTAGTTCGGATCTAGTGCACATGCGATTTGACCTGATTACCATTTTTCCGGAATTTTTTGTGGGGCCGCTAGAGCACGGAATCGTGCGGCGGGCGCGGGAGGGGCGAATCGTGCAGATTCAGGTGCAGGATTTGCGCGAATTTACCAAGGACCGTCACAAAACCGTGGACGACCGCACATTTGGAGGCGGCGAAGGAATGGTGCTGAAGCCGGAGCCATTGTTTGAAGCGGTGGAAAAGCTGCTGGGGTACGGCATGGGCGAGGCCGGGAATAAAACGGCGCTGGAAACTGGGACCGCGATTGTATTGATGTCCGCAGCGGGCAGGTTGTTTACGCAGGAAACAGCACGGCGGTACGCGAAGCTGGAACGGCTGGTGCTGATTTGTGGGCGATATGAAGGGGTGGATGAGCGCATCGCGGAGCACCTGGCGACGGACGAGATTACCGTGGGCGACTATGTTTTGAGCGGCGGTGAATTGCCGGCGGCGATTGTAGTGGATGCGGTGACGCGGCTGTTACCGGGTGCGGTGGGGAATGAGGCGTCCACGCAGAATGAATCGTTTAGCGACGGTGGTAGCGGCGAGGGGACGGATCTCGCGGGTGGTGCGGTGGATGGTGGCGGGCGGCCGAGAACTTTGCTGGATTTTCCGCACTACACCAGGCCGGCGGAGTATCGCGGATGGAAGGTGCCGGAGGTTTTGATCGGCGGCAACCATGCGGAGGTGGCCAAGTGGCGCTCGCAGAAGGCTTTGGAAAAGACGCTCCGAAACCGGCCGGACCTGTTTCGCTGAGACCGTGAACAGCCTCAAGGGCTGAAGTCTGTTGATCGAGGGGCGCGCGCCGCCCGGCTCTCCCCCCAGCCGGGAGGCCATCTCCTTCCGCCTCTTCTCGCTCAAACACTTCAGCTTCGCCAGGGGGATACCATGTGACAGGGCTATTCCAAAGGCCGAAACGGCTAGGAAAACCGCATAAGTTTGGTTATAATTGTGGTTTGCCAAAAGAAGTGCTGGCCCCGCCTGAGTGGGTCTGCAGGGAATAGAAGAAAATGAATCCGGTAATTCAGAAGTTACATGACGTGCAATTGCGCAAAGACCTGCCCGATTTTCGCCCCGGCGACACGGTGAAAGTGAACGTGCGCCTCCTGGAAGGCGAAGGGGAAAAGGTGAAGGAACGCATCCAGTCATTTGAGGGTGTGGTCATATCGAAGAAGGGCCGGGCGAGCAGCGCGACATTCACGGTGCGGCGCGTGAGCTTCGGCATCGGCGTGGAGCGTATTTTCCCGCTGCACTCGCCGTCGATCGGATCGATTGACGTGGTCGGCAAGGGTAGCGTGCGGCGCTCGCGGCTTTATTACTTGCGCAATTTGAAGGGCAAGGCCGCGCGTATCAAGCGTGCCGCGCGTGAAGAAGCAGCAGAGCCGGCGACCGCAGCAAAGGCGTAAAGTTTTCAAGCGGGCGTTCGGCTCGCGTGATTTCCGAAGGGACAAGCATTCGTGCTTGTCCCTTTTTTGTTTTGGATGTGATTGTAAGTGAGCGGACCGCCTCGGAAAGCGGTCCCTACACGGAGTTTCGAGCGCCGGTCGGATGCTCACAAGCGGTTTGTTGAGAAAACATAGAGATTTATCCAAATTTAGTTCGGACATCAAAGGTTCACGAAAAAGAGGTAATCTCTACGGCTTGTTCAAGGAGACGTGATGAGTGCGACCAAGGGATATGCGGCGATGAGGGTAAAGGAAGCGTTAGGGCCGTTTACGTTTGAACGGCGAGAGCTGCGCGACCATGACGTGGCTATTGAGATCAAATACTGCGGGATATGCCATTCAGATATTCATCAGGTGCGCGATGAATGGGGCGGGGCCATTTTCCCGATGGTACCGGGGCACGAGATTACCGGCGTGGTCACGGCAACGGGCCGCGGCGTAACGAAGTACAAAGCGGGAGACAAAGCTGGCGTGGGCGTGCTGGTGGATTCGTGCCGGACGTGCGTGGAGTGCAAGAGCGGACAGGAACCCTACTGCACGGTGCAGGGAGTGTTCACCTACAACAGCCGGGATAAAGAGGGCGCGCCGACTTATGGCGGCTATTCCGAAAAAATCGTTGTGGATGAGAATTACGTATACCGCATGCCGGAGAATTTGCCGTTGGATGCGGCGGCGCCGTTGTTGTGTGCGGGAATCACGGTTTATTCGCCGCTGCGACATTGGGAGGCGGGTCCCGGCAAGCGAGTGGCCATCGTAGGGCTTGGCGGTCTGGGCCACATGGGAGTGAAGTTTAGCCATGCGCTGGGCGCGGAGACGACGGTGTTGAGCCAGTCGTTGAAGAAGCAAGCGGACGGGAAGCGGCTGGGAGCGGACCAGTTTTACGCGACGGCGGACCCGGAGACGTTCGTGAAATTGAAGGGCTACTTCGATCTGATTATCAACACGGTTTCGAGCGAGATGGACTGGAACCAATATTTGCAATTGCTGAGGATGGATGGCTCGATGGTAGTGGTGGGCATACCGGAGAAACAGGTGCCGATTGGGGCCTCGGACCTGATCCATGGGAGAAGAAGTTTGGCGGGGTCGATGGTGGGAGGGATTGCGGAAACGCAAGGAATGCTGGACTTCTGCGGCAAGCACAATATCGTGGCGGATATCGAGGTTGTTCCCATGCAAAAGGTGAACGAGGCGTGTGAGCGGGTGCTGAAGAGCGATGTGCGGTACCGGTTTGTGATCGATATGGCCTCGTTGAAGAATGGGTAGACTCGCGAGACGTCTTCAGGGGCTGATTTGCGGCGGGGCTGAAGCCTAAAGAAAATACGCCCGCCTCAGAAGGCGGCCGCTACACAGGTCGCGGCATTCGGCGTCGGTTGGCTAAGCCACGCCAGCAGCAACCTCAGTAAAGAAGCAGTAAGACAGATGTAATGGGATATTCATGTGCGGTTCGGTGAATGTGGTTATCATGAGGCCCCTCGACCAATAGAATTTTGCTACTGCGAGTGGAGGTCTCAAAATGTATTGCCGCGTTCAAAAGTTTACCTTGCTGGGCAGCGTCCTATTGACGGGCGTCGTGCTGGCGGCCGGGTGCAGCTACACAGGTGAAGACACTACTCGGGAAAAAGATTTTGCGGTCTCCAAGACGGTAAAGACGGCTATTGGAGCTTCTGGCAGCACGTTTGTGAACCCGATCATGACCAAGTGGATCGGCGACTTTCAGCAGGCGCATCCGGGCGTGTTGATCAATTATAGGCCCATCGGCAGCGGCGCCGGGCTGGAAGAACTGAAGCAAGGACTCCTGGAGTTTGCGGCGAGCGATACGCCGCTGACGGATGTGCAGCTAAAGGATATGGCTCCGGTGATTCAACTGCCGGTTACTGCCGGACCAGTGTGCGCGGTGTACAACGTTGCGGATGTAAAAACCCCGCTGCGATTCAGTGGAGCGACGTTGGCAAGCATTTTTTCGGGGAACATCATCAGTTGGCAGGATTCGGCAATCGCGCACGATAATCCGGGCGTCAAACTTCCTAAGGCGGCAATCATCGTGGTGCATCGTTCCGATCGCAGCGGCACGACAGATATCCTCACGACATATTTGTCGAAGGTGAGTCCGCAATGGTCCGAGAAAATCGGGCACGGCCTGACGGTTCCCTGGCCGGTGGGAATCGGCGCGGAAGGAAGCAAGGGAGTGGTGGATTTCGTGAAGAAATACAGTGGAACGATTGGTTACGGGGAGTTGAACTCCGCGACGGAGCAAAACGTTGCGGTGGCGTCGATTGAGAATCGCGGTGGCGCGTTTGTGGCGCCGAGTCCAGCCGGCGCAACGGCAGCTCTCGAAGCAAGTGAAGACGCGCTGGAAAAAGATCCGCGAACATCCATCGTTGACCCACCGGCATCGGCGAAGAATGCGTACCCGATCACCGGATTGAGTTTTCTGTTGGTGCCGAAGGATGGCCATGACGAAGAAGAGCGCCGGGAAGTACGTGCGTTCGTCGAATACGCGTTGAGCGGGGGGCAGGCGATCGCGGGGGAATTGAATTACGCGACGCTACCGCAGCCGTTGCAGAAGAGCGGCGTGGCTGCATTGCAGGGATTAACGGTGAATGGACAGGCGGTGAAGTAGCCGGTTTCAGGTACGAGAGATTTCAAAGTTATTTCCTCCGGGGCTGAAGCTCGTAAGCAAGTATTCAATGCTGGAGCTAAGACTCCGACGTGTTGCCAAGCAAGGGGCACTCTCCTCGTAGTCTTTCGTGATACAAACGATTCGGAGATTGCGTATGAGCTTTGCCGTGCTCAGGAGTTTGTTGCTGGTAGTGTCCGCCGCAGGTATGTGCACGGTTAGTGTGCAGGCACAGATTGCGGCTGTAGCTGAGAAGCCGCCGATGGGTTGGAACAGTTGGGACGCTTACGGTGAAAGCGTAAAAGAGAGCGATGTTCGCGCCAACGCGGAGTGGATGGCGAAAAACCTGAAGTCGTTTGGCTGGGAGTATGTGGTTGTGGATTCGGGGTGGTACGTTACAAATCACCGGGAAACCACCAATGCCAACGACGCGCAGTTCAGTCTGGATGGATTTGGGCGTTATATTCCCGCGATCAATACATTTCCCTCGGCTACGCCGGATGCGGGGTTTCGACCGCTGGCGGATTACCTCCATTCGCGCGGGCTGAAATTCGGCTTGCACATTCTGCGCGGCATTCCCAAAGAAGCGGTTACGAAGAATCTGCCAATCGAAGGCTCGCAATTTCATGCGCAAGACGCGGCGGACAAAACGGACACGTGTCCATGGAATCCGTTTAACTACGGACTGGATACAACCAAGCCAGCGGCGCTGGCGTATTACGAATCGTTAGCACGGCAATTCGCCAAATGGCACGTGGATTTCGTGAAGGTGGATTGCATCTCGAGCCATCCGTACAAGGGGGACGAGATTCGCTTGTTTAGTCAGGCGTTACGGAAAGCCGGGCGGCCCGTCGTTTTGAGTTTGTCGCCGGGACCGGCGCCAATCGAGAAGGCGGAGGAAATGGCCGCCAGCGCGCAGATGTGGAGGATTTCCGATGATGAGTGGGACGTCTGGCAAAGCAGCGAGAGTTTCCCGCAAGGGGTAAACAATCAATTTGAAAGAGCGGCACGCTGGACCGAGCATTCGCGACCGGGGGCCTGGCCGGACGCAGATATGCTGGCGATTGGCCGACTGGAGCCGTCGGCGGGATGGGGCCAGCCGAGAGCAACGCGCTTGACCAAGGACGAGCAGCGCACGTTGCTAACGCTGTGGGTGATGTTTCGCTCTCCGCTAATCATGGGAGGAAACCTAACTCTTTGCGATGAGTGGACCAAGTCGCTGCTGACAAATGAGGAGATTATTGCTGTCGATCAACACTCAAACGGCAATCACGCCTTGGAGACGACGGAGCGATCAGCGGTGTGGCTTGCGCAGCGTGATGACGGACAAGGTTCCTACTTGGCGTTGTTCAACCGCAGCGAAGCTCCACTGACAACGAAATATAGCTTTAAGGAATTGGGCATGCCAGGCACCGATTACGCGGTGCGGGACGTTTGGGAACACAAGGAGCTTGGACACCTTACGTCGATCGAGGTCACGCTGCCGGCACACGCTTCGGTGCTGTACTCAATTATCGCGAAGGCGAAGTAGCGTCCCGCGGATTACGTGATAAAATCCAAGCGCACGTTCACTGATTATGACCAGACGCTGCTGCACCCGATTCGAACGAGCCGCGCGGCAGCTTGGCTGGACCCGGATTGCGGGCCTCGATGAAGCCGGGCGCGGCGCACTGTTTGGCCCGGTTGTCGCCGCCGCAGTGATTCTCAATCCCAAACGAAGAATTGTAGGGCTGGACGATTCGAAGAAGTTGACTCCGGAGCGGCGAGCGGAGCTGGCGCCGCGTATACGGGAACATGCGGTTGCGTGGGCCGTGGCGGAAATGGATGCGCAGCGAATTGACGCTTGGAACATTTACCAAGCCAGCCGGCAGGCGATGACCGCGGCGTTGGAGATGCTCGGCGTAACGCCGGATTATCTGTTGTTGGATGCGATGCAGCTGGATGTGCTGATTGAACAGAAGTCGCTGATCAAAGGCGACACCAAAAGCGTGTCTATCGCCGCGGCTTCGATTCTAGCGAAGACACACCGGGACTCGCGGATGGAAGAATGGGACGCTGTTTATCCCCAGTACGGATTGGCGCGGCACAAAGGTTATGCGACTTCGGACCACTTGGAGGCGCTGCGAGTGCATGGGCCCACGCCCGTGCACCGGCATTCGTTTGCGCCGGTGCGGGAATCGGGATGTTGGGCAGTCGGAGCAGTGCAGGAAGCGTTGCCACTGGCGTTTGGTTCGGAGCCCGCCTAGCTAGTCTACAAATCCATCAGGGATTCCAGCGATCAATAGGATGTGCGGAAGGGTGTGTTTGGGGGCTCAGCTGGGCGGTGCTGTCGGAACCGAAAAGCGGTGTCGAGCCACGCGCACTCCAAAACGGGCCTTCGCCGTTTATTCGCTGCGACGTATCGTATCTGCTACGGGGATAACTGCCTGTTCACACAGTACGGCGGTTTCGTTGACGCCCTCAGGGGTGGGGCGTAGGTTGAGATTGTTAGGTTGCGGTTGTGTCAGCGCCTGCAACGCAACTGAGGAGAAAGTCGCGGATGGCTTTCGTGGGGAAAGCTGTCCCTTTCGCGCATGGCCTACAATAAGAGCAAATACGTTGAAGCCGCACAGAAACTGCTGAACCAGGGCAAAGTTACCCAGGCGATTGCGGAATATCAGCAGATATTAAAGTACGAGCCGCGCGACCAGGTCACGCTGATGACGATCGGCGAGCTGTACATTCGCCAAGGCGAGACCTTTCAGGCCATCGAATACTTCGAACGGCTGGCACAACTCTTCGTCAGCGACGGATTCCTGACCAAAGCGATTGCCGTTTACAAACGCATTGCGAAACTGGCGCCGGAAGAGATTCGTCCGTTGGAGAAGCTGGCGGATTTGTACGTGCAGCAGGGCGTGATGAGCGAGGCCAGGCCGCTGTTCCTGCAGCTGGCCGAACTGCACCTGAAGAATAATAAGCAAGCGGAAGCGATCGCGCTGCTGAAGAAGCTGTTGCTGGCGGAACCCGACAATTTGCGTATACAAATCCGGCTGGCGGACCTGTACCAGGCCATGGGACAGCCTGCCGAAGCTCTGGAATGCTATGTGTCTGCGGCGCAGCGCGCTTTGGCACGAGGCGATCACGCGGAATGCGAGAAGCTGTCCGATAAGGCGCTACAGATCAGCCCAAAACATCTGGATGCGATGATCGTGAAGGCGCGGGCGTTCTCTTCTACAGGGAACGTGACGCAAGCCGCGGAGATATTGGAGCGCGTGCCGGATCTGGAAAAAGGCGGCGAACCAGCGGAGCTGCTGCTGGACTTGTATCTGAAGAATGCGAAGTGGGATGAAGCGACCGCGCTGGCGCTTAAGATTCATGCCGCTGACGAGAAGAATTTTACGGCTACGCAAAAGGTTACGGAAGCACTGTTGGAATCCGGTCAGGGCGAACGCGCGATGGCGGTGCTTTCGCGAATACGAATTCCGATGACCGACGCAGGGGAGCACGAAGGCGTGGCCCACCTGCTGAACGAGCTCGCAGCAAGACTGCCGGGGCGCCTGGAGCCGCTGGAGTGGTTGGTGGATACCTACGGACGGACGAGCGATTCGTTCCGGTTGCCGGACGCGCTCGCTCAGCTAGGCGATGCGCTGACGGCCCAGGGGAAATTTGAACGCGCCAAGGAAGTTTTTGAGCAATTGGTGGACCGCGAGCCGGAGAGCGATTCGGCAAAGCGCAAACTGAACGATGTGTTGCGGAAGATGGGTCTTGCCGCAAGCGAGGCGGAAGCAGTGGCTGCCGAGGTTGCGCCGCCAGTGGATTCCCTACAGGCGGAATTGCCGCAGCCGGATGCACCGAAGGTTCGCCCGGGATTGAGCGAACCAGCACCGCAAGTCGCCGCCAAAGAGGCGAACAGTACGCCGGCTACGCCGGACCTGGACGATGAAACACAGAAATTTATCGCGCAATCGCTTACGGATGTGGACCTGTTTGCCAGCTACGGACTGACGCAAAAAGCGATTGGGCTGCTGGAAGCGATTCTGCGGCGCGCACCGATGCACGCGCCGACACTCGAGAAGCTACTGGACTTTGTGCTCGGTGCAGGCGATGACCGGCGAACGGCTGAACTGGCGGCGCAGCTGGAACATATTCACACCGGGCGTGGAGATTCGCGCAGCGCGGAGAGATTCGGAGAGTTGCGCCGGAGATTCCAGCGCGCGGCGGGATTGACGGACGAAGAGATTGCCACGGCAGTTGCGGCGGCGATGCCACAGCATGTGGAGACGGTGCCAGTGGAAGAGGCGGCAGCCGAAGCGGAAGTTGCGGAAGTTCCCGTCGAAGCAGAGGCGCATGCCGAAGCGACGCCAGAGCTGGAAGAGATGCCCGTTGGAGCCGCGGAAGCCGCTGCGCCTGCAGTCGAAGAAGAACTGCCAGTAATCGAAATTGTCGAGCATGTGGTGCCAGCGCCTGCGGCGGAAGCCGAGCCGGAGCGCGAGGAAGTAGACCTTTCTTCGGAGTGGGCTTCGCTGCTGGAAGAGACTAAGGAGCCGGCTCCGGGAATGGCGGCGTCAGCGCCGCTTGAAGCAGAAGCCGTGCCCGAAGAGACGGAACCGCAGGATATTTCGGCTGCCGCAGAGGCGGCTGTCGCTGCCATCGAAGCGTCCAAAGCGTCCGTGGATGACATACCAGTTCGTCACGAACTGGTCGAAGAAGAGGAGTTCGAAGTGCCGTCCGCTGAAGTGGAGTCCACGGAAACTCCGGCGGTCGAAGTGGAATCCGCGGCGTCGCCGTTTGCGGAGATTTCCAGCGAACTGCCGGCGGCATCCGCGAATGGAGTTCACGAAGAAGGAATCGCGGGCAGCGAAACGCTCGACGAAGAGTTGACCGATGTGGCCGCGCCGGAGCACAGCGAAATTGCGGCCGAGGGACCTGAGCCGACGCTAGATCTGCCGCAAGCTACCGTGCCAGAGACAGCCGGGGAGCAACCGGAACTGGAACTGGACCAAGATTTCGAACTGGTGCTGGAGCCGGAGTCGGTAGCACCGGCTCACGAGATGCTGGCGTCCATGCCACCCGCCGAAACTGTAAAAGACACTGCCGAAGCACACCCGGCTGCTGCGGTTCCCAGTGGAGACAACAAGCGTGGGGCGGATGGACAAGCGTTTACTACCGATGAGTTCCTGAGCGACTTGGCCAAAGAGATCGATGAGCTGGGCATGGGCGAGTTGATATTGCCGGAAAAGAATGCGGCGCCTCTGCAAGACACGGCCGCACGCAATCAGGCATCGGGAGCCGAATCCGGCCCGCTGAAGGAAGTGTTTGAAGAATTCCGCGCCGAATTGGGCGAGATGGGCGCGGAGGACGAAGACCTGGAAACGCATTACAACCTGGGAATCGCATTCCGCGAGATGGGCCTGCTGGAAGAAGCTATCGGCGAATTTCAGAAAGTGGCGAAAGCGAACGACAGCGGAAGAGCGTTTCGTTACGCGATGCAATGCTGCACGCTGCTGGGACTGGCGTTTATGGAAAAAGGCCAACCAAACATCGCGGCCATCTGGTACGAGCGGGCGCTGCTGACACCGGGGATCGACGGAGAAAGCAAACTCGCGTTGCGCTATGATTTAGGTGTGGCGCAGGAGTCAGCTGGGGATCTGGATGGAGCGTTAAGAAGCTTTTCACAGGTCTACGCCGTCAATATTGATTATCGTGATGTTGCGGAACGTATCGGATCCTTGCACAAGCCAGCGCGCTAAGGGCAAGTCGAGACTCCACAGAATCCACCAGGGGAAGTTCCAAAAGAAATGAACAGGCTTTTGCGGGCGCTCACGGTGGTGTTGTTGTTTGAGATGGGAGCGCTGCTGTTGTACCTGCCATGGTCCTCCATGTGGGACAAGAATTATCTGTTGATCCAGGTGGCTTGGCTGAAGCCGCTGATCTTGCACCCGTCGGTGCGAGGGATGGTGAGTGGGCTTGGATTGCTCGATATTTTGGCGGCGTTCGGGATGTTCGCAACGCGGCCTACAGCGACTGCCGAGGTTCCTCCGAAGACAAAACCGTAAATGGGCTGATTATCAATTCGCGCTGCCACCTAGGAGGGCCGAGCATCCATGAGACACCCATCGCTCGAGGTTCCTTCGTCATTGCATTTTTTGTTCTTCAAGCCTCCTGCGGCTGGAAGCCAGCGGGGGATTGCACCAAACACATCAAAGCGGAAATTCCCTTGGGACTTCCCGCTGAACAGGCGAAAACTGCGCTGAGGAAGTGCGGTTTCAAGATTGTCGCCGATCCCGTCAGTAAGACCTTGTACGGCGACAAGCTAGTCGAGGGCATTCCCGTCTCAGAGCGAACGCAAGTTACGGTCACTCTTGACTCGGAGAATAAAGTCGCCAAGGTCTTCGTTACGACCGGACTGGTTGGGCCTTAAGAGTGGGTGCGCTACTTGTCTTGCAAGCGGCGGAGGAGGCGGATCTGGCCGGCGTGGTAGATGTCGTGGAAGGCGACACCGTACAGGCTGGGTAGCAGTTTGGTGGCCCGTCCCGTGCGGAGAACGCGGCGGACGGCTTGTTCGAGGGCGCGGTGTTCGGCGGCAAGAAGAGCGAGATCGGCGCGCCAGGCGGCTTCGGTGAGGCCATTTTTTTCGGGACGCGTGAAGAAGTTGCTTCCCTTGAGTGCGAATGACCCGCGCTTGCCGCCTTCAATGCGGCGGCGAACGGCATACTTCCAATACGCGGAATGCACCGCGAGTTCCCAGATATTGTGACGTCCCGGAGCGGGCCGCCAGGCAGCCTGTTTGGCGGTGACGCCTTTCAGGGATTGCTTCAGGTTCGGGCCGTGCCAGGTTTTTTTCGAATAGGCTTCGTCGAGAAGGTCGAGAACCAAATCATCTTTGGCCATGTTGTCGTCCCCGGTCGAACTACAAGATTCCCAAAAAAATCATCCGATAAATCCGAGTGGCGGGCAAGACTCGTGAACGAGGAAGTGTGACACGCGGTCGTAGCTAGGCTATAGGACGGCTTAGGTGAGATTGCTTCGGCCGTAAAGCGGCGGCGAGCCGCCGCACTCCAAATGCTAGTCCGTGGGTTTGGCGGCCGCGTTGAGAATCAGGGCGAGGCGGACGCCGGCTTGCGCGAGGCGCTCCTCGACGATCGGTGCGGCGATTTGCCGGTAGTGTTCGCCGGCGAAAATGTGAAGACGAAGCATGCGCTCGCCGATGTTGTTGTCGTCAGTGCAGGAATGCACCGGTGCGGGAGTTTGCGTGGGAACCGGGGGAGCGAGTTCCGGATAGACGATTGTGTTTGCGATGCCGTAGCTTTCCCAGGCCCAGTCGTCCACGTGAACGCCAGCGTGTTGCCAGGATTCAATCTCGGCGAAGAAATTCTGCAGGAGAGTGTCGGCGTATTCGGAAGGGTCGGCGCCCTCCATGTCGCGTTCGATTATCGCGGTGTCCCATAGCGCGTGGAGATTGGGAGTGTAGGAGTTGTGGTGCTCATGAGGCCGGCGGCGGAAATAGCGAACGGGGACGCAGTTGCCTCCTTCGTCATTGTTGGTGATGGCGTGCAGGGGCATGTGGAGATCGCCGACGAAATGGACAATGTAGCGGATGGCGTCAGCGCGCTTGTGAGGGTCGGCGGATTTGTCTTTGAGAATGGCTAACTGGTCGGCGATGGCCTTGGTGACGCAGCCCTGATTGCCGCAATAAGAGTCGATGAGCCCGTGTGGCGTTCCGCGGGGAATATTGACGTAGTGCCACGGACCGTTTTTTAAATCGCTGCGTACATCGTCGGGCCAGGTGGAGGCGTCAGCCAGCAGATCGTGCGTGGAACCGCAATAGCGCTTGAGCTGCGGATCGGGAGGATTATCAGTGAGGAGCTTGTCGAGGAACTGGCGTGTTTCAGGCGTGAGATTCCTTTCGGCGATAAGGGCGACGGTTTGATGGCCTTTGCAGCCCCAGGCTAGAGCGGAAGGGGCGGTGCAGAGGAGAAGAAAGAGCCAGGCGAAGGTCAGTACGGAGCGAGAAAAGAAAAGGCTCTTGATACTCCGAAGATAGACGGTCTGGACAGCCTGCGGGGGAATGCAGAAGCTTTCTTCAGGGGCTAAAGCCCATTCGTTTACTTGCTCTGCGCCGGGGCTGAAGCCCCGGCCTCCTAAAGAGAAGAGCTCGCCAATCATGCGCTTCAGGCACTGAGCCAACGGGCCACCGGCTTCAGCGAGTCGATGTGGTCGCAGATGACCCGGAAGGCGGCGGTAATCGGGATGCCGAGAATGAGACCCATGCCGCCCCAGAGCCAGCCCCAAAAAAGAAGCGAGATAGTGATGGCCACGGCGTTGAGTTGCACTTGGCGGCCGACCAGCTGCGGCGCAATGAAATTTTGTGCGAGCACATGAATGCTGGTGAGCACTACGGCGATGACCGCGAAATGGCTGACCGATTTGTATTTGACGACGGCGAGCAGAAACGCCGGAAACCAAGCGAGAACCGCGCCGATGTACGGGACCATGTTGAGAATGCCGGAAAAGAGACCGAGGAGCACGGGAAAGTCCAGACCGAGGACTAGAAAGAAAATACTGCTGAGCGCAACGACAACCAGTGTGACGACGCTCATACCGATGAGGTAGTCGCGAAGAACATCGCGCAGGTCTTCGAGAGTTTCTTTTACCTGGGTGCGGCGGGTGACCGGAAAAAGCTGCAGCGTGCCGTGCCAGACCTCGCGTTTTTCAGCGAGCATGAAGAAAACCAGGAACGGCACGAAGGTGCCCTCCAGCACGAGGGCGTACAGCGAACCGAGACTGGTGACAAGAAATTCGTGGATGTTGGGACTTCCTCCGGGAGGCTGCGGGCCGCCGTTCGAAGTGATGTCGGATACGCCGCCTTCGATGCTGCCGATTTTTCCCTGAATATTGCCAAAGGCTTCGCGAATGATGCCGCGGTATTTGGGCCAATCCTGGGCGAATTGCGTGGTGCGATCGTAAAGACCGTAGCCGAGGGCACCGAGGACGGCGATCAGCAAAACGACCATGATCAGCGCGCCGATGGTGCGAGGCACGCGGATGCGCTCGAGATATTCGACGGCGGGATCGAGCATATAAGCGATGAGAACAGAGAGCAGGATGGTGATGACCACGCCGGCGGCGTAGTAGAGAAAGAGGACGATAACGGCGGACGCGAGAATGCGCAGGCTGGTGCTGGAGGCAAGCACGCGTTGCAAGACCGGTGGTGTTTCCGAGGTCGACAACTGACACCTCTTTCGCGGATTCACGGTAACACAGTCGGGCAAAAACGTGGGGCGGGACGATGATGCAGATGTAACAGTCCGTAAACATTTGGGGAGACTGGCGCGCGCGGGAAAAAGTTGGCGAACGGGAAACGGCGAGGAGAGAAGAAAATGGCGCGGCTGACCCGTATGTTAGGAT
>Ga0070733_10002161_pt1 | contig 14232 bp, 14 predicted proteins | sample Coa_R1_9_FD_66450 | JGI IMG/M metagenome (GOLD analysis project Ga0070733, IMG submission 66450) | Surface soil microbial communities from Centralia Pennsylvania, which are recovering from an underground coalmine fire - Coalmine... | ecosystem: Environmental > Terrestrial > Soil > Unclassified ... | reverse complement strand
GGAAACAGCGGCGCCGAGGTCGCCACCGGCGCGTAGCCGAAGCGCAGATAGGCGAACAGGATCACCGGCAGAACCAGCCACCCCAGCAGCATTCCGATGAAGAACGGCTTCACAGCTTAATTCTAATGCCCGCCCCAGTTTCTTGTCGTAGAATGCCTTCGGGGAGGGAAAATATGATCGCACGTCGCACCTTTATAAAAAACGCCTCGATGGCGGCGATAGCGTCAACCGCCGCGGAGGTTTCCGTTGGCGTGAGCCGGGGCCAGCAGGTTCCAAATTCCGAGGGCACCGAGCGGGCTACGCTCAAAGCGCCCGCGGGGGCTTGCGACTGCCACCACCACATCTATGACGCCGCTCGGTTTCCGCCGGCCCAGCCGGGCGGCGCCATCATACCCGACGCCCGCGTCGAGGAGTACCGCATGTTGCAGAAGCGCACCGGCACCAGCCGCAACGTGGTGGTGACGCCGCTGGCGTACGTCACCGACAATCGCGTGACGCTCGATGCGATTGCCCGGATGGCGCCCAACGCGCGCGGCGTGGCCGTCCTGCGCCCCATCGTGACGGATTCCGAGCTGCAGAGGCTGGCTGAGGGCGGCATTCGCGGCATCCGTTTCTCGCTCAGCGATCCGCGTAACGCGCCGACGTCGATCGAGATGATCGAGCCATTGTCGAAGCGGATCAACGCGCTCGGCTGGCACGTGCAGATCAACATGACGGCCGATCAGATCGTGGCGGCCGAGGACTTGTGGAACCGCCTGCCCTCGGCCATCGTGTTCGACCACATGGGGCACGTGCCGCAACCGGCGGGCGTGAGCCATCCTGTGTTTGGCGTGATTCGCCGCCTGGTGGACAAGGGCCGCACCTGGGTCAAGCTATCGGTGACCTATGACAACACCAAGGATGGCCCGCCCGGCTATGCCGATATCACCAAGGTCGCCCAAGCCTACATCAAGGCCGCGCCGGAGCGCATGGTGTGGGGCAGCAACTGGCCGCACCCCAACGAGACGAAAAAGCCCGACGACGCGGCGCTGTTCGACCTGATGGCGAAATGGGCCCCGGACGAGGCCACGCGCAACCGGATTTTGGTACGGAACCCGGCGGCTCTGTATGGGTTCGGGAAAGGGGCGTGAGGGGGCTTATCCGAGATTCATTTGGCGCGGCGTGATGGTTTGGCGCGTTGGCTTATCAGCTCTTTCAGCAGGTCCTCGGCGGGACGCACGCGGCCGGCGCGAACGTCGAGGTTCCGCCCGCCGATTTGCGCTTTGACCTTGGGGTCACGCACATCCAGGTAATCTTCACGCTCGTCATTTTGGGCGCGTATGCGTTCTTCGATGAGTTGGCGGAGCTCCTCGAAAACTGCATCACGGTCGAGCGGATCTCCACTTGCAGTCTGGGCGGCGCCGCGTTCCAACTTGGATTTAGTTGCTTAGACACCTGATCGCCTTCCTTATCCTGATGCTGCCTGAACCGAGGTGCATCCCCCATAATGGTGGCCAGCGATAATCGATTATTGCTCCGAACGGTCTCGCGAATGCCCTTGAACTTCCCTGGCAAGTTCTTCCGCAAAGGCCTCCGCTTCGGATTCTCGGACGAATTCCTTTTTCCCGGGCATTTCGTGCAGAATATTCTGTGCCTTGATAAACGTAGCCTGCAACCGTTCATCTTGTGGCTCGCCAAGCAGCAGGTGGATGCGAAAAGGATCCGGGCTTTCCCTGAGGCTGGTTGCCTGGCCGACCCACCGGTGCGCTTTTGCCAGGATGGAAGCAGACTCTACCAAATCGAACGAGACTGGCTCGTAGACGTGCCAGATCTCGTTCTTCCGGGATCGCTCAAATTCGTATTCGAAATTTGGCGCTACGATCCGCTTAGGCTTCAGACGCGGCGTAACGAGGGCGCGATCGAGCGGTTCGCGGAATACACGCCAGATATCTTCATCCGTCCGTCGAGGCAATTCGCCGGACAGGGCGTACCGCTCGACGTGGCGTTGGAACAACTCGTTCAATGTTTCATCTAGATTTGCGCTGAGACCAACGCCAGCCTTCGAGAACTGGATCGCGCTATCGTCGGGGGGCAGAACCTTTGCGAGTAAATGCTCGATCGGCGGGGGCGACCCAAATGGCAGGGTCGACTCGTAATCGCGCCCAGCCAAACAAATCTGGTCCTGAATATAACGGGCGAGCTGCCGGAAGCGATTGCCATCGATTCTCTGGAACATGTTCGTGATCCGGCTATAGCTAGTCGTGCACACGGCGCGAAGATACTTGGCTTCGGGAGAGAACACTGCGACACCAATGTTAATGAACTCCTGCGTCACCGGGTCGTGAACGTAGCGCAGAACGCTGAAGCTATATGCGGCTCTCATACGAGGCCCCTTCGGACCTCATCGGCAAACTCCGCAGCGTGTTCGCTGGTCATGAATCGCTCGAATTGGACGGCGGTGAATCTAGGAATCATGATCTAACGCTCGTCCGAATATCTAGGAGGAAAGTTGCGCAAGTTCGCTAATCTCTGAATGGGCCAGCCTAACAATTGCCCTGTGCTTACAACACCAGCCTTGTCGTCAGCGTCGGTTTCCCGAACCCGCCCTATTTCGCCGTCTGGATCTTCACCAACGGCTTCGAGGCAGGGTCGGGCATCCCCGACCGCAGCGTCTGGGGGGCGCGCCAGAAGTCGAAGTACGACACGTAGTGCACGCAGCTCACTGTGCAATAGGGGGCGCAGGGCTTCTCGCTCAAATACTCGCGGCGGATGTCTTCGACGGTGTAATCGGCCAGGGGCTTGGCCGGATAGCCGCGCTGCTGGGAGCAGTAGTGCACCAGGCCGTCCTCGCAGATATACATGTAGCGGGCGCCCGCGCGGCAACGCCACTCGTTCGGCTGGCCGAGCGCAATCGCGTCCTGGAAAAAGTTCAGCCGCGCGAAGTGGCGGTTCTCGAGCGCCTTCATCTCGTGGTAGACCCCGCGCTCGCGTTCGCCCAGCGGCCGAAGCTGCCCGCCGCCGTCGTGAATGATGCCTACCGTCGCCGAGAATCCAAGTTCGATCGCGCGCCGCCCTACCACCAGCGCGTCTTCCGGATTGTGGATGCCTCCGCCCACCACCGAGTTGATGTTGACGTGAAAGTCCGCGTGCCCCGCCAGAATCTGCAGCTTCTTGTCGAGGACCTTGAGGCTCTTCTTCGACACATCGTCGGGCTTCACGTTGTCGATCGAGATCTGCAGGTGATCGAGCCCAGCGCGGTTGAGGCGCTCTACCCGCTCGGCCGTCAGCAGGTAGCCGTTGGTGATCATGCCGGCCATCACCCCCCTGCGCCGCATGGCGGCAATGATCTCATCGAGCTCGGGATGGAGCAGCGGCTCGCCGCCGGAAATCGTCAGAATGCTGGTGCCCAGGTCGGCCAGCTTGTTGATCCGGCCGATCATGATCTCGGTGGGGACGGGCTTTGAAAAATCGTCGTATTCGTTGCAGTAGGTGCAGGAAAGGTTACAACGGCGTATCGGAATAATGTGCGCCATGATGGGGTGGCTGGTTGAGAGCGCTCCGTGCGCAATCAAACGCAACTCCCGCACACGGCGCGTGAAAGCCCTCCAGCCACGGTGTAGTTGAAAAGCTCTATCTGCCATTGAATCGGGGAAACTCTCCTCATTATTACAACATAGGAGCCCGCGAATCCACTGTAAGCAGCACCTGAGAGTATTGGCCTGCGCCGCCCACCTACTCGTATGAGCCGTAGCCTGATCCTATTTCTTGCCGCGACGTTCCTCGCCGCGGCGCAGCCCGCGGCGCTCAAAGTGACCCTGATCGAGGGCGAAGGAGCGGTTTATCCCGCAGGTTCCAGGGCCACTCGCGGGGTTACCGTGAAGGTGACCGACGAAACTGGCCAGCCCGTCGATGGTGCTACCGTCAGTTTCTCCCTGCCCTCGGACGGTCCCGGAGGTGCGTTTGTTTCCGGGACCCGTACCGAGGTCGCCACCACTCATGCCGACGGGGAAGCGGCGGTGTGGGGAATGCAGTGGAACCGGACGCCGGGACCTTTTGGAATTTTGATCACCGCGGTGAAGGGCGCGTCCCGAGGCGGTGTCACGTGTTCTCAGTCACTCGCCGTCGCGGCGGTTCCCGCTGCTCGACAGTCGCGCGCCGGGCCGGGTGGCCACAAACGGTTATGGATCGCGCTGGCGGTCGTCGCAGGGGCAGCGGGGGTAGGCGTCGCCGCGGTCGCTGCAGGTAAAACGTCCACCGCGGCATCTAGTTCGACGGCCATCCAGATTGGCGCGCCCACCATCAGCCTGGGGCGTCCATGAAAATTCCCTTGTTCTTCCTGTTTGCGGTGCTCTTATGCGCGCAAATCGAACGTCCTCAATTGGGGCTGATGCTGGATGCGAATGGCGCCATGCGGCCGGTCTACGGGGCAGCCGCCAGCGCGACGCTGGGCGATCCGATCTTGACCGGAGTGCTGTCCTTCGGGTGTTCGCCGCAAATATGCCTGTTCAAGACCGACACGGCGATCATCGCGTCGGATGGGACCAGCGCGACCGCGCCGACCGGTACGGCGATCTTCGCGATTCACGGGGCGTCTGCGTACATTTATTTTTCGGATACCCAACAATGGGCACGCTGGCGGGACGGGCAACTCGAGTGGATTGATTTTATGCCGAGTGAGGCGGTCTCGACTTGCACCGTGATGCTGCTGGAGGACGGCTCGCTTACCGCGACCGCGGATCACATCGCGCTGGTGCGCACCGATGGCAGCGAGTTCGATTTCGCGGTGGCCGGCGTCCAGCAATTCTTCGCCATGGGCAGCAGCTACGTGCAAGCGGTCACCGACACCGGCATGTGGATCCTGCGCGTCGAGCCCGGCCGCGAGGAGATTTTCCTGCTACCCGGTATCTCTCAATGATGGTCCGTTTCCTTCTGCTCGCGCTGGCCGCTCCTCTGGTATTGCATGCCCAGCTCACGATGCTGATTGTGACTACCACCCCGGCCGGCCCGGTCGAAGCGCCCGCCGGATCAGTCTACATCTTCGCACCCGTCGCGGCTGGAGATTCGGCGGACGCGCGCTTCCGTGCGCGCAACATCAGCAACACGGGTGTCACAATTACGGCGTTAAGCCCCTTGGGTCCGCCCCTAGGAGGAGGCTTCATCGTTCAGTTCGTCCCCTCGACGCCGTATACGATTGCCCCCGGAAACTTTCTAGACATTTACGTTCATTTTGTCTCCGGCGCGGTCGGCCCTTACAGCGGCACGCTTCAGGTCAGCACGCAGGACAATACATGGAGTGTGAGTCTGCAGGCGAGCGTGATCCCGGGACCAGTTGTGACCGTCGGGAGCCCCTGCACGGGGCCTGATCCAACCGGTGCGATAAGCTTCGGCCGCGTCCTGGTGAGCGGCGTCGTCAACTGCACGTTATCGATTTTCAATCCGAACCCGCAGAGCCTCACGATTTCTCCGATAGTCGGTTCCGGAGCCGCATTCAGCGTGGTCGCGCCTCCGAGCGTCGCCATCGATCCCGGTCAGAGCGCTTCGTTTCCCATGACGTTCACGGCTTCGATCAGCGGGCCCGCCGGCGGAACACTGACCGTCGGCACGCGGGCGTACTCGCTCACCGGCACGGGTTTCAACTCGCCTCTTTCCACTCCTATTCTGAGCTTCGATACTCCTACGGTCGCGAGCAATGAACAGCACACCCTCACCATCCGTCTCCCCCAGCCGTCGCCGGTGGCTGCGTCCGGCTCGGTCAACCTCGCATTCACCCCGACGGTGACCGCCGTCACCAACGACACCGCCATTCAGTTCGTCGCCACCAGCAAACGAGTGGTTTCCTTCACCGTCAGCCAGGGCAGCACGGCCGTGTTACTCAACAATCAGGCCGGCGCGGTCTTTTCGACCGGCACTACGGCCGGCAGGATTACGTTCACCGTTGACGCCGGCGCGTTCGGGCTCGCTGGCGACCCCACCACCACGTTGATCGTCGCGCCCTTACCCGTCGCCATCGAATCGGCCAGCGCCACCACGCTCGCCAATGACCTGAATATCACCGTTCAGGGGTTCGACAACACGTACACCGCCGGGGTTATGTCGTTCATGTTTTACGATCGCCACGGGAACGCGCTCGGTTCTGCCATTGCGGCCGATTTTTCAGCCGACTTTCTTTCTTTTTTTCAGCAATACCCGGCCGGCGGCAGCTCGTTTCTGATGGGCGTGACTTTCCCGGTGACCGGCAACGTGTCCACTATCGGCGGCGTCGATGTTACGCTCACCAACTCGGCTGGCCTCGCGCACACGCAACGCCTGAACTTTCCGTGAGTGGGTACACTCGTTATGAATGACACCGGTCGCGCTTACCATCGCCGGCTCGGACCCCAGCGGCGGCGCGGGCCTCCAGGCCGATCTCAAAACCTTTCACCGCTTCGGAGTGTATGGCGAGGCCGTAGCGACGCTGATCACGGTCCAGAACACGCGGGGCGTAACGCGAGTAGACCACCTTCCGGCGGACCTAGTTCTCGCGCAGATTCGCGCCGTGATCGAGGACATCCCGCCGCAGGCGGCCAAGACCGGAGCGCTCGGCTCGCGCGAAGTAGTCCAGACCGTGGCGGAGGCGGCCGAGAATTTCTCATTTCCGCTGGTGGTCGATCCCGTGATGGTCAGCAAGCACGGAGCTCGCCTTCTCGACCGCAACGCCTGCCGCGTTCTCATGGAACGGCTGATCCCGCGCGCGTTTGTCCTCATGCCCAATCTGGAGGAGGCTGCGATGCTGGCCGGCTTTCCGGTGGATGACCGCAATTCCATGTTGCGCGCGGCGGAAAAGCTAGCTTCCTTGGGCGCGGCCAACGTACTCGTGAAGGGCGGCCACCTGCGCGGGGACGCGCTCGACATTCTCTACAGGCGCGATGGCGAGATTCGCGAGTTTTGCGCTCCGCGAATCGAGACGCCGCACACCCATGGCAGCGGCTGCACCTACTCGGCCGCCATCACGGCCGGACTCGCGCTCGGCGCCCCGCTCACCGACGCCATCGCACGCGCCAAGGAGTTCGTCACGGCGGCGATTCGGACTAATCCGGGCCTCGGATCGGGCTCCGGCCCCCTCAATCACCACGCCTGAGATTTCCGCGGAACATCACCACTAGATAACCGGTGATCTCCCACCTCCCACCGTGGCTTCAGCCCCTAGACCGCGCCGTGCTGTGGGCGCTGGCGCCGCTGGCGATCGTCCTGCTGATCAGCGGCCTCGACGATCTGGAGATCGATCTCGCCTGGATCTACGCCTGGCTGACGGGGAGGTTCACGGAATTTTTGCCAGGGGAGTGGCGCCGGAATCTGGCGCCCACGCGGCGCATCGCGATTTTTGTGCCGCTGTGGCAGGAGTATGCGGTGGTCGGCCAGATGCTCGACCACAATCTGGCCGCGCTGCGCTATCCCGACTATCACATCTTTGCCGGCGCATATCCTAACGACCAGCTCACGCAGGACGCAATCAGAGCCGTTGCCGATCGCTTCCCAAATGTTCACCTGGCGCTTTGCCCGCACAATGGCCCGACCTCGAAGGCGGATTGCCTCAACTGGATCTACCAGCACATGGGGCTCTACGAAGAACAGACCGGCGAGCGTTTCGACATCATCGTGACCCATGACGCCGAGGACTTGATTCACCCCGACGAATTGCAGTGGATCAATTTCTACGCCAGCCGCTACGACTTTATCCAAATCCCCGTGCTGGCCGTAGCGGCATCCCGCGCCTCGCTCACCTACGGCATCTTCTGCGACGAATTCGCCGAATACCACACGCGCGATATGGCCGTGCGCTCGCAGTTCCATTGTTTCGTGCCGGGCGCGGGCGTCGGGACCGGCTACCGGCGCGAGGCTCTCGAAAAACTGGCGCGCAGCTCTTCCAACCGCGTGTTCGAACCCCAGGCTCTCACTGAGGATTACGAGAACGGCCTGCGTTTGTTCCGGCTCGGCTGCGCCCAGACCTTTGTCCCTCTGATGAGGTCCAACGGACGTGGATCTGATTTTATCGCGACGCGCGAACTTTTTCCGCATAGCTGGAAGACAGCGCTGCGCCAGCGCACACGCTGGGTGATCGGCATCTCCTTCCAAAGTTGGGAACGATACGGATGGGGCCGCAAATGGAGTGAGGTGTACTGGCTATGGCGGGATCGCAAGGGACTGATCGGCAGTCCGCTGGGCGTCCTTGCCAATGCGATTTTCTTTTACGGCCTGGCAACCGCGCTGTGGACCCGTACGCCGCCCTGGATTTCGCGCCTCGCGGTGGCCACCTTGACCGTACAGGTTTGGCGGCTTGCGGTTCGAATGGTGTGCGTGGCACGCATCTACGGTGTTTGGTTTTCAGTCGGAGTGCCGATCCGGGCCCTCTATGCCAATTTGCTGAATGCCACCGCGGTTGTGCAGGCCGCCGGCCGGTACGCGTTGGCTCGGATTCGCCGCCAACCGCTGGCTTGGCTCAAGACCGACCACTCCTATCCATCGCGCGCCGCTTTGTTGCCGCATAAACGCAAGCTGGGCGAGATTCTAGCCAGCTCGGGATACCTCCATGCTTCCGCGGTCAAGCAGGCGCTGGCGATGTGCCCGCCGGGCGAGCGGCTCGGGGAATACTTGGTGCGCCGCGGCTCACTTACCGAAGAAAGTCTGTATGAAGCCTTGAGCCTGCAACAGGGCCTCTCGCTCACGCACCTCAATCCCAGTGACGTCCCGCCCGGGATTGCGCGCGCACTTCCCGTCGCTATTGCGCGCGGCTGGCGAGTCCTTCCTTTCCGCGTGGCCGGCGGCAGCCTGTTCCTGGCGGGCCCCGATCTGCCAACGCCGGAGATGAACACCGCGCTACGCTCCTTTACCTCGCTCGAAATTCGCTTCCACCTGCTCCTGCCATCCGAATACGAAAAGCTCGCCGAAGCTCTGTTGTAACTCGCTATCCTAATCGACAGACCCGCTCCATGGACGATGCTTTGCTTAAAGCCGCGCTCGCCGCCCGCGAAAACGCGCACGCGCCGTATTCCCATTTCCGTGTCGGGGCGGCGCTCGAAGACTCGGCCGGCCGCCTCCATACCGGATGCAACATCGAGAACGCCAGTTATGGCCTCACGGTCTGCGCCGAGCGCGTCGCCGTTTTCAAGGCGATTTCCGAAGGCGCGCGCGCCTTCCGCCGGCTCGCCACCGCGTCCGATACCGACACTCTCGCGCCACCCTGCGGGGCCTGCCGCCAGGTTTTGTGGGAACTTTCCGGCGATATCGAGATCCTGCTGGTCAATTCGCGTGGCCACACCGAATCCCATCGATTGAAGGATTTATACCCGAGGCCGTTTGATGCGTCCTTTCTCTAGACTGCTGTCGTTGTGTAGAGCGTTGTCCAGGGCGGCGTGCGCAGCGGTGTGCGCGGTGGCCTGCGCCCAAGCGCAAACGCCCGCCGATGCCATCTGGAGCGCGCGCTGGGTTGTGACCATGGACGCGCAGCGCCGCGTGATCGAGAACGGAGCAGTCGCAATTGTGGGCGATCATATCGCCGCCGTCGGCCCGCGCGCGGAAATCGATCGCGCCTATCGCCCTCAGCAACGCCTCGACCATCCCGACTCGATTCTCGCGCCCGGACTCATCAACACCCATACCCACGCGGCCATGTCGCTGTTCCGCGGCATCGCCGACGACATGAAGTTGCAGGATTGGCTGCAAAACTTTATCTTTCCCGCCGAAGCCAAAAACGTCGATCGCGAATTCGTGCGCTGGGGCACACGGTTGGCCGTCCTCGAGATGGCGCTCTCCGGCACGACCACTTACACCGACATGTATTACTTCGAGGACACCGTCGCCCAGGTCACCAAAGAAGCCGGTCTTCGTGGCGTGCTCGGCCAGACCGTCATCGGCTTCCCCGCCCCCGACTTCAAGACCCCGCAAGCCGCATTGGCCGGGACCGAAACGTTCTTTAAGCGCTTCGGGAACGATCCGCTGATCATGCCCGCCGTCGCGCCGCATGCCATCTACACTGTTCCGGATGACGTGCTCAAAGCCACGCGCGCGCTGGCGGACCGCTACCGGAAGCCACTGATCATCCATCTCTCCGAGACAAAAACCGAATACGACGACTCGCTCAAGAAACGAAAGATGACGCCCACCGCCGCTCTCAACGCGCTCGGAATCCTCACGGGGTGGACCGTCGCCGCCCACGGCGTCTGGCTGAGCGACGCCGACATGCAGATCCTGAAAGCGCGCGACACCGGTCTCGCGCACAACCCGTCGAGCAACATGAAACTCGCGAGTGGTGTTGCGCCAGTGGTGAAGATCCTAAATCTCGGGATCCCCATGGGCCTGGGCACCGACGGCGTCGCCGGCTCCAACAACGACCACGACATGATGGAGGAAATCGATCTCGCGGCCAAACTTCAGAAGGTCGCAACCGGAGATCCCCAGGCGCTGCCCGCTCCGCAAGCCTTCGCCATGGCGACCATCCTCGGGGCCCGAGCCCTTCACATGGACAAGCTGATCGGCTCGCTTGAAAAGGACAAGCGCGCCGACATCATCGCCGTCAGCCTCAGCAGCGCGCACGCCGTCCCCATGTACAACGTCTATTCCCACCTTGCCTACGCGCTTAAAGGCTCCGACGTGATCGACGTGATGGTGAACGGACGGCCTATCGTACGCGATCGCCGCATGCTGACGCTCGATGCGCGCTCGATCATGGCGAAAGCCGCCGAGTATCAGGAGCGGATCAAGAAGTCGCTGCGCTAGCTCCGCGATTTCCCCCAACCACCGCCGCCCGGAGTCTCGATTCGCAACGCCTCGCCCGCTCGAACTTCGAAGCGCGTCTTGCCGGGGAGTGCCTTTGGTTTCGCACCACGGCGCGGCAACAAGACGTTACGTCCTGGTTTACCCGCTCCACCGCCCGCAAGTCCATACGGACCCTGCACGCGCCGATCGGAGAGAATCGTCACCTCGGCCGGAACCAGGAAACGAAAATCGCGCACAATGCCGTCGCCGCCGCGATGCAGGCCCTCGCCCCCCGAATTCTTGCGGATCCGATAGCTCTCGATCCGCAGCGGATACTGGTGCTCGAACGCCTCAATCGGAGTGTTCCAGCTATTGGTCATGTGGGTGTGGGTGGCGCTGAGGCCGTCGGCCTTCGATGACGCGCCCATGCCGCCCGCGATGGTTTCGTAATACGCGAATGCACTGCCGCGCGCGTCCACACCGCCGAAACTGAGATTGTTCATCGTGCCGGAGCTGGCGGCCGGTATCCGATCCGGTGCGGCCTTGGCCAGCGCGCCCAGAACCACGTCGGTGATGCGCTGCGACGTCTCCACGTTGCCCGCGGCCATGGCGGACGGGAACCGCGCGTTCACCACCGTGCCCTCCGGCGCGACAATCCGGATCGGCCGCAACACTCCCGCCGTGAACGGGATCTCCTCCGGCACCAGGCACCGGAACACGTACATCACCGCCGCCGTGGTCACCGCGAAGTTCGCGTTTACCGGACCCTCCGCCTGGGCGTCCGATCCCCTAAAATCGACTACCACCGAATCGCCCGCAATCGTAATCGCCACGCGAATCGTAAACGGCTGGTTTGATATGCCATCGCTCTCGAGCGAATCTTCAAAGCGATACGTCCCGCCCGGCAGCGCCCGAATACCCGCGCGCATCATTCGCTCGCTGTAATCCTGCAAAGCTCGCATGTTCGATCGAACGCGAGCCAGGCTATACTTAGCGGCTAGCTCCAGAAGCCGCACTTCGCCGCGGCGGATGGACATGAGCTGGGCCATGAGATCACCCTCGCGCTCGACCGGCGTCCGCACATTCGCCAGCACTAGCGATAGCAACCCGCGATCGATCTGGCCGCCGCGCTGGATCAATACCGGCGGAATGCGCAAGCCCTCCTGATAAATTTCGCGCGCCAGCGGCATCGATCCCGGGCTCATCCCGCCCACGTCGGCATGGTGCGCGCGATTGGCCAGATAGAATGACGGTTTCTTCGACCCCGGCGCGAACACCCCGGACACCGCGGTGATATCCGGCAGGTGCGTGCCTCCGCGGAAAGGATCGTTCACCAGCGCTACATCGCCCCGACCAAGCGTCAGCGCCTCCCGCACGGCGCGCACCGAAAGAGGCATCGCGCCCAGATGCACCGGCATGTGGTCGCCCATCGCTACCGTCTCTCCGCGCGCGTCATACACCGCGCACGAGTAATCGCGCCGCTCCTTGATATTGGCCGAATACGACGTCTTGCGCAGCACGATCCCCATCTCTTCGGCGATCGACGCGAGCAGATGCCGGAAGAGTTCGAGCTCGATCGCCGTCATTTGCAATCCGCGACGTGGATCGCGAAGCTGGTCACGGTTTGCCACGTGCGCTCGCCGCCGCGTTCCAGGCGATAAGTGCCTGAGGCCGCATCGGCACGCACGCGCCAGCTCGCCTGGGCCGGGTTGCGCGCGTTCTTCAGGCGAAGCGTCGTGTTACTGGTTTGCTTCAGTTCCCAGCTCTCGCCGCCGGTCATGGTTCCGTACAGTTCCTGCCGCGTGGTCTTACCTTGAGAGGCGTCCAGCACCAGCTCCCCGCTGGTTTTTGAATCGAAGTGAAACTGCGCGATGGTGCCGTACTTCGAGTCATCGGAGAGCAGCCGCTGCCGCCACGTCTTACCGCCGTCCTCAGTCAGAAGCAGGAACGCGTTTCGCGCCAGAGGATCGATCGACTCTCCGCTAACCCATCCCGTCTGCAGGTCGAGAAATTCGATCTGCTCCAGGGCGCTGCTCCGAATGCGCGCCTGCGGCTCGGTCCAGGTCGCTCCCCCGTCTTCGCTCGCCAGCAAGATGCCGAATAGCGTCGCGTTGCTGGTATGCAGATTTCCAGTCACGAAGAGTCTGCCGCCCGCGGCTTCAGCCGACGCCAGCTCGAGAAAAACGGGGCACGGTTGTTCCTCCGTGCAGGTCAAGCCAAACGCGTCGATATCCTCCGGGGAACACTCATACGCGATACGCACCTGAGCCTGACCGGCAAGCGTCAGCGTGAGAATCGACAGTAGAGCAGCGGCTCGCACAACGTCATTGTAGCCGACCGCCCGTGCGGCTAAACTGGAATACAGTGCCTGTGCCGCACATCCCGAGCCCTGTCGAACAACTCGGCCACCGTCCCTTTTCGTTTTACCCGGCGATCCTTCATCTCGATCACAACGAATGGAGGTTCCGTCGCAACGGTTGGGACGAAATCCAGGTGATGAACACCAAAACGCAGGAGGAGGTTTGGATTCCCCGACGTTTCTTGAGCGGCGTGTCAAGCATTGAGGAGCCGGTCGTCATCGTCGGCTTGATAAAGGAGCTGGAATATAAGGAAGGCGTCGTGCTCCCGCACGTGCGCCGCGTGATCGAAATGCCGCGCGCGGTCAATGACTCTCCACGCGCGCCGCTGGCCGCGCCCGAGCCCGGGAGGCTTGCGCCGGTGGTCGGCATTCGGATCGAAAACGAAATCGAATCCCGCCCCGGACGGGCGCTTCTCGGAATCGTGGCCGCTGGAATTCTTACCTGCGTGGTGGCCATGGCCGTCATCCGAGCCGGGCCGGCGGCTTCCCGAGCCCGCTTCTTCACCACCTCGGCGCGCATCACGCTTCCGTTCAAAGCCAGCGACGATTATCTTGCGATCATCAGCCGGATCGGCCGCCCGGCGTGGGATCGCGCCCAATCCGCCCCCAACGGCCTGGAGTTCCATCTGCTGCGTTATCCGGAACGATCCTACACGCTGGTGCTGCTGGGCAGTGACCGCGACCACGCCCATTACGCCGGCGCGTTGGCGCGAGGCCGCGTGATCCACTCCGTGATTCTCTCCGACGGGCGCGATTCGGCTCCCGTGCTCGAGCGCCTCCTGTCATTTTGAGCCGCAACCGGATCGGCGTGCTGGCCGGCGCTTTCAATCCCGTGACGCGCGCTCACCTGGCGCTGGTGGACGCCGCTTTCCAGGTGGTCGATGAAGTGATCTGCGTGGTGCCGCGTGTCCTTCCTCACAAAGAGCTTCACGGCGCCGATCTCGAAACGCGCGTTGAAATGCTGCAGTGCGCCGGAAACCGGCATCGCGTGGTGGTGTGTGAACAGAGCCTGTTTACCGACATCACTCGGGAACTTCGCCCGCGATATCCCCATGCAGAGCTGTACTTCATCTGCGGACGCGATGCGGCCGAGCGGGTGATTCATTGGGATTACGGCGATACCCGCGCGATCGAGCGCATCCTCGCCGACTTCCGCCTGCTGG